>Ga0134126_10004801_pt1 | contig 16900 bp, 12 predicted proteins | sample KB31752_FD_96881 | JGI IMG/M metagenome (GOLD analysis project Ga0134126, IMG submission 96881) | Terrestrial soil microbial communities with excess Nitrogen fertilizer from Kellogg Biological Station, Michigan, USA - KB3-175-2 | ecosystem: Environmental > Terrestrial > Soil > Unclassified ...
ATCGGCGGACCGGCCCGGCTACTAGATTCAACGCGTGACGTCTCGCATCGGCACGCACGTCCAGAAGTTCCGCTCCGGCGAACCGGGGAAGCTGAGCGTCCTGATGGCGACCGCCTTCATCGACATGGTGGGGGCGCTGATCATTATCCCATTGCTGCCGTTCTACGCCAAGCGGTTTGGCGCGAGCGACTTCATGGTAATGGTTCTCGTATCGGCGTTCTCGGCCATGCAGCTCGTCAGTGCGCCGCTGTGGGGCCGCGTGTCCGATCGATACGGACGGAAGCCGGCGCTCCTCATCGGGCTGGGCGCCTCGGCGATCGCGTACGTCGTCTTTGCCTACGCCGACTCGTATTGGCTGTTGCTGTTGTCGCGCGCCGTCCAGGGTGCAGGGGGCGGGACGACGGCGGTGATCCAGGCATACGTCACGGACAGTGTCGAGCCGCGGAACCGCGCCAAGGGGTTGGGCTGGCTCTCGGCGGCGACGAACGCGGGCGTTGTGTTAGGCCCGGCCATCGGCTCGTGGTCGCAGGGGTTCAGCAACCATGCGCCGGGTCTCGTGGCGGCCGTCCTCTGCATGCTCAACGTTCTGTTCGCCGCGAGATTCCTCGCCGAGTCGCGTGTCGTATCGGCGGCCGATCGCGCGCAACACAGGCCGAGCAGTAAGACTTGGACAGCCGTGCTCCGCGTTTCCACGTGGAGCCACATCGGTGATCCGCCTTCGCGGCTCATCTGGATGTACTCGATCGGCATCGGCGCATGGTACGGCGTGAATGCTCTGCTCACCCTGTACCTCGGCCGGGTGTTCAACGTGACCGCGCAGTCGATCGGCCCTTTCTATTCGTATATCGGGGCGCTCAACATCGTGTTCCGCCTGCTGGTGTTAGGCTGGGCCGTCGACACGCTGGGCGAGATGCGGACGGCGCGGTTCGGGGCTACTGCCTTGGCACTGGGACTGGCCGTGATTCCGTTCACGTCACCGGTGCACATCCCGCACCTCACCTATCTCACGATCGGTTTCGCGCTCGCGCTGATTCCGCTCGGCACGGCGCTCAACTTCCCGTGCGTGACGGCGACGTTGTCGCGCGTCGTGCGCGACGACGACCGCGGCCTGTACCTCGGTGTTCAGCAGACGTATGGCGGACTGGCGCGCGTGTTGTATCCGTTAGCCGCCGGCGCCGCATCGGATCACTTCGGCGTGGGCGCGCCATTCTGGTTGTCGGGGCTGTTGGTTGCGAGCACGATTCTGATGGGCGGCAACCTGGCGCGTTACACCCGCGACACCGGCGAGCATCCGCTACCCTCGCCCGTCGCTGCCGAAGCCGCGAAAGAAACGCCTGTCATCGCCGACTGACGAGCCGCAGGCCGCCTAACGGAACGTCGCCGCGCTACTGAATGACCACGGCCTCGGCGTGCGTCCACCGCCCTTCGGCCCACCGCGCGACCAGCGTAATCGCCAGCACGAGCACGATCAGCACCACGCTGTACGCGGCGGCGGTGCCGAACGCGAAGTTGCGTAGCTGCGACAGGATTTCCATCGAGATCGGCCGATTGGCGTGGGTGAACAACACGATGCTCGCCACGAATTCGCCGACTGCGGTGATCGCGGCAAGCATTGCGCCCGCGACGAGACCAGGTCGCGCGGCCGGAATGACCACGCGGCGCATGGTGAGCCACCAGCTCGCGCCTAACCCGCGGGCCGCGTCCTCGAGAGACGGATCCATCTGTCGCAACGAGCCTTCGGTGGCGCTGGAGACGAGCGGGATGCCGCGCACGAAGTACGCGAGCGGCAGAATCCAGAACGTACCGACTAACAGAAAGCGCGCGCTGGCGAGAGACGTCCGGTCGAACGTCGAGGCGAGGCCGATCGCGATCGCGGTGCCCGGAATCGCCCACGGCAGCGCCACCAGAATCGCGAGCAGCCAGCGCACCTTGAAGCGTCGCAACACGAGGAGGTAGGCCGCGAGGAAACACACGACGATGTCGAGTGCCGTCGCGATCGCGGTCATCGAGAGGCTGTTCCAAATCGGCGCCCACAACTCGTTGTCGGTCGCGAGCCGACGGAAGTTGTCGAGCGTGTACTCGGGTGGCAGCACCTGGGTGGTCCACGTCCCGTCGCGTGCGAAGGAAACGAGAATCACCATCGCGTGCGGCAACACCAGAATGATGACCAGCACGGCTCCGATGATCGGTGCGAGCGCGCGCGCCGTCGGCGACTGCAGGCGGGTCCGCACGACGGTGCCTTTGGACGACACTGCGTACGTGCGTCGCCCCTCGAACCATCGCAAGAGAATCAGTGCCCCTATTGCACCGACGGCGAGCACCGTCGTTTCGACGTACGCGAGATCCATGGCGCCGTTCAGCTTGGATGCCACGATTTGCGTCGACAACACGCGCAACCCGCCGCCGAATATGTACGGCGCGGAGAAGCTGCCGAGTGCGCTCATGAACACGAGCAGCATGGAGCCGGCGATCGCCGGCGTGAGGAGTGGCAGCGTCACCCGGCGCAGCCGGTGCCAGCGCGACGCGCCTAACCCAGCCGCGGCTTCATCCAGCGACGTGTCCAGCCGCTCGAGCCCCGCGGACACGAACAGAAACACGTACACGTACATCGTGTACGCGTGCACGAAGATGATGGCGCCGGCGCCGTTGAGGGTCCACGGCGCGTGGTCGAGGCGCAGCAACGATTGGACGCCGCGCGTCACCACGCCGCTTTCGCCGTAGAGAAACAGGAACGCAACCACGCCGACTAACGGAGGCAGAGCCGCCGGCAGCGTCGCGACCGCGCTCAGCACACGGCGGCCCCGAAACTCGACGCGCGTGAGCAAGAAAGCCAGCGGCAATCCGATGGCCACCGCCGCCACGACCGACCCGACCGCGATCACGAGCGTCGTGCGCAACGCCTCGCGATCGGTGGGACTCGACGCGAATGCGCGCCACGACCGCAGGCCGTGTTCGAAGCTTCCCACGATGATGGACGCATTCGGGTAGACGACGGACCACAGCAGCACCAGCAGCACGGGAAGCGCGAACAGCCACGTCCCCTTCCCTGGGCTCGCGCGGTCGTCGCTCATGCCACCACCGCCACCGGCTCACGCGTGATGCGCACGCGCACGGCATCGCCAACGTGCACGTCGCGCACCGTGCTGTGCACCTCGAGGTCGGCGGAATCCGCGACACGCACGCGAAACGCGAGCAGCGCGCCCGCGAACCGTCGCTCCTCGACGACTCCGGCCCACGCCTCCGGCTCGCTCGACGGCGCAAACCCGAGCGCATCAGGGCGTAGCACCGCCAGCGCCGGTCCCCGCGGCGGGATACCGGGCGCGGGTGCCGCGCGCACGGTGCGCGACACGCCGCCTAACTGAATCGTCACCCGGTCGCCATCGAGCTCGCCCGACACGAGCGTCGAGCGGCCGATGAACGCGGCTATGTCACGGTTCGCCGGCCGATCGTACAACGTTTCGGCGGTGCCCACTTGCAGCAGGCGGCCGGCAGACAGGAGTGCGATCCGATCGGCGACTGCAAACGCATCCTCCTGGTCGTGCGTCACGAAGAGCGCGGTCACTCCAAGACGACGCAGCGTCGCGCGCAATTCTTCGCGCGTGCTTCGACGCAGGGTCGGATCGAGATTCGACAGCGGCTCGTCGAGCAGCAACACCGGCGGCTCGATGACTAACGCGCGGGCCAAAGCCACGCGCTGCTGTTCGCCGCCCGACAACGACTGGATGGGTCGTCCGTCGGCGCCGGCGAGACCCACGCCGGCGAGCGCCTGGGCGGCGCGCGCTGCCCGTTCAAGACGCGCCACGCCGCGCGCCTCGAGACCGAACGCGACGTTCTGGCCAACGGTGAGATGCGGAAACAACGCGTAGTGCTGAAATACCATCCCGAAGTTGCGGCGCTGTGGCGGGAGGGCGGTGATGTCACGCCCGTCGAGCACCACCGCGCCCGAATCCGGCGTTTCGTATCCGGCGACCATGCGCAGCGTGGTCGTCTTGCCTGATCCGCTCGCGCCGATCAACGCGACCAATTCGCCGGCTGCGATCTCGAGCGATACCGCGTCCACAGCCGCGCGCGCTCCCCCGAATCGGCGCGTGAGCCGATCGAGGCTGAGATGCGGCGTGGCGCCGCTCACCGCGAGCTGTTCCGGATGTGCGAGTCCCAGTACTGCATCCACTCGTCGAGATGCTGCTCGAGCATCGCGCGATCGAGCGGCATGGGTTTGATTTGCGCGCGCGCATCGCGGATCCACCCTGGCAATGAATCGTTCGGAATGTCCGTGCGCACCGGGATGCGATAGAATCGATCCGCGGCGTCCAACAGCGAGCGTTCGGATGTGACGAACTCGTAGTATTCGCGGGCCAGCGCTTCGTGCTTGCTGCCTTTCACTACGGCGATGGCGTCGACCAGCAACGGCGTTCCGCTCGCCGGGATGGTGTACTTGACCGGGATGTGATACCGATCGCGCAGCATTGCGAGATCGGGCATGTCGAACAACGTGATCAGACCTTCCTGACGCCCGAGCTTCTGGTACAAGATGGTCGGATTGAGCGTGTACTCCTTCGTTTGCGCGTCGAGGCGTTTGAGCCAGTCGAAGCCCTGGTTAGGCGAGCCCGTCTCGTGGATGCTGCGTAAAATGATCGCGCCGAATATCGCGCGCATGCTGCCCGATGCGATCGGGTCGCGGATCAGCACCTTGCCCTTCCACTTGGGATCGAGCACGTCGTCCCAATCCTTGGGCGCCGCCGAATCGCTCACCGCCTGACTGTTGTACCCGATGACCTCGGGCGTGAGGTACGTACCATACCAATAGTCGTTAGGATCATGACTGTCGGCGGGCACGGCGGCGGCCCACGAGGGTCGATACGGTGTGAGGAGTCCTTCGCGCGCCGCACGCTCGAAGGTTTCTTCCGGCGCGCCGAACCAGACGTCCGCTTGAGGATTCGCCTTCTCACTGCGCAGCCGGTCGATGATGTCCTGCGATCCCATGTCGACGGACTGGACATCGACATCCGGATGGTCAGCCTCGAATCCCTTCTCGAAAAAGGTGAGGACGTCGTTGCCGTGCGGCGAGTACACGGTCAAGACCGTGCGATGTGGTCCGCGCTGGCATGCCGCCAGCCCGAGCAGAGCCGGCGCCACGAGCGCGGCGGCAACCCGTGCAACGCGCTGCCGTGCCGCGAGCATCACCGCGGGTGCTGTGCGCCGTCCGCGGCGCCGACCGCGCGCGGTGCTTGACCCACGCCTAGCAAATTGAGAAAGAGGCGCGACGCGCCCGGGTTCCCCGCCGGCAGCTGGCGAAACAACGACAACGTCGTGTACACGTAGGTGCCGGCCCCGAGCTGCGTCTCGAGAATGGCACCCGAATTCGGGGGCTCGTCGGGATCGTTCATCGAGATCGGCGTCGTGTAGCGCGAATCGATGGGCATCGACGGCATGTACAGCGACCGCTCCTGCACCCATCCGCGCCAATCGTCATCGGAGAGCTTGTTGGGCCAGGTCAGCACCGGATCGTTAGGCACGAGAATGCGCACCGGTGCGTTCTCATCGGTCACACGCGCCGCGGGTCTCCCGAGCGAGATCGGATACGGCAACCGGCCGGGCGCGGTCATTTCATACTGGCCGTATTGCACGACGAGCGTGCCGCCATGACGCACCCAGTCGAGCAGACGGGCGTTCGCGGCCGCGAGCTCCGGATGTGCCTCGTACGCCCGTGTCCCGATCACCACCGTCGTGTACTGTGATAGATCGACGGCGGCCAATCGCGACGGATCGAGCACGGTGAGCGGAACGCCCAACTCCTGCAACATGGGCGCGACATTGTCTCCCACACCCCGCACGTACGCGACGTCGAGGTGCGGCGGCAACGCGGCGTCGACGGCGTTGACGGTGAGCGACGCCGCCCGGTAGAGCTTCTGCGGACGAATGTGCGAGTACTCGATTGGGACGTAGCCGATCGCGTACGTCGCCGAACCACTCCGCGCCATGGCCGCGATCTCGTGCTGCCCCGGCGTCAACGAACCGGTGATTTGAAACGACACCGTCGCCGACGTCTCGAATCCGTTCAGGTGCGCCGTTCGCGAGCTCGAGTCGGCGTGCAATCCACTCGGCAGCGTGAGCGAGACCTGCACGTCGCGTGGTTCGGTGACACCCGACATGAGATGTACTTGCACCGACCGATCGATCGGCGTGCTCGCACGCGCCAACTCCACGGTCCGATCGAGCATCACCGCGACGGCCGGCACCACCATCAACGGCCGCGCGATTTCACCGCGCACCGGGTCTGCATACCGCCGGACGATGGGCACGTCGGTCGCGACGCGGCCGCCGTCCAACGCAACGCGAACGTGAATGCCGGCATCGCGCACATCGTCGGAGCGCCCGTCAATCGGCACGCTGAACATGTCGCCGCGGCGCGGCGTTGCCAGCCACCACGGCTGCGAGAGCGAATCGCCATGGACGTACACCGTGTCAGTGCGCGCGCTGTCCGGCGCGATCGCGACGTCGCCGCCAGCCGGCGTCGAGCCTGCGCCGCCGTGTACCGCGCCGGTCGCGGACGCCGACTGCATCGTCACGGCCCCGGCGCCGCGATTGTACACCGTGACCTCGACGGGAATCGAATCCCCGAGCGCCACCGCGTCTCGCTGGACCGTCGCCTCGATGGCGACGCCGCGCGCTGTGAGCAGCGCGCGCGTGACGCGTTCCAGCCCGTCTGCCACGGACACCCGCGCATCGCCATTCATCGAGTGCGGCGCGGCCTGGGCAACCGCCGAGAGTTGGGCGAGCGCCGCATGGGCCTTCTCGAGCGCCGGCACGCCGGTGGACGGATTGTACAAACTGAGCGACCGCCGCGCGTCGGCGGTCGCTGCAATGAGTCGCTCGACCGCCGCTTTGTCCGCCGGACGAGTGACTAACGGAAGCAGGCGCCGCCACGTCGTATCGATGCCATCGAAGATCGATCGTTCGCGCTTGGCATCGGCCGGTGCTCCCGGGGCGCGCGATGCCTCCCGCTCGAGCGAGCCCGTCTGCGAGCCGAGCCGCGCGATGACGCCGAATCCTTGAGACTTGTGCTGCGATCGGCTTTCCGCCGCGATCTCCGCGTACGACTTGCCCAACACGGGATCCAGTCCGCCCGCGTTGTACGTGAACGTGGCCCCTTCACCGTTGAAGTACGACCGCGCGCGATAGAACTTGGCCGTCGCCCAGGCGCCAAACCCCGCTGTTGCCGCACGGGGGAACCGCACCGTGTCGAGCGCCGCGTCGTACGCTTCCCGAGCCACGATGCCTGCCACCTGGTGCTGCCCGTGTCCGTCGCGCGGCGTGCCCGAAAACACGGACACGATCACCTGCGGCCGGAACGCGCGTACGACCGTCACCACGTCTTTCAGCACGGAGTCGTGCGGCCAGTGCTGAAACGACTCGGCGCTGGTTTTCGAGAAACCGAAGTCGTAGGCCCGTGTGAAGTACTGGTGCGCACCGTCGATGCGTCGTGCGGCCAACAGCTCTTCGGTGCGGATGACGCCTAACGCATCGCCCAGCTCGTCGCCAATGAGATTCTGGCCGCCGTCCCCGCGCGTGAGCGAGAGGTAGGCGACGTCGACGTGGTGGCCGCGCGTGAGCCACGTGATGAGCCGCGTGTCTTCGTCATCCGGGTGCGCGCCGATCACGAGGACGCGCACCGTGACCGGTAGTCCTTCGACGAGCTGGCCTAACGCGGCAGCGCCGAGATCCTGCGCAGGGAGCGGGTGCATCGCACCGGCGGCGGTCAGCGAGAGAGCGACGATGGCGTGGCGAAAGTGCATAGGTCCGAGGCACTGTGTGAGATCCAAGCCCGCCGCCACGGCGCGGCGGTTCCGCAGCGCCGATTACTGACCCCGAACGGGTCTCACCCCCGCGCCGCTCCCGCCGCGTGAGCAGCGTCGGATAGGGCGAGTGCGTCGGCGACGATCTTCGTCTGTTGTTCCGTGTGCGAAGTCGCGTACCCCTCAGCGGGACTCGCGCGCTCCGGACGACCAATGTAGCGAATCGGCAGCGTGTTCCCGACTGCAGCCCGCAACCGCGGCGCGACGAACGACCAAGCACCCATGTTCTTGGGTTCCTCTTGCGCCCACACCACGTCCTCGAGCGCCGGATACCGGTCGATCACGCGTGCGATCGCTTCATGCGGCCATGGATAGAGTTCCTCGACCCGGACCAACGAGATGCTTTGGTTCTTCTCGGTCGACGCAGCCAAATCATAGTAGAGCTTGCCTGTGCACAATACCATTCGGCGAACGAGCTCGCTTGCCTGTGAGGCAATCGCGTCATCGATCACCGGCTTGAACGCGCCCGACGACAAATCCGAGAGGTGCGACGCAGCTTGCGGCAACCGCAACAGACTCTTCGGCTGCATGAGAATGAGCGGACGTCGATCGCCGGCCAGCGCCTGGCGACGCAACACGTGAAAGTACTGCGCCGGCGTCGACGGATACGCGACGCGGAGATTGTTCTCGGCAGAGAGCTGCAGGAACCGCTCCAAGCGCGCGCTCGAATGCTCCGGACCGCCGCCTTCGTAGCCGTGCGGCAGCAACAGCACGACGCCCGAGTCCTGTCCCCACTTCGCGCGATCCGACGCGATGAACTGATCGATGATCGGCTGCGCGACGTTCGCAAAGTCGCCGTATTGCGCTTCCCACATCACCAATGTCTGCGGCGACGCGACGCTGTATCCGTACTCGAATGCGAGCACCGCCATCTCGGAGAGCGGTGAGTTGTAGATCTCGAAGCGACCCTCGGCGCCGGGAATGTGCTGCAGCGGGGCGTACGATGTGCCGCGCTCGTAGTCGTGCAACACGGCCTGGCGGTGCGAGAACGTGCCGCGCTCGCTGTCCTGCCCGGTCAGCCGAACCGACACGCCTTGCATCAGCAGCGAGCCTAACGCCAGCGCTTCCGCGTGTCCCCAGTCGATGCCGCCGGCATCGCCTAACGCAGCACGCCGGCGCTCGAGCAGCTTGGCGAGCTTGGGCAGCGGCTTGAAGTCCGATGGCCACGCGAGCAAGCGGTCGTTCACGCCACGGAGCAGGTCGGCGCCTACGCTCGTTTCGATCGACGCCAGATCCGGCGCCGCAGCGTGGTGGCCGTTCCCGTTCTCGGTCGGCGCGGGCAGCGCCTTCACCTGCGTGAGCACGCGATCGAAGGCCGCGTGCACCTCGGCGTCGAGGGCCTTCACCGCGTCGTCGGAAAGGAGGCCCTCGCGAACCAGACGCGCCGCCCACACCTCGCGCGGTGTCGGATGCGATCGGATGGCCGCATAGAGGAGCGGCTGCGTAAAGGCCGGCTCGTCCGTCTCGTTGTGCCCGTGGCGCCGGTAGCCAACGAGGTCGATCAGAAAATCCTTTCCGAACCGCGCGCGATAAGCGAGGCCCAACCACACGGTCGCTACGCACGCCTCCGCGTCGTCGCCGTTCACGTGCACGATCGGCACCTCGAAGCCCTTCGCCAAATCGCTGGCGTAGTAGGTGGAGCGACCGTCGCGCGGATCAGTGGTGAAGCCGACTTGGTTGTTCGAGATGATGTGCAGCGTGCCGCCTGTCCGGTATCCGCGCAAAGCCGAGAGGTTGAATGTCTCGGCGACGATTCCCTCACCCGGGAACGCTGCGTCTCCGTGTACGAGGACCGGCAGCACGCTCGCCTCGTCTCGCGACACATCGGGATCCGTCTCCGCCGAACGCGACTGCTGGAGGGCGCGGGCCACGCCCTCCACCACCGGATTCACCATCTCGAGGTGGCTCGGGTTAGGCAGGAGCACCACGTGCACTGATTCGCCGGTCGGCAGCTTGCGCACGGTGCGGGCGCCGAGGTGGTACTTCACGTCGCCCGTGTCGTTCGGCGTGGAGGCGCTCGCGTGCTTGCCCTCGAAGTCCTCGAAGATCGCCGCAACCGGTCTGTCCAATACGTGCGTGAGCACATTGATGCGGCCGCGATGCGCCATGCCGATCACGACTTCCCGCGCACCGGCGCGCGCTGCCCCGTCGATCGCGGCGTCGAGCATCGGGACGAGCGCGTCCGTGCCCTCGATCGAGAAGCGCTTGTAGCCTTGATACGCGAATCCGAGGAAGCGCTCGAGACCGTCCACTTCCGTTAGGCGCCGCAACACGGCCTTCTTCTCGTCGGCGCCGAGCACGCGCCGCATCTCGCCGCCCTCGATCACGCGCCTGAACCATTCGCGCTCCGCCTCTTCCTCGATGTGCTCGACCTCGAGCCCGATCGTCGCCGAATAGGTGCGGCGGAGTCGCGCCACGGCATCGGCCGCCGTCGCGTCGTCCGCGAACCCGAGGGCTGCACCAGGAATCGTCTCGAGATCCGCGTTCGTGATGCCGTGAAACTCGGGCTTGAGCTCCGCCGCGCTCAATGGCGGGCTGCCGAGCGGATCGAGTTGGACATCCAGATGTCCGTACTGACGGATCGCCTGAACGAGGCCCGCTGCTCCGGCCACCTTGCGGAGGTATGCCGCGTCCGCCGGTCGGGAATCGGCAGGCGCACCGCCCGCGATGCTCTGTGCGAACGTGAAAAATTGGCGCCACGATGAATCAACCGAGGCTGCATCGCGAAGGAACGACTCGTACAGCCCGGCGATGTAGCCGTCGTTGAATGCGCTCGTAATGGGGAGAGAACTCATGGAGCCGAAATGTATAGGAGGGAAACGTCGGGCGGGATAACCGGAAGCCGATGCGAAATGTGCAGGGTCTGTCGCCTCCGAGAGTACTTCGATCCGCCTCGCAACGTTGTGATCTCTCAGGCGGCATAGCGGCCTTTACCTTGGCCACAATCTGATCGTCAAGGCGACGTAGGGCTGTTAGCGGTACGGCCTGGCAGCGCGGCATAGCGGCGTTTGCCGAGTTACGAAGGCGTGGAGATCGGGGGCGGCGGTGCACGGGTGAGTTAGCCGTTGCAATTCACAACGCAGGTTGCAATTCGCTACCGCAAACTCACTCACAAAGCTTCGATTGCACCTCACAAGCCGTTGGCGCACAATATCTTAGCTTAATGCTCGAAGTTGGCACCTACCCTGCTCTACTCCCGGCCGAACCCACGCTGTCACCGAATCGCGAGGTTGCTCGCGAACAACTGATCCCGGAGGATCACTCTCATGCGCTTCACCGGAAAGAAGGGCTTCACGCTGATCGAGTTGCTGATCGTTGTGGTCATCATCGGCATCCTCGCGGCGATCGCGATTCCGAAGTTCGCGAGCACGAAGGAGAAGGCGTATATGGCGTCGATGAAGTCGGACCTGAAAAACTTGGCGACGTCGCAGGAAGCGTACTATTCCGACCAGAACAAGTACTCCACCTTGGCGGCGGACCTGAACTTCACGCCGTCAACGGGCAATATCATTACGATTTCTTCGACCGATGTGACCGGCACGTGGTCCGCGACTGCGACCAACCCACGCGTGACCAGCGTTACTAGCTGCTTGATTGGAGTGGGTGCCGACACGACGGTTAGCGGCGCGCCCGAAGGCGTGGTGATCTGCAAGTAACCTTGGACTGCGATCTTTGCAAACGGGTCACGCGAAAGCGTGGCCCGTTTCGTTTTGACGTGCTCTGTGTCGCATCACTGCGGCTACTGCGTGTGTCTCGCCGTAAGCGCGTTAGTCACGCGCTCCACGGTCACGTCGGTTGGCGTGACCAGGATCGCGATGAGATTGCCGGACAGGATGTAGTGGGGAGTATCGAGCGTCGGCAGGCCGTGGACCGTCGTATCGAGGCCGGACGCGTCCCGCGTGCGCGCACCTCGCCCCGGGTAGATGAACACGTCGAGCGTGCCTCGCCCGATGTGCAGCAGATGGCCGACGGTGTGGAGCTCCGGGCGATGAACGGTCTCGCCCGAGTCGGTGACGTTGAGCCCGGCCTCACGCAGACGGCGCAACACCTCGGGCACTGACCACGCGTCGCGCGCTTCGGCCGCCGTGTCGACGGGCGGCGCGTCCGCAACCGCGGTGGCGGATCCGTTCGCCGGGGCGCTGTTTGCGTCACGCAGATCGCCGCCGTGGCCGCACGCGATTATCGCCATCGCGAGTAGACCCGATGACCAGCGCCGCGCTCTGCGCGATGGCTCAGTCGTCGCGCACCACCCGAAGCGGAACCTCCATGTCAGCGATGCGCTGTCGCGCAGACCTGGTCGTTGCATCCAACACCATTCGTTCGACATCGGCGCTGTCGACCGCAGGAAGGTAGAGGAACCCGGCGATAATGCGACCGTCGACGAGGTGTGCTTCTTCAGGCCGACGAGTGAGACTCACCGCGACGATCGGCAGGTCAACGCACCCCGATGCGCGTTGCCATTCATGGTGCGGCGCGGTCGCGAGCAAGTCGTAGTCGCAGATCACGACGTCGGGCCGCGCAGCGCGCGACACCTCCATCCCCTCATGCAGTCCGATCACCGATTCACACTCGATGCCGGCGCTTCGCATGATCGAACAGATGTGCTCACCAAGGAACACGTGCCGCGAGATACACACAGCGCGCATGATGCGGCAATATAAGCAGCGCCTGCGGCGGTCATCGTCCGAATTGTGACGGAAGCCAGACGGAGCGATGCAAGAAGGGCGAGCAAACAATGCCCGCCCTCGATGCCACGACGATAGCGACGCGCTCAGGACGCGTAGCAATAACTGCAGCCGTGCTCCTGCGCTCGATTCACGCCCCACACACCACTCGGCAGTAACGTGAAGCCGGGAATGAGACCCGCCACCCATTCCTGCTTCGCCGCCGCCTTGTCGACGCCGACCGCGTCCGCGCGCATGCCGCTATAGATGGTGAGGGCGACGTTGCAGCAGCCAAACGTGACGCCGCGCTGCATCAGCTTCTCGATCGCCATACCTGGGAACATCAGCTCACCTTCTCTCGCGTTGTAGAACGGATTGCGCTCTGCGGGCGCCTTGGTAGCCGGATCGTTGATCTTGAAGGCCTCGCCAAGCTTGTACTTCTTCCAGATCGGGTCGGTAAAGGCGAGCGGAATCGCCTCGTGACGCATGACCACGACAGCGTTCAGATCGCTGTCCGACAAGTTGCTCGACTGCTTGTTGGTGTCGAGGAAAATCATCGACCAGACGAGCGAGAGTCCGTTGTTCCAGCTGATGGCGTCGTAGAGCTGGCGATGCTTGCCGTGGACATCGGGCCACTTCTCGACGTCCGGGCTCGCGGCGTCGACCGCTGCGTCGAGCCGGCCAGGCAGCATGGCGCCAATGCCTAACGCAATGGACGCGGCGGCCACCTTACCCAGAAAATCACGGCGGTGGGTCGTCGAGGGAGAGTCATCGATCATCTGCTGCCTCCTGAGTCGAGATGGGTCGGAGAGCGGGGTTATGACAGGAGAAGCGGAATGCGACGGAACATCGGATCATCGGCGCGCCCCTGTCTCAATGTGAGGTGGCGCTCTTGTGGGCTGCCGCGCGAGTCGGATAGGCGACGTCGGGCGGCGCGTCGCCGTTAGGCCAATCGTTTTCCTTGCCGGCGAAATCGGGGCGCGGCCGCGATGTCACGAATGCTGCGACGTCGAACGCCTGTTGATCGGTGAGTGAGCCGGGACGGTCGAAGGGCATGTTGTATCGGATGAACGCAGCGGCCGTGCGCAGGCGGCTCATGCCTGCCCCAATGTTGAACGATGCGCGCCCCCAGAGCGGCGGCGCCACGGCTGTGCCCGCACCGTCGGCGCCGTGGCACCGCGCGCACTGCTCGCCAAACAACGCGCGGCCGCGCGCGGTGTCGCCCGCGAGAGGCTTCAGCTTCGGGAGACCCTGGCCCTCGACAGCGGCACCGACCGGAACGCCGTGCGACAGCCAGGCGAAATAGACCACGATGTCACGCATATCGCTGCCGTCCGCGGGCAGCGCTCGCCCGTTCAGGCTACGACGGAAGCAATCGTTGATGCGATCTTGGATCGTGTAGGGATGCCCGCTGCGTGCGTTGTAGTTCGGATAGCGCGCGTAGACGCCCACAAAGGGCGACGCATTGGCCCGGCGGCCCTCATCCAGGTGACAGGTCACGCAGCGCAGCTTGCTCGGCGTGAAGGCGGGCAGGCTGTCGCGCGTGGCGGCGAGCAGGGCGCGACCGCGTCGGACGGAGACGCCTAACGCACCGGACGGGATCTGGCTGTCGTTGGGCGCTCGCAACGGGACCACGAGGCCGACGGTCTTGGCCGGCGTGCTGGACGCCGCCGGCGCGGCGGCTGGAGAGCTCATCGCGTCCGATGTGCCCGATCCGCGACACCCGGCGAGCGAGACGGCGAGCACGCCGAGCGATACGGCGTATCGACACGATCGGCGGAGCGGCGCAGCTCGCATGTGCACGTTGCCGTGAGAACGTGACTCATGCCCCGCGCCGACGAGACGCGGGGCTCGTAACGAAGTGCTTGCCGATCCTAGTGCGACTGGCTACAAAACGCCAGTGCGCCGATGCGCCATCAGCTGACGGCTGAGACTACACGCGATTCCTGTTGGAGCGCAGCCGCCCGCGATGGAACTTCCCAGGTGAACGTACCGGGCGCACCAGGCTCACGGCCGAAGTGGCCATATGCGGCCGTCGGATAGTAAATCGGCCGAAGAAGTTCCAGATCGCGAATGATGCCGTAGGGCGTGAGGTCGAACGCCGAGGCGAGGCGTGACTCGAGATCGCCGCGCGACAGATCCGAGGTGCCAAACGTCTCGACCATGATGGACACCGGGCGTGCCACGCCGATCGCATACGCAACCTGTACTTCGCACCGATCGGCGAGACCGGCGGCTACGACGTTCTTGGCCACCCAGCGCGCCGCGTATGCAGCCGACCGATCAACCTTGGACGGGTCCTTTCCGCTGAACGCGCCCCCGCCATGGCGCGCCGACCCGCCGTACGTGTCGACAATGATCTTCCGGCCCGTTAGGCCGGTGTCCGTGGCCGGGCCGCCTTCCGAGAACGCGCCGCTCGGGTTCACGAGCGTGGTGTCGCGCCATCCGGCGGGCAGCATCGAGGTTGGAATCACCGCGGGGATCACGGTCTCGATCACGTACTCCCGAATTGCCGACTGCGTCACCGTGGGCGCGTGCTGGGTCGAGACGACGATGCGCGTCACTTCCGTTGGGCGGCCATCGCGATAGCGCACCGACACCTGCGACTTGGCATCGGGGCGAATCCATTGCGCATCGCCGGCCTTACGCAAGCGCGCGAGCTCTTCCATCAAGCCGTGTGCGTACGTGATGGCCGCAGGCATGAGTGACGGCGTCTCACGCGTCGCGTAGCCGAACATGAGGCCCTGGTCACCCGCGCCTTGCTGATCCGCGGCGGTCTTCTTGTCGACAGCGGACTCGATCTCCGCCGACTGGGGCTGAAGGCGGACGTCGATGCGCGCACTCTCATGACCGAACCGATCGTCGAAGCCGTCGTAGCCCGTGTCCAGAATGACCTGACGCGCCAACTGCTCGACTTCGTCGCGATCGACCTTGGCAGAGCATCGGGTCTCGCCGGCGATGCAGACGAAATTGTGTGTGACGAGCACCTCGCAGGCGACGCGTGAGCGCGGATCGCGCGATAGGTGCAGATCGAGGACGGCATCGCTGATGCGATCAGCAAGCTTGTCCGGATGGCCCTCGGACACGGACTCGCTGGAGAAGACGAACGAATCGGAACGTGCGGATGTCATGATCGGCTCCTGAGTGTGTGCAACGCCGGCCACCGCGCCGAAAAACGAAACCAGCCCAGTGGGCGGATACCGCCCCCGGGCTGTTTGCACAGATCAGGTGAGCGGTTTAGCGGAATTTCTTACGCGGCCGCAATCGCTTCAAATCGCCGCGGATCTTGTGCTCGTAACATCGCCGGGAGGATTGTTGGTGTCAACGTGCCAGCGGCAAACGCACGCTGAACACGCTCCCTTTGCCAAGTGCGCTATCAACATCGAGCGTTCCGCCGAGCAGCGTCAACAACTGGCGCGACACGCTGAGGCCGAGTCCGGTGCCTCCAGCTCGACGCGTCGAATGCTGCTCGACCTGCCGGAACGGTTCGAAGATGCGCTCGAGATATTCGGCCGCGATGCCGATTCCGGTGTCGCGCACGTCGATCACGAGCTGTTTGTGATCCGCGCGCGCGGACATCGTGACGCTTCCGTGCTCAGTGAACTTGATTGCGTTGGAGAGCAGGTTCACGAGGACCTGCTGCAGCTTCATACAATCGGTCATGGTCGAGAGCTCGCCATCGCCGGACGCGGGAACCGGATCGATGATCACCGGGAGCGATTTCGCTGCGGCGAGCGGAGCGACCAGTGCCGCAGCTGCATCGAGGACCGTTGCAACGCGCACGGTCTCGAGATTGATGCTTTCGCGTCCTGCCTCAAGGCGAGAAAACGTGAGCAGCTCGTCGATGAGGCCGAGTAGATGGAGTGCGCTCGCTTCGATGCGGGACAAGTGCTGTCGCTGCAGCTCGGTGACGGGACCGCTGATACCATCGGCCAACAATTCCTGGTAGCCGAGAATGGATGTGAGCGGCGTACGCAATTCGTGGCTCATCACGGCGAGAAAATCGCCTTTCGCGCGCATGGCAGACTCGGCTTCGACCCGGGCGCGTTGTTCGGCCGAAAACAGTCGCGCCCGATCCAACGCTTGCGCGCACTGCGCGGCGAACGCGAGCAGCATCGCGCGCTCTTCGGGCGAGAAAGAGCGATTCTCGGGAAAGTTGAAGCTGACGACGCCGCGCAGTCTGCCGCCGAACATGAGCGGGAGGCCGGCGTAGGCGGCGAGCTGCACCTCATGAATGATCGGCGCAACGCGCGGATAGTGCTGCTCCCACTCGCGGAACGAATCGAGGAAGACCGGCGCCGCTGTGTGGACGACGTCGCCTCCCGGGGTGCCGGTATCCACCGGATAGCGCATCCACGATCTGACGAGATGCTCCGGGTA
>Ga0134126_10004802_pt1 | contig 16899 bp, 12 predicted proteins | sample KB31752_FD_96881 | JGI IMG/M metagenome (GOLD analysis project Ga0134126, IMG submission 96881) | Terrestrial soil microbial communities with excess Nitrogen fertilizer from Kellogg Biological Station, Michigan, USA - KB3-175-2 | ecosystem: Environmental > Terrestrial > Soil > Unclassified ...
CTCGCAGGGCTTGTGCCGCCGGAGTCGCGGCCCAAGAAGTAAAGCTCAAGTTCGATCCTTCGATCTTCCACAGGGTGGCAATGAGAGCCCAGTCGTCCATGCACTTATCGACTGGATAGGCACCGTGCGTGCCTTGGTATTGGGCGGTGACCGTCGCGTGCGGAGATGTTCTCATGGGGTGGGCGAAATTGGGCTTGTGGGAGGGCTGCGGGGGCGTCCTGTAAGGTGGATGGCAAAGGAGCAAGCCGGTTTTATGCTGACCCGAATCAAAGTGGCTCTTCTCTCCTCCGTCAAGGTACCTGGTTTGTTTGCCGTCAAATTGCCTCTTCTGTTTGCCGTGTGTGTTGTGCTGGGCCTGTCCTGCTGCGAAAGCGTGTTCGGCGCCGATTTCAACATGAAGGTGACGGACAAGAATTACCTCGACACGCAGGGTTTTAGCGTCTTTCTTTATGACAGCACCTACCATCCTGTTTTCGTCGATCAGAAGAACACGGCGATGGAGATGATTCTGCACGGGCAGCGCATTGCGACGAACGGCGACGTGCGCCTGATGCCGACGCCCGAGCAGTGGGACCTGGTGGCGACCCTGAAGGGGCGGCACGCCGATAAGGCGAACAATCGGCTCACGGCCAATCTTGCCTTTCCGACATTCGATTTGAGCTACACGCTGGAAGTGGAAGCGGAACCCGGTGGCGTGAAGGTGAGCATCAATCTCGACAAGCCGCTGCCAGAGAAACTGGCCGGGCGGGCTGGCTTCAATTTGGAATTTCTGCCATCGATTTACATGGGCAAGACCTACCTGGTGGACGGAACGAAAGCCGGCCTTTTTCCGCGGACGCCGAACGATCCCATGGTGAAGGTGTTGCCGCTCAAGGATGAGCCGAAGAAGGCCTACTACCTGGAAGACTGGGACAAGGCCAAGGGATACACTGAGCCGCTGCCGTTCGCCGAGGGCAAGAGCATCACGCTGGGGGTGGACGACTCGCTGGCGCGGGTCAATGTCAAGTCGGATACGGCCGACCTGATGCTGTTCGATGGACGCAACCGCGCGCAGAACGGCTGGTTCGTGCTGCGTTCGCTGATCCCCACCGGGAAGACCACAGGGGCGATCGTGTGGCACATCCGGCCGGACGTGATTCCGGGCTGGACGAGGCCGCCGGTGATTGCGCACAGCCAGGTCGGTTATGCGCCGGACTTCAAAAAGGTGGCGGTGCTGGAGCTCGACCCGAAGTACGACGCGCCCAAGACAGCCAAAGTGCTGCGCCTGATGGAAGACGGATCGTACAAGCAGGTGTTCGAGGGGCCGATTACTCCTTCAACGCCATGGCTGCGGTATGTGTATTCGAAGTTCGACTTTACGGAGGTGAAGGCCCCGGGGCTTTACGTGATCGAGTACGCGGGGGAGAGAACGGCGCCGTTTCCAATCTCGAAGGATGCTTACGCGAACATCTGGCAGGACAGCCTGGACCATCACCTTGCAGAGCAGATGGATCACGTGTCCGTACGCGAAGGCTACCGCATGTGGCATGGTGCTTCGCATTTGGATGATGGCCGCATGGCGCCTGTGGTTGGGGAGCAATTCGACGGCTGGAATCAGGCCACGGCGACGGATGGAAAGTGGAAGGGCGGGGATCACATTCCGGGCATGAACGTCGGCGGCTGGTACGATGCCGGCGACTTCGACCTGGAGGAGCCTGCGCAACTAAGCGTGATTCAGAGCCTGGCCCTTGCGTATCGCGAGTTCAATCTCAAGTACGACGAGCTTTCGGTGGATGAAACGGCGCGCCAGGTAGAGATGCACCGTCCCGATGGAGTGCCGGACACGGTGGAGCAGGTGAAGCACGGCGCACTGCTCATTCTCGCGCAGTTCCACAATATCGGCCACGCGATTCGCGGCACGCACGAGCCGGACCTGCGGCAATATACGCAGGTGGGCGACGGAGCGTCGAAGACCGACGGGCGCATCTACGATCCAAAGCTCGGTCCGAACGAGGTGAAGGGCGATTATTCCGGCAAGCCGGACGACCGCTGGATCTTCACCACCAACAATCCGTTCTTCCAGTGGAACGCGATTGCGGCGCTGGCTGCCGCGGCGGATACGCTGAAGGGCTATGACGACGCACTGGCGAAAGACTGCCTCGACACCGCGATCAAAGCATGGAACGAGGAGCAGGTTCACCCAACGCAGGATCAGGCAGCAGCGGCCCGGGCAGGTGCCGGGGGAGGCGGCGTGCTGGCTGCGTCTCAGGGTACGGTGTCGGGCGCGCATCACCCCTCGGGAGCTCCGGCAAATTCTGCGACTGCTGGTGCTCCAGCGCCTGCACCGGCCCCGCGGCGGGGCAGTTTTGGCGCCGGGCTGGAGTGGAATGCGGCTTTGGAACTGACCATTGCCACGCATGGCGCCGAACCCTACAAGTCGCGTCTGAAGGAGCTGTTCCCGCAGGTGATCACGCCGCAACAGATGGAGTTCCGCGGCTGGACGGCGGTGCGGGCGTTGCCGTATCTGGACGCGAGCGCGAAAGATCAAATGCGGGAAGCAGTGAAGACCTACATGGCGGGCCTCGACAAGAAGTTGGACGCGACGCCGTTCGGCGTGCCGCCGAGCCTGGGGACGTGGGGCGGATCGGGCGCCGTGGTGGATATGGCGATCCGCATGTACTTCCTGCACAAGACGTTTCCCGATCTTGTCGGCCCCGAATATACGCTGCGTGCCGTCAATTACATTCTGGGCACGCACCCGGTATCGAGCACGTCGTATGTGGCGGGAGTGGGTACGGTGTCAAAGACAAAGACGTACAGCAACAATCGCGCCGACAACTCCTACATTCCAGGAGCCGTGATTCCGGGATACATCGTCATCAAGCCGGATTTTCCCGAGTGCATCGACGACTTCGGATTCCTCTGGTTCGAGGATGAAGCCGTCGTGGCGGGGTCGGCGAGCTGGGTGGTGGCGGGCAACGCAGCGGAGGCGATCATTCAGGAATCGAAGTAGGGCAATGCTGAAGCGCCCGGTACCTCCCAGAAGGGTGCCGGGCGCTCTGCCGCCCGCATATCGGCACTGGTTTGAGCACTCCGCTACCCCATACTTCACTTCGCTGCATCTATAGGAATATGGCAAAGTTAGGCCTGGCGGTTTTCCGCCTGCTCGGTATGGTGTGTCTTCTGGCGTTCGCGACGCCGGCATTTTCTTATTCGCTCCTCACCCACGAACAACTGGTTGACCTCACTTGGGACGACTCGATCGTTCCATTCCTGTTGAGCCGCTATCCTGACCTCACTCCGGCGCAACTCGAGGAAGCGCGGTCCTACGCGTATGGCGGATGCGTCATCCAGGACATCGGCTATTATCCGTTCGGGCAGGTTCAGCTTTCTGATCTGATGCACTACGTGCGCTCCGGCGACTTCATTGTGGCGCTGTTGCGCAATGCGCACAATCCCGATGAGCTCGCGTTTGCGGTGGGAGCGCTTTCGCATTACATCGGCGACTCGATCGGGCACCCGTTTTCCGTGAATCTCGCGGTGCCGGTGGAGTTCCCCAAGCTGGGCAGGAAATACGGCAAGGTGGTCAATTACGCAGAAGGGCCAAGCCAGCATGTGCGCGTCGAATTCGGCTTCGACATAGACGAAATTGCGCATCATCGCATGGCGCCGGTGAGCTACCTGAAGCACATCGGGTTGAACGTGTCGATGCGGCAGCTTGCGCTGGCGTTCTACCAGACCTATGGCGTGTCAGAGGATTTTTCGGGTTCGCGGAAGCGGCGGGTGAATGCGGGCACGTACAGGTTCGCGGTGCGGAACCTTATACCGCGCATCGCGTATGCCGTCACGCTGCTGCACCGGCACCATGAGCCGGGCGACGTGGCAACGGCGGAGGCGGTGGCGCTGCGCAGCGAGATTGCCCAAATGGAAAAGACGAATAACTGGGCGGCATACCGGCACCACGCCGGCATTGGCACATGGCTGCTGGCCGGATTGATCTTCATCACGCCCAAGGTGGGTCCGCTGAAGCTGGCCGCAGTCAAAGGACCGACGCCAGAGACAGAGGCGGAATACCAGCACAGCCTTTCGCTGTCAGTTGCTGCGCTGCGGCAGATGTTGGCTCGGTTTACGCCGCCGGACAAGCGGCGGAGGCGGCCGCAGGTGCCCGCAGCCGTGGACGGGACGGTGCGGCCGTCGCGCGAACTGGCGAAGAATCAGCATGCCCAGGCGGTAGGCGAGATGCACCCCGATCGGCTCCATCCGCTGTCGAACCGTGACCTCGACACTGGAGCAGTGGTGCAACCCGGCGGGTACTCGTTGACCGACAAGACGTATGCTTCGATCCTGCACGTGCTGACAAGTCAGCCGACCGTGCCGATTCCTCACGGCATCAAGGAGGATATTGCGGCGTACTATGCCAATCCGGATGCGCCGATCACGACGAAGAAGGATCCGGACAAGTGGAAGCAGGTTCAGGCGGAGTTAGTGATCCTCCAGGGGATGCCGACAAGCCCGGTTCCGCAGCCGCTTCCCACGTATGACGAGGTGGAGGGCGGACAGCCGTAAGGACACTTCAGAGTTCACAGTTCAGAGTCGTTGCTTTCACAGGCGCAATCCCCGGGTGGGGATGTGTCTTGCGAAAAAGTAATTAGTGTCGATAGGAAATGGTCCGCATCCTACATGCGGTGACATGCTGTGAAGCTCGCAAGTGAGATTCTGAGCCAGACGGCGCATCGGCCACGGCCTGTTCCAGCTGGACCCTGGATTATGGAGCAAGGGTGGTACGAGCTGCTGTTTGCCCACTGGGAAGTTCCGTTTGAGACAGTGCGCTCGCTGGTTCCGTTCAGCCTGGAACTGGATACTTACAGCGATCGCCCGTGGGTGTCGGTGGCAGCCTTCCTGTTGAGGATGCGGCCGCGCGGGCTGGCCGCCATGGGCAGAATGTGGTCGTTCCCCGAACTCAATTTCCGCACCTATGTCCTCTACAAGGGAAAGCCGGGGGTTTACTTCTTTAGCCTGGACGCGGCAAGCCTGACTGCGGTGCTGGGCGCCCGCATGTTCTATCGGCTGCCCTATTTTCACGCGCATATGACGATAGATCGAGATGGGCATGCGATTCGGTATCGCAGCGCGCGCATGCGAAGCCGGGCGAAGTTCTCGGCCTCGTATCAGGCCACTTCCGCCGTATTTCACGCAGCGCCCGGGACACTGAGCCATTGGTTGGCTGAGCGGTACTGCCTCTACGCGGTCGATGGAGAGCGTGTGTACGCGGGCGAGATCCACCATGCTCCGTGGCCTTTGCAGAACGCGGAGGTGGAGATTGCCGAAAACACATTGCCGGATGTGCAGGGCATGACAATCAACCGCAGACCGGATCTGGTCCAGTTTGCCGCGGACCAGGAGGTCCTGGTCTGGCCGTTGCGTCTCGCGTGAGCCCTTCAGAAGGGAAGGACGATCTGAAACGACGTGCCGCAACGCGACGGAGAGGTTGAGGTGCGCACGCGGATGGTGCCTTCGTGGCGCACGATGATTCCGCGGCTGGTCCACAAGCCGAGACCGGTTCCACGATCGCCTTTGGTGGTGATGAACGGGTGAAAGAGCTGTTCGCGGATGGCAGGATCGATGCCGGAGCCATTGTCGCCGACGGTGATGCAGAGTCCGGCTCTTCGCGGCGGGGAAGGTTCGACGCAACGCCGCGTGTGGAGAAACAGGTCGGTGGCGCCCGCATCGATGGCGTTGGTGATGAGGTTGTGGAAGACCTGCTGCAGCTCGGATGCGAAGCCGGAGATGGGTTCGCTGGTGCGGTAGCGGCGGTGTACGCGAAGATCCGGATTACGCGTGGCCTGCACGTCAACGGAAAGGTTGAGCAACTCGCGAACATCCACGCGGGACGGCCGTCCTTTGTCGCGATAGAACGCAAGGGTCTGTCGTGCGATGCGAGAAACCCGCTCCACTTCGCTTTCCAGCAAGGAGAGGTAGCGGCCGGCGTCCGCGCTCAGGTGTTCGCTGCGCAACAAGTAGAGCAGGTTCGTCACCGCTTCAAGAGGATTGTTGATTTCGTGGGCGATGGCTGCGGCCATGCGGCCCGCGGAAGCCAGCTTTTCGGTCTTGCGAAGCACATGTTCCATGTGCTTCTCCTCGGTGAGGTCTTCCACGAAGTAGACCGATCCGGTGTTTGGTCCCTCCAGCGCGAGTTCTTCGCAGCGCAATCGAGCAGGGAATGTTGATCCATCGGCACGTATGAGCATCAACTCGCGATCGCGTGCTTCAGAGCGGGACGACTCGTTCAGCCTGGCCGAAAGCTGCTTGAGAAGCGCGGGTAGCGGACGGCCGATGAATTCGTCGTACTCGATGCCGAACATTCGGCAGAAACTCGGGGTGACGAAGCGGCAACGGCCATCGGGAGAGACAACGCACACACCGCGCGAGTCCGAGTTCAGGATGGTCGCGAACTCCGGCGGGGACAGAAGATGAGTTGCGGAACCACCTTGCTCCGTTGGGTGCACAGGTTCGCTCCTCACGATTTCCGCTCTGTCGCGCGGGGCAGGGAACCGTCGAACGCGTTCTGATTCACCTGGAGCCAATACTGCTGCAGGAATGACATGAGGCGGTTTACCTCTTCAGGGTCAGGGCTCTTGACTAGATAAGAGTTTGCGCCGCGTTCGTAGGCGCGATTGATGGTGGCGGAATCGGAGGAAGCGGCGAGGACGACGATGGGGATCTGGCGCGTCTGGCTGGAGCGGCGGATTTCTTCCAGCACTTCGAAGCCGGACATTCCGGGCAGTTTCAAATCAAGCAGCACCAGCGAAGGAAGGTTGCCGTTTTCGGCTCGTCGGCGAAGCCACGCCAGGCCGAGGCTGCCGTCAAGAGCGTGTTCGATTTCGCCGGCGAATCCGGCGCGCGTCAAGGCGCGCTTGATCAGCATGGCGTCAGACCGCTCGTCTTCAATGAGCAGGATGGTCCGGTTCTGCGAGTCGGGCTCATGATTTTGTGTCGGCGACGCGGACGGCTGGGCAGAAGCGGTGATGGGGAATTCATTCTGCTGCATCCAGAATGTTTTTATCGATTGGATAAGCTCGATGAGCTGCGCGCTCGTATCGGGCTTGACGGAATAGGCATTGGCGCCAAGTTCGTAAGCGCGATTCACGTCGACCGAGTGGCGCGACGACGTGAGCATCACCACGGGGATGCGACGCAGCGGGCGCGGGTCGCGCCGAATCCACGACAGCACTTCGAATCCAGACCGCCGCGGCAGTTTGATGTCGAGCAGAACTAGACAAGGCAACGGATGCGCGAGGCGGTCCTGGTAGGGCGCGCTGCCATCGAGGTACGCCACCGCATCATCGCCATCCTTGGCGCGGACAAGTTCGTCGGAGATTCCAGCCTTCTCAAATGCTCTGCGGATCAGCACGCTGTCCGACGCGTCATCCTCGACCAGCAGGATTATCTGATTCATGCGGGTACGGTTGCCTCCGGCAGCTCGATCCAGAACCTGCTGCCCGCACCCGGTTGCGAGTCCACGCCAATCTCCCCGCCCATCCGCTGCACGCCGCGCTTGACGATGGCGAGACCGATCCCGGTTCCGGGGAACTCGTCCTGCCCATGCAGGCGCTCGAAGACCTGGAAGATGCGATCGAGGTGTTCGGATGCAATGCCGATTCCGTTGTCGCGCACAGAGATTTGAATCCGACCGTCTTTGCGCTCTGCCGAAACGCAAACGCGGGGAGCGGCGTTCGGCCCGTGGAACTTGAGCGCATTGGAGATGAGGTTATTGAGCGCCTGTACCAGGGTCGGCTCATGTGCTACTACGCGGAGACCCTCAAGGTTTTGGAATTCGACGAATTTGCTGTCCGCGGTGAGTTGACGCACGGCAAGTCGCGCCGCGTGTGAGATCTCGATGGGAAACATCTCCAGGTGAATCCGGCTCAATCGGCTGAAATTCAGCAGATCCTGAACCAGTTGATTCATGCGGTTGGCCGCGGATGTGACTTCCCTGAGATATTCGAGGCCCGCGGCCGGAACTTGCTCTCCGTAATCCTCAATGAACGCCTGCGTGAAGCCCTCGATGGCGCGCAACGGCGCACGGAGATCGTGGGAAACCGAGTAGCTGAAGGCCTCAAGCTCCGCGTTGGTCTGTTCTCGTTCAGCGATGCGCAATTCCAGCTCTTCGGCGTGCTTTTGAATCTGGTCGAGGAGCAGTTTGCGGTCGGTGACGTCTCGAGTGATTTTGGAAAACCCGATGTGCTCGCCCTGGTCGTTGCGGATGGGAGTGACCACGACGCTGGACCAGAATCGTGTTCCGTCTTTGCGCACGCGCCAACCTTCTCCCTCGAAATGGCCTGTTTCGGCAGCGGTCCTAAGAACCTTATCCGGAAGACCGGCGGCCGCATCTTCAGGTGTGTAGAACGTAGAGAAGTGTTTTCCCAGGATCTCGAATTCGTTGTAGCCCTTGATGCGCTGTGCACCAGCGTTCCAACTGGTGATGATTCCATTTCTATCGAGCGAGTAGATGGCGTAGTCCGATACGCCTTCGATGAGCAGGCGGTACCGTTGTTCGGCGAGCCTGCGCTCCGTCAGATCGCGCGTGATTTTGCCGAACCCGATCAGCCTGCCATTCTCGTCGATGATGCGGGTGATGACGACGCTGGCCCAGAAGCGGGTGCCGTCCTTGCGGATGCGCCAGCCTTCATCTTCAAATCGCCCGATTTCCGCGGCGACATGCAATTCGTAGGCGGGCTTTCCGGCATCCTTGTCGGCTTGCGGATAAAAGGCGCTGAAATGCTTCCCGATAATTTCAGCAGGCAGATATCCCTTGATTCGCTCCGCGCCCTGGTTCCACGAAGCGACATTTCCATCAGGGTCGAGAAGAAAGATGGCGTAGTCGCCAACGCCCTCCACAAGCATGCGAAACACGCGTTCCGACTGGAGAAGGTTCTCTGTTGCACCTTCACCGACGGAGCCGATTGTCATGGCTGTCGAACCGGTTTCGCCTGTCATCAACTACGAACTCCCCATGGGCGGCGGCAGCGCGCGTGGCACGAGAGTGCCGCGCACTTGCTCGCAGTTTGGGCACGGTACACTGTCCGGCTACTCAGCAGTTCGATGCGGATTCGGCGGGACGCGGTTGCCCGTTCCCGGCAAGATCGAAGTCACGTGCTCTTCAATACGCTTCGAACTGATTGAGTGGGAGCCGCACGCGAAAACATGTGCTGCCGGGCTCGGAGCGCACTCCAAGGTGTCCGCGATGGCGGCGAACGATTCGCATGGCGTTGTCGAGGCCCAGGCCGAGAGCGTGACCTGGTGGCTTTGTGGTGAAGAAGGGCTCGAAGATCCGATCCTGCAATTCCGTGGGAATGCCCGGGCCGTTGTCTTCAATCTGCGTGAGAAGCACATCGCCTTCCACGCGGCAGCCAAGGCGAAGAACGCGCGGCCGCTTGACAGTATCCATTGCATCGAGCGCGTTTTCAATCAGCGCCGACCAGACTTGGTTCAGCTCGCCGGCGTAGGCGCTGATGCAGGGCAGGTCCGGCTGGTAATCCCGTTCCACATGCACATTGTTCATGCGCGACTGAAACATCAGCAGTGTCGCATCCAGTCCCTCGCGCACATCCACTTCCGATATGGCCGCGCGGTCCATATTCGAATAGGCCTTGATGGCGCTGATGAGATCGAAGATGCGTTCCGTCGATGACAGCAAGGTCTCCACCGATCGCGTGGAGCGCAGATAGCGCGCGAAGTATTGAAGCGTGACGCAGGCTCCCTCAGGGGAAAGAACATTGCGAAGCTGTTCGAGATCGCCAAGCGTGACTCCACCTTCCACGAGGTCCGGAGCCGCGTCCCACGCATTGTCGCAGGGCAGTGCGGTAAGCCAGCTTCGCAACTCCTCTTCGCGTTGAATATGAGCTGCGGCATCATTCGCGGCCGGTGACGTGGCGCGCTCGAAGATCGCTCGTTCCCAGTCTTCGACGGCGTGGATCTGCTCCTCGTTGAGGCAGAGGTTGACCAGCCTGAAGCGATTGCTGCGGTTGGCGCGGAGTTCGGTCACGAGACTGGACGCGGCGCGCTGCGCGGCGGAGGCAGGGTTGTTAAGTTCGTGGGCCAGGTTTCCGGCGAGCTTGCCGAGCGCCGCGAGTTTCTCCGCCTGCTGCTCGATGCGGGTCACTTCGCGCACGCGGTCGAGCAGCGTGGAGACGACGCGCTGCGTCATCCCCGGAATGGCCTGCAGCATGTCAGGGAACAACGATTTTGGAATCATGAGCGCCCAGACGTCGGTAGCAGCCAAACCTTGTCCGCCAAACGTCTTCATGCGCGAGAAGGGAAGGAGGCCCGTCATCTGGCCGGTGCGGCCGATGAACAGCGCCATGGGAGCCGAATGCTGGCGCTGGACGTGGATTTCGCCTTTCAGGATGAGCACCATGCGGTCGGCGGGGGTGTCTTCCTCAAAGAGCACATCGCCGGCCTCGGCGACGAGCTCCTCGCCATGCTGAGCGAGCCACAGGCGATCTTCATACGCGAGCCCCTGAAGCGGCCCGACGTGCTGCAAGGCGTCCGCAATCTGCTCAACGGGCGTGGGCGTGGCGGGAGGGGATGCGAGGGAAGAGAGCATATGCCGGACCTCCGAGGGGGAACCCGCAACCAGAATAGCTGATGGGGGGAAGGCGAGCGGAGCGAAGCGCGATAGTATCAAGGGGTGAATTCGAGACAAGGGGAATGGCGGATGTTGAAAACCTTTACAGCCCTGTGCCTGCTGCTTTCTGCGGCAGCGTTTGCTGGGGCGCAATCGGCAGCGAGGTTCGATGAGAGTACAAAGGAGTTTCGGCTCGACGGCGGGAATGTCACGTATGTTTTCGGCGTGAACGCGCGCGGCGAACTGCAGCAGATGTACTGGGGCGGGCGGCTGGCAGATTCCGACAAGCTTCCGTCCGCTGTTCCCGCTCGCGGGTGGGCATCATTTGATTCCTCCTACTCGAACACGCCGCAGGAGTACGCAGGCTGGGGCGCCGGGCTCTTTGTCGAGCCTGCCCTCAAGGTGACGTTTGCCGACGGCAATCGCGACCTGGTCCTCCATTACGACAGCAATCGCGAGACGAAAAACGGCTTCGATGTGGTGCTGAAGGACATCTCGCGCAAGATCGACGTGACGCTGCACTACGCGATCGATCCGCAGACTGGAATCCTGGCCCGCTCGGCAACGATTGAAAACCACGAAGCGGCGCCGGTGACCGTGGAGCAGGCCGCGGCGGCCGCATGGGCATTGCCGCGCGGGCACTACACGCTGAATTACCTGACCGGTCGATGGGCGAGTGAATGGCACCTCACACAGGAGACACTGCATCCGGGAGCGCGCGTGCTGGAGAGCTGGCGGGGTAGTACGAGCCACCAGGCGAATCCATGGTTTGCGATTCAGAGCGGCGAGCCGAATGAAGAGGGCGGGGAAGTCTGGTTCGGCGCGCTTGCGTGGAGCGGTTCGTGGCGCATCACGGTGGAGCAGGATCAACTGGACGCGGTGCGCGTGACGGGCGGATTCAATCCGTTTGACTTCGGGTATGTGCTGCATCCCGGCGAACAACTGGAGACGCCGGTGTTTTACGGCGGATACTCTGCGCACGGGCTCGGCGGCGCGTCGCGGCTGCTGCACAGCTTTGAGCTGCACAACATCCTGCCGCGCACTGAGAAGACGGCGTCGATTCCCGCGCCGCGCCCGAGGCCCGTGCTCTACAACTCGTGGGAGGCGACAGAGTTCCATGTGAACGAGCCTGGGCAGATGGCGCTGGCCGAGAAGGCCGCGGTGCTCGGCGTAGATCGCTTTGTCATGGACGATGGATGGTTCGGCCAGCGCAAGAACGACCATGCGGGCCTCGGCGATTGGTACGTGAACCCGCAGAAATTCCCGCACGGGCTCAAGCCACTCATCGATCGCGTGCACGCGCTGGGCATGGACTTCGGTCTGTGGGTCGAGCCGGAGATGGTGAACCCGGATTCCGATTTATATCGCAAGCATCCCGACTGGGTGCTCAATTTCTCCGGCCGCCCGCGCAGCGAGGAACGCAACCAGCTTGTGCTCAACCTGGCGCGCGACGACGTGAAGGACTACGTCCTTGGCGTGCTCGACAAGTTGCTGACCGAAAATGACATCGCGTTTCTCAAATGGGATTACAACCGCAACTGGAGCGAGCCCGGCTGGGATCAGTTGCCCGCGGCGGAGCAGAAGAAGGTCTACGTCACGTTCACGCAGAATCTGTATACCATCCTCGCCGAGCTGCGGAAGAAGCATCCGAACGTGGAAATTGAATCCTGCTCGGGCGGCGGGGGACGCGTCGATCTGGGCATACTGCGCTACGCGGATGAGGTCTGGCCCTCAGACAACACCGACCCGTTCGATCGGCTGTCGATTCAGGACGGCTTTACGTATGCCTACACGCCGCAGGTGATGATGGCGTGGGTTACGGACTCGCCGCACTGGCTCAATCACCGCAGCACCTCGCTTGCATATCGCATGCTCAGTTCCATGCAGGGCTCGCTCGGCATTGGCGCGGATATCTCGAAGTGGAACGAGCAGGACACCGCACTGGCGAAACGGCTCATCGCCGCCTACCACCAGGTGCAGCCCACCATCACGCAGGGCGATCTCTACCGGCTCATCTCGCCGCGCAATGGCAGCGAGTTTTCCGCCACGCAAACCGTCAACGCCGGCAAGAGCCAGTCGGTGGTCTTCGCCTTCCTTCATTCGACGCAGGAGGGCCGCGGCTTTCCCGTCCTCAAGCTGAAAGGCCTTGATCCGGCGGCGAATTATGCGCTCACATCCATCGAGGGCAAGGCCGACTCGCGCACGCCCACGGTGGCGAGCGGTGCGTACTGGATGAACCATGGGCTCGCGATGGGAGAAGATTTTCGCGGGGATTTTCAGGCGGCGGGGTTCCGGCTGGATCGGAAATGATCGCAGTACAGCTTTGTTCGAAGGGTGAGAGATATGCGAGCGTGGCATTGGCCGGATTTGTGCTGGTACTGTTCAACTGTTTTGCATGGCTCGGCAATCACAGGTGAACCCCAATGAAGACGCCATCAGCCCAAATGGAAACCGCCGGAGAGTGACGCCCCCCGGCGGTTTCCATGAGCTAGAAGCTAGGAGCTAGTAGCTGGAAGCTCGCTACCGGTTTTTCGCCACTTCTTCCACCGTCACCGGATCGAGGAACGGCATGCTGGCGCGCAGCTTCTTGCCCACGATCTCGACCGGGTGCTTTGCTTCGGCATCGCGGAAAGCCTGGAACTCCTTGCGCCCCGAGTTCTGATCCGCCAGGAAGCGCTTGGCAAACGAGCCGTCCTGAATTTCCGTGAGGATCGCCTTCATCGCCTTGCGGCTTTCCTCGTTAATGACCCGCGGACCGCTGACGTAATCGCCCCACTCCGCCGTGTCGCTAATGGAGTAGCGCATGTACGCGAGGCCGCCGCGATAAATGAGGTCGACGATCAGCTTGAGTTCGTGAAGCACTTCGAAGTACGCGCTCTCGGGCTGGTAGCCAGCCTCGACGAGAGTCTCGTATCCCGCCTTGATGAGCGCGCTCACGCCGCCGCAGAGCACTGCCTGTTCGCCGAACAGATCGGTCTCCGTTTCTTCCTTGAACGTGGTCTCAAGCACCCCGGCGCGTGTGCAGCCAATGCCCTTGAGGTAGCTGAGATTGAGGGCGTGGGCCTTGCCGGTCGCATCCTGGTGGACGGCAATGAGGCCGGGAATGCCGCCGCCTTCCGTGAACACTTCGCGCACGCGGTGGCCGGGCCCCTTGGGAGCGGCCATGCCCACGTCAATTCCCGCTGCCGGAACGATGGTCTTGAAATGAATGTTGAAACCATGCGCGAAAAGCAGCATCTTGCCGGGCGCGAGATTGGGCGCGATCTCTTCGGCATACAACTTGGCGGCAGTCTGATCCGGAACCAGAACCATCACCACGTCGGCCCACTTGGTGGCCTCAGCCACGGTGGTCACTTCAAGGCCGGCCTTCTGCGCCTTGGCAATGGACTTGGATCCGGCGGCGAGACCCACCTTCACCTGGACGCCCGAGTCCTTCAGATTGAGAGCGTGCGCATGACCCTGCGACCCGTATCCAATGATGGCTACTTTCTTGGCTTGAATGAGGGAGAGGTCTGCGTCGTGATCGTAGTAAGTGGTTGCCATTGCGTATCACTATTCCTTTGCGTGCGAGGGTTGGGACTGCTGAGAAAAAACGATTCGGGAAGCAAATGGGAAATGCGGCGATGTTACTCCGGTTCGACCACCGCGCCTTCCTCGGCCTGCTGCACCTCGGATGCGGAATCGTTGGCCTCGGCCTCTGCGGCTCCCATGGCCTTGAGAACGCGGCTGGTGTGATGGCCGCGGCGCATGGTCATCTTGCCGCTGCGGCAAATCTCCAGGATCTCGTTGTCGCCCTCCGTGAGGACCTGGATCAGCCCTTCAATCTTGCTCTCCACGCCTGTCATTTCGATCATAAGGGATTCCGGCGCCAGATCGACGATGCGCGCGCGGAACACTTCGACAAGCTCAAAAATTGCGGAACGCGTGTGCTTTGTCGCGGCCACCTTGATGAGCGCGAGTTCGCGCGTGACAGCAGGGGCGCCGGCAATATCGTCCACGTCGAGTACGTTTTCAAGCTTGAACATACTGGCGCGGATACGATGTCCGGCTTCGGCCGATGCCTCGCAGACAAGCGTGAGGCGCGAGAGCCCCGGTCGCTCGCTGCGGCCCACCGTGAGCGAAATGATATTGATGTTCAGGCGGCGAAACAGCGATGCCACGCGCGTAAGCACGCCCGGCTTGTCTTCAACGTAAGAAACGAATGTGTGCAGCATGAAAGCAGCCTCTAGCTTCTAGCCTCTAGCTACTAGCTGCGCTTGCTTCATCACCATGTTCATCCCTGCGAGACCACCGCGCATGCCGGGTTGAACAAGCTGGAAGCTAGTAGCTAGAAGCTAGTGGCTGTTGTTACTTGTCGTCCGCCGATTCCACCAGCGGATTGCTTCCCGGGCGGCGAATCATCTCGTGCAGTGCCGAGCCCGCCGGAATCATTGGATAGACCGAATCCTCTTTTTCCACCAGGAAATTGAGCAGGTACGGGCCCTGGTGCGAGCGCGCCTCTGCCACTGCTCCGGCTACTTCGCCGCGCGTGCGAACGGCGCGCCCCGCGATGCCGTGCGCGTCCGCCAGTTTCACGAAGTCGGGGCTGACCAGCGGCGTCGATTCGTAATTGCGCTCGTAGAAAAACTCCTGCCACTGGCGCACCATGCCCAGATAGCCGTTGTTGATCACCGCAATGTTGATCTTCAGATTCTCCTGAACGATGGTGGCAAGTTCCGGCGAGGTCATCTGGAATCCGCCGTCGCCTGCGATCACCCACACTTCCTTATCCGGGCATCCCACCTTGGCCCCAATCGCCGCGGGCAGCGCGAAGCCCATTGTGCCCAGCCCGCCGGAAGTGATGAGGGTCCGCGGATGTTCGTGATGGAAATATTGAGCTTCCCACATCTGGTGCTGGCCCACATCCGTCACGATCACCGCGTTGCCTCCGGTGATGCGCCACAGGTCATTCATCACGTGCGCGGCGTAAAGATGGCCGGAGTCGGGCAGGTTCTTGATGTCACGAACCACCACCGCGCCCTTGCCGGCTTCGATGGTCTTGAGCCATGCCGACCCGTCGCGGCCCCCCTGCTTGCGAGAACTGATGCGCGGCAGCAATTGCTCGAGCACTTCGCCCAGGTCGCCTATCAGAGCCACATCGACCTTGATGTTTTTGTTGATCTCCGACGGATCGATTTCGATGTGAATCTTCTTCGCTTTGAGCCCGTAGGTGCTGGGCGTTCCGATGACCCGATCGTCAAAGCGCATGCCGCACGCAATCAGCAGGTCGGCTTCCTGAATAGCGTGGTTGACCCACGATTCGCCATGCATGCCCATCATGCCAAGGTTCAGCGGATGCGAGGCAGGGAAGCCGCCAAGGCCGAGCAGCGTGAGCGCCACCGGAATCTGCGCGCGCTCCGCGAGCGAGCGCAACTGCTCCATCGCGCCAGACTGGATCACCCCGTGGCCAGCGAGAATCACCGGGCGCTTGGCATTGCGGATAAGGTCCGCGGCCTGGGCGAGTCCCGAGTCTTCGACGCACAGCATGGGATGCGGACGATAAGGCGCGGGTTTTGCCGCGGCAAAGTCAAACAGCGCCGTCGCCTGCTGTGCATCCTTAGTAATATCCACGAGCACCGGTCCGGGCCGCCCGGAGCGCGCAATCTGGAAGGCGAGGCGCAGCGCCGGGGCAAGGTCCTCGGCGCGATTGACGAGGAAGTTATGCTTGGTCACCGGCAGCGTCACGCCGGTGATATCCACTTCCTGGAACGCATCCGTCCCTAGCACCTTGCTCGAAACCTGCCCCGTAATGCAGACCATGGGAATGGAGTCGAGCATGGCAGTCGCAATGCCTGTCACCAGGTTCGTAGCGCCCGGCCCGCTTGTCGCCACCGCCACGCCCACCTTGCCGGTGGCGCGCGCGTAGCCGTCAGCCATGTGCGCCGCGCCTTGTTCGTGGCGCACCAGGATGTGCCGGATGGGAAACTTCCGCAGTGCATCGTAGGCCGGAAGAATCGCGCCGCCCGGATAGCCGAACACGTCGGTAACACCCTCGCCAACCAGCGTGGCCCAAAGAATCTCAGAGCCCGTCAGGCGCGTGGGCGCAGTCAGGGGATCGTTGGGGGAAGGCGATTTCGTGTTACTGCTCATGTTGGCTCCTTCTTGCTGCCAGATTTGGCGCGCCGATCTTACTTCGCTCGCAACCAGGCAGCTTCGTCGTGTTGCTTTTCAAATTTGTCCAGTTCCCCCGCGTGCCGCAGCGTGAGCCCGATGTCATCGAGCCCCTCGAGCAGGCAGTAGCGGCGGAACGGATC
>Ga0134126_10004803_pt1 | contig 16895 bp, 10 predicted proteins | sample KB31752_FD_96881 | JGI IMG/M metagenome (GOLD analysis project Ga0134126, IMG submission 96881) | Terrestrial soil microbial communities with excess Nitrogen fertilizer from Kellogg Biological Station, Michigan, USA - KB3-175-2 | ecosystem: Environmental > Terrestrial > Soil > Unclassified ...
TGGGCGCCGTCGATATTGCCGCACGCTCTCTCGATCCTGTCTGTGAAGAAGCCCGCAAAAGGGGTATCGTTTGCGACCAGGTGGTCCGCGAAGGCCATCCTGCACAGCAACTGCTTGCCGCGGCCCGGCAGTTTCATGCCGACCGCATCCTTCTTGGCACCCGGAGCCGGAGCAAGGTCAGCAAGCTGCTCATTGGTTCCGTGGCTGAACAAGTGCTGCGCTCGGTCAACATCCCGGTCATGACCGTGGGTCCCGAGGCCCATCTCCCGGTGAACGGCAATGATTCCGAACGGATCGTCCTGCACGCCACCACACTTCGAGAGGCCTCCCGTCCGAGCGCAGTGCTTGCCAGCCAGATTGCGTCTGCCATGGGCGCCCGCCTCATGCTCCTGCACGTCCTACCTCCCATCGCTGAAATGGAGCGCCGCGGCATGCCCACCGGCCTCGATTCCGCGGCCATGCAGGAGCTGCGCTCCGTCGCCGCCGACACAGTCCGTGGAACAAGCGTCGCCATCGAGGCAAAGGTCGCGCACGGCAATCCGTCTATTGAAATCCTGGCCGAATCTGCCGAATGCCGCGCCCGCCTCATCGTCCTGGGCGCCACGCAGCGCTCCGCCTTCGAGAACCTCACGCGCGATCGCACCATTTACAAGGTGCTGGCCCACGCCCGCTGCCCCGTCATGACCCTGCGCGAATCCCAAGGCAGGGAAGAACAGGCCATCCTCGAGCGCATGGCTACCCATTCTTGAGCGCTGCCCCTTTCCCCTGAACCCTGTACCCTGCCCCCTGTTATCCTGATCCCGCATGCATCCCTCATCCGCAGCCAGGGGACCGGTCCAGTGAGCGGCGAACGCTGGGGCGCGGGATTCTCCGCCACGGCCCGCTTTGTGGCCGATATGGAAGCTGCCGCCAAAGGCGGTTCGCTCAAGCCCGGCTACGTGCTCGCAGGCGACGAGGCGTTTCTTCAGGAACGCTGTCGCGCCGCCGTCCTCAAGTCTCTCATCCCGCCAGATTTGCGCGACTTCGCGCTTTCCGATTTCGACCTTGGCGCGACGCCGATCTTCGAAATCCTCGACCGCGCGCAAACGCCTTCGCTCATGGCGCCGTTTCAGGTCATCTTCATCCGCAACGTGCGTAATCTCTACGCCCGCGGCGCCAAAAAGGATGAGTTCGCCGCGCTCGACCGCTACTTCCGCTCGCCCAATCCGCAAGCGCTGCTCGTGTTTGTCGCCGACTTCCTGCGCATCACCTCTGACATCCGCCGCATGGACATGGACGACAAGAACCGCTTCGAGCGCCTGACCGAAACCCTCGGCGAGCACTGCGCCATCATCGAGCTGGCGCGCGTCAGTGAAGACGATGCCATGCGCTGGGTCAGTTCCACCGCGCAACAGTCCGGTATGCGCATCGACTCTGACGCCGCTCGCGAACTCGTCGACGCCCTCGGCGCCGACATGATGATGATTGCTTCGGAGCTCGAAAAACTCATGCTGTACACGCTTGGCCGTGGCCGCATTACCTTGGGTGATGTTGAAACCATGGTCCTGGCCGCCAAGCAGCGCTCGCTCTACGAGCTCACTGACGCCATCAGTTCCCACAATCGCGTCCGCGCCCTCGCCCTGCTCCAGGGGCTTCTCAATTCAAGCGATGCCGGCGAGGACGCCGCCATCGGGCACCTTTACATGCTGGCCCGCACCTTCCGCCAGATGCTCGTGATCCTCGAAAAGAACGTCCGCGACCAGCGCGCCATCTGGCAGGCCCTGTGGCAGGGCTTCCGCATCCCCCCGTTCGCGGCCGACGACCTCATCCGCCAGGCCCGCCGGTACAAAAACCGGCGCGATCTTACCCGTGCCCTGCGCCTCATCGCCCGCGCCGACCTCGAACTGCGCTCCTCCCCACCCGACAAGCGCCTCATTCTCGAGCGCCTGGTCTACGATCTCGCTGCCGAGCCCAGGGCGCCGTCCCCTTGGGCCTCCGCGCAACTCTCGCTCAGCGAACCGTAACCGCCTCTGCCTGTCAGAATAAGAGCGTGCCGCACCCGACGCCCCTGCTCGTCATAGCCGCGCTGCTCGCGCTCGCTCCCTATCTCGCGGCCGCGTTCTTCGCTTCGGCAGTGCACGGGTGCGCCCGCAGGCTCCCCGCATGGGCGCAGGTTGCCGGCCCCGCCCTGCTCGCAATTCCCTATGCGCTTGTCTCCATCGACAGCGGCGCGTTTTCCTGGACATGGCTGGCTCTCTATGCGCTCTTTCCCGCTGCGATGGCCTTCGCCGCACGGCTTGTTCCGGAACGCTCCGTCTGGCCGTTGCTCGTCATCCTCCTCGTGCTTGGCCTCTCCGTCGACCTCCGCTGGTTCCAGAGCGCCTGGCCTCCGCATCTCTCCGTATTCAACAAGGTCCTGCTGCTCGACGCCGGAATCTACGCCTTCGTCGCCCTCCGCCCCATTGAGGACGCCGGCTTCGATCTCCGCCTCACGCGCTGCGATGTCTCCCACGGTCTCCGCGAGTTCCTCTTCTATCTGCCGATCGCCCTGCCGCTCGGCCTGTTGCTCGGATTTCTTCACACGCACAGCCTCACCCTCGCGCAAGTCAAGGCTCTGCCGGGGCAGTTCGCGCGGGCATGGATATTTACTTTTTTCTTTATTGCCGTACCGGAGGAGCTCTTCTTCCGAGGCTGGGTGCAGAATCTGCTGGAACGACGCATGGGCCGCAACGCTGCGCTCATCGTCACCGCTGCGCTCTTCGGCCTCTCGCACTTCAACAAGCGCGCCGCGCACTTCAACTGGCGCTATGTTCTGCTGGCCGCCATCGCAGGCCTCTTCTATGGCCGCGCCTGGCTCCGCGAGCGCCGCGTCGGCGCATCCGCCGTCACACACGCCGCGGTCGACTCCGTCTGGTCCCTGTTGCTCCGCTGACCGCCGCGTCCCGCTGCCTCAGGGCTTAGTAAAAGGTAGCGTCTCCGAAATGATCGGCCGGTCCACCCACGTCCAGTAGCTGATGCCCACGCGCATGTTGTGGTCCACGTGTCCCGGAATCGTGATCGCGATCGCGATGCCCAGGATGGCGTGCGCAATGGCCAGCGGCCAAAGGTTGCGATAGTGCAGGAAAAACAGGCATGCGGCCAGCCCACACACCAGCGTGATCACCGTCAGCACCGGGTTAGGAAGATGTGCCGCAGCAAACAACATGGCTGACAGCACTGCCGCCGCCGTGGCGTTGGGAATAAGCCGCAACGATCGCGACAGGAAGAAGCACTGCAGGATCAGTTGCTGCAATCCCGCCCACACCGCATACCAACCGTAATGGCGGATGAACAGTAGCGGCGATGTCGGCAGTCGCAGCGTGTGCAGGCGCGCGGCCACTGTGACTGACAGCAGTGCCACAGCTCCCGCCAGCGCCACCGCCCACAGCGATCGCACCAGGTTCTCACTGCAGATGCCCATCGTGCGCCAGCCATCGAACGAAAACGCAATCACGGCGATGATGCACACGGACGCCACGATCCATAACGCCCACTGCAAAGGCCTCGGCGTCCAGATCACCAGCAGAATAAGACTGTAGATTCCCGTGAGTTCGATAAAGTCGCGGCGCCGGGTGCGCCTCGAGGAACATCGGCCACTCTTATCTATCGATCGGGCCCGTTTATATAGATACGACCCATCCGTACACATACTGGATTTGTTAGATGCCAGATTGCGAAACAGGGTACCTGATCGGGATGCCACTGCAGGATGATGTGCCTGTTACGAACGAGGACCGCACGAAATGGAACCGGGCAACCTTTGCTTCACTGGCAAACAACTGCGGACGTTATAAGTGCCGGGGCGCGAAGCTATCGATCGGCTAAGTGGCAGTTAGATTCATCGCAAATCATGGGAAGATAATCGCTTTACCGCGATCCATCGCGGCTATTACTCCAGGATGACCGCCGGCTCCCCCTCATGCCTGCGCGTGGTGAGCGTGATGGCAGCGGCAAGAATCAACCCGCCGCCCAGCCAGGCATGGGGCCCAAGGTGCTCGCCCAGCAGTTCCACCCCGAGAAACGAGCCCAGCGCAGGTTCGATGTTCAGAAACACTCCTGCCCGCGACGCCGGCACTTGGTGGATTCCCCAGTTCCACAGCAGTGTTGTCGTGGCAGTGCACGCGAGCCCGCTCGCCGCCAGCGCTCCCCACGTCTTTGCACTGATGTGCGCGAACGGCATCGGCGCGCTATGATTGGGAATCCAACCGATCACCAGCCGCGGCGTCAGAATCCATGCCGCCAGCATCACCGTTCCGGCTACCAGGGTATAAGCCGTGACCACGGGCGGGCTGTGCGTCTCCATCAGCTTCTTGCTCAACAGAACCCACGCAATCGAGATGCACAACGAAGCCACCACCATAAGATCGCCGTGCAGACTGGGTTCGCCCGCACCCGCCCGGCCATGCGCACCGCCCAGCACAATCAGCGCAGCGCCAACGCTCGATCCGCACAGCGCCAACCAGCCTACCCAGTCCAGCCGCTCTCCCATAAACAGAGCGGCCGCTGCCGCCAGCAGCACCGGCAGCGTGCCCACCATCAGTGACGCATGACTGACTGTCGTGTACGCCAGGCCATGAAACTGCATCAGGAACTGCAGTGGCACTCCCAGTCCCGCGGAGAGGACCAGCAGGCGCAGCTCGCCCTTTGTCAGCCGAACGCGGTGCATCAGCGCAACCGGCAGCAGCCCAACGCACGCAAACAGAAACCGGTAGAGCACCATGTACTCCACGCTCATCTCGTCCATTGCGATGCGTCCGAAGAAGAACCCCGTGCCCCACAGGCATCCTGCCGCCGCGCATGCGCCATAGCCCAGCCATTGCGTCCGTCTGACGGTCCTCGGGTTCGGGTTCATCTCTCCCTACTGTCGCATACGCCCTTCTGTTCCCTCTTCTCTGTTCCCTGTTCCCTGGTTCGTCCACTCACCCCCGCCCCTGACAACCGTCCATCCCTTGGGTGAAAATAAGACCAATGGCGAAGCTGCTCCCTCCGGCGGGTTACTGGATTCGGGCGGGACTGGGGCTGGCACTCAGTGCTTCCCTGGTCGGAGCCGGCCAGCCTGCCCCGGCGCAGCGTCTGCTTCCGCACGGTCTGTTCGCCTCAAAAAAGAGAGCTGCTCCCCCGCCTCCGCCGGTGCGCGCCACGGTGCAGCCGGCATTTTCAGTGGCCGTCGATCCCCTCGGCTTTTCATCGCCGGCAACCTATTACCTCGGCGCACGGCAGTCCTTCGCCTCTCTCGATTTCCTGGGCGAAGACCGCCTGTTGTTCACCTTCCGCATTCCCGGCCTCATTCACCGCAATGAGAAAGATCGGGACACCGGAGATGAGGAGCGCAAGATCCGCGCTGTCGTCCTGCACCTGCCCGACGGCGCGGTCGAATCCCAGGCCATCTGGACCCTCCACCACCGCGACCGCTATCTTTATCCTGTCGGCGACGGCCAGTTCCTTCTCCGCGATGGCGACAGCCTCTCCCTCGGCGACGCTTCGCTCCAGCTCAAGCCATATCTTCATTTCCCAGGCACGCTGGAATGGCTCGACGTGGACCCAACCGGTAACTATCTCCTTACGGGATCGGACGAGCCCCCGAACCAGCCCGCGCGGCAGGGCGATGTCGGCAGTCCCGCGACGGCCCAGGCCAGCATCACCACTGATCCGCCCGCTCCAGCCAAGGCCAACCTCGTCCTCCGCATCCTGCGCCGCAGCAACGGAGACGTCATGCTCGTAAGTCACGTCAACGCAGCCATCCGCCTGCCTATCAACAACGAGGGCTACGTTGAACTGCTGCGGGGGAATGGGAAGGAGTGGGCGCTGAATTTCGATTACTTCACCGGCGGACATATCATCGTGGGCAAAATCAGCTCCGTCTGTATGCCTCTGCTCAACTTCCTCTCGCCCTCCGAACTATTGGCCACCACGTGCGGCTCTAGTGGAGATCCGCAACTCGTCGCCCTGGGCCTCAACGGCAAGCGCCTCTGGCACAACGATTCTCCCAGCGGCGGTGTGTGGCCCCTGCTGGTCACCAACGCCAACGGCACACGCATCGCCCGCGAGACGCTCCTGACCGGCCAGGCTGTCAACGCCATGGCGCCGCTCGAACCGGAAGATGTGAAAGCTCAGGACGTCCAAATTATCGACGCCGCCACCGGAAAGATGGTGTTGCGCGCCGCCGCCGAACCGGCGCTCGATGCCGGCGGCAATGTCGCCATCTCTCCCTCTGGCCGCCGTGTCGCCATCCTCATGGACAACAGGCTGCAGATCTTCGAGCTACCTCCGCCCGCTCCGGTCCCCGACCTCGACCTGCACCACGGCCAGTGATTGCGAACCACTCTCGCGCGCGAGATCACTCGACCACCCCGCCGTTCACTCCCCCACCCGCACCACGATGCACGTGATGTTATCCTGCCCGCCCGCCTTGTTCGCCGCGTCCACAAGCCATTTCACCCGCTCTTCGAGCGGCCCGTCCTCGCCGAGCAACTCCCCGATCAACTTGTCCGGCACCTCGCGCGTCAGCCCGTCTGAGCACAGCAGAAAAACATCCCCGCTCTGCGCCTCGAACTGAAAGCAATCCGGCGTCACGCAATCCTGCGTGCCCACCGCACGCGTAATCACGTTGCGTAACGGAGAGCGCAGGGCCTCGTGCCGGCTCATCCGGCCCACCCGGATCTGTTCTTCCACGAGAGAATGGTCGAGCGTGAGTTGCTCCAGGCGTCCGTTGCGCGCTCGGTAGCACCGGCTGTCGCCCACGTTCAGCACCCACGCGGAGTCCTGCTCCACCACCAGGGCCACCAGCGTCGTGCCCATCCCCGCCAGCCGGGGATTCCGTTGCGCCCGCGAGTAGACCGCCCGGTTAGCGGCGCAAACAGCTTCCTCCGCCGCCCGCGGCAGCGCCGCCGCATCTCGCTCTGAAAGCGCGCGGAGCACCTCGTCCACCGCCAGCGAACTGGCCACCTCTCCGGCTGCCGCGCCGCCCATCCCGTCGCAAACCACGAATACGCCGTGCTCGAGCGAAAACCCGAACGCGTCTTCGTTATTCGCGCGCTTGCGGCCGCGATCTGTAACCGCCGCGGCAAAATAATGAAGGGCAGCAGGTGCCAAGGTTCGCTCCCGCTGCCCAGTTTACAGGCCAATCCGAATACCTGTCAGGATCTCCGCGCCCTATACGGTCTCGAAATGCTTCTCGATCTCCTCCAGCGTTTTCCCCTTTGTCTCGGGCAGGAATAACAGCACGGTCAAGAAGTAAATCACCGTGAATCCCACGAACAGGAAGAACATCGTCGAGTACCCGTGCTTGCCCACCACCGGCAGGAAGATCGCCGTCAGTGTGGTGGATACAAGCTGATTGACGACCAGCGCGATACTCATGCCGTTCGAGCGAATCCGCGTCGGCATCAGTTCGCTCAGCGCCAGCCACACGCAAACCCCCGGGCCGGTCGCGTAGAAGCCAACGAACAGATATAGGCAAATGGCCATCAGCCAGCCATTGCCCTCGCTGGGCACCTGCTCCACGTATGCGTGATCGATGTGCAGCAGAGCTGTCTGCGCTGTCTTAAGGTTCGCGAACGGATCGCGGAAAAATGCCTCGACTTTTCCGCCGGGCAGGGCAGCCTTGCGATTCACATCCACCGCCGCGGCGTCGCCGAGACGTACGGGCGTGGTACTCCCCGTGAAATCGCCATAGGAGTAGACCACCCAAAGCGCCTCCCGTCCCTCCGGCGTTACTCCAAGCTTCTGCGCGCCTTCGGCGTCGAAGCGGAAATCGAGCTTCTGATCCGCCGTTACCAGCGGCTGAACCGCCGCGGCGACATCCACGCGATGTTTCTCGTTGCGCACAAACAGCAGTCCTGCAGCCGTCAGCGACACGATGATGCCCGATGTACCCAGCAGGAACAGGAACTTGCGCCCTTTTCGGTCCACGAGCGTCATGCCCACCGTCGTCAGCAGGAAGTTCGTCAGGGTGAACAGCACATAGCCCCAGTGCGCCTGCACATCCTTCAATCCGCTGGAGATCAGGATGTCTGTATTGAACCCGACGATGGAGTTGATGCCGGTCGCGGTATTGCAGGAGAGAATCACGCACGCCAGCAGGAATGGAAGAACATAGCGCCGCTGCAGGAGCGGCTCGCGCTGGCCTTTGCGCGCGCTCGTCTTGGCAGAACTTTCCTCCGCGATCTGCCGCATCTCGTGCAGTTCTAAATCGGCCTGTTCCGCGGTCCGCGAACGCAGCAACGCCGCGTGCGCCTGCTCCACTCTGCCGCGGCGGAATAGCCAGCGGGGTGACTCCGCTATGAAGAAGCTGGTGACCACAAAAAGGAGGCCGGGCGGCAGGGACATCCAGAAGATGCTCCGCCACGCGTAATCCTTGGTATGGAACAGCGCGTCGGCTGATGCGCTGCGTGCAACCGCGTCCACGTGATAGCTGACCAGAACGCCAATGACGGCGGCCGCAAAGATGCCAAGCGTGAGCAGCCACTGGAACACCGCAGTGCCGCGGCCCCGTTTCTGCGCCGAGAGGCACTCCGCCAAGTAGAGCGGAATCGCGATTCCGACGATGCCGCCGCTCATCCCCTGCAGCAGCCGGCCGAAGAACAGCGCGCTATAACTCTGAGAGAGAGCGATGATGGGAATGCTTGCCGTGAAAGCTATGCCGGCCAAAAGCATAAGCGGCTTGCGTCCCATCCAGTCGGCGAGCAGACCGGCAAACAGCGTCGAAATCACGCTGCCCAGAAGCACCGCCGCCACAATGATCGATAATTCGGCCGGCGTCAGGTGCGACGTGGCTTCAAGGTAGGGAACTGCGCCCCCGATAATGCCCACGTCGATGCCGTACAGCAGGCCGCCAAGCCCCGCCACCAGCAGCAGAAAACGGTTGTAACGGATCAGCCTCTTCTCATCGGGAGCAACGGGCATCTGCGGAACTCCACCTTGCATGGGCACACCTGCCGGGCCGCGGCAATGAGAACCAACCCAGCCCGCAATTCGATCTGAAAAACTCCGTGCCAGATTACATCAGCCGGTGCTTCTATCGCGCGGTCACGGCGGCCGCATGCGCAGCTTGTTCCCGCCAGAAGTGCGCGGCCCCGGCGATTGGCGCCTGATCCCATAACGCCGACTGCACCACCATGAAGCCAAGTCCGGCAATCTGCCTCTCCGTCGTCGCAAGAAACAGTCCCGCAGATCGTGCAATGCCCCCGCCAATCACCACCTTCTCCGGATGGAACGGCGCCACCACATCGCGCAGCACCTGCCCCAGGTGCTCGCCAAATATCTCGAATACCGCGCGCGCCCGCGTATCGCTCCCGGCCGCGGCCGCAATCTCCGCCACTTCCATCTCGCGTCCGGTGCGCGCCAGGTACTCGGCCTTCAACGCCCGCGTCGAGATCAGGTCTTCCACCGTCCCCCCGGCATACGGATAATCCCAGATCTCCCCGCCCGGCGGGACGCCTTCGCCTTCCCTCACGGTTGCTCCATCCACCGCGAACGCGCATCCCACACCCGTTCCCAGCGTCAGGCCGACGGAGCGCTTTGCGCCCTTCACCGCGCCCGCGCCCACTTCGCCGAGAAGGTAAGCCCCCGCATCATTCAGAAACCGGAACTGATCCCGCTTCCACCCGAATCGCTGCGCCAGGGCCCCACGCAAATCTCTGCGATAGAGCGCCTTCAGCTTGTGCTCCATCAGGCTCATGCCCGCTTCGCAATCAAAAGGGAAGGGAACTGCCAGCGATGCCCCGGCCACGCTCTTTTCGCCGGCCGCGGCTTCCGTCCCCACACGAAACAGCAGGTCCGCAAAGCCGTCGAAGGTGTCCACTCCAGCCAGCGGCGCGCCGGCCACGCGCATCACCTTCAAGTCTTCAAGGCGGCAAAGTCCTGCGTTCACATGGCTGCCGCCCACGTCATAGCCCAACACAAACGAACACGCTTCTGCTGTCACTGCTTTGCTGTCTCCCGTTTCCGTTTCGCTCCGGCGAACGTTCGCGCCGGGGCCGGTCCCCTGCGCCGCACCGCTCGCGGGGCCGCCTTTTTGTTTGATGATAACGGTACCATGGCCGCGCCCTGCCGGAGTAGGATGTACGCAAATGGAAATCGGAATTCTTTGCTGCCTTGCTCTGCGGAAGTTTCGCCCTGTTTCATTCGCCTGCTCCGTGGCGTTTGCAGCCCTCTCTCTCGTCGCCTGCTCCGCAACATCGGCTCAGCAGACACCCGCGCCCGTTTATGGACCGTGGAGCGCCATCTTTCTTCCTGACGGTTCCGGCCTCACCGAGCCCGCTCCCGGCCCCTTTGGCAGCCGCTCCTCCATCTCGCCAGTGCCTGCCTCCGTGCTTGCCGGAGACGCGCACTGGACCCTCGCCTTCTGGTTCAACTCCTCTGACCCGATCAACCCGGGCGGCGCCACCTTGCTCGCCGGCCTCGGCGATCCCGCGGCGAAAGACGCGCGCTTCATCGCCCTGGTGGATGGCCGCATCGGCCTCTGGCTCGGAAAAGGTCAGCAGCACTGGGTTGCGGGCGATTCGCGCATCAGCGAAGGCTGGCACTTTGCAGCAGCCAGCGGCGACGGAAACACCGTGACCCTTTACTTCGATGGCCGCGAGATCGCCACGGCGCCGTACACGCAGAGCGCCGTCGCTCCGCAGCTTGCCATGGCGCCTACATTCGGGGACCATCACTTCGGCGGAAAAATCGCGTACCTCAACGTCTACAGCCAGGCCCTCGCGTCCGCGGATATCGCGGCCATCGGCGCCAACACACCCGACTTTGATCTCCCGCAATACACCGAAGCCTCCGCCCACTGGCCCGTGCAAGTCCGCGCCATGGCGGGCCAGCTCGAGCCGCAAGACCCTCTCACCCTGCCGCACAGCAAGGCTCCACTGCAAAAGCCCGTCGCCAAACCACTCACGCCCGAAGAACAGCACACCCAACTTATAGGACAAAATCCCTGGACTATCCGCGGCGGCTGGCAACTCGCCGCCGCACCCGATGTAAGCGCTACCGGCGAGCAGATTTCGCAGGCAGGGTTCGCGGCGAAGAACTGGATGGTCGCCACCGTCCCCGGCACCGTGCTGACCACCATGATCGACCGCGGCATCTACCCCGATCCCGACTACGGCCTCAACAACCTCGCCATTCCCTACACACTCGCCCACCAGGACTACTGGTATCGCGTCGAGTTCCCCTCGCCCTCCATGGGATCCGGCCGGCAAATCACCCTGACCTTCAACGGCATCAACTACGCGGCTGAAGTCTGGCTCAACGGGCACAACCTCGGCGGCATCACGGGAGCATTCATCCGCGGTAACTTCGACGTCACACCGCTCCTCGCCAGATCCGGCGTCAACGCCCTCGCCGTCCGCGTCAGCCCGCCGCCGCACCCGGGCCTCGCGCAAGAGGAATCCATCAAGGCCGGTCCCGGCGACAATGGCGGAATCATGATGCTCGACGGCCCCACCTTCGAAGCCACAGAGGGCTGGGACTGGATCCCCACCATCCGCGATCGCAACACCGGCATCTGGCAGGACGTCACCCTCACCGCCGCAGGAGCCGTCACCGTCGGCGACCTCAATATCATCACCACGCTTCCCAAGCCCGACAACACCGAAGCAGATATCGAAATCGAAGCGCCGCTCATCAACGCGTCCACCACTTCTGCTTCGGGCGATCTCACCGCCGCCTTCGACGACGTGAAGGTCACCAGGCACATCGACCTCAAGCCCGGCGAAACCATTGTCCGCCTCGAGCCCGCCGACTTCCCCCAGCTCAAAGTGCAAAACCCGAAACTCTGGTGGCCCAACGGATACGGCGAGCCGACACTTCATCACCTCACCGTCGCTTTCACCGCCGCATCGCGCCAATCCTCCCAGCGGCAAATCGACTTCGGCATGCGCGAAGTCTCCTACGAGCTATCTCTCTTCGACCCCACCGGCCACATGCATCGCGTCGAAGTCCTGCCCAGCCGCACCCATGACGAGGCGCTGCCCCTGATCGATGGAACCCATCAGGGCATTCGACAGATCGAGGACAGGACGCCCGACCTCACCATATCGCCGACAACGCCGACCTGGATGCGCGATCTCCTGGTCCACACCTGGGTGCACACGCTCGCACCGGAAGCTCTCGGCTCGCCGTCGATCCGCCCCATCGAAGGCAGCTGGCCCGGCACCGATCTCGTCCTCAAAGTGAACGGCGTTCGCATCGCCGCGCGCGGTGGCAACTGGGGCATGGACGACAGCCGCAAGCGCGTCTCCATCGAACATCTCGAACCCTACTTCCGCCTCCATCGCGACGCGCACGTCAACATGATTCGCAACTGGATGGGTCAGAACACCGAAGAGAATTTCTACGCGCTCGCCGACAAATACGGCCTCATGGTCTGGAACGATTTCTGGGAATCCACCCAGACCTACAACCTCGAAACAGAAAATCCGCAGCTCTTCCTGGCCAACGCACGCGACACAATCCTGCGCTTCCGCCACCACCCGTCGATCGTGGTCTGGTGCGGCCGCAATGAAGGCGTACCCCAGCCTATCGTCAACAAGGGCCTCCCCGCGCTCGTCCGCACCCTCGACCACACGCGCTATTACACCGGCAGCTCAAACATGGTGAACCTTCGCAATTCCGGCCCCTATCAGCTCATGCCGCTCGACACCTACTACCGCATTAACCGCGGCTTCTCCGTCGAGCTCGGCATCCCCAGCGTGCCCACGCTTGAAGGTCTCAAAGCCTTCATCCCCGAGCCCGATCGCTGGCCCATTTCCGACACCTGGGCCTACCACGACTGGCACCAACTCGGGAACGGTACCGTCAAGCCATTCATGGACACGATGACCCGCGAGTTCGGCGCACCCACCGGCTTTGAAGACTTCGTCCGCAAGGCGCAGATGATCGACTACGCCGCGCACCGCGCCATCTTCGAGGGTTTCGCCGCACATCTCTGGCAGCCCAACTCCGCGCGCATGATCTGGATGACGCAGCCCGCCTGGCCCTCCACCGAGTGGAACTTTCTCGGCCACGACTACGACACGCAATCCAGCTTCTACGGCACGCAGAAAGCCTGCGAGCCTGTCCACGCGCAACTCAACCTCGAAGACGGCTCCGTCGATCTCATCAACCTGAATCAAGCTCGCTCACTCAAAGTGCGCGTCCGCGTGCTCTCACTCGATGGGAAAACTCTCAGCGACCACACGAATCAGGTTGAAGCCGTTGCCGATGCGCGCACACCCGTCACGAAACTCGACCTCGAAAAACTCGCCGACGGCCACGCCATCTTCGTTAAGCTCAACGTCGACGACGTCAACGGCGCGCCGATCAGCGACAATTTCTACTGGTGGGCGAAGCAGGAAAGTTCTCTCCAGGAACTCAATGAAACAGGGCAGGTAAAGTTGAACACGGAGATTCCCACGGTCGCGCAGGGGAACAATGGGGAGACATGGATCACAGTGAAGCTTCAAAATCCAACCGCGATTCCCGCAATCCTCGCGAAGCTCACGCTGATTGATAAGAATACCGGCGAGCGAATCCTTCCCGCGTACTACAGCGAGAATTACGTTTCACTTCTACCTGGTGAAGAGCGTACCCTGACCGTCGAGTTCCTTGACCGTGGCGAGAAGCCCGCCGTGAATCTACGCGGCTGGAACCTCGCTTCGGGCACCATCGCCGTGAAGTAAGCAAAAAAGTGGCGCGGCCTCCTCAAGCGGCGCCACCAGTCTGCGCCTCACGTCTGCTTCCTTACTGACCGAGCAACTCCGTCGTCACCTCAAACTCCTGGTGGTGCGGCGTTCCCGGCACTTCCAGCGAGCCCAGCACAATCGATTTGCCCATCGTCAAAATAGAAAAGTTCTCCAGCATCGTTTGTTGAATCACCGGGTCCGCTACACCGATGCTCGACTTTTCATCGGCCACTCCCGTCAGTTCGACTTTCGTCTTCAATCCCTCCCCTTCGATGCTGGCATCGATGTTCACACCCACGTCGATGTACTGCACCTGCGAGTTCTGCGCCCCGTTGTCTCCTGCCGCTCCCGTCACCATCGGAATGCGCTTGCCTTCTTTCAGGATCGCCCTGGAGCCCGCCGCCACCACCAGGGAATAGTGCTGCGTCCCCGTCTTCTTGCCGTTCTCCACGTCGCTCACGCTATAAGTCAGCCGGTACACTTTCTGCGGACGGTCGAGCTCCGATAGCAACTTCTCGACGCCCTGCATGTCGTCAGCAGTGGCAAGCACCGTGATTGCATTCTGTCCCGCCGTGCCATACACCTTCACCCAGGGAAAGACGTTCCGCAGGGCGGTCTGCGTATCGTTCAGATCGTTCTGACGGGCGGCATGCTTCAGAAAAAACGTCTTCGTGATCAGCGGTTCGTGTGCTCTTGCCTCTCTGGCGTCGATCATCGCCTGCCGCTCTGTTCCCTGTTGCGCCTGCGCATACGCGCACCATCCGCCCATCGTCACCAATGCGCATGCCGCAAGCACGCGCACACGTGTCCCGCCGTTCGTTACACACATCTTCTGCCTCCAAGGTTGACGCGTCTGAAGCGCGCCGCTCACCCTTTCCGCATTGCGGCAGTGCGGCGCATCTCACCCAACAGGACGCGCCCCCGGATGATTCGCTCAATAATTACACGCTCAATCGAAAACTCCGGTCCTTGGCAGGGATGCCTGCGTACCGCCTTGTTCCTTCGCCGACCCGTCTGCTATCGTTCGCTGGTACCGATATCACCCGGCTGAATCCGCGGTCAACGAGCGCCGCCTCGCGTACCTCGCATGCTCTCCGCCGCAACCGGGGCAGGAGTCTCCCATGCCTTCTTTGTTCGTTGCCTTGCTTCCGCGCATCGTCACTCGCGCCGCCCGAATCGCAATCGCGCTCACCGTCGTCGTACTGGTTCCCGCATCGCTCTTCGCAAAAGTCGTCGTCTTCTCGCAACCCGGCTTTCCCACCGTCGGCAGCGAGCGCATCGACCACGCCGCACTCACCCGTGCGCTCGACGGCATGGACCCGGCATCCCTCGATCTTGCCGCAATCAACGCCCGCGGCGCGCTCGACGGCGCATCTCTCCTCGTCCTTCCCTACGGTTCGGCCGTTCCCGTCGATGCATGGCCCGCCATCCAGGTGTACCTGCACAGCGGCGGCAATCTCCTCATCCTTGGCGGCCAGCCCTTGCACGTTCCCGTCGTTCACGCAAACGGCGGGTTTCAGCAGCAGCGCCCGCAAAACTCCTACGCAGGCGAACTCGGCTTGCGCAACACCTACGAAGTTCCCGTCGCGGGCAACGCGCAATTCCGCTGGCGTGACGGCTACGCGCTCGGCGTTGCACCACATCTCCACGCCCGCCGCTACTTTAGCGTTGAAGGCAATCTCGACGGCCTCGGTTACATGGCCGATTCCGAAGGCCAGCTTGTCGCCGCTCCCGTCATCGCCGCCAATCACGGAGCAGCCCGGATCGTCGCGCTCGACTTCGACCCCGAACCCACCTTCTGGGCCAGCAGCGACGGCATCGCTCTCATCCATGCTGCGGCCTCGTACGCCGCGCAGGGCGCACTCTCCTTCACCGTCGAAACGCTCTTCTCCACGCTTCGCCCCGGCGAATTTCCCATCATCACCGTACATCTGCGAAGCCCGCGCGCAGAACACGCTGCGCCGCCCGCATCCGGCCACGAGGAAAACCCCGCGGCGAACCAGATCCAGCTCACTCTTCGCTCCGGCGATCAAACAATCGACACTGCCACCCTCCCCGTCTCCGACTCCGAGATAGCCGACCTCCCCGTGTCCTTCCACAAAGGGCTTGCGCCGGGCTTCTACACCGTTACTGCCACTTACAACGAATCCGGTTACTTCCGCGGGTACTACGAGAACGGCTTCTGGGTTGCCGATCCATCGGCCATCGCATCCGGCGAGCGTCTCGGCGTCCACGGCGACTTCCTCTCCCGCGACGGCACTCCCTTTTTCCTAGTCGGCACAAACTACTTCTCCACAGAGAGCGATGGATGGGACTTCTCCGGCCCGCGCAATGCCGCAGTCTGGGAACGAGACTTCGCCGAAATGGAGCAGTACGGCGTCAACTTTGTCCGCACCGGCGTCTGGATGCACTTCGGCCGCTTCACTGAAGAGAACGCCGGCGGCACGGCCAACGAGCGCTTCCTGCGCAACGTTGAGGCCTTCTTGCTCTGCGCGCAACATCATCACATCGCCGTCAATTTCACTTTCTTCGCCTTTGCACCGCAATCCGGCGACCGCGGCTGGGGACCGGCCGAAGGGCCGCCGCCCAATCCCTACCTCGATCCCGCCGCGCTCCGCGAACAAGACGCTTACGTGCGCTCCGTCGTCGAGCGCTTCAAGTCCGCGCCCTTTCTCTCTTACGACCTCATCAACGAGCCCAGCTTCTCCAACCCGCGCGAAATCTTCCACGGCAATTTACCCAATGGCGATCCCGTCGAAACCGCAGCCTGGCACAACTGGCTGCGCGAGCACTATCGAGGCAGCCTCCAGTCCCTCGGCAACGCATGGTCCATGCCCCTCGATAAGCTCGCCGGCTTTGACGCCATCCCGCTTCCGTCGGCGTCCGATCTGCATGCGGCGCGCTACAACAATCCGAACGAAATCCGCGCCCTCGATTACAACTTCTTCGCGCAAGATATGTTCAGCTCCTGGGTTCGTAACATGGTTGCGCTGATCCGGCACAGCGGCAGCAACCAGCTCATCAATGTCGGCCAGGATGAAGGCGGCGTCACCGATCGCGTCCTCAACCAGTTCTACGGCGGCGCCGGCGTCTCCTTCCCCACCAACCACACCTACTGGCAGCACGACGCACTGCTCTGGGATTCCATCGCCGCGCGCCGTCCCGGCACTCCAAACATCACCGGCGAAACCGGCTATCAACCCGTGTGGCTGCCCGACGGAA
>Ga0134126_10004804_pt1 | contig 16894 bp, 15 predicted proteins | sample KB31752_FD_96881 | JGI IMG/M metagenome (GOLD analysis project Ga0134126, IMG submission 96881) | Terrestrial soil microbial communities with excess Nitrogen fertilizer from Kellogg Biological Station, Michigan, USA - KB3-175-2 | ecosystem: Environmental > Terrestrial > Soil > Unclassified ...
CGACGCAGGATTGGTCTGACGCTTTGCTCAACCGCAAGAACAATCTGTTCCTTGCCCCCTACGAGTACGACTATCTCGACCCGTCGAACTTCTACGACCTGTTCAAGACTGGCGGTCGCCATCACATCAGCTTCCCCGACTACGACAAGCTGGTGGCGGCAGGCGATGCCGAGCCCGACTGGAACAAGCGGCTCGACGACTACTACAAGGCCGAGAACGTGCTGATCGACCAGGCGGCGCTCGTGCCGCTGGTGCACCCGGTGACCATTGCCGCCGTCAGCGACAAAGTAACCGGTGCCGGCGTCGAGCCGAACGACAAGGGCTTCACCCCGCTCGATCGGCTGGAGCAGTTCCTCTACACGCACATCACCAAGAAGCAGTGAGGACTGCGGCGGGCGGTTCTTCTGAATCGCCCGCGGTTCTGTTGGCGGCGGAAGGGAGTGGCAATGCCGGGCCGCTCCACCGCCGTCATTCCCCGCGAACGCGGGAATCCATCTCCGAGCCCTGGACTCGGCGCTTGGGAAAGAAGGATGCCCCGCGTCCGCGGGGAATGACACCATGAAGGTGGCGACGGCAGACGTCGGTCACCAGGTTGAATAAGAGGCCTTTGCCGGATGCGGCTAGTCGAGATCGAGGACTTGCACGTCAGCTTCGCCCAGCACGAGGGGCTCGTCCAGGCTGTGCGCGGTGTGAGCTTCTCCCTCGATGCGGGCGAGAGTCTGGGCATTGTCGGCGAGTCGGGTTCCGGCAAATCGGTGACCTGCTCGGCGTTGCTGCGCCTGCTTCGCGAGCCGCCGGCGAAAATCACCGCCGCGACGCTGAAGCTGGCTGGCGAAGACGTCCTCGGGGCCCGCAATCGCACTATTTCGAATTTGCGCGGCCGCATCGCCGCAATGGTGTTCCAGGACCCGATGACGTCGCTCGATCCGGTCTTCACCATCGGCCACCAGATCGCCGAGACGATCCGTGCCCACCAGAAAATCTCCAAAAAGGACGCCTTCGATCGGGCCGTCGACCTGCTGCGCCGCGTCGAGATCAAGAACCCGGCATCGATTGCCCGCTATTACCCGCACCAGCTCTCGGGCGGCATGCTGCAGCGTGCGATGATCGCCATGGCGCTCTCCTGCGCGCCGAAAGTGCTGATCGCCGACGAGCCGACGACGGCGCTCGACGTCACCATCCAGGCGCAGATTCTCCAGCTTATCAAGGACATCCAGGCCGAGACCGGCATGGGCCTGGTGATGATCACCCACGACCTCGGTGTCGTCGCCGAAACCGTCGACCGGGTGGTGGTGATGTATGGTGGCCGCGTCATGGAGACCGGCCCGGTCGAGGCGATCTTCGAGGCGCCGCTCCACCCCTATACCAAAGCGCTGCTCGGCAGCATGCCGGGGCAGGTTGCCGGCAAGCGCCGGCTGGTCGAAATTCCGGGCGCCTCGCCCAATCCGGCGCACCCGCCATCGGGCTGCCCCTTCCATCCGCGCTGCCCCATGGCGACCCTCGAATGCCGTGAGATCGAGCCGAGGCTCGAGGAAAAGCTTGCTGGCCGTTCCGCCGCCTGCATCCACGTGCCGGCTCAGCAGCGCGTACCCGAGGCCGTAGCATGACGACACCGGCCCTCGAGCTTCGCCGGCTGACCAAGCGCTTTCCCGCGCGCGGCCGCATCGGCACGCAGGGCGACGGCGGCTTCCTCGCTGTCGACCGTGTCGATCTGACGCTGCCCAGGAACCGGGTGGTTGCGTTGGTCGGCGAATCCGGTTCCGGCAAGACCACGACGGGCCTGCTCGCTTTGCGGCTCCTCGGCGCGACCGGCGGCACCATCCTGCTCGACGGCGAGGACATCACCACGCTCAACCCCAAGGCGATGAAGGCCTATCGGCGGCGCATGCAGGTCGTCTTCCAGGATAGCTACGCCTCGCTCGACCCGATGATGACGCTGGGCGAGATCATCGCCGAGCCGCTCGGCATCCACGGCCTCTTAACAGCCGCCGAGCGGCGCGACCAGGCCCGGCGGTGGCTGGAAAAGGTCGGGCTCGATCCGAGCTATGCCAGCCGCTACCCGCACGAGCTCTCGGGCGGCCAGCGCCAGCGAGTCTCGGTCGCCCGAGCCCTGGTGCTCGGTCCGACGGTGCTCGTCGCCGACGAGCCGACCTCGGCGCTCGACGTCTCGGTCAAGGCCCAGATCATCAATCTGCTCCAGGACCTGCAGGCCGATATGGGCCTTTCGATGCTGTTCATCAGCCACGACCTCTCGGTGGTGCGCTCCTTTGCCGACGAGGTGGTGGTGATGTTTCGCGGCCGCGTCGTCGAGCGTGCCCCGGCCGACCGGATATTCGACGATGCACGCCATCCCTATACCCGGGCGCTGCTCGATGCCGTGCCGGTTGCCGATCCCAAGGCGCGCCGGCGGCGGAAATTCCTGACGGCGGAGGAGATCGCCGCGGCAACGCCGCGCTTCGCCGCCCATGAGCTGGAGCGGGAACCCCTCCTCGACACCGCCGAGCCGCAGCTCGTGGCGCTGGCCGGCAGCCATTACGTCGAAGCCGTGGTGGGAGGGTAGGGCGATGCTGAGCTATATCGTCCGCCGCACGCTCTCGATGCTGGTGACGTTCGTCGTGGTGTCGGTGGTGATCTTCCTGATGATGCACGCGATCACCGGCGGCCCGTTCGACGGCTACGACATGCCGCTGCCCGACAATATCCGCGCCCGGCTGATGGCGCAGCTCGGCCTCGACCAGCCGATCTGGGTGCAATATCTGCGCTATATGTGGGGCGTGCTGCACTTCGATTTCGGCGTGCCCTACCAGAGCCCCGGAGAAACGGTGCTCAGCCTCATCGCCCAAGCCTGGGTGCCGAGCCTCACCCTCGGCGGCCTCGGCATGATCATCGGCGCGCCGATCGGCATCCTGCTCGGCACCACCGCGGCGCTCAACCGCAACTCGCCGATCGATTACCTCGCCTCGGCGCTCGCGACGCTCGGCCTCACCATTCCCGTCTTCGTCATCTCGATGCTGCTGATCCTGATCTTCGCCGTCTGGCTCGGCTGGCTGCCGGCGGATGGCTGGGGCGAGCCGAAGAAATGGATCCTGCCGATCATGGCCTATGCCGCCGTGCCGATCGCGACCTATGCGCGCTACGCCCGCTCGGCGGTGCTGGATACGCTGAACAAGCCGTTCGTCACCGTGCTGCGCGCCAAGGGCCTGTCGGAGCGCCGCGTGATCTTCCAGCACGTCATGCGGAACTCGGCAATTCCGATGGTTACCATTTTCCTTCCGATGTTCGTCGGCATTGCCACCGGCTCCATCTTCGTTGAGGCGATGTTCCGCGTGCCAGGCCTCGGCGCCTTCTTTGTCTCCTCGATCGACAAGCGCGACTATCCGCTCGAAATGGCGCTGATGCTGCTGCTCACCATGATGTTCTGCGTCTCCTATTTGATTTCCGACGTGCTCTACGCCGTCCTCAACCCCCGCATCCGGATCGATGGAGGCGAGCGATGAGCGACGCGTCCGCCGCCGACCTGAAACTCACGGCGCCCGACCTGCCGCGCCAGCACAGCCCGCTCTACTTCGCCTTCCGCCGCTTCCTCGCCAACAAGGCGGCGGTCGGCGGCGGTGTCGTGCTGCTGATCGTCGTGCTGATGGCGATTTTCGCTCCCGTCATCACCGGCACCAATGGCAACGACCAGGCCTTCCTCACCCAGGCGCTCGCCTTTCCCTCGGCGCAGCACTGGTTCGGCGTCGACGATCTCGGCCGCGATTTCTTCGCCCGCATCGTCTATGGCGCGCAGGTCTCGCTCGGCATCGGCTTTTCGGCCGCCTTCTGCTCGGTCATTATCGGGTTGCCGCTCGGCGCCATGGCCGGCTATCTCGGCGGCCGCTTCGACTGGTTCACCATGCGGCTGATCGAGCTTTTCTCGGTGGTGCCGCCGCTGCTGGCAGCCCTGCTTCTGGCGACCCTCACGCGCGGCGGCGTTTGGAGCATCGTACTCATCGCCGCGCTGTTCGGCTGGGTGAATGTCTGCCTGCTGGTCCGCGCCCAGGTGAAATCATTCCGGGAGAAAGAATTCATCATGGCCGCGCAGGCGCTCGGCGCCTCGCCCTGGCACATCATCTGGCGTCACCTCATTCCCAATTCGGTTTCGCCGATCATCGTCGGCTTCGTGCTGGCGATTCCCTTGGCGATGATGCTCGAAGCCTCGCTGAGCTTCCTCGGCATCGGCGTCCAGCCGCCGACCCCGAGCTGGGGTCAGATGATCAATGTCGGCATGAATTTCATGTTCTTCTACTGGCACATGGCGCTGTTCCCGACGTTGGCGCTGGCCATCACCATTCTTTCGACCTCCCTGCTCGGCGACGGGCTCCGGGATGCGTTCGACCCCACCCTCAAAGGCCGCTGATTTGCCCACCAATCTTTCCGAACAATTCCTGCTCGATCCTGAGATCATCTTCCTTAATCACGGCTCCTTTGGCGCCTGCCCGCGGCCGGTCTTCGAGGATTACCAGCGCTGGCAGTTGACGCTGGAGCGCCAGCCGGTGGCCTTTCTCGATTCCCGCCGCGGCCTCGCACCGCGGTTGCGCGTGGCGCGTCAGGCGCTCGCCGCCGAACTCGGGACCTCCGACCAGAACGTCGCCATGGTCACCAATGCGACGGTCGGGCTCAACGTTGTGGCGCATTCGCTGCTGCTCGGCCCCGGCGACGAAATCCTGACGACCGATCATGAGTATGCGGCGCTGGAAAAGACCTGGACCGTTGTCGCCAGACGGACGGGGGCGAAAATCGTCGTCGCCGAGGTGCCGTTGCCGCTGACCTCCGCCGATGATTTCCATGCCGCGATCGCGGCGAAGTTCAGCGATTGCACGAAGGTGTTGTTCCTCAGCCATATTACCTCGCCCACCGCGCTGCTCTTCCCGATAGAAAGCCTCATCACCGAGGCGCGCCAGCGCGGGGTCATTTCGGTGATCGACGGGGCCCATACGCCCGGCCATATCCCTCTGTCGCTCGATGCCCTCGGCGCGGATTTTTACGCCGGCAACTGCCACAAATGGCTGATGAGCCCCAAGGGCGCCGGCTTTCTCTACGCTCGGCCCGAAATGCAACGGCTGATCGAGCCGCTGGTTGTGAGCCATGGCTGGACCGCCGATCGCCACGAGCCAGGCGTTATGGGACCGTTCGGTAATTCTCCTTTTGTGGATGCCGTCGAGATGCAGGGCACGCGCGATCCGTCGCCCTGGCTCGCGGTACCGGCGACGCTGGCGTTCCGGCGCGAGCACGACTGGAAGACGGTGGCCGCCGAATGCGGCAGGCTGGCCCGCGAGACCGCCGCACGGCTGCGCGAGTTGACCGGGCTCGAGCCCCTGTCGAGCCCCGAATTCGCGGCGCCCCAGATGATCTCGATGCCGATCCCGCCTTGCGACGTCGCGGCGGTGAAGGCGGCGCTCCTCGAGGACTACAATATCGAAATTCCCGTCCTGGAGTGGCATGGCCGCGCTTTCGTGCGGCTTTCCTGCCAGGGTTATAATAATCGCGCGCAGATGGACGTGCTGCTCGCCGCGCTGAACAAGCTCCTGTCCCTTGACGCGCCGAAAACCGCGCGGTCGGCTTGAATCGGGGCCGATGCACGCTTTTCGGGTCGTGCGACTCGCCTTGCGCAGGGGATAAGCGATATAGGGGCGGGCATCCGCTGATGCGCAAGGTGCCGGCTGGGAGGTGGCGATGGATCGGTCGGCCGGAGAGGGGCTCGGAGGCGATGGCCGCCATGCGCTTGCCTATCTCGAGCCGATCGAGACCAAGACGCGCGGCCTCGCCGTGCTCGACGCACTGGCCGACATGATCGAACGCGCCGGCCTCAGGGTCGGTGACCGCCTGCCACCTGAAATTACCCTCGCCGAGCATCTTGGTGTCGGCCGCTCGACCATCCGCGAGGCGCTGAACCGCTGGGAAGGCCTCGGCCTGATCAAGCGCAAGCGGGGCGCCGGGACGTTCCTAGCCGCGCGCGTACCCTCCTCCAAGGGGCTCGTGCCCACCATGATCCGGCTGGAGGGCGAGGCGCTGTTGAGGCTTCTCGACGTCCGGCGGGCACTCGAAAATGCCGTCGTCCGCAAGGCGGCGGAAAATGCCACGCCCGAGCAGCGCGAGGAGATCGCGCAGCTCTGCCGCAAACTCCTCAGGGTCGTGAATTCAGGGCGTGACTGGCATCGCGTCGACGCCGAATTTCACGGCGCGGTCTATGACGCCTCCGGCAATCCACTGTTCGGCCAGATCCTGCGCACCCTCGATGATGCCCTCAAACGCTCCGAGGAATCGCCCTTTGGCCGTAAGGAATTCGGTCTCGAATCCTTCCCGCTGCACCAAATCCTCTGCGACGGCATCGTCGCCGGCGACCCCGACATGGCCGCGCGCGGCATCAACCTCGTCATCGACAGCGTGAAGCACGAGATCGAAGGCCTGATCGCCGCGCAGCCGGCTTAGTAAGGGGCCATATCCGAGACCGCGGGGCCCACATAGCGCGATTGCGGCCGGATCAGGCGGTGGGTTGCCGCCTGTTCGCGGGCGTGCGCGATCCAGCCGGCCATGCGTCCGGTCGCGAAGACGGCCGTAAAGGCTTCGCGCGGAAAGCCGAGGGCCTCGAGCAGAAGAGCCGTATAGAACTCCACATTCGTTTCGAGTGGGCGATCCGGCTTGCGCCGTTTCAGCACCGCCAGCGCCGCCTCCTCGACCGCTTCGGCGAGAGCCAGCCGGTCAGGATCCATTCCGTTATCGGCGGCGAGGTCCTTCAGCGCCGCCTTGAGTGCATCGGCTCTCGGGTCGCGGACCCGATAAACCCTGTGCCCGAAACCCATGAGCCGGTCACCGCGATCGAGCACTCCCTCGAGCCAGGCTTCGGCCCGATCCGGGCTGCCGATCGCATCGAGCATGTCGAGCACCGGGCCAGGCGCCCCACCATGCAGCGGCCCCTTGAGCGCCGAGAGCGCCGCCAGTGCCGACGAGGTCAGGCCGGCACGCGTCGAGGCGACGACGCGCGACGCGAAGGTCGAAGCGTTGAGACCGTGATCCGAGACCGTCACGAGATAGGTGTTGAGCCCGGCGGCGGCCGATACCCTGGCTGTCGTGCCCGTCAGCATGCGCAGCATATCGGCGGCGTGGTCGGCCTTTGGGTCGGGCGGCAGCGGCTTCTCGCCCCGACCAAGCCGGATCAGTCCGGGCGTAAACACGGCGGCGGCGGCCAGCAGGGACTGCGCCGTCCCGATGTCCTCGCCGTCCGGCAGGCGGGCGAGCAAAGCACGTAGCGCATCGACGAGCGGCAGGCCGACGAGCGCCGGATCGGCATGATTCAATTCGACAAAAACCCGCACCCGCGCCTCTCCCAGCGCTGCAGCCATATCGCTCGATTCAACCGGTTCGGGAAAAAATCCATTGAACAGCCGCGCCGCCACGGCCGCGAAGGGATCACGCCGGATCGCGTCGAGCGAAGCCCCACGGATGATCAACTGGCCGCGCGCACCGTCAACATCAGACAGCACCGTTTCCGCTGCCACGACGTCCTCAAGTCCACTTTCCATCTCTGTCTCCGCTTGGTTTTGCCGAAGATCGGCTCTATGATCGGCGACGTCAATGTTGATCAATCAGATCAATGTGAGGTGAAGCATGCCATGGTTGACGCGGGATCAGGCGCTCGCCGCCCTGGGGACCAAGCCGCAGTCGCTCTACGCCAGCGTATCGCGCGGCCGGGTCAGGACCAAAGCCGACCCCGTCGATCCCCGCCGCAGTCTCTATTCCGGCGACGACGTGGCGCGCCTGGCCCAGCGCGCCGCCGGGCGCCGGCGAACCTCGGTGATCGCGGCGGACGCCATCCGGTGGGGCGATCCGGTCCTCGATTCGGCGATCACGACGATTGCCGGCCAGCGGCCCTATTACCGCGGCCGGGATGCCGTGACGCTCGCCGAGACCGCCTCGCTGGAGGAGGTGGCGGCGCTGCTTTGGCAGGCGGAGAACGTGGTGTTGTCGACGGCCGACTCGCCGACCCGGCTGCGGGCCACGAAGCTGGCGCCCTTGCGGCGCGCCTTCGCGGCCATCGCCGACCGGGCGGCGACCGATTTGCCGATGCTCGGCCGCGCACCACGGCCGCTGCAGGCGGAATCGGCTGAGCTCGTCGCGCTGCTGGCCGACGCCGTGGGCGCAGTCCCCGGTGCGGCGCCTTTGCACGAGCGGCTCGCCGGCGGCTGGGGCGTCGCCGCAGCCGCCGAGCCGATCCGCTGCGCCCTGGTGCTGCTGGCCGACCATGAGCTTAACGCGTCCACTTTCGCAGCCCGGATCGCCGCCTCGACCGGGGCCTCGCTTGCCGCCGCCATGCTGACCGGGCTAGCGACGCTGACCGGCCCGCTGCACGGCGCAGCGGTGGGCGGCATAGTCGAGTTGCGCGAGGCGGCCCGCTCGAGCGGTGCGGGGGCTGCCGTCCGGGCCTGGCTGGCGGGCGGACGCCGGCTCCCGGGCTTCGGCCATCCACTCTATGGCGACGGCGACCCGCGGGCGCGGAGCCTCCTCGCCCATCTCGAACCGTCCGCCGGTTTCGTCGACCTTGCGACTGCCGGGCGGGAGCTTGCGGGCGAGGAACCCAACATCGATTTCGCCCTTGCGGCGCTCGCGGACGTTTATGGCCTGCCGCCGGGTGCGCCATTGTCGCTGTTCGCCGTGGCCCGCTCCGTCGGCTGGCTGGCGCACGCCATGGAGCAGAATGCCACGGGCGCCCTGATCCGCCCGCGCGCACGCTATATTGGTCCTTCAGTGGGCGCCTGAGGCGTAAGTGTTCCCGCTGCCGGTAGCTTGCCGGTGATTTGATGCGCCGTCTTAACGCAGGCGAAACTATTGCAGCAGCCGCGCGGCTCGATTCGCACCGCCCGCCGCCGGCGCGTAGGACATCGTTTACGTTTGAGCGCCTGTAGTCAAAGCCGCCTGCCCGAAGGTGAATGCTCGGCTCAGGCGCGATTGGGCGGGATTATAATGAGCGAACGCTTGGCATCGGGCGCCCGTACTGTCGTCTTCGCGGCCCTCGAACAGGTTGTCGATGCGGTAGTCGCATGCGATCGGGTTGGCCGCGTCGTTCTTTTCAATGCCGCCGCCGAACGGCTCTGGTCCCGCGATCGTGCCGAGATGCTTGGGCACGAGATTTCCACCGCGCTGCCGGAGCTGGGTTCAGCCTTCGACGGCGCTGCTTCGGGCGTCCCGTCCACGCTGACCTTCGAGCTGCGCGATGGTCGCAGGGCGCTTGGGGCGGTAACGGTCTCGCGCATCGCAGCGGATGGCGACGAAACATTGGTGGCGATGGTCCGCGACGTCACCACCGACATGGGTTGGCGCGAGGAGAGCCGGCTCCTGGCGACCGCAGCCGATGAGACCGACAGGGCGATCGTCATTACCGACGCAGATCGCCGGATCGTCTACACCAACCGCATCTTCACTGAGATGTTCGGCTATCAGCGGGCGGAAATAATCGGAAGGCCCTGGCAAGAGGCGCTCGATGACCGTCACCTCTCGCCGGAAATTCTCCAGCGCCTGAGGCGCAGGACCGAGACGAGCAGCCGGTTCAGCGACGAATTGCGGGTGCGGGACAAATCCGGGCGCGAGATTTGGGTGAATCTCGCCGTCAATGCGGTGCGAGACGGCGCCGGCAAGGTGCGCAATGTCGTGGCGACGCTCGCCGACATCACCAGGGTCAAGCAGGTGCAGATCCTGCAGCGCGACGTCCTCGAAGCTGTCGCCAACGATGTTCCGCTCAAGGCGGTCATGCGGCTGATCTGCGAGCGTGTAGAGGCAGTGGCACCGGAAGTGCGCTGCTCCGTCCTCGAGGTTGGCGACGACCGTAAGCTTCATTTGCTGGCCGCACCGAGCCTGCCCGTGGCGCTCAACGAGGCGGTCGAGGGCTTTCCGCTCGCTATTGCTGGTTCCTGCCCAACCGCGGCGCTCCGCGGCGAACCGGTCATCACTACCGACATCGAAAACGACCCGCTCTGGGCCGCCTATACCGAGGTCGCGGTTCCCTTTGGCCTCCGGGCCTGTTGGTCCAGCCCGATCAAGCTGCGCGACGGAAGGGTCGCCGGCACCTTCGCCTTCTATTTTGCCGAGCGGCGCAGCCCCAGCCCCTGGCACGAACAATTGGTCGCCATCTGCCTGCATCTGAGCATGCTTGCACTCGAGCGCCACACGACGCAGCAACACATCGCCCGGCTCGCCTATTACGACACGCTGACCGGGCTTCCCAATCGCGCCCAGCTGCGCCAGACCCTCCGCACGCGGCTCGCCGGCAGCGACGAGGAACGCCGGATGGCATTCCTGTTCCTGGACCTGGACCGCTTCAAGGATGTCAACGACACGCTCGGTCACGCGATCGGCGATCGACTGCTGGTCGAAACCGCCCACCGCATCGCCAAGCTGCTGGGTCCACACGACCTGCTCAGCCGCTATGGCGGGGACGAGTTCGCGATTGTGCTGGCCGATAGCGACACAAGGCATGTGGGTCAGCTTGCGAACCGGCTGATCGAGCAATTGCTGGCGCCCGTGACGGTCGAGAACATGATGCTGCCGGTCTCCGTCTCGATCGGCATCTGTATCGCGCCCGCCGACGGCGAGGACGAGGAATCCCTGCTCAAGCACGCCGACACGGCGATGTATCAGGCCAAGAATGCCGGCGGGGGTACCTTCCGCTTCTTCAGTCCGGAGATGAACAAGCTGGCCCAGGAGCGCCTGGTGCTCGGCGCGGCCCTGCGCGAAGCGATCACCCGCGGCCAGTTGCGGCTGCACTACCAGCCGCAGATCGACTGCCGGACTGGCGCCCTCCGTGGCGCCGAAGCGCTCGCCCGCTGGACTCATCCGATTTTCGGCGAGATTTCGCCGGCGCGTTTCATCGCGCTGGCCGAGGAATGCGGGCTGATCGAAGCCATCGGCAGTTGGGCGCTCTGCGAAGCCTGTGGTCAGCTTGCCGCTTGGCGCACCAGTGGGATCGATGTGCCCGGCATCTCCGTCAATCTGTCGGCGATGCATTTCCGCAACCGGGCGCTGACGGAGCTTATCGCTTCGACCCTCGAGCGGCATGGGCTCGCGCCGCACATGCTGACCATCGAGATCACCGAGGGCGTGATCATGGATGATGATCCGGCGGCGATTGCCACCGCCAAGGCGATCGACGCATTGGGCGTCCGGCTGTCGCTCGACGATTTCGGTACTGGCTATTCAAGCCTTTCCTACCTTTCCCGGCTGCCGATCGACGAGCTCAAGATCGACCGCAGCTTTATGCAGGGGCTCGAAAACGACAGTAGCGCCCAGGCCGTCGTGACGGCGGTCGTCAAGATCGGGCAGAGCCTCGGCGTCGCGGTGGTCGCCGAGGGCGTCGAAACCGAAGCGCAGCGATGCTTCCTCGCAGGTCTTGGCTGCGATATGGCACAGGGCTTCCTCGTGTCGCGGGCGTTGGCGCCGAAGGATTTTGAAGCCTGGCTCGCCGGTTATCGCGAACCAGCGACGCTTCCGCTGTCCGGCGCTGCCTGAGCCGCCAGCGTCCCCATTGCGCTCATCTGCATCGGAATCGGTCGCACCGCCATTATATTGTCCGGCATGAGTCTTCTCGACCGTCATCTTGGAATCGAGCGGATCGGCGTTTCGATCGATCCGGTGCGTCCGGTCCGCCGGGCGATCATCACGCACGGCCATGGCGATCACGCCCGGTCGGGGCATGGCGCCGTGCTGGCGACGCCCGATACCATTGCCATCATGAAAGCCCGCTACGGGGAGGATTGCGCCGGCAGCTTTCAGGCACTCGAGTACGGCACGCCGCTGATGATCGACGACGTCGAAGTGACGCTGTTCCCAGCCGGTCATATCCTCGGCAGCGCCCAGGTACGGCTGCGCCACGGTGGCGAGACCGTGGTCGATACCGGCGACTACAAACGCCTTCCCGATGCTACGGCGCAGCCCTTCGAGCTGGTGCCCTGTGATACGCTGGTGACCGAGGCGACCTTCGGCCTGCCGGTCTTCCAGCATCCCAGGCCCGAGGCCGAAGTCGCCCGCCTGCTCAAATCGGTCGCCGACAATCCCACCCGCGCGCACCTCATCGGCGCCTATGCCCTCGGCAAAGCCCAGCGTGTCATGTCACTGCTCCGGCATGCCGGCTATGACCGGCCGATCTACCTCCACGGTGCAATGGTCGAATTGACGCGGCTCTACGAAGCACGCGGCATTTACCTCGGCCCGACCAGGTTGGCGATCGAGGCCGGGAAGGGTGAGCTCGCCGGTGAGATTGTCATTGCGCCGCCCGGTGCGCTGAAGGATCGCTGGAGCCGCCGCCTGCCCGATCCGGTGCTCGCCACGGCGTCCGGCTGGATGAGCATCAAGCAGCGCGCCCGCCAGAGCGGCGTCGAGCTGCCGCTGGTCATTTCCGATCACGCCGACTGGAACGAGCTTCGGGAGACTGTCGCCGAGACCGGCGCGAACCGCATCTGGGTGACCCATGGCCGCGAGGACGCGCTCGTGTACTGGTGCCAGCAGCAGGGCCTCGAGGCCGAGCCGCTCAACCTCGTCGGCTACGACGAAGGCGGGGAGGGCGGCGAATGAAGCGCTTCGCCGCCCTGCTGGAACTGCTGGCGCTGACACCTTCGCGCAATCGCAAGCTCGAGGCGCTGGTCACCTATTTCCGGGAAACGCCCGATCCTGATCGCGGCTTCGCCCTGGCCATCCTCACCGGCGCGCTGAGCTTCAAGAACGTCAAGCCGGCCGTGCTGCGCGAGGTCGTGACGCGCGAAGTCGATCCGCATCTCTTCGGGCTCTCCTACGACTATGTCGGCGACCTCGGGGAAACGATCGCGCTGATCTGGCCGCATCATGGGCACCAGGAAGACCTGCCTGGTCTGACCGATCTGATCGAGCTGCTGGATACCACCGCCAAGGCAAAAATCCCCGAGCTGATCGCCAGTCTCTTGACACGAGCCGCTCTCAACGAGCGCTGGGCATTGGTCAAACTGGCAACCGGCGCGTTGCGTATCGGTGTCTCCTCGCGCCTCGCCAAGACCGCGCTGGCCGAGTTCAGCGGCCGGGACCTGCAGCAGATCGAAGAGATTTGGCATGGGTTAACAGTCCCTTACACCGAGCTGTTCGACTGGTTGGAGGGTCGCCGCGAGCGGCCCGACATCGCCCATGAAGTGCGCTTCCATCCGTTGATGCTCTCGAACCCGATCGACGAAGCCAACGACCTGCCAAAGCTCGATCCCAGCGATTTTGTCGCCGAGTGGAAGTGGGATGGCATCCGCGTCCAGCTGGTCCTGGGCCAAGGGCCGGCCTCGCTCTTTTCGCGCACCGGCGATGAGATTGGCGGCAGCTTTCCGGACATGGTCGAGAGCGTCTTCGGGGAGGCGGTGCTCGATGGCGAGCTGCTGGTCGGCGAAAATCTCGAGCCGGCGAGCTTCAACGACCTGCAGCAACGCCTCAACCGCAAGACCGCCTCGCCCAAGCTGATCGCCGAGTTTCCGGCCTTCATCCGTGCCTACGACATGCTGTTCGACGGCCGCGAAGATATCCGCCCGCTTCCCTGGAGCGCGCGGCGCAAGCATCTCGAAGCCTGGCTCGCCAACAATCCTCAGACCCGTCTCGACCTCTCCCCCGTGCTGCCCTTCGCCGGCTGGGAGGAACTCGCCGACCTTCGCCGGCGCGGCGCCGCCGAACAGGGCCACGAAGGGGTGATGCTGAAGCTACGGAGCTCGCCCTACGTTCCCGGCCGGCCGAAGGGGCTCTGGTACAAATGGAAGCGTGATCCGAACGTCGTCGATGCCGTGCTGATGTATGCGCAGCGCGGCCACGGCAGGCGCTCGTCCTTCTATTCGGACTATACCTTCGGCGTCTGGAAGGGAAACGAGCTGGTGCCGATCGGCAAGGCCTATTTCGGCTTCACCGACGAGGAGTTGCGCGAGCTCGACCGCTGGGTGCGCACCCACACCACCAATTCCTTTGGCCCGGTGCGCGAGGTCGCCAAGGAGCTGGTCTTCGAAGTCGCGTTCGATAGCGCCCAGGTCTCGGGCCGCCACAAGTCGGGCGTCGCCCTCCGCTTTCCGCGCATCAACCGCATCCGCTGGGACAAGCCCGCTGCCGAAGCTGCGACGCTTGCCGATATGCAGATATTCCTGGAGGCGACCTGACATGTCGATGAGCGGCATCGAACGCAAGATTGCCGAGCTGAGCCGCGAGATGGCCGACGCCGTAGCGGCCGAGGATTTCGAGCGTGCCGCGGCGCTCCGGGACGAGATCGTCGTGCTGAAAGGGCAGGCCGGAGTGGCCGAAGGGCCGGTCGTCCGTCAGCCACCGCCCGGCCAGATGGGTCTCGGCACCCATGTGCCCGTCGTCGCGCCGCCCAAAGGCTGGCATCCTCCGAAAAAGCCCGACCCGATGACCCGCAATTCGAGGCCGGGTGGGCGGCGGCGGCGCTGAGCGCTACTGCACCTCTATCCAGTCGCCGGCGCTCGGCACCAGCCGCGAGGGCGGCGGGGCGCTCGAGTCGAGCGAAACATAGCCTACGGCTGGCGGTGCGAGCGGCAACCGTCCGGCGGCGTAAAGCCGTCCAAGATCGTTTAGCGCCGCGCGACTCCTGACCGTTATCGCGTCCGTGCCCGGCGCGACGGTCACGCCGGCGAGCGGCAGCCGCTCCTTCGGCATCATCCGGTGTCGCAGGCGCCGCAGGGCGAGCGCGGTGCTGGCATCGGGCGACAGCGCGATCGAAAGCACCCCGTCGTTGTAACGCGCAAAGCCATAAGTGACCGCAGGACTGTCGCTTACCATTGCGGCAAGCAGGAAGAGGTCATCGTTGAGCCGGACGAAGCGGACGCGCAGGGGCTCGGATGACTCCTGAATATCCGTGCCAACATAGTCTGATCCCTCGCGGACGAACTGCATCGGCGATATCGCCTCTGGAATATAGCCATTGGCGCTTTGCTGGTAAGGGAAGAGGGTGAAGGCATCGGGCAGCGGTGTCGCCGCCTCGTCGCCGCTCGTCAACGATCGCTCGGAGGTGATCGTGCAGGCGGTGAGCAGGAGGATCGCAAACGCGGCCAGCAGCATGCGGAGCACAGGATTGACAATGCTATCCTTCGATCGGCGCATCGCCGCCAAGAGATCGTTACAGTGGCGCGTTCCAGGCATCAGGGGGCCATATGACCGATTTCGCTGAGAGTTATTTAGGGCAATTGCGAGCCTTGGTTGGGCCGCGCATCCTTTTGGTTCCAGGGGCACGAATCGTCGTTGAGAATGACCTCGGCAGAATTCTCCTTCAGAAGCGGCGCGATCTGGATATCTGGGGCCTGCCTGGAGGAAATGCAGAAGTCGGCGAAGACCTTGTTTCGGTTGCCAAAAGAGAAGTTTACGAAGAAACCGGCATCGTTGTGAGCGAGGTCAAGCCATTTGGATTTGGAGGAAATCCTCTATTGGAGACCATCGAGTTCCCAAACGGCGACCGATGTCAGTTCTTCGTGATGAACTTCTTCGCAACGCACTTCGAAGGGACGCCAAAAGTATCGGACGACGAAAGTTTGGCGATCGAATGGTTTGCAATCAATTCTTTGCCACCGCTGTTGCCGAATATGCAGGCCAGCATCTTCGCCTATCGACGTTTTAAGCAGACCGGCACATTCCAGATGATATAGCGGGCACCGGTTTTCCACGGCCGGTTCACCTGTCCTGATCCAGCCTTTCACGCGCCAGTTGCCGGATTTCCCTGAGCTCGGCGATTGTCGTCTGAAGATCGGCGAGCTGGCCTTCGAGCAGGGCCAGCCGCTCGTCGACTTTCTCGACCAGAAGCGCGACCTGCGCGGTCTGGGAGTGTGCGTCGTAAAGGCCGAGATAGTCGGAGATGTCGCGTAGGGAGAAGCCGAGCCGCTTACCCCTGAGGATCAGCATCAGCCGCGCCCGGTCGCGCCGCCGGAAGATGCGCGCGCCGCCGACCCGTTCGGGCGCAAGGAGTCCTTTGCTCTCGTAGAAGCGGATGGCGCGCGTCGAGATCCCGAATTCCGCCGCGAGATCGGCGATGGCGAAGAGATCTCGCGGCTCGGCGGTGGCGCGGTTCATTTCGCCGTGGCCTTCATCGCCGCATATTCGTCGCGCAGCTCCTTCTTGGAGAGCTTGCCGATCAATGTCTTGGGCAATTGGTCTTTGAAGACGATTTCGCGCGGCATTTCGAGCTTGTTGATGTGCTCGCCAAGGAACGCTTTGAGTTGGGCCTCGGTCGCGCTCGCGCCGGCCTTGAGCTTGACGAAGGCGACCGGCGCCTCGCCCCGGTAGGCATCGGGCACGCCGATGACGTTGACCTCGTCCACCGCCTCGTGCCGGTAGAGCGCGTCCTCGATGACACGGGGATAGACGTTGAAACCGGAGCAGATGATCAGGTCCTTGATCCGGTCGACAAGGAAGACGTAGCCGTCCTTGTCCATGTAGCCGACGTCGCCGGTCCGAAGATAACCGTCGGCGAACACCGCATCGCTTTCTTTCTGATTGTTGTAATAGCCCAGCATTACCTGCGGCCCCTTGACCTGCAGCTCGCCGCGTTCACCGAGCGGAACGACCTTCCTCCAATTGTCGAGATCGGCGAAGCGAACATCCGTCGCCGGCAGGGGTTGGCCGATGGAATTGGCCTTTGCCGGCACGCGCAGCGCCGAGCAGCAGACCACCGGTGAGGCTTCGGTGAGGCCATAACCCTCGACCAGCCGGATTGTCGGGAAGCGCTTCGAGAAGGCGTCGTAAACCTCGCCCGGCAGGCCGGCGCCGCCCGACACCGCCAGTTCGACGCTGACGAGCTTTTCGGCGCCATGTTCAGTCTTGGCGAGCGCCTGCAGCAGCGTCGGCACGGCGAGCAGGATCGTCGCCTTGGTGCGGC
>Ga0134126_10004805_pt1 | contig 16894 bp, 9 predicted proteins | sample KB31752_FD_96881 | JGI IMG/M metagenome (GOLD analysis project Ga0134126, IMG submission 96881) | Terrestrial soil microbial communities with excess Nitrogen fertilizer from Kellogg Biological Station, Michigan, USA - KB3-175-2 | ecosystem: Environmental > Terrestrial > Soil > Unclassified ...
TATACAACACCAATCCCTGGGAGGGCGCTGTATGCCGTCCAATGAAGGTCGGCAAGGAAGAGATCATGGGCATCCTGGCGGCGGTCGAATATTGGTCGCGCGCCGATCTCACTGCTTTAAACAGGGAGTGGCAAAGCCGTGTCGAACGAATCCAGAAGCTGGTGGAGACGGTCCCCGGAGTCACGACGAAGATTATGACACCACAAGACGGAAACAGTTATCCAACATTGTCAGTCATGTGGGACGAAGGGAAGTTTAGACTGACGATAGCTCAATGCGCTCAGCAGTTGAGTGACGGCGAGCCAAGGATTGAAGTCTTGACCGACAGCAATCCCAGCGGGGTTCTGGATCGCATTCCGCATGATCGCAAGAGGCACCACAGGTCGCAGCCGAACCCTTTGCAGATTATCTCAATGACATTGCAGCCAGGTGAGGACCTGATCGTTGGCAACCGCTTGCGCCAGGTACTCAACAAAGCACGGAAGCAATCTGCATAAATCTCGACAAACATGAGGAAGGCAACTGTGGGACACATCTTTTGCACAATCATGCCCACTTGGCAAAACCGATCCCGGGCTCGATTTAGCGGCACGTACGACAATGCATCGCAGGCCCGACAGTGCTGGCCTTAAGGAAATGTATTTAATTGCCTTGCGAGAGAGGTGGAATCTCGTGCATCCCAGTCAACGGTACACAGCCGCGTTCATCGGTCTGTTAAGCGGGATTTTCTTCGTGTCTCCACTGCATGCAGACCATCGCCAGATCGACCCCACCTACCTGTATCGCGACACAACAACCGCTGTGGAAAAGCCGTCCGACATCACCACAGCGACCTGTCATTACAAGCCGCTATTCGGCAAGGGAGATCCGGACACTTCTGTTGTGATCGGTGTCGCTCGATATGGAGAGGCAGTGATTGATCCCCATGGCGCGTGTGCCACCGTTCAATATGCCCAGGAAGACCAGGTGTATGTTGTGCTCCAGGGAAATGGCATTGCGAAATACGGAGATCAACAGGTGCCACTCAAGACCGAGGATTATCTCTATCTTCCGGCGACAATTCCACATGCCCTAGTGAATTCATCTGGGATGCCGCTGACGGTGGTGGTCATGGGGTTCAACACCAGAGGGTTTGAGAAGGCTCCCCTTCCTCCGCACCCATTGAAGGCCAATATAGAAGATGTTCCGACCAGCCTGGTGAACGGACATCCAGATTCCAGCCGCTTTCGTCTGCTCATGGGAGATGTCGACAGCAAACGCGATCGAATTGCAGCAGGTCGCGTGCTGACCAGCCTGTTCGCGATGGAGATAGCACCCGGCGGCACCAACTTCCCTCATCATCACCAGCGCGAAGAGGAGATCTACCTGATATTAAGTGGCCATGGTGTCATCGTCGCCGGCGGAGGAATGGACGGAATTGCTGGACGACATCCTGCGAAGCCCGGAGATGCTTATTTTTTCCGGCTCAATGCTACGGTTGGATATTACAGCGCGCCCAACATCAGATCGCGGCTGCTGTGCGTGCGCTCCTGGTATCCGGGCATGCAGCAAAAGGGAGCGAAACACTAATCTGCGGAAATAGCGCGTCGGCGCGATCATTGATTGCTATTGGGTGGACACTTTTGTTAAGAAAAAACAGTTGAGAAAGAACAATGGAGATAGTGTGGTTCCAGGGGAGGACAAATGCGTGATCTGTTGCGGCACTGCCCAGGTTTTGTTTTAGGTTTCTTGCTGGCTGCAGGGGGAGCGCAGTTGCTTGCGCAGGCCGGTGGTGCGATCAAGGTTATCAAGGCAAGCCAAAATGATGTGTCGGCATCAAGCGCCGGCATTTTGGCAAATCGCACGCTCTACGTTTCCGGTCAGGATGGACGGAATTCGAACGGCGAAGTGCCGAAGGATTTTCAGAAGGAAGTGCGCCAGTCGATGGACCATGTGCAGGGTGTGCTGCGTGCGGCGGGAATGGATTTCGGCAACGTGGTGTGGATGAATATCTACCTGACGCATATCTCGGACATCGATGGAATGAACAAGGTCTATTGGAAGACCATCGGTGCGGATCCACCTGCTCGCACCGTGTTGGGAGTGGCGAATCTGCCGAACGGGGAGAATATCGAGATCAACTGTATTGCGGTGAGCAGTGCTGCCCGTCGCCGTGTGATTCACCCAACGGGATGGCCGCAAGGACCCCACACCGATCCCGCTGGAATCGAAGCCGACGATGTTCTTTACATGTCGGCGCAGGGAGGCGCCGATCCGCTGACTGACAAGACGCCTGCGGATTACGCCGGCGAGGTCAAGCAGGCTCTCGATAATGTTGCTTCGGTGGCCAAGGCTGCGAACATGAGCATGGCTAATGTCATCTGGGTGAATCCCTACCTAAGCAGCGATAGTGGCCCCGGGCAGGTGATGAATAAGATCTATGCGTCGTATTTCGAGTTTGGAAACACCCCGGGACGAGGAACGATCAAGGTGGTGGGACTTCCCAATCATGCGCATGTCGTGTTCAGTTGCATTGCCGGCGCCGATCTGTCCAAGCGTACGTCGATTCGCCCTAGAAATGAGAAGCCCAGCCCAACCGCAAGTCCGGGAATTCTGTATCGAGATACCCTGTATCTTTCAGCAAAGGACGCGTACGTCCCGGCTTTGGGCCTGTTTTCCCCGGAGTTGGGTATTCAAGTGCGAATGTCCATGCGCAGCCTGCTGGACGGGCTGCAGAAAGCCGATATGGATTTCTCGAATGTGGTTTCATCAACGATGTATCTGCGCGATGTGAAAGACGAGGCACCGGTCGCATCTCTATACGGAACATTTTTTAAAGACAATTTTCCGGCGCGCACGACGCTGCAACAGAATTTTGATTCCAAGGCGGAAGATGTCGAACAGATTTCATTTATCGCAGTGCGGCAGCCGATTCACTGAGGAGAGAGTGTGCAGTTCGCTTCTGCCAGAACCAATGCGCGGTTTTCAGCAATATTTTCTGTAATTGCACTGCCGATCCTGCTGGGACCGCCATTGCATTGCCAGGTGAATACCGTACCTGGATGTCAGGTGCGTGCAACAAATTACCTCGGATGGAAAGCCGAAGAACTGTCCAATCCGTGGGTAAAGCTGGAGATTGTTCCGCAGATCGGCGGTCGGCTGATCCAGGTCACGTTTGGCGGACACGATTTTCTGTATATCAATCCCTTGCTGCAAGGGAAAGTGATTCCGCTGGAAAGCAAAGGCTACGGCGAGCGCAATTATGGGGGAGATAAGATCTGGCCGATGCCAGAGGGCAATCAGGATGAGCAGCATTGGTCTGGCGGCGGCAATCTGGATGGCGCCCCCTTTACGCTGCAAGTTCTATCCAGCGGACCCACCTGTGCTGTGCGGTTGACGGGCCCGGTCGATCCTGAAATCGGTCAGCGGTATATCCGCGACATCAGCATTGGATCAGACACGCCAGTCATTTCGTTTCGCGTGGTAATGCAGAATATGAGCGGTTATCCGCGTACATGGTCGGAGCAGACCATCACGGAGTACCCCACGTCCCATCCTGCGGGTTCGGATAATTTCAACACGAAATTCTGGGGAGTGACGGAAGTGAACCCGGCCAGTGCATATTTGAACGGCTACCACGTGCGCACCGGTCCGGCCGATAACTCGGCTTTTACGGTGCAGGATGGCACGTTCCGCGTGCATTGGAACAATATCATGCAAGAGGTATGGATCGACTCTCCATCGGGATGGCTGGCCGCGGTAGATGGTTCGACCGGCTATACCATGGTGGAGCGACATCGTGTTGATCCAACCGCGGCGTATCCGGCAAAGGCGTCGATCATCTTCTATTCGACCGGCGAGCCGACGCCACCCCCGGCGAAGGGTCAAAACGCGGAACCCCGCGAGGGACCATTCGTGGAGGCGGAGTTGAACAGTCCAATGGTCGAGCTGGCTCCCGGCGAAAGCTACGCAATGGATACGCAGTGGTATCCCACGCGCATGGGAGAGGACTTCAAGACGACAACTTACAGCGGTGTGGTCGGAACCCCGCTGACCGCTACCGCGACGCCGGCCGGCTTAGTACTTTCGGGCAGCTTTGGGGTGTTCTATGCCGGCGACCTGGTGGCGCACTTGTACGGAAGAGGCGTTCGAAGTACCGTGAAGCTAATGTCTGTTGTTCCCACCGAACCTGTACAATTGCGCAGAATCCTCCAAGCGCCGCCGAACACAAAGCGAGTTTCAGTGCATCTGGTGGATTCTCGCGGTCTCGACCGCGGGCCTCTGGGAGAGGTTTCTGTTCATCCTGCTAGTTCGACCGATGCAAGATAGACGATTTAGCCCGAAGAAAATGTGTCAAATACGATCCAGGCCTCTGCATATCTTGAGCGAGAGATTAGAAGTCATGACACGCCACCGGCTTGCAGTGATATTAGTGTGCTTCTGTCTCTTCCTGTCTGGAATCTCAGCCTATGGGCAAGATAAGAGGCCGGGCGGTCCCACCCATGATCAGGGTGCGCAGCTTTTTGGATCGAACTGCGCATTCTGCCACGGTGCGGATGGAATGGGCGGCAGGGGCCCGGCCATTGCGACGTTACCCAAAGTGATCGCACTTTCTGACGAGGCTCTGATTGGCATTGTGCATAACGGCGAGGCAGATCAGGGTATGCCCGGGTTTCCCGATCTCGGCGATCAGGGCACACGGGCGGTAGTGCAATACTTGCGATCGCTGCAGGGAGTGACCGGAGCCACTTCTCCGGTCAAACTGACGGGCGATTCGAATGCGGGTCAGCAACTTTTCTTCGGCAACGCGCAATGCTCAACTTGCCATATGGTCCGCGGCAAAGGCGGGTTTATGTCGACGGAGCTGACCACGTACGCAACGAACCGGACGCCGGGTGAAATCATGCAGGCGATTGTGACTCCGGATGCAAATCTAAAGCCGACATCGCGCGTAATAAAAGTGCAGACCAAAGCTGGCGAGAGCCTGACTGGCGTATTGCGGGCGGAAGACAACCTGAACATAACGTTGCAGACCGAGGACGGCCAGTATCACTTTCTGCCGCGGAGCAGTCTTGCGACGGTAAACTACACCAATCACTCACTGATGCCGCACGATTATGGAACCCGGTTGACTCCCCGCGAACTCGACGACCTCGTAAGCTTTCTGATCGTTACCGGCAGGAACGCCCAGGCCGAGCCAGCGCCCACAAGGTCCAGATCGCACGACTGGTAAATAGCTGCGGGCGACATTCCAACAGGATTGTAGAGATCGGGACAATGACGAGATTCTGCAGGAGCATATTTGGGCTTGCCGCGGCAGCCTCGCTGGCGATGACGACAGTCACCGCACAGGGACAGTCCGCCGCGAAGCCTGAGACAAAGGTATCGCTCGCCAAAGTCAAGGACGGGTCGGGACACGCGACCAAACTGGGCCTGATAAATGTGCGCTCGAGCGATCTGCTGCAAAAGACCATCAAAAACAACTGGGTGTCGTATAACGGCGACTATACCGGACGGCGCTTTAGCAGCTTCGCCCAAGTCACGCCGGCGAACGTTAGCCACTTAGCGGCAAAGTGGGTATTCCGCGCGCAGAATGAGGGCGTGCTGGAGGTAACGCCGGTGGTGGTGGCCGGTGTGATGTTCATCACCGGTTCAAACGATGCCTATGCCTTAGATGCAAGGACGGGCACGCTGCTGTGGCATCATGCTCGCGGTGTTTCGTCCGGACTGATTGACGATGCCTCAGGGCATATTAACCGCGGAGTCGCGATTCTTGGAACCCGCGTTTATATGGAGACGGACAACGCCCACCTATTGTGCCTGGATGCGCGGTCAGGCAACCTGATCTGGGATGTGGCCTATGCGAACAATAATAAGAATTACGGTGGCACCAGCGCTCCCCTTATTGTGAAGGACAAGGTGGTGGTTGGCACATCCGGCGGCGACGATGGCGTGCGCGGCTTTGTAGCCGCCTTCGACGCGCAGACGGGTAAACAGATGTGGCGTTTCTGGACGATTCCCGCTCCGGGTGAGGAAGGGTCGGCGACCTGGCCGCCTGGCGAAATCTATCTACATGGCGGTGGAACCACATGGATGCCTGGCACCTACGACCCTGAACTGAACACGCTTTACTGGGGGACGAGCAATCCCTCTCCGGATTACGACGGCAGCGTACGGCCGGGCGACAATCTTTACACTAGTTCTCTGCTGGCGCTTGATCCGGATACAGGGAAAATGAAGTGGTATTTCCAGTTCAACCCGCACGATCTGTACGACTATGACTCTGTGCAGACGCCGGTATTGGTTGACGCAAAGTTCAAAAACAAGCCGCGCAAGCTAATTGTGACGGCAAACCGCAACGGCTTTCTCTACATCCTGGACCGCAAGACTGGACAGTATCTCTATTCCAAGCAGTTTTCCCAGAGTATGAACTGGGCCAAAGGCATTGATAAGAATGGACGGCCGATCTCCAACAACTTGATTCCCAATGCGAAGGGTGTGACGGTTTGTCCGGGTGTGGTCGGCGCCACCAACTGGTACTCACCCAGCTACGACCCCCAGACAAACATGTTCTACTTCCGGTCAAGGGAGGCATGCAGTCTTATCCAGGTAAAGACGGAACCGTTTAAGGAAGGGCGTCCCTATTATTCGACCGGCGCACGCAGGCCGGTTGGCAATTTCCCTAATACTGGATACATCAACGCCTTTGACCTGAATAAGCTCGACTTTGCATGGCGCGATCGGCAGATCGGGAGTCGACAGGCATGGGCGGGCGTGATGACTACGGCGGGCGGCTTGGTAGCCTTCGGCAATGACGCCAACGAATTCGAGATGGATGACGCCCGCACGGGCAAGCCGTTATGGGCGTTCAAGCTCGGACAGGCTATGCACTCCTCACCGATGTCGTATGGCATCGACGGCAAACAGTACTTTGCTGTGGCCGCTGGAGACGACGTGTTTGCCTTCGCGTTGCCGTGAATATGACGTGAAAAACGAACTGTCGCGGCGCGCTATTTCTTGTCGTAGCCAAGAATTCCGCGCGTCTTGGTTTGCAAAATGTATACGGTATCGCTGGCAGTGATGTAGAGCTTCGAGTTATCCGGTCCGCCCCACGTTAGGTTCGCCATCCCCTTGGGCATTTGCACAGTGCCGATGTGCACGCCCTTGCTGTTCCATACCCAGATGCCACTTGGGCCCGGTACAAACAGGCGGCCCTTATGGTCAACCTTCATTCCATCCGGAACGCCGCGCTTGTGCGGATCGGTCATGTCGGCAAAATCCATGCCGTCGGAGATTGTGCCATCTTTGTGGAACTTGTAGCGCCGGATTTTCATGCTGTCATCGTCATCGACGTAAAAGTATTTTCCATTCGGTGAGAATGCCAGGCCGTTCGGTGCTTTCAGATCCGTAGTTAGCAGAGACAAGTTGCCATCGGTTCCAAAGCGGTAAACGGAAGGCGGAAGTTCCTCATGCTGGTCCTTCGTCATATCGATGATGGGATCGGTAAAGTAGATCGCGCCATCGGGCCCGATGATGATGTCATTCGGCGTGTTCAGCTTCTTGCCTTAGTAGTTATCAACGACTGTCTCAAAGCTTTTGCCGTCCTCTGAGAGCCGAATAATGGCGCGCAAGCCGCTGGCAGTGCTCAGCAAGCGATGCTCACGGTCATAGGTACTGCCGTCGGGGTCTACCAGCGAAACCATGTTTTCTACGTGGCCATCCTGATAGAGCTTGTCGATCTCATTTTTCGACTCATCGCTCACCCATAGAAATCCAGCCGGGTCCCACACCGGACCCTCGGTAAACCCGAAGCCAGTCCCCATCGTTGCAAGAGTGGCGTTTTTGTCAAACACCTGCCAGAATTCCGGCGTGAGCGCCTGCAGCTCGAAGGGCCTTGCCTGCTTGTGAGGCTTCTGTTGATCTGCTGTTCCCTGGGAAGCTGGAATCGCTACCGTAGCAGGCGACTGTGCCAGTGCTGTGCAACTGCCGGCAACGACAAGTACAGCGAGTGCGGATAGAAGGGAACGAGAAGCTTTCATTATCATGCAGGATCCCCATCCTAAATTTGTTTGAAGTCATCGATGATCAAACGTGGAGAGTTTCAGATCGTAGCACTTAAACCTGAACCTTTTGCAGCATTTGCTTGATACCGCGCAACGCCTGGCGTGTTCTTTCTTCGTTTTCGATCAGGGAGAAGCGAACGTGACCATCTCCATGTTCGCCGAAGCCAACTCCGGGACTGACCGCGACCTTGGCTTCTTTCAGCAACTGCTTAGAAAACTCGAAAGAACCTAGCTTCCGGTACGCCTCTGGAATTTGCGCCCAGACGAACATGGTTGCTTTCGGCATGTCAACCTGCCAACCAGCCTGGTTCAGCCCCTGGACCAGGACATCGCGCCGCTTGCGATAGTTATCGCAAATTTGCTGCACGCATTCTTGCGGGCCTTCCAGCGCCTGGATGGACGCAACCTGGATCGGAGTGAATGTTCCATAATCAAAATAACTTTTGATCCGGCCAAGCGCGGCAACCAGGGTTGGATTGCCGACCATGAAGCCAACTCGCCAGCCCGGCATGTTGTAGCTCTTCGATAGCGTGAAGAACTCAACCGCAATATCCTTGGCTCCAGGAACCTGCAGGATCGAGGGTGCACGATAGCCATCGAAGACGAGGTCGGCATAGGCCAGATCGTGCACAACGTAGACGCCATATTGCTTGCACAACGCAACCACCTGCTCAAAGAACGCAAGGTCAACACATTGGGTCGTGGGGTTGGAGGGGAAATTGAGAATCAGCATTTTCGGCCGCGGCGCCATGGAGGGAAGGGCTGCGCGCAGGTCCGTGAGAAAAGCCTCGGCGCTCGTAATTTCAATGTAACGCACGTCCGCTCCAGCGATGATGGGTCCGAAAATATGGATCGGATAGCCCGGGTTAGGCACAAGAACGGAATCTCCCCGATCCAGCGTCGCCAGGCACAGGTGGGCGATCCCCTCTTTGGAGCCGATGGTCATGATGGCTTCAGTGAGCGGGTCCAGATCGACGTCGTAGCGCCGCTTGTACCAGTTGCAAATCGCCTTGCGCAGCCGCGGAATGCCCTTCGAGAGCGAGTAGCGGTGGGTGGCGGTCTTCTGCGCGGCCTCGATCATCTTGTCGACAATATGCCTGGGAGTCGCGCCATCCGGATTTCCCATTCCGAAGTCGATAATGTCTTCGCCGCGTTGCCGCGCGGCAGCTTTCAAATCGTTGGTGATGTTGAATACATAGGCGGGCAGCCGAGTCAATCGCGAAAATTCTTCCATTTTGGTAAGGGTCGCTTGTCTTATTCGTTGTGGGTTAAAACGTTTGTTCAGTAGAGAATGTAAGCCGCTCGTCGCGTCAAGCTCATTCTGAAAGCTTAAAAGAGCAGCGGAGCAGAGTCGAAATCGTCTCTCAAGCAAACTTGGAGAAGGCTGCAGTATCGTCGCAACCACTTATTCTATTCTCATTATCAGCGATGTTATCGCACTTGCCACCTGTTCCTTCTACACTGCGACAAACGGAGCGCCCTGATGGTGGCGGCGTTAGAGAATTCTGCGCTCGTACCCGTTAGACTGGGAATGGTGGTATAAAATAAGACTCTTCAGCATAGGCTGTCCCAGCGGATCAGTGCCTCTCGCTCCTGAGACGCCGCCCGTAGATCCGCATCGTGCACAGGACTCTAAAAAGCAAGTGTTTAGCAGAGGGATCAATGTCTAAATTCCATGCAGTTTCATCCGTACCATCCGCACAGGGACTTTACCACCCCAGCCATGAACACGACGCGTGCGGAATTGGGTTCGTAGCCAGCGTTCGCGGAGAGAGAAGCCACGAAATCATTTTGAAGGGCATCGAGGTCCTGATCAATCTGACGCATCGCGGCGCGTGCGGCTGCGACGCGGAAACGGGTGATGGCGCAGGCATTCTGATTCAGATTCCTCATCGATTTTTTGCGCGGGAATGCGCAGCGCTCGGTTTCAAATTGCCGGAACCAGGAGCCTACGCAGCCGGCATGGTCTTTCTGCCCGTCGAAAAATTGAACCGTCTTCAGTGCGAGGGAATTTTCGAGCAAATCATCCGGGAAGAGGGCCTGACGATCCTGGGATGGCGTGATACGCCTTGCAACGGCAATGCAATCGGCCGGGTCGCTCGCGCTTCGCAGCCATATATCCAGCAGATTTTTATCGGGAAACCCGACGGCATGGACGAAGACGCTTTCGAGCGCAAACTCTATGTCGTTCGTAAACTGACCGAACAGAAAATCGCCAATTCCGTCATCGAAGATAAGGAATTCTTTTACATTCCTTCTCTGTCGTCGCGCACCATCATTTACAAGGGGCTGCTGCTTGCCCCGCAGATCGCAAGTTTTTATGGCGAACTGTCTGATCCGGAAGTTGACAGTGCGCTGTGCCTGGTCCACCAGCGGTTCTCGACGAACACGTTTCCGAGTTGGCGACTTGCACACCCGTTTCGCTATGTCGCGCACAATGGCGAAATCAATACATTGCGCGGCAACGTCAATTGGATGCATGCGCGACAATCGATTTTGGAATCTCCGGAATTCGGCCCGGACATCGAAAAGTTGTTTCCTATCGTCGAAGACGGAAGCAGCGACTCCTCAGCATTTGATAATGCGGTGGAACTGCTGTTTCAAGCTGGCCGTTCCATGCCCCATGTAATGGCCATGCTGATTCCAGAGGCGTGGGCCGGCAATCCGCACATGAAGCCGGAAAAGCGGGCATTTTATGAGTATCACGCTTCGCTGATGGAGCCGTGGGATGGCCCTGCTGCCATTGCCTTTACGGACGGGCGCGTGATTGGGGCGACGCTCGATCGCAACGGCCTGCGTCCGGGTCGCTACGTTGTTACCAAGGATGACATTGTGGTTCTGGCTTCAGAGGCGGGCGTGCTGGATATTCCGGCGGCAAACGTCAAGAAAAAGGGACGGCTGCAACCCGGAAAAATGTTCCTGGTTGACACTGTGCAGCAGTGCATCATCTCCGACAAGGAAATCAAAAAACAACTGGTTTCTCGTCAACCGTATGCAGAGTGGTTGAAGGAGAAACAGATCACGCTCGATCAGCTTCCGGAGCCTTCGAGGTTTTACGGTGCCAATCCCAACACTCTGCTTCCTCGCCAGCGTGCGTTCGGTTACTCCGAAGAAGACATGAAGATGATTCTGGAGCCCATGGCGAGCAAGGGAGAAGAGCCGATTGGTTCCATGGGAACGGATACGCCGCTGGCCTGCCTTTCGGACCGGCCGCAAATGCTGTTCAGTTATTTCAAGCAACTGTTCGCACAGGTGACCAATCCGCCGATTGATGCCATTCGTGAAGAGATGGTGATGTCGCTGTCCAGCTTTATCGGTAGCGAGCGAAACATTCTGGCTGAGACGTCGCAGAACTGCCATACATTGAAGCTGCCTCATGCCATCCTGACGAATCGTGAATTGGAAAAACTGCGGCGCGTATCCACTGGCGACTTGCTGGCGACCACGCTGCCAACTCACTTCCGCTCAGAAGATGGAGAGGCAGGATTGAAGCGGGCGCTCGATGAGTTGTGCCAGCGCGCATCTCTTGCGGTTCGCTCCGGCTACACGTTACTGATCCTTTCCGATCGCGGCGTGGATAAGCAATACGCTCCAATTCCTAGCTTGCTTGCTCTTGCGGCGGTGCACTACCTGCTGGTGCGCGAGGAGACTCGCACTCAAGTTGCACTGATCCTGGAGTCTGGCGAGCCGCGAGAGGTGATGCATTTTGCACTGCTGATCGGCTTCGGCGCTAGCGCAATTAACCCTTATTTGGCGTTCGATTCGGTTCGTGACCTGGCGCATCGCGGATATCTCGCGAACGGCATTACTCCGGATACTGCGGTCAAAAATTTCATCAAAGCTATCAACAAGGGATTGCTGAAGACCTTCTCGAAGATGGGTATCTCGACGTTGCAGAGTTATCGCGGCGCCCAGGTTTTTGAAGCAATCGGCCTGAATCGCAATCTGGTCGAGACATACTTCCAGGGAACCGCTTCACGAATTGAAGGAATTGGGCTGGATGTGCTGGCACGCGAAGCGCAGATGAAGCATGAGTACGCTTTCTCTCCGCTAAGTGATTCGGAAACGGATTTAGATGTTGGCGGCGCGTACCACTTCCGCGTGGGCGGCGAAGAGCATCTGCTGAATCCGATGACGATCAGCAAGCTGCAGCACGCGGTGCAGCAAGGCAATCCAAAAACATTCAAGGAATATACCGACCTCATCGACGAGCAAAGTCGCAACATGTGCACGCTTCGCAGTTTGATGAAAATCAAAGAGTCGAAGACGCCGGTACCGATTGAAGAAGTGGAGCCCGCTAAGGAGATTGTCAAAAGGTTTACAACCGGAGCAATGTCATTCGGGTCGATCAGCAAGGAGGCGCACGAGACGTTGGCGATTGCCATGAATCGCATCGGAGGCATGTCGAACACCGGCGAGGGTGGGGAAGATGCACGTCGTTTTACGCCGGACGCCAATGGAGATTTGCGCCGCAGTGCCGTGAAGCAGATCGCTTCGGGGCGTTTTGGGGTGACGACCAACTACTTGATGAACGCGGACGAACTTCAGATCAAGATGGCGCAGGGAGCTAAGCCCGGAGAAGGCGGACAGCTTCCGGGTTACAAAGTGGATGAGGTGATCGCCAATCTACGCCACTCTATTCCAGGGGTTGGACTGATTTCGCCGCCTCCGCATCACGACATTTACTCAATTGAAGACTTGGCGCAGCTGATCTACGACCTGAAAAATGTCAACCCGCGGGCTCGCATCGCGGTCAAGTTGGTATCGGAAGTTGGAGTAGGAACAGTCGCCGCAGGAGTTTCCAAGGCGCATGCAGATGTTGTATTGATCAGCGGCGACAGCGGTGGGACTGGTGCGGCCCCGCTCAGTTCTATCAAACACGCAGGAATTCCGTGGGAACTGGGACTCGCGGAAACACAGCAGGTTTTGCTTTTGAATGACCTGCGCAGTCGCATTCGCGTGCAAACCGATGGCAAGCTGCAAACCGGACGAGATGTTGTGATTGCGGCGTTGCTGGGTGCGGAGGAATTTGGTTTTGCTACCGCTCCACTTATCACGATGGGCTGCATCATGATTCGCAAGTGCCACCTGAACACCTGTCCAGTCGGTATCGCGACGCAGGATCCGGAACTCCGCAAACGATTCCAGGGGCAGCCAGAGCATGTCATAAATTTCTTCTTCTTCCTCGCGGAACAGGTACGCGAGCACATGGCAAAGCTCGGCTTCCGCAAGGTCGATGAGATGGTTGGTCGCGTCGATATGTTGGAGACTCATCTGGCGGTCGATCACTGGAAAGCAAAAGGAATTGATCTGTCTTCGATTCTGTACAGTCCGCCGCTACCAGGACGCGTGGCACGACACTGTGTTCAGAAACAGGACCATGGATTGGAGCAGGCACTCGATCATCACTTGATGAAGCTTGCGCAGCCGGCGCTCGAACATCGTCAACCGGTGGAATTCTCGCTGCCGATTCGAAATATCCATCGCACTGTAGGAGCTATGCTGGGTGGCGAAGTGGTACGGCGCTATGGTTCACAGGGACTGCCAGAGGAGACCATCCGTTTCAATTTCCAAGGATCTGCCGGGCAAAGTTTTGGAGCGTTCCTGCCCAAAGGCGTCACGCTGACGCTGGAAGGCGAGGCGAATGACTACGTCGGCAAGGGGCTTTCAGGCGGCAGGATTGTTGTTTTTCCGCCGCGAAACTCCAGCTTCCAGCCGGAGGAAAGCATTCTTGCAGGGAACGTCATTCTCTATGGCGCGACCAGCGGAGAAGTCTTCCTGAATGGAATCGCCGGAGAACGTTTTGCAGTCCGCAACTCCGGTGCAACTGCAGTTGTAGAAGGTGTCGGCGATCACGGGTGCGAATACATGACCAACGGGCGCGTCGTGGTGTTGGGGTCATGTGGACGGAACTTTGCTGCTGGCATGAACGGAGGAATCGCCTACGTCTATGATGAGCGCGGCGATTTCATGCAGAAACGATGCAATCCTGCTTCTGTCGATCTTGAGCCTCTACTCGATGAACGGGAGATTGAAGAACTGCAAGCACTAATTACACGGCATCGCGATTTGACTGGCAGTCCACGCGCAGGCTGGATTCTTGCCAACTGGAATGAGAGTCTGCCGAAGTTCATCAAGGTATTTCCGCAGGAGTACAAGCGCGTGCTGCGTGAGCGCGGAGACATGGCTATCCCAACTGGAGAACTTCCTACATTGACGATCGCTGAGCAGGTGCAACATGGGTAAGTCGACAGGATTCATGGAATTTCCACGCGAGCTGCCCGAACGGCGGCCGGTGGTGGAGCGCGTCAATGATTGGGTCGAGATTTACCGATCATTTCCTGAAGAAAAGCAGCAGCAGCAGGCTGCGCGCTGCATGGATTGTGGTGTGCCTTTTTGTCATACCGGTTGTCCGGTCAACAATCTGATTCCAGACTGGAATGACCTGGTGTATCGCGGTCGCTGGAAAGAAGCTGTGCGTCGCTTGCACGCGACCAATAATTTTCCGGAGATCACCGGCAGAATTTGTCCGGCGCCTTGCGAGGCGTCCTGTGTACTGGGCATCAATGCTCCCCCTGTAACGATTAAGCAGATCGAAAAAAACATCATCGATCATGCATATGAAGAGGGCTGGGTCCATCCTGAACCGCCGTCTTTTTCTACCGGCAAACGAGTCGCAGTGGTTGGTTCCGGGCCGGCGGGCCTAGCAGCCGCGCAGCAATTACGACGTGCCGGCCATGCCGTCACGGTGTTTGAGAAGGCTGATCGCATCGGCGGATTGATGCGCTACGGAATTCCGAACTTCAAGCTGGAGAAAACGATTCTCGACCGGCGCCTGGAGCAAATGCAAATGGAAGGCGTGACATTTGTAACTGGCGCCCATGTCGGCCAAAATGTTCCGGTCGAGGATCTTCAGCGTGAGTTTGACGCTATTCTTCTGGCGGGCGGTGCGGAGCAGCCGCGGGATTTAAACGTTCCGGGACGTGAGCTGAACGGCATTCACTTCGCGATGGAATTCTTGCCGCAGCAGAATCATCGTTGTGAAGGCGACGCGGTTTCGGAAGTAGGTGCGATCCTGGCGAGCGGCAAGCGCGTCGTCATCATTGGAGGCGGAGATACTGGGGCAGACTGCCTGGGAACAAGTCATCGCCAGAAGGCGCTGTCGGTCGAGCAATTTGAAATCATGCCGGTACCTCCCTCCGCGCGGTCGCCACTTACGCCATGGCCGTTGTGGCCGATGCAACTGCGTACCGAAGGGGCACATGAAGAAGGCGGCAAGCGGAATTGGAGCCTGGCAACAACAAAGTTTGTCGGTGATGAGCATGGCAATGTAAAACAGCTTCACGGTGTCCAGGTGGGTCCTCCGCCGAAATTCGAGCCGCAGCCTGGCAGCGAATTTGTGCTTGAAGTTGATTTGGTATTGCTGGCTATGGGCTTCTCTGGCCCAGTGCGAAACGGCATGCTTGAAAAGCTGGGTGTAGCCATCGATGCTAGGGGCAATGTCGCGACCAACAACAGCTACATGACTACCATCGAGGGAGTTTTTGCCGCGGGCGATATGCGGCGTGGACAATCTCTGGTAGTGTGGGCCATCTCTGAAGGGCGGAAAGCGGCCGCTGCCGTCGATGAATACTTGCGCGCGGTTCCAAATACTCGCGATGCCAGCCTGGTCGGTGTGGCGGGATAATTCCATAGGAACGCGAACGCTGCACTGGCGGGAACTCCGCAGCCGCTAGGTAATGCGCTCGAATTTATAGCCCGCATCCTCTAGCGCCGAGGAGATGGTCTGAATGTGCGCAGTTCCGCGCGTTTCCAGAGTTATGTCGATTACGGTATCGCCAAGATTCACGCCGTAGTGTGAGCGGTTGTGGAGGGTTTCCACAATGTTGGCTTGCTGCTCCGCAAGAATTCTTGTGAGCTGATACAGCGCACCAGGTCGATCTGAAAGGTGTACGCGGATGCGAACTCTCCGACCGTCTTTTACCAAGCCGCGTTCTATAATTCTCGCCAGCAGACTGACATCGATGTTACCGCCGCAGACAAGTACGACCGTCTTCTGATCGCTGAGGCTCGTCTTTCTATTGAGGACGGCAGCCAACCCAACGGCGCCCGCCCCTTCGGCTAGAGTTTTCTCTCGTTCCAGCAAAACCAGAATCGCATTGGCGATTTCCTCTTCGTCGACAGTGACAATTTCATCGACATATCGCTGCACCAACGGCAACGTCAGGTTGCCCGCTCTGCGAACCGCAATTCCATCTGCAATGGTGGCTTCCGCAGGCAATGTCACCGGATGCCCCGCCTCGCGGGCCTTCAACATGGAAGGAAGGCGTTCCGTCTGCACACCAATGACACGGATCGCAGGATTCATTTCTTTCAGCGCGGCTGCCACTCCGCTGATGAGTCCGCCGCCGCCGATAGGCACGATCACAGCCTCCAGATCGGGGACCTGCTCGATCAGCTCAATTCCGATTGTCCCCTGCCCATGGATGACATGCATGTCGTCAAAGGGATGCAAAAAAGTCATACCCTCTGATTCACTGCGGCGAACAGCCTCGGCGTAGGTTTCATCGTAGTTGGCGCCGTGCAAGACGACTTCGGCTCCGAAGTCCCGCGTGGCCGAAACCTTGACTAGAGGAGTCGTCAGTGGCATCACAATTTGCGCACGAATGCCGCGCTGAGTTGCATGGTAGGCAACTGCCTGCGCATGGTTTCCAGCGCTGGCCGCAATGACTCCGCAACGCTTTTCTTCCGGGCTCAGCCGCAGAATTTTATTTAATGCGCCGCGCTCTTTAAAAGCGCCGGTACGTTGAAGATTATCCAGCTTCAGGTAAATGCGCTGGCCAGTGGCAGAA
>Ga0134126_10004807_pt1 | contig 16893 bp, 15 predicted proteins | sample KB31752_FD_96881 | JGI IMG/M metagenome (GOLD analysis project Ga0134126, IMG submission 96881) | Terrestrial soil microbial communities with excess Nitrogen fertilizer from Kellogg Biological Station, Michigan, USA - KB3-175-2 | ecosystem: Environmental > Terrestrial > Soil > Unclassified ...
CCCCCAGATTCGTAGTCTGGTGCTCTATCCAGCTGAGCTACGGGCGCTGATACCGCCGCCGAAAAATCGGGCCGCGGAACGCCGCAGTGCTATCGCCTCGCCGTTTCATTGGCAAGGGTTGGCACAGGCCGCGCCACGCCGCCCGATGCCCATTCCAACGCCCGATTCTCGACCCGAATGCGGTGGGCAACGAGCACAGCATTGGCGAGCGAAAAAACGAGGGCAAACAACGGCAGTCCAAGCGCCAATGGCACGACGGCAATTTCTAAAATGACGATCAAATAGTTCGGATGTCGTAAAAAACGATAGGGGCCGTGCGCGACCGGCGAAGCGCCGGGCATCACGATGATGCGTGTTGTCCATCGCGGGCCGAGGCTGCCAATCACCCAGACGCGAGCGACCTGCAACAACACAAAAGCGAAGAGCCACAACGGCTCGATCGGACGGTTGCGCCCGAATACCCAAAGACCAAGGAGCCAGAACGCGTGCAACGCGACCATCAGCGGATAGTGCGTTGAGCCGAACTCGACACCGCCCTTCTCACGCAAGCGAAGGGTATTCCATTGCGCCAGGCCGAGTTCGGCCAGTCGCTGCGCCACCAGGAAGACGACAAGCCACGCCCCTGAATTCATCTGCGTTTTCCCGGCGCGCGATCGTCTTCGAAAAATCCACTCCAAGTTTCCCGGATCATGCAGCCTCCAGCGCAAGAAAGCTCGCGGTAAACCCCGGACCGAGCGCCGAGAGCACGCCTTGGCCGCGCAAGCCGCGCTTGAGCGCGCGCTCGAGCACAAACAAAACGGTCGGCGCCGACATATTGCCATGCCCGCGCAAGACGTCGCGTTCGTCGCGTAGCGTGCCCTTTTGCAGCTCGAGCGCGGATTCGACCGCGTCCAGAACCTTGGCACCCCCCGGATGGCAGATGAGCCGCGGCGCATCGAGCTTCATGCGCTTCGTGAAGCCGCGCACCGGGGCCGCCAGACGTTGCTCGACGAACCGAGGCAGCGAGCGCGACAGGATGACGCCGAAGCCGATCGGGTCGATCGACCAGCCCATGATGTCGAGCGTGCGCGGCCACATGTGTTCCGCCGCTGCGCCGATCCGCAACGCGGGGGTTTCCTGCACCGCGGGCTCGCAGCGCAGCACCATCGCGGCGGCGCCATCGCCGAACAGCGCCGTTGAAATTACATCGGCCTTGCCGCCACGGTCGGCACGGAAAGCAAGCGTGCACAGTTCGACCACGACCACCAGCACCACCTCTCCCGGCTCTGCGCGCGCGAGCCTTGCTCCGATCGACAGTCCCGACACGCCGCCGGCGCACCCCAGCCCGAACACGGGCACACGCGCGGCGTCCGCGCGAAAGCCCATTTGCCCGCCGACGCGCGCTTCCAGGCTCGGCGTCGCGATGCCGGTCGACGACACCGTAACGATGACATCGACGTCTTTCGCCGCGAGACCAGCCGCGGCCAGCGCTTTTTCCGCCGCGCGCACGAACAAGACGCCGGCGCCTTCGAGATAGGCTTGCGTCCGTTCCTTCCAGTCGCGCGGGCCGTCGAACCACTCAAGCGGGCGCACGGAGTAACGCCGCTCGATGCCGGCGTTGGCGAACACGTCGGCGAGCTTTGGAAAGCGCGCAAAACTTTTCGCGTAGATGCGGCGAGCGTAATCGGCGACCGCCGTTTGCTCGAGCACGTGATCGGGGACCGCGGTCGCAAGTCCCAGTACCGTCACCGGCACCGACGCCATGCCCACATCCTTGTTTTGGAAACGCCCTTGTCCGAACGAACACCGCCTGCGGGGGCGTTGTTCCGGCCTCGTCAGGCGGTGGCGCGTTCGCCGCGCGTCTTGAGATCGACCGGGCGGTCGGGAATGCTGATCCGAAAAGTCGCCCCAATGGTGCCATCGACAAGACGCATTTCGCCGCCGTGCGCGCGCACCAGTTCGTCGGCGATGGCAAGGCCCAGCCCGGAGCCGCCAGGGCGGGTCGAGCCCTGGAACGCCTCGAATAAATGCGCCCGGGCCTTGTCGGAGACTCCCGGGCCGGTGTCCGACACCTCGATGACCGCGACACTGCCCTCGCGCCGGCCGGTGATGCGAATCTGGTCGCGCGCCGGGTCGCGCGCGCCGCGCCCCTCCAGGGCCTGCATGGCGTTGCGCGCCACATTGACCAGGGCCCTGAACAACTGATCGTGATCGGCGTCGACGGTCAGGCCACGCTCGACGGCGACGATCCAGCGGATTGGCACGTCGAGGCCGAGGCCGAGCGTCTCGTGCACCTCCTCGATCAGCGGCTCGACGGGAATGGTCTTGCGATCGGGCGGCGCCTCCTGCGCGGCGCCATAAGACAGCGTCGACTGGCAAAAAGCGATGGCGCGTTCGAGGGCGCGCATGAGTTTGGGGGCGAAACGCTGCACCTTCGGATCGGGCAAATTCGCCAGCTGATCGGAGAAAAGTTGAGCCGATGCCAACAGGTTACGCAGGTCGTGGTTGATTTTCGACACGGCCAGACCGAGCGCCGCGAGGCGGTTTTTCTGATGCAACATCGACGCTATGTCGCGTTGCATCGCCGCTAATTCGCTCTCGGTCGTGCCGATCTCGTCCGTACGTCGGGATTGGTCGATGACGTTCGCCGGGTTTTCCGGGTCGGCGCGGAAGGCGATCATATTCTCCGTGATCCGCCGCATCGGCCGCACCAGGAGATAGTTGAGCGAGAAAAACACCAGCATCGCGGTGATGCCGGAGATCAGCAGCGACAGCAGCAGGATGGTGACCGAGAAATTGAGCATCCCTTCGCGCAACGGCCCCACATCGAGGACGATTTCCAGGAAATCGCCGCCCATCGGCGCCGGCCCCACCAGCCGCATGACGTCGCCCGGCCCGCAGAAGATCAGCGTGCCAAACGCATCGATTGTGGCCTGCCACCACGTCACCGTGCGCATATCCACGTCCTGCACGATTTTCGACGGGATATTCGCCGTCGCGGCGAGCAGGCGCCGCTGCGTTCCCATCTTCATCGCCACCGCGCGGGCGCCGATGCTGCTCAAGATCTGATTGGCGAGCTTGTCCGGCACCATGCCGCTCGGCGCCGCCTCGAGCACCAGAGCGGCCGTATGCGCGGCCGCCAATCGATCGTTGAGCCAATTCAGCCGATAGTCGGCGATCGAGGGAACGTAAATCAGCACTTCCGCCAGCATCACAAACAGGACGGTGAGCACCAGCAGCTTGCCGGACAGCCCGATGCGCGGCCGGCGCCCGGCCAAGGCCGGGTCGGGCACGACAGGGCTGTTGTTCGTGTCTGCTTGCGAAACCAATTCCGCCTCAGCCGAAGATTCGCAACCAAGCGATGATGCGCCGCACCCAGGAACCCGTCAAACGGCGCGAAAAAAAGTCAAATGCCACATATTTGTCGATTTCGGACAACGTCGGCGACGGCAGCACGACGTCGGCAAATGCTGAGATATTCAGTCCCCGCGCGACCGCAAGCGCCCACGTCGCGATCAGCTCCCCTGCCCCGGCCCCAACAATCGTTGCGCCTACTATCTTACCATTCTTGGTCGTGACCACTTTGATGTGGCCACGCGTTTCACGCTGCGCCTGCGCGCGGGCGTTATCGTGAAACGGCCAGCGGGAAATTTCGACCTTGATGCCGCGCTTGCGCGCCTCGGCTTCGGTCATGCCGGCTTGCGCCAACTCGGGATCGGTCAAGGTCACCCACGGAATCTCGCCGCTCGCCGCCTGAATTTTTCGGCGCAACACCGCATTCTGAATCGCCAGACCGGCATGGTGATCGGCAGCGCGGGAAAACCGCGGCTGTCCGGTTGCCCCGCCGATCGCGTAAACGCGTTTGTTCGACGTTTTGAGCGATCCGTTCACCGCGATGCCGCTGGAATCGTATTTGATGCCGGCCGCTTCGAGAGCGAGCCCGTCGAGCGCCGGCTTGTCGCCCGCGGCGACGAAAAGATGCGTGCCCTCGATGCGCTCGCCGCCCTCTATGCCTTCCAATATCGCCCGCACCTTGCCGCTCGCGTGCTCGATGCGCGCGATCTTCACGCCGCTGCGGATCGCGACGCCTTCACGCGCAAGCTCATCGAGAACGATGCCCGCGCATTCCGGATCGTCTGAAGCGAGTGGCTGCGCGGCCTCCAGCACGGTGACGGCACTGCCGAGGCGGCGGAAAATTTGCGCCATTTCAAGCCCGGCGGAGCCCGCACCGATGACGATGAGATGGCCCGGCAACTCGGCGAGAGACAATATGGTTTCGGCGGTGAAGGTTGCGCCACCGTCGAGCCCGGGAATCGGCGGCAGCACGGGACGCAAACCGGTGGCAACGACAAATCGCCGCGCGCGAATGTCGCCAATGCCTTCGACCTCGAGCGTCCGCCGGTCCTTGAACCGTGCGGCGCCGTCGATCACCCGCACGCCCAGACCGGTCAGCCGCGCGACGGATTCATTGGGGGCAACGGCGGCGAGAACACGCTGCACATGATCCCGCACCTTGGGAAAATCCACGCCGACGATCGAGGCCGCCGCGCCGAAAGCGCCGCTGCCTCGCATGGCCTCGACGCGCCTGGCGGCCGCCGCGAGCCCGAGGACCGACATATCGCACTGCGCGCCGCCGGCGCCGCCGTTGTGAACGAACACCACCGGCACGCCCAATGCGGCGGCGGCCAAGGCAGCAGCCGCAGCGCCTCGGCCGCCGCCGATAACGCAGATGTCGGGTGTCAGGGTCTCAGCCATGCCGGTCACGCGCCGCAGCGGCATCATGCTCCCGCAAGCCACGATGCGCAAAGCCGCGCCACAATCCGCCGACATGCTTCATAAAGGCCCAAATAACGCGCCTGGATGGATTTGGGCCTTGACAGCCGTCGCATTGACGGACCCAAGACCCTCGCTTATAAGCCGCGCAAAAGCGCGCCGATCCGACCGTTTTTACGGATTTTCATGGCGAATTCGGGGGCGGCCTGCCCGGCCCCGCCGCCACGACGCAACCAGCGGAGAACCTGAATCGTGAAGCGGACCTATCAACCGAGCAAGCTGGTGCGTAAACGCCGCCACGGTTTTCGCACGCGCATGGCGACCAAGGGAGGCCGCAAGGTGCTCTCGGCGCGGCGCGGACGCGGACGCAAGCGCCTCAGCGCCTGACGGCACTGACCGGCCGCCGGCCTCGCATGGAACGACTGAGGCAACGAGCGGACTTCCTGGCGGCGGCATCCGCAAGCAAGGCGCCGGCGACAGCCTTCGTATTACAGGCGCGCGAGCGGAAGGACGACGGACCTGTGCGTGTCGGCTTCACCGTATCGAAGAAGGTGGGCAATTCCGTCGAGCGTAACCGCGTGCGCCGGCGTTTGCGTGAGATCGTCCGGCTGTCAGATGCAGCTTGGATGCGGCCCGGGCATGATTATGTGCTGGTCGGCCGGCGTGCGGCGCTTGAACTGCCGTTCGGCCGGATGACGCAAGACTTCGAGGGGGCGCTGCGGCGGGTTCACGAGGGCCGCGCAACGACGAAACGGACGCGAGATGCTCGATAACAAAAACACCATTCTCGCCATCGCGCTCTCGGCCCTGGTCCTGATCGGCTGGCAATATTTCTTCGCCGGGCCGCAACTGGAAAAGCAGCGCCAGGAGCAAGCTCAGCAACAAGCGGCAAAAACAGGTCAAGCTCAACCCGCCGCGCCCGCACCTTCGCAGCCGAAGGCAACCGCGCCGGCCGCAGGCCCTGCGCCAACGCAGGTGCCCGGGCAATCGCCGGCCGCCGCGACGCAGGAGGTGACGCGCGAGGCAGCGCTTGCCGCGAGCCCGCGCGTTCCGATCGACACGGGAAGCATTCATGGCTCGATCGATCTCAAAGGCGGCCGCCTCGACGACGTTTCGCTGGTGAAATTCCGCGAGACGGTCGATCCGAGCTCGCCGCCGATCGTCCTCTTGTCGCCGTCGGGCAGCCCTGAGCCATTCTACGCCGAATTCGGCTGGACCACCGGCTCGGGCACGCAGGCGAAGCTCCCGACCGCCGAGACGATCTGGAAGCAGGACGGCTCAGGCAGCCTCAGCGTCGATCATCCGGTGACGCTCGTTTACGACAACGGCGAAGGGCTCGAATTCCGCCGCACCATTTCGGTCGACGACAAATATCTCTTCACTGTGAAGGACACGGTGGCGAACAAAGGCGCCAGCCCGGTCACGCTTTATCCTTACGCCCTGATCTCGCGCCACGGTACGCCGCCGACGCTCGGTTACTACATCCTGCACGAAGGCCTGATCGGCGTGTTCGGCAGCAAGGGCGAGGAAACCGCGACCTACAAGCAGATCGCGGAAAAGAAGCTGGAGAGCTTCGAGGCGACCGACGCCTGGCTCGGCTTCACCGATAAATACTGGGCGACGGCGCTGCTTCCGAACACCGACGCACATCTGCAGGCGCATTTCTCATTTGAGCCTGCGGCCGGCGGCGCCAAGGAACGCTACCAGACCGACTATCTGCTCGATGCGCGCACGATTGCGCCGGGGGCGACCGCCTCGGCCGAGTCGCGGCTGTTCGCCGGCGCCAAGGAAGTGGCCGTGGTCGGCATCAATTTCCCGATCGGCAGTGTCGGCGGCTACAACGAGGCGCTGCACCTCAACCATTTCGATCTCCTCATCGACTGGGGCTGGTTCTACATCATCACCAAGCCGATGTTCCTGCTGCTCGACTTCTTCTATCACCTCGTCGGCAATTTCGGCGTCGCCATTCTCATCGTCACGGTGCTGGTGAAGACGGCGTTCTTCCCGCTCGCCAACAAATCCTACGCCTCGATGGCGAAGATGAAAGCGGTGCAGCCGCAGATGCAGGCGCTGCGCGAGCGCTATCCCGACGACAAGGCCAAGCAGCAACAGGAGCTGATGGCGCTCTACAAGAAGGAGAAGATCAACCCGGTCGCCGGCTGTCTGCCGGTGGTGATCCAGATTCCGGTGTTCTTCTCGCTCTACAAGGTGCTGTTCGTCACCATCGAGATGCGGCACGCGCCGTTCTTCGGCTGGATCCACGACCTTTCGGCGCCGGACCCGACCAACATCTTCACGCTGTTCGGGCTTATTCCGCTCGACCCGACGCAGTTGCCGATGTTCGGCCATTTCCTGCACGTCGGCGCGTGGGGGGTGATCATGGGCATCACGATGTTTTTGCAGATGAAGCTCAACCCGACGCCGCCCGACCCGACGCAGGCGATGATCTTCAACTGGATGCCGCTCATCTTCACCTTCATGCTGGCGAGCTTCCCGGCGGGCCTCGTCATCTACTGGGCGTGGAACAACTCGCTGTCGGTCGCGCAGCAGTCGATCATCATGCGCAAGCATGGGGCCAAGATCGAACTGTTCGATAATCTCAAGGCGCTGTTCGGGAAGAAAAAGAGCGCGGGCAGTTGACCGCGGGCTCTATGCCCTTTCCGCCGCGCGCTTATTCCTTTATCCGTCACCCTGAGGTGGCCGCGCGCGACGCGCGGCCCTCGAAGGGCGACGGCCCCGTCTCGCAAGGTCCCGGCCGTTCATCCTTCGAGGCTCGCCGCTGGCGCGGCTCGCACCTCAGGATGACGGATGAAGGCGCCGCTCACGCGGCTCGCGCCTCAGGATGACGGGACAAAGCGGGCGATGGCGGAATTCAAAAAATCGGAGATCGAAGCCGGGCGGCATCTATTCGCGGGCGACTGGCAATTTGCCGCCGCCGCCGGCACGCAAGCCTCGCTTCCTGCGATGCGCGGCGCCGAGATCGCCTTCGCCGGCCGCTCCAATGTCGGCAAGTCGAGCCTGATCAACGCGCTGACGGGACGCAAGGCGCTGGCGCGCACGTCGCGCACGCCCGGGCGCACGCAGGAGCTGATCTTCTTTTCCAACGGCGGCGAGCTCACCCTCGTCGACATGCCGGGCTACGGCTATGCCGCGGCCTCCAAGACCAAGATCGCCGCCTGGACGGACCTGATCCACGCTTACCTGCAAGGCCGCGCCAACCTCGCCCGCGTCTATGTGCTGGTGGACGCCCGGCACGGGCTGAAGGCGACCGACGACCAGGTGTTCGAGGCGCTCGGCAAGGCGGCGGTGAGCCACCAGATCGTGCTCACCAAATCGGACGAGGTGGCCGAGGCGGAGCTTGCCCGCCGCATCGCCGAGGTCGAGGCGGCGCTGACGAAGCGCCCGGCGGCCTTCCCAAGCGTGCTGGCAACCTCCGCGCGCGAGGGTAGCGGCGTCGAAACTTTGCGCGCCGCGGTCGCGCGGCTGCTCGACGAGCGGAAAGCGTAAAAGCGAAAGTCCGGCGTGGCGCCGCAAACCGCTCATTCCCCTTTTTGGCGTCCTGCGCTAGAAGGGCGCCACAACGAGGCACGGCGATGAGCAAAGCCCCCAAGATCGATCCGCAGACGCAGGCCCGCATCCTGTCCGAGGCGCTGCCGCACATGCAGCGCTACGACGAGGAAACCATCGTCATCAAATATGGCGGCCACGCCATGGGCCAGGAAGCGACCGCGCGCGACTTTGCTCGCGACGTGGTGCTGCTCGAGCAGGCGGCGATCAATCCGGTCGTCGTGCACGGCGGCGGCCCGCAGATCGCGGCGATGCTGAAGAAGCTCGGCATCCAGTCGGAATTCGTCGACGGCTTGCGCGTCACCGACGAAAAGACCATCGAGATCGTCGAGATGGTGCTGGCCGGCTCGATCAACAAGCAAATCGTCGGCTACATCAACGCCGCCGGCGGAAAAGCCATCGGGCTGTGCGGCAAGGACGGCAACATGGTGCAGGCGCGCAAGGTGACGCGCACCGTCGTCGACCCGGATTCCAACATCGAGAAGATCGTCGATCTCGGCTTCGTCGGCGAGCCCGAGAAGGTCGACCTGACCATCCTCAATCAGGTGCTCGGCCGCGAGATGATCCCGGTGCTGGCGCCGGTCGCGACATCGGCGAGCGGCGGCACATTCAACGTCAACGCCGACACCTTCGCCGGCGCCATCGCCGGCGCGCTCAAGGCCAAGCGCCTGCTGCTGCTCACCGACGTCCCCGGCGTGCTCGACAAATCGAAGACGCTGATCGCGGACTTGTCGGTCGCCGACGCGCGGCGGCTGATCGCCGACGGCACCATTTCCGGCGGCATGATCCCCAAGGTGGAGACCTGCATCTATGCGCTCGATCAGGGCGTCGAGGGCGTCGTCATCATGGACGGCAAGGTGCCGCACGCGGTGCTGCTCGAACTGCTCACCGACCACGGCGTCGGCACGCTGATGCACCGCTGAATAAATTTATCCGCGGACGTAAACTGGCCGCATGATTCGGCCTTCGATCCTTGCCGCGATTGCCTGTTGCGCATTTGCCATCCCCGCGCGGGCCGAGCTGACGCTGTGCAACCGCACCAGCTATCTCATGGACGTCGCCATCGGCCTGGAAAAACGTCCCAACGTGGCGACGCGCGGCTGGTTTCACCTCGATCCAGGGCAATGCCGGCAGGTCGTCGACGGAGCGCTCGACGCCGACATGGTCTATCTGCATGCGCGCACGCCGCCGGTCTATGGCAGCGCGCCTCTGCCGCAGGACGGGGACGCGCAGTTCTGCGTCCGCACCAACGATTTTTCGATTGCCGATGCGCGCTCCTGCCCGCTCAGCCAGCAGGCGCACTTTTCCGCCGCACGGCCGTCGGATTCGCCGAAGGGTCCGCTCGTCAATCTTGCCGAAGAAGCCGATTACGACGACGCACAGGCGCGCCTTGCCGGAATCCAGCGCCTGCTGACGATCGCCGGCTATGACGCCTACCCGATCGACGGCGTGCAGGGCGCAAAGACACAAAGCGCGCTCGCGCATTTCATGAAAGAGCGAAGCCTTGCTGCGGACGCCGCCGCGGCGCCGGAATTTTTCGGCACGCTGCTTGCGGCCGCGCAAAACCCGGAAGGACCGGGCTTTTCCTGGTGCAACGACACCCCCTACACGGTCATGGCCGCGTTGGGGGTCGCGGAAACCGGCGTGATCGTCACGCGCGGCTGGTATCGGGTCGATGCCGGCAAGTGCCTGCGCCCCGACCTGCGCGGCGAGCCGCGCCGGCTCTACAGCTATGGCGAGGCGGTGGACGGCAGCGGCCGCACCGTCAAACGCGGCGATCAGGCCCTCGCCTGGGGCGGCAACGTTGCGCTATGCACGCGCGACGGCAAGTTCGAGCTGAGCGACCACAAGGATTGTGCCGCGCGCGGACTGAACTCGGCCGGCTTTGCGACCATCGACCTCGGCGGCCAACCCTCTACCACCGTTCGTTTCAAGGAATAGTCCAGCGTGCCTCAATCATCCCGCCTGCCGCCGCGCGGCTTCGACAGAATCGAAACCTGGGTGTTCGATCTCGACAACACGCTCTATCCGCATCACCTCAATCTCTGGCAGCAGGTGGACGAGCGCATCCGCGCCTATGTTTCGGACTTTCTGAAAGTTTCGAAGGACGAGGCGTTTCGCGTGCAGAAGGATTATTACAAGCGTTACGGCACAACCATGCGCGGCCTGATGACGGAACATGGCCTCAAGCCCGATGACTATCTCGATTTCGTGCACAAGATCGACCACTCCCCGCTGACACCGAACCCGGCGCTCGGCGCGGCGCTGGAGAAGCTGCCCGGGCGCAAGCTCATTCTTACCAACGGCACGCGCAAGCACGCCAACGCGGTGATGCAACGACTCAAGATCGATCAGCATTTCGAGGATGTGTTCGACATCGCCGCCGCCAACCTCGATCCCAAGCCGATGCCGCAAGTTTACGAGCGCTTCCTCGCGCGCCACACCGTCGATCCGTCGAAAGCCGCGATGTTCGAAGATCTCGCGCGCAATCTGGCGACGCCGCACGCGCTCGGGATGACGACGGTGCTGGTGGTGCCGGAAGGCCAACGCGAAGTCTTCCGCGAAGATTGGGAACTCGACGGCCGCGATGCCGCGCACGTCGATCATGTCACCGACGACCTCGCGAGTTTTATAGAAAATTTATGTCTTAAGACCGAACGTTAGCCTGAAAGTTATTTCGTCTCCCGACGGCACGGCGAACGTACGCACCACGACAATTGTTTGTTGACCTCGCCCACTGCGATACCGAAAAATGTATCGGGGCTACGTGTCGCTCAACGACAACTTACAACCGCACCGGGCCGCAACTGCATGACATCAGGGTTACGACTCGTCTGAATCATTCGCCGGCCTCAACGGGCGAAAACAAAACAGAAAGCGGAAACACCAGGGAGAGGAACGATGGCTGACGGTGGAGCAATCAATCGCAAAAGATGGACCAATCTCATTTTTTGCATCATCTGCATGATCATGATCGCCAACCTGCAATACGGTTGGACGCTTTTCGTCGACCCGATCAGCAAAGCGCATGGCTGGACGCGCGCGGCGATTCAGGTCGCCTTCGCGATCTTCATCGCCCTGGAAACCTGGCTCACTCCGATCGAAGGCTGGATCGCCGACGTGGTGGGACCGAAGCCGATCATCGCCTTCGGCGGAATCCTGGTCGGCATCGGCTGGGTGATTAACGCCTACGCCGACTCGCTCACCTTGCTTTATATCGGCGCCATTGTCGGCGGCACCGGCGGCGGCGCCGTGTATGCGACCAGCGTCGGGCAGGCGGTCAAATGGTTTCCCGACCGGCGCGGCCTTGCCGTCGGTCTTACGGCCGCGGGTTACGGCGCGGGCGCGGTGCTGACCGTCATTCCGATTCGCTACGTCATCGAGAACTTCGGCTACGAAGCGGCGTTCCTCTGGTTCGGCATCGTCCAGGGCGCCGTAGTTTTCGTCCTCGCCTGGTTCATCCGCGCGCCACAGCCCGGAGAATTGGCCGGCGCGCCGCCGGCAAAGGTGAGCATGACCACCCGCAGCCATTCGCCGAAGGAGGTGCTGATCTCGCCGGTATTCTGGCTGCTCTACATCATGTTCGTCATGGTGTCGGCGAGCGGGCTCATGGCGACCGCGCAGATCGCGCCGATCGCCAAGGACTTCAACGTCGGCAACGTGGTGCTGTTCGGCACCGCGACTACGCTGACCGTCGCGCTGATCGTCGACGGCATCTGCAACGGCGGCGCGCGTCCGTTGTTCGGCTGGGTCTCCGACAATATCGGGCGCGAATACACGATGGCCATCGCCTTCGGCCTCGGGGCGGTTGCCTACTGGCTGCTCGGCACCCTCGGCGCGACGCCGTGGTTCTTCGTCGTTTTCGCCGCACTCATCTTCCTGACCTGGGGCGAAATCTTCAGCCTGTTTCCCTCCACCTGCACGGATACCTTCGGGCCGAAATTCGCAACGGTGAACCTCAGCCTGCTTTACACGGCGAAGGGCACGTCGGCCTTCCTCGTGCCGGTCGCCAACATGATCAAGCACTCGACCGGAAGCTGGCATATGGTGTTCGTGGCGACGGCGATCATGAACGTGATTGTCGTTGCCTTGGCCCTGTTCGTGCTCAAGCCGATGCGCTCGCGCGTGATGGCGAGCGATATGGGCAACCTCGCGCCCGCGACCTGATTGTCGGCGGCACGTTCGCAAAGATCGGCAAGGCCCCCTTTCGGGGCCTTGCTTTTTTTTGAGGCCCGCGCCGCACGCGCCTTGTCTTGACATCCCCGCCGCCGAACCCGACAAACCGCAGCTTGAAACGCGCCGGGGCCCCGCATGTCGACCGATAAGCTCGCCAAATCCATCGATGACGCCTTCGAAGGACGCGACCGCGTCAATGCCAAAACCAAGGGTGCCGTGCGCAAGGCGGTGAATATCGCGCTGGAGCTGCTCGACAGCGGCAAGGCCCGCGTCGCCGAGCGGCAGGCCGACGGCGTCTGGCGCGTCAATGAGTGGCTGAAAAAAGCCGTCCTGCTGTCGTTCCGGCTCAACGACGTGAGCGTGATCCAGGGCGGGCCCGGCAAGGCCGTCTGGTGGGACAAGGTCGATTCCAAATTCAAGGGCTGGAGCGCGGCCAAATTCAAGAAGGCGGCCTTCCGCGCGGTGCCCGGCTGCGTCGTGCGGCATTCCGCATTTATCGGACAGGGCGTGGTGCTGATGCCGTCGTTCGTCAATCTCGGCGCCTATGTGGACGGCGGCACGATGGTCGACACCTGGGCGACGGTGGGCTCTTGCGCGCAGATCGGCAAGAATTGCCACCTTTCGGGCGGCGTCGGCATCGGCGGCGTGCTCGAGCCGCTACAGGCGGGCCCGGTCGTGATCGAGGATCATTGTTTCATCGGCGCCCGCTCCGAGGTGGTCGAAGGCGTCGTCGTGCGCGAAGGCTCGGTGCTCGGCATGGGCGTCTATATCGGCGCGTCGACCAAGATCGTGGACCGCGCCAGCGGCAAGATTCACTACGGCGAGGTGCCGCCCTACTCCGTCGTCGTCTCCGGCACGCTGCCGGGCAAGGATGGCGGTCCGAACCTCTACTGCGCCGTCATCGTCAAGCGCGTGGACGAACGCACGCGCTCGAAGACATCCATCAACGAATTGCTGAGGGATTGAGGCGCATGCCCGCCGATCCCGTCATCATTGCCCGCGACCTGCTGCGCTGTCCGTCGGTGACGCCCTCGGAAGGCGGCGCGCTGAAATTTCTCGAAGCAACGCTAAAGCCCGCCGGCTTTACCGTCCACCGCCCGATCTTCAAGGAGCCGCTCACGGAGGACGTGGAAAACCTCTACGCCCACATCGGCAGCGGCGCTCCGCATCTCGTGCTCGCCGGACACACCGACGTGGTGCCGCCGGGCCAGGAAAGCGCCTGGACGCATCCGCCGTTTTCCGGCGAAACCGCGGGCGGCGAGCTCTACGGGCGCGGCGCGGTGGACATGAAGGGCGGCATCGCCTGCATGGTCGCCGCCGCCCTCGATCATCTTGCGGGCAATGGCGGCAAGCCGAGCGCGAACGGCAAAGGCACGATCTCGTTCCTCATCTCCGGCGACGAGGAAAGCATCGCCGTCAACGGCACGCCGAAGCTGCTGAAATGGGCGGTCGAGCAGGGGGAAAAATTCGATCACTGCCTGCTCGGCGAGCCGAGCAACATGTCCAGGCTCGGCGACACCATCAAGGTCGGCCGCCGCGGCTCGCTCAACGGGCATCTCATCGTTTCCGGCAAGCAAGGCCACGTCGCCTATCCGGACCGCGCCGACAATCCGATCCGCGGCATCGTCAAGCTGATCGAGGCGATTCAATCGGAGCCCCTCGACAAGGGCACCGCGCAGTTTTCGCCGTCGCATCTGGAATTCGTGTCCGTCGACGTCGGCAATAAAACCGTCAACCTCATTCCCAACGAAGCGCGGGCGCAATTCAACATCCGCTTCAACGACAGCCACACGATCGAGTCGCTGAAAAAGCTGATCGAAAAGCGCGCCAAAAAGGCCGCCGGCAAAAAAATCCGGTTTGCCTTCAAATGGCAGCCTTCGAACGCGGGCGTGTTCGTGACCAAGCCGGGGCCGTTCACCAAGCTGGTGAGCGACGCGATCCGGCAGGCGACGGGCCGCAAGGCGAAGCTGTCGACCACCGGCGGCACGTCGGATGCGCGTTTCATCACGCATTATTGCCCGGTAGTGGAATTCGGCCTTATCGGCCAGACCGCGCACCAGGTGGACGAACGCGTTCCGGTCGCGGAGCTCAAGGCGCTGACCGCGATCTACCGCGACATTCTCCGCCGCTATTTCGCCGGATAATCCACCCGCATCAGGTAGAGCCCCTCCGGCGGCGCCAGCGGCCCGCAGGCGGCGCGGTCACGCGCATCCAACACGCGGGCAAAATCGTCAGCGCTCCACCGCCCCTCGCCGACCATCACCAGCGAGCCGACCATCGAGCGCACCTGCGTGTGCAGGAACGAACGCGCCGAAGCGGTCACGCGCAACTCGTCCCCATCGCGCGTCACGTCGAGCCGGTCGAGCGTTTTGACCGGCGAATTGGCCTGGCATTCGGTCGAGCGGAAGGTGGTAAAATCGTGCTTGCCGATGAGCCGCTGCGCCGCCGCGTGCATGGCCGCGGCATCGAGCGGGCGCGGCACGCGCCAGGCGCGCCCGGCCTCGACCGTGAGATCGGCGCGGCGATTGACGATGCGATAGAGATAATGCCGCTTCACCGCCGAGGTCCGGGCGTTGAAATCGGCGGCCGCGCGCTCGGCGGCGATCACCGCAACCGGATGCGGCCGCAGATGCGCGTTGAGCGCGTCACGGATGGTGTCGGTCTCCCAGTCTTTGGCCAGATCGACATGCGCCACCTGCCCGCGCGCGTGCACGCCGGCGTCGGTGCGGCCCGCGCCCTGCACCAGCGTCGTCTCGCCCGAGAGCGCCTCGACCGCTGCCGTCAGCACGCCCTGCACGGTCAGGGCGGCCGCCTGAATCTGCCAGCCGGCAAACGGCGCGCCGTCATATTCGATGGTGAGCTTGTAGCGGGGCATTTACGTGACCCGCGTCCCGGCTTTTACCGGCGTGCCGCGCAGGAATTCCTCCGCCGACATCGGCTGCTTGCCGGCGCGCTGGACTTGCGTGAGGCGCACCGAACCGTCCGCGCAGGCAACGGTCAATCTTTCGTGGAGAACCGTGCCGGGCGCGGCGTTCGCCTTTGTCCGCCCGCCCTCGGTCGCGCGCAATGCCTTGACGCGCACGCCGCCGACCTCGAACCAGGCGCCGGGAAACGGCGATAGACCGCGGATGTGGTTGTGTGTCTCGCTCCACGGCTTTGCCCAGTCGATGCGGGTCTCGTCCTTGGAAATCTTGGCAGCGTAAGTGACGCCGGCGTCGGGCTGCGGGGTCAATTCGAGCGTGCCGCGCTCGGCAGCGGCAAGCGCCCGCGCCATCAAGTCCGCGCCAAGCCGCGCCAGCGCATCGTGCAGATCGCCGGCGGTCATGTCGGAACCGATCGGCGTTCGCCCGGAAAGCGCCATCGCTCCGGTGTCGAGGCCTTCGTCCATCTTCATGATGGTGACGCCGCTTTCGCGGTCGCCCGCCATGATGGCGCGGTTGATGGGCGCCGCGCCGCGCCAGCGCGGCAACAGCGAGGCGTGCACGTTGAAGCAGCCAAGACGCGGCGCCTCGAGCACCGGCTTCGGCAAAATCAGCCCGTAGGCAACAACCACGGCGGCGTCGGCCTCGTGCGCGCGGAACGCGGCGTGCGCGGCTTCGTCCTTCAGCGTCTTCGGCGTCAGCACCGGAATGCCAAGCCGCCGGGCTTCGCGCTCGACCGGGCTTGGCTGCAAGTCCATGCCGCGCCCCGCCGGCTTTGCCGCGCGCGTATAGACGGCGGCGATCTCGTGCCCGCGCGCGGCAAGCTCGATGAGCGTCGGCGCCGCGAAATCGGGCGTCCCCATGAAGATCAGGCGTAGCGGCATAATCCGGCTTTCAATCCGTCATCCTGAGGCGCGAGCGCATCTTCGCGCGAGCCTCGAAGGATGAACGGCCCGCGAATCGAAGACGGCCACCCTTCGAGGCCCGCGCTGTGCGCGGGCACCTCAGGGTGACGGTAGCACTAACCGATATGATGCGAAGGCTCTTTGTCCTCGGCGAACGAGGGTCTGGCACCGCCGCCCTGCTTCGCCGCCTTCTTGAATTTCTTCACCACCATGTCGCGCTTGAGCTTGGAGATATGGTCGATGAACAGAACGCCATTGATGTGGTCGATCTCGTGCTGCAGGCAGGTCGCCAGCAGCCCGTCGGCCTCGATCTCATGCGCCTTGCCGTCGCGATCGAGATATTTCACCCGCACCGCTTTCGGCCGCTCGACCTCCTCGTAATATTCCGGGATCGACAGGCAGCCTTCCTCGTAGATCGCCTTCTCGTCCGAGCTCCAGGTGATTTCCGGGTTGATGAACACCCGCGGCTCTTTCGGATCGTCCTTCTTGGCGAGGTCCATGGTGACGAGGCGCAGCGGCTCGCCGATCTGGATGGCGGCAAGTCCGATGCCGGGGGCCGCATACATGCTCTC
>Ga0134126_10004808_pt1 | contig 16892 bp, 12 predicted proteins | sample KB31752_FD_96881 | JGI IMG/M metagenome (GOLD analysis project Ga0134126, IMG submission 96881) | Terrestrial soil microbial communities with excess Nitrogen fertilizer from Kellogg Biological Station, Michigan, USA - KB3-175-2 | ecosystem: Environmental > Terrestrial > Soil > Unclassified ...
CCCCGGCTAAGAGGTTGTCCCGCTCAACTGGACAGCCCGCTTTTCCCATCCTCTAACCGCCGGCCGCCGTCCCACTTTTTCCCAATAAAACCCCGCGATGACATCTCCGCTACGCGGCTGGACTACAGCGGCGAGTTTCGTTTACGGCGGCTCTTGAGCACAGACGTCCTTGTGCGCTGGGTGTCTCGCGATAGCTTCGCCGACGGCGGATGACGGTAACGCGGGACACGCGTGCACAGGTTTTTCACTCGGCCACGCGCAAACAGGCCGCACCACCGCTCAAGACCGCGGGAGGCTGGAAAGTGCAGCGCGGCAGCGAGGGTGGACGTGGTGTGGAGCGCAGCGCACCGACCGCCGGACACCGGTACGTCACCACTACGGAAGCGTATGCGGTGTGAGGACGAGAACCGGCGATTTCGCTGGTACCCGTCTTTCTGAAAATCTGTGCACGCGTGTCCCGCGTTACCGTCATCCGCCGTCGGCGAAGCTATCGCGAGACTCACAGCGCGCAAGTGCGTCTGTGGTCAAGCAGAGCTGTAGACGAGACTCGCCGCTGTAACCCGGCCGCGTAGCGGAGATGTCATCGCGGGGCTTTATTGGGGAAAAGCGGGACGGCGGCCGACGGCTGGTCGGTTGTCCCGCTGAACTGGACAAAAACGCATTGCCGCCGCAGATCCGAGACCCGCGGCGGCAATGCGCTTGAGTTGCTATCGGTGCACGGTCAGCTCAGCGCGGCGGGGGCCACGGTGATCTGATCGATGTCGGGCGCGTATGCGCTCGGGTTGGCGAAGGTGATGCTGTTGCTTCCGGCGTTGAGCTGGACTGTCACATCGAGGGTCCAGAACTGGCTCCACGAGTACGTGTTGCGGAAATACGCCGTCTCGGTCGTGCCGGCCGAAGTGGTGATGACGGCGGCGCGGTCGATCAGGTTCTCGTTGTAGTTGCCGGAGTTGACGCTGTCGTCGTTGGCGTAGGTGACCGCGATCCGGTACGTGCCGGACTTCGGCGCGTTGATCCCGTTGAACGTCAGGGTGTTGGTTGAGCCGTTGCCGACGTAGCCCACGTACTTGCCGCCCGACGCGTAGACGTTGCTTGAGACCACTGCTGCGCCGCCGAGCGTGTTGCCTGACGCTTCGGCCTGATAGGTGACCGCGGAGCCCGCGTCGGCGGTGTCGGGGGTTACGTCGAGGCGGTCGATCTTGGCGGTGGCCGCACCGGTCGCGGTGTATGCGATGTCGTTGATACCCGCGTGCAGGAAGACCTTGGTCGAGGTCTGATTCCAGCAGACGCAAGCGGTCGGCGTGGTCGCGACGTTCTCCAGCGTCCCGCCGTCGAGCGCGAGCTGGAACCCGTTCGACGTGGCCGCGGCGCTGGTGGCGTAGCGCAGGCCCAGCGTGTAGTAGCCGTCCGCGTCGGCCTCCACCGCAAAGGTGGTGGTCGAGGACGCCGGCGCGGTCGCGTAGCCGGTGCCGGAGTAGCCCGTCTGCGCGGACGCGGTGCTTGCGCCACCGGACAAGTCGGCGGTCTCGGCCTCATAGCGGGTGGCCGAACCGGTGACGCCGGGAATCGCGTTCGGGGCGTAGGTCAGATCGATGCGGTCGAGCGTGACCTGTCCTGTCGCGGTACCGAATGAAGGGTCTGAAACACCGTAGGTCAGCGTGTGCGTGCCTGCGGTGAGAGTGACGTACTGGTCCAGGTGCGAACGGAACACCCAGTTCAGCGTTGCCGGATAGTTGAGGTATGACCAGGACCCTGAGTCGATGCGGAAGATCTCCTGCGCCGGCAAGGCCGTCTGGTTGCCGTAGAAGGTGCTCAGCAGATAGCGGCCCGTGCTCGGCACGTTGACGGTGAACACGACGCGGCTGTCAGGCTGGCTGATCGAGCCGACGTCCTTGCCGCCGGAGGTGGCGTGGCCGTAGTAGTTCGACACCGAGCCCTGGCTGTACGCCGTCGCATCGGTGAGCGCGGCGTTCTCGGCTTCGTAGCGTCCTGACCACGCGGTGTCGGTCGCGACGGTGCCCGATGCGGCGGTGGCGGGCGTCACGATCACTTGGTACGCGGCCATCGGGTCGGTCGTGGCGACCGGGACGGTGACCGAGCCGCCGGAGACCGTGTAGTCGCCCTCTGCGATGCTCTTCGGGGTGTAGGCGGAGCCGTCGTATCCGCTCCACGTCGTCGACTGGATGGAGACGTGCACCTTGCTGCCGAAGGTGCTGGATGGGATGTTCGTCAGCACTAGGCTCGACGCCGCCGAGGTGCCGCCGAGCAGGATGCGCGCCTGCTTCTTGCCGGTGTCGAGGGCTGCGACGCCTTGCAGCGTGTCCACGGTGTTCGGGCTCGGCGGCGTGACGGCGACGGTGTTTCCGGTCAGCTGGCCGTACCAGTCGTACAGCCACCACGAGCCGTCCGGCTTGTCGGCCTCCACCGCGTTGTTCGAGTAGTTCTCGGCGATGTCCCAGAACGCCTGGTCGGCGTCGACCTTCGCGTTTTCGAACATGGAGATCCACTGCACCAGCTGGCCCGGGTCGGACAGGTCGCGCTGGTCGGCGTATTCGTCGATGTTCACCGGCAGGTTGCCGATGCCGAGCGAGGACTCGATGGAGTGCAGCGAGGCCAGGTTGTTCGGGAAGTTCGAGATCGACGACGGCGCGAGCTCGTGCCAGGTGATGATGTCGGGCAGCACGCCGTTCGCCTTGGCGTAGCTCAGAAACTGGGAGAACAAGTCCGAGTAGTACACCGCGGTGTTCGGCCCGGCGATGACCGCGCTCGGGTCGTCGGCCTTGATCCGGTGGTAGATCGTGGTCCAGTCTGCTTCGAACTTGGCCAGGTTCGAGCTGAACGGGCTGTACCAGTTGCCGTCCGGTTCGTTGAAGGGCACGTACACATAGTGGCTGTGGTAGGGGCTCGCCTTGAGCGACGCCGCCACCGTGTCGATGACCGACTCGTAATCCGCGAGCCCGTTGTTCTGATACGGCCACTGCGAGTAGTAGTCCTGCACGTAAACCAGGATCTGCGAGCCGCCGCCCGCGACGAACTCGCCAGCGACCTTGTCGGCGTCGCCGCCGGGGTGTTGCGCGCCGTTCGGCGGCTTCTGCGCGATGGTGCGCACGTGCAGCGGCGCGAGCAGCGGAAGTCCAGGCACACCGTCCTGTGCCAGGCCGTAGAGTGCGCCGGATGCGCCGTGATATACGGGCCCTGTATTAGAGCCGAGGTTTACCGTGATCTGCTGATTGGCGGCGGCCTGGCGGTTGGCGGCGTGCGCCGGGGCGGTCGCCGCTACGAGCGCTGCCGGCGCGATGAGCGCGGCCGCCGCCAGGGTTCCTATCCGTTTGTGCATGGGTATGCGGAACATCGTTGTCCCTTCGGGGGCTTACATACTTGGCGGTGCTGGGTTACTCGACGGTGCTGCCTTACTTGACTGCGCCGCTGGTGATGCCGGCGATGATGCGACGCTGCGCGATGACGAATACCGCGACCATCGGCAGCGACATGAGGGCCACATAGGCGAAGATCAGATGCCAGTTGTTCAGGTAAAGCGCGGCGCTGGCGACCTGGTACAGGTTCAGCGGCAGGGTCGCGTCCGGGCCGCCGCCGAGCACGAAGAACGCGTAGAACACGTCTGACCAGGCGAACAGCATCACCATGATGGTCGCGGTGGCGATCACCGGGCGCAGCAGCGGCAGCACGATGCGGGTGAACACCTTCCACGACCCAGCGCCGTCGATCCGGGCCGCTTCCTCCAGCTCGAACGGCAGCGTTCTGATGAAGCCGGTCATGAAGAAGATCGCCGTGGACAGGTACATCCCGGTGTACACCGCGATCATCCCGGGCCGGGTGTTGGCCAGGCCGAGTTGCCGCAGTTCCATCACGATCGTGATGACCGCGGGCGGCAGCAGCAGGCCACTGATGCTCAACGCATAGGCCGCCGAAACCAGCCGGCCGGAGCGGCGCGCGAACACCCAAGCGGCGCCGGCGCCGAGCAGCAACACCAGGACCACGGACGGGACCACCACGAGCACGCTGTTGACGAAGCCGCGCACCATCTGGCCCTGGTCGAAGGTGGCGCGGTAGTTGGTCGCGGGCTGCCAGTGCTGCGGCAGCGCGAGGTTCGGCTTGATCGCCTCGCCCTGCGGCTTGGCCGAGGTGACCAGCACCAGCCACAGCGGCACGCCGATGAACACCAGCGCCATCGCGACGACCAGCGCGGGCCGCAGCGTCCGGTAACTCATGGCTTTCACAGCAGCACCCGCTCTCTGCGCCGCATCCCCAGAATCACCGGGATCGCGATGATGACCACGACGGCGAACAGCACCAGGCTCATCGCGGAGGCCTGAGCGTACAGCCCCTCGCCGAAAATACGGAACATATAGATGTTGAATACCTGGGTCGAGTCCGCCGGGCCGCCCTTCGTGGTGGCCTGCACGATGTCGAAGGTGTTCATCGACCCGATCAGGGCTGTGGTCACGTTGAAGGTCAGCGCCGGGGCCAGCATCGGGAAGCGGATCGACCAGAACGCGCGCCACGCGCTCGCGCCGTCGAGCGCCGCCGCCTCGGTCACGTCACCGGGAATCGACTTCAGTCCGGCCAGGTACACCAGCATCGCCAGGCCCATCCACTTCCAGCCATGGATGATCGTCAGCAACACCAGCGTCCACGTGGTCGAACCGAGCCAGGCGATGTCCACATGCGTGCCGGTCAGGTCGGAAAGCAGGGCGTTGACCGCGCCGTCCTGGTTGAGCAGCGCCTGGAACACGTAACCGACCGCGAGCGCGGACAGCAGCACCGGCAGGAAGAACACCGCGCGGAAGAACCGGTTGAACCGGGTGTCCTTCTCCAGCAGCAGCGCCAGCATCAAGCCGAAGCCGTTCTGGAAGATCGCCACGCCCACCGCGTATTCGAGCGTCGTGCGCAGCGCGAGCTGAAGTGAGCCGTCGTGCGCGATGGTGCGGAAGTTCGACAGGCCGGTGAACGAGATCGAGGAGTGGAACGCGGACCAGTTGGTGAACGGATAGAAGAAGTTCAGCAGATTGGGAACGAGGAAGAACGCTGCGAAGACGGCGAGCGCGGGCAACGCGAACCACCACGGGTGCTGTGTCCGTCGCTTCGCGCCACCACGCCGCGTGGCGAACTGCTGGCCGCCGCGCCTGCGCAGCCGGGACGTCCCCTGGGACGCCCCGGCTTCCCGTCCCGACGCGGCGTTCTTCGCCGCGTCAAGCACGGTCGTCTCCCGCATATCAGAATCCGGCCACGCCGCGTGCCTTGAGCACCTGGATGAACTGGTCCTCACAGGCCTGCGCCACCTGCTGCGGTGTCTTGGTGCCGTAGATCATGTCGGCGAGCGCCAGGTGCATGTCCGGCGCTGTCAGAGCCTTGACCTGGAACACGCCGGTCGCCGTCGGCAGCGCCTGTGCCTGAGCGATCGCGGTCTGCGGCAGGCCGTCCGGGTTCGGCACCGAGGGCTCCACCGAGACCACCTTCTGCGAGGTGATGTAGTCCTTGTAGTCGGTGGTCAGCCAGAAGTCGATGAACTGCCTGGCCGCGTTCTCCTTCGCCGTGTCACCGGTGTTGAACGCCACGACGCCGTTGGTCTGGTCGGGGGAGTACTCGGCCTGCGCGGCGGAGTTCGCGATCGGGAACCAGCCGAGCGCCTGGTCCATCTGCGCGGTGGAGTTCGAGGCCTGGATCTCCGACTGGAGCGAGGTGACGTTCACCGCCATCGCGGCGGTGCCCTTCATGATCGCGGTGCCCTGATCCGGGAAGGTGCCGGTCTTGTAGTTGGCCTGCGCCAGACCGCCGTCGAGGACCTGGGTCTTGTACTTCGTGATAGCGCTAACAACGCCGGGATTGGTCCAGGAGTCCTTGTTCGCGTTGAGCGCGGTCCAGAACGAGGCCGGCAGATCGGTCATCTGTAGCTGGACCTGCCACTGCAACGGCCACTTGTCTCCGCCGACCTCGAAGAACGGGGCCACGCCCGCGTCCTTCTGCTTGATCAGTTTCGCGTCGGCCAGCAGCTCGTCATAGCTCTTCGGCATGGCGGTGATGCCGGCCTGCGCGAAGTCGGCCTTGTTGTAGTACACGCCGAGCACCGCTGGCGAGGTGACCACGGCGGCGTAGCGGTGTCCGTCCACCTGGCCGAGGGACTGCTCGGTGGTGCCGAGCAGCTTGACCCACGGCTCGTTGTCGAGAGTCAGCAGGTTCTGCGCCGGGTTGATGAACGGCAGCGTGGACTGCGTCGGCTGCCAGAAGGCCAGGTCCGGCTTCTCGCCCGAGGCCAGCTTGGTCGGGAAGTTCGATTCGTACGGGTCCGGGACGACCACGGTGTTCACGGTTGCGCCGGTCGCCTTCTCAAAGGCCGATATCACTTGCTTCGGCTCGCCGACGCTGTTCTGCGCGGTCCAGAAGTTGAGCGTCACGCCCTTGAGCGAGCCGGTCGCGTTGAGGGAGCCGGAGGCGGCCGGAGCGGCCGAGCCGCCGCTGCTCGGGTTGGAGCAGGCGGCCGCGCTGAGGGCCAGGGCGCAGCCAAGCGCCGCGCCGGTCAGAACCTTCTTCATCGAAGTCTGCTTTCCGTCGGATGAGGGTTGAAGGAGCCCGCGCTCTCCCGCACGATGAGCTCGGGCCGGCCGACCGTGTGGGGCACGATCGGGGCGGTTCCCTCGATCTCGCCGTGCAACATGGAGAAGCAGGCTCGGCCGAGCCCGACGAAGTCCATGCGCACAGTGGTGAGCGAGGGGGTGTAGAAGGCTGATTGCGGGGCGTTGTCGAACCCGACGACGCTCACGCTCTCCGGGATGCTGCGTCCGGCCTCGTGCATCGCGCGGATCACGCCGAGTGCGAGGTCGTCGTTGCCGCAGAGGATGGCGCTCACCGCGCGGTCGCGGGCGAGCCTGCGGCCCGCCTGGTAACCGGCCAGTGCGTCCCAGCCCGCGCCCACTGGTTCGGGCGCGGTCACGCCTGCCGCCGCGAGGGCGGCCTGCCATCCTGCGGTACGGCGGCTGGTGTGTGTGGTGGAGGGGATGGCGACGTAGTGCACCGTGGAGTGGCCGAGGTCGAGCAGGTAGCGGGTTGCGGACCGCGCCGCCTCCCCGTCGTCGATCCACACCCACGGCTGTCCGGCGACCGGCGGCGTCTCGGGCGTTTCCACCGCGGCGGCCACCGGCAGCCCGTCCGGAACCGCTCGCAGGGCAAGGGTTCCGACGTAGTCGAACGCGATGACGATGACCGAGCCGCTTGAGTCGGCGGCCCGATCGACGGCGGCGCGCACATCGTTCTCGTCGGAGGATTCGAGAACGCTGATACCGACCGAGAAATCGGCGGCGCGGGCGGCTTCCTCGATGCCCTGCAGGGTGGCCGCGTAGCCGTACAGGGTGGTGTTCGAGGTGATCACGGTCAGCGACTTGTTCTCGCCGCTGGCCAGCGCGCGCGCCGCCGAGTTCGGCCGGAAACCGAGTTCGGCGATGGCGGCCTGCACCCGGTCCCGAGTCGAGTCGCGCACGTACGAGTTGCCGTTGATCACGCGCGAGACCGTCTGGTACGAGACCCCCGCGACCTTCGCCACGTCCCGGATGCTCACGGAGCGGGAGCGCTGGCGGGAAGGGCCGCCCGCCGCATCCGCCGAGGCGGGTGCGGTTGGCTTGGGGCTTGTGTGACCGGTCACAGACATGCCAGGATTGTGAACGGTCACATATTCCCTGTCAAGACCTGCGAAACGAGTGCGCGACGCGCTGTCGGCGTGCGCGCAGTAGGCTCGGCCCGCTGGTCGCGACGCGGCAGCAGCTAGGAGTCAACCGTGCCCCAGGCCCCGGCCAGCCCGGCGAAAACCCAGGTCAGCAGCTTTACGTGGGGCAGTGCGGGCCTCAGGTTTCAATTCCGTATCGGATCGGACGGGGTGGTGCGTCTCGCCGGCCTGGAGCTGAACGAGCAGCCGTTGACCGCCCTGGACGAGGTCCCCGGCCGCACCGGTGAGTACAACGCGCCGCTCTGGCTGCCGCTGGTGGACGTGCAGCTGACCGGGTCCGGTGGCCATCGGTCCAGCGACCGCAGCATCTACTCGAACGCCGGCGCGCGGCTGCTTTATCAGGGTCACGCGGAAAGTAAGGAGAACGGCTGGACGCGGCTGCAGGTCGACCTGGCCGATCCCGAGTCCGGACTGACCGCGCAGGTCCGATTCCGTTCACCGGAAGGCGTGGCCGCCGTGCAGGCCGAGGTCCGGCTCGCGAACGAGGGCAATCGGCGGCTGGTCCTCGAATCGGTGACGTCTCTGGTCGTCGCGGGCCTGGTCGGGTCGGCGTTCACCGAGAGCGCCAGCGCGTCCGGCCTCACCGAAGACGTGGATCCGCTCACCGGTCTCGACCTGCACTGGGCCGACAACGAATGGCTGGCGGAAAACCGGTGGCAGAGCCGTCCGGTGCGCGAACTGCTCGTCGATATCGATCAGTTTAGGCATCACCAGGATTCCCGCGGCAGCTTCGCACGCACCAGTCGGGGGACCTGGTCCAGCGGTCGCCACCTCCCGATGGGCGCGCTCGTCGACCGCGGTTCAGGCAGAGCACTGACCTGGCAGGTGGAGAGCAGCGCCGGGTGGCGCTGGGAGGTCGGCGAGCACTGCGGTGCCGCGTATCTCGCGCTGCTCGGGCCCACCGACGCCGACCACCACTGGCGGCAACCGCTCGAACCGGGCGAGGATTTCACCACCGTCCCCGCCGCGATCGCCCTCGGCGAAGCTGCTGCGCCGGGCACGGCCGACGGCGGTTTCTCGGCCGGGATTGGCGAGCTGACCGCATATCGTCGAGCGCTGCGCCGCTCGCACCCCGACCACATCGCGCTGCCGGTCATCTTCAACGACTACATGAATACCCTGATGGGCGATCCGACCGCGGAGAAACTGGCGCCGCTCATCGATGCCGCGGCCGCGGTGGGGGCCGAGGTTTTCGTCATCGACGCCGGCTGGTACGACGATGCGGCCGGGTGGTGGGACAGCGTGGGGGAGTGGCAGGAGTCGAAGTCACGATTCCCCGACGGCCTCGCCAAGACCACCGGCCGCATCCACGCCGCCGGCATGGTGCCAGGGCTCTGGCTTGAACCGGAGGTCATCGGCCTGCGCAGCCCCGTCGCGGCGCTGCTGCCCGACGAGGCGTTCTTCCAGCGCGACGGAATCCGCGTCGCGGAGAGCTCGCGCTACCAGCTGGACCTGCGGCACCCGGCCGCGCTCGCGCACCTGGACCAGGTCGTGGACCGGCTCGTCGCGGACTACGGCGTCGGCTACTTCAAGCTGGACTACAACATCAATCCCGGCCCGGGTACCGACCTGGGCGGTAGTGCCGGCTCTGGTCTGCTTGGGCATCAGCGTGCTTACCTGGCGTGGCTGGACGGGGTGCTCGACCGGCATCCGGGGCTCATCCTGGAGAACTGTTCCTCCGGCGGCATGCGCAGCGACTACGCGCTGCTGGCCCGGCTTCAGCTGCAATCCACCAGCGATCAGCAAGATCCCTTGCGCTACCCGCCGATCGCGGCCGCCGCGCCAGCCGCGATGACCCCCGAGCAGGCGGCCACCTGGGCATATCCGCAGCCTGACTTCGATGACAACCTCAATGCTTTCACGCTCGCCGGCGCGCTCCTGGGCCGGATTCACCTTTCCGGATACTTGAACCGGATGAGCGCCGAGCAACGCGCGCTGGTCGCCGAGGCGGTCGAGGTTTACAAGGAGATTCGCGCCGACATACCGCGCTCGGACCCGTTCTGGCCGCTCGGCCTGCCCGGTTGGACCGACGAGTGGGTCGCACTCGGGCAGCGCGCCACGTCCGCGACGTACCTCACGGTCTGGTATCGGGGAGGCGAATCAGGGGCCGAGCAAACTCTGGCCGTGCCGCATCTGCGCGGCCACGACGTGCTCCCGCGCACGCTGTTCCCCGCGACCACGGACACCGATCTCAGTTGGAATTCAGATCGCGGCGAACTCACCGTGCGCTTGCCCCGACCCGGCACCGCGCGTCTCATATCCCTGACACACCGAGACGTCGACTGCTCCGACTCCGGCTGACCGGCAATCCGGCGCGGCCGCGCTACGCCGGCTAGCCCACGCGCTTGTGCCGCTCCTGCTTCGCCGCGTACATCGCCTCGTCCGCGCGCCGGATCAGCTCCTGCGGATCATCCGCGCCCGTACCGGTCACCGCGCCGATGCTCGCGCTGACCACGATCGGCTCGCCGTCAACCTGGATGAACGGTTCGAGGGCGAGCACGATCCGATCGCATAGGTCGACGGCCGTGTCCGGGGAGGCGTCGGCGCACAGCACGAGGAACTCGTCGCCGCCGTACCGGCACGGCTCGTCGCTTGACCGCATGCAGCGGCGCAACCGGTCCGCGACCTCGACCAGCACGCGGTCGCCGGCGGCGTGGCCGAACCGGTCGTTGATCTCCTTGAAGCCATCCAGGTCGCAGAAGAGAATGACCAGCTGCCGGCCCGCGTGCGCCTCGCGAATCAGCCGCGTGGTGAACTCGCGCCGGTTCGGCAGCCCGGTCAGCGCATCGTGTGTGGCCTGATAGAGCAGCGCGCGTTCGGCGCGTGCCCGCTGTGCGTAAAGGCCGCCGATGCGCGTCATCACCAGCGGCGTAAGCGTCAGCGCACCGATCGTCAGCAGCACCCCGTCAACCGGCCGGCCGAGTAACTGCCGTCCACCGCCCGCGATCGGAACCGCGGCCAGCGCCGCGCCGAGAAACACCAGTCGGCCGGTCGACAGCCCGTCGGCCGCCGCGGGAGCCGGTCGCAACAGCTCGTTCGCGGACAGCTCGATGCCGAACAGCGCGAGCGCGCCGTAAGCGCCCATGAACGCCTGGTCGGTCCACAGCGGCCGTGCCCCGGTCGGATCTGCCAGGACCGCGATCGCGACATTCCCGGTCAGTGAGGTCGCCAGCGCCACGACCAGCAGCCACAGCGCCGGAATGAACCGGCGCGCGGTGTGCAGGAGCCGGGCTAAGGCGCCGAGCACGCCGCTGAGCATGAACACGACGACGCAAATGGACACTTGGGTGACCGTCCGCACGTGCACTGCCTGCATGTGCGGAAGGATCAGCATGTCCCAGAGCAGACCCGCGGAGGCCATCGCCACGATCGCCGCGTCGGTCAGGCCACCGGCGTCCTCTCGACCGCGCCGCACTATCAACGCGGTCGCCGCGGCCAGCAGGAACACGAACCCGAGCGTGCTGAACACCGTGGCAATCGTCCCGTCGGCGCTCAGTACATGCCGGGTCCGCACATACCAGTACCAGGCCGCGTTTCCGGCGTTCAGGCTGATCAAGGCCATCAGCAGGAGCCGCCACGGGGCTCGCTCTGTCGACTCGGCCCGGCGTAGCCCGATGAGCCCAGCCGGAACGCTCGCGAGCGCGACGGCCGAGAAGGCGAACATGCGCGGCGTGCCACCCAGCCACGGATACACGACGATGAGTAAGACGAGCGCGAGCGCGTACAGGTACACGGCCCGGCCACGAACGGACTGCCGCCGCGCAGCGTGACGCCGGCCGTGGTACCGCTCTGAGCTGCGTTCACGGCCGGACCACACGGCATCGCGCGTGCTCACGGGCACAACAGTAAGGCGAAAGCCCCCGATTCGGCACACTTTCGCCGCGAATTGGATCTAGATGTCATGAAACTGCAAGCTGCCCCGCGCGAGACGGCGCGCATCGTGCGCGCGGCGCGGCGTGCGGCTCGTACAGGCAGCTGAGGGTGCGAACGGGTTACATGACCTGGCCGGAGGAGAGGTCCAGGGCGCCGAAGTGGGTGACCACCGGGGGCGCGGCGAAGAACTCGCCCACGGCGCTGCGCCACTGCTGGAACAGCTCGGAGCTGCGGAACTCGGTCATGTGCGCCTCAAACGACGCCCAGCCGACGAGCAGCAGGTAGGTGCTCGGGTTCTCCACCTGGCGGATGAGGCGGCTCCAGCGGTAGCCGTGAGACTTGGCGAGGGCCTGCTCACCGCGCGGGAACGCCAGCTCGAACTCTGCCTCGCGTCCCGGGGTGATGGTGAGCTCGGCGTGTTCGACGACGGCGAGTTCTGCAGCGGGCATGGTGCGCTCCGGGATCGCGATAGCGGGCTGATTTTCCGAGGGCGACGTTAGCGTAGCTCCTGGCCTCTGATGGACGGGGTCGATCATGGCGAAGGCGGTCCGGTGCCTTCCGCGGTCTGTGCGTTTCTGGTTCACAGCCAGAACGTTCGGGTTCACAACTCTCTGGCTTTCCCCGCTTCCAGCGCCGCGGCCAGCTCAGCCGGAGCTGATCGTCGCGATGGCGGGCATCCTCGTGTACGTTGCGATCAGCGCCCCGCCGATCCCGGGCGTCGCAAGGAGCCCGCGAACCGGATGAATGTCCCCAGCCTGGTGGCCGCGATCGACATCGGCGGCACGAAGATCGCCGGTGCCCTCGTCGACCCGGCCGGCGCCATATCAAGGTACTTCGTTGCGGACACTCGCGCGACCCGGCCGGCCGACGAGGTGATGGCCGCGGTCGCACAGGTCGTCGAGGCGGTCTCTTCGGGGCCCGAATGGGAGCGGGTGGCGGCGGTCGGCATCGGCAGCGCCGGGCCGGTAGACATCAGCCGCGGCAGCGTCTCACCGGTGAACATCGCGGCGTGGCGTGACTTTCCGCTGGTCGAACGGGTGCGCGCGCTTCCGGCAGTCGGCGGGCGACCGATAGTACTCGGCGGTGACGGGGTGGCGCTCGCGGCAGCGGAACACTGGCTCGGCGCGGCACAGCCCTATGCCAACGCCTTGTGCATGACGGTATCGACCGGGGTCGGCGGCGGCTTGATCCTTGGCGGCGAGGTCTACCCCGGCCCGACCGGAAACGCCGGTCACATCGGTCACCTGAGCGTGGCCGTGGACGGCGACCCGTGCCCCTGCGGCGGCCGTGGCTGCGTCGAGACGATGGCCAGTGGTCCGGCCATCGCGCGCCGGGCGATCAGCGAGGGCTGGCAGCCGCCGCAAGGCGACCGGTCCGCCAAGGCGGCGGCGGAAGCGGCGCAGGCAGGCGACCCGGCGGCGCTCGCCGCGTTCGACCGAGCCGCCCGCGCTCTCGCCGCCGGGGTCGCGGCCACCGCGGCGCTGGTCGAGATCGACGCCGTGGTCGTCGGCGGAGGCGTCGCAAAGGCCGGAGACCTGCTGCTTGACCCGCTGCGGCGACACCTCAAGGAGTACGCGGCGCTCCCGTTCACCAGCAGCCTGGTCGTCGTGCCTGCACAGCAGGGTACTGATGCTGGCCTGATCGGCGCGGCGCACTTGGCTCGCGCGGCGCTCGGCAGCGCTGCCGCGTAGCCGCGCCGCCGCCCTGAGTCCGGGGTGATCTACGTGTTCTGCTTCTGTGTCGGGAAGCCACCGTACGGCGCGACCTTCTGAAGGTACGCGCTGCCCTTGTTCAGGTATTCGCGTGGCGGCGCAGCGAGATACGACTGCCACTTCGGCACGGGGTTGTGCCGCATCCGCGTGTAGCAGGCGAGTGCGTACCCGAACATGCGCTGATCCAGGTATCCGAGCCGCTGGACAGACTGACCGGATGCATTCGTCGTCGTGGTACGCGCGGCATTGGCGTTGAAGATCCCGAAGCCGAAGAAAACGGTCGAAAGGTCGGTGAGCGCTTCCATGTCGGCTCGGCCGGGCTCGATCCGGTTCTCGCCGTTGAGCCTCGCATGCCCGAGCTCGTGGGCGATGACCGCCGTCATGCGTCCCTGATCGGCGCTGGAAGCCCGGTCAAGCGTCACGATCCGCGCGCCGTCCACGTCCTGCTCGAAGACGCCGGCCGCATAGCTCTCGCTGTGCACGACGTACTTGTACATCTCCGGGTCGGGTGCGGGCTCGCCGACGAGACGCACTGTGATCCGATCCGGTGACAGCCCCATCAGCGGGCAGATCACGCGAACCAGAGCTTTGATGTCTTCGTCAGAGCCCGTATAGGCGAGTGGGAAGAAGTCGCGCGTGGGCAGCACAGTGGGCCGCTGCACCGGGTCGTAGCCGAACTGGGTGGTGAACCAGAGCATGGATTCCTCGATCCACGCCTGCTCGTTGTGCGTAACCGGACAGCCGTCCGAACGCGGCGCGGCCGCCTGCCACGCGGCTCGTACGCCGCTTACCGTCTCGCTCACTGCCTCGCGTACCGTCGCCGGCTGTGGTTTCGACCGCGCCTCCGCGCCGATCTGGTGCAGCACCGGCCGAGTGGCCGCCGCGCACCAGGCCAGGATCCACAGTCCGCTGACGGTCGCGAAGAAGACCGTCGACAGAGGTTCGCGCAGCAACATCAGGATCGCCGCCGGAACGACGAGGATCAGTCCATTGCGCCTCGCCTTGCGCAACCTCCCGCGCGGCCCATGATCGCGGGCGCCACGGGAAAGCTGCACCACGCCGAGGCCGGCGACGAGAAGCATGAGGGCGACGAGGCACACGATGTTGAAATCGTTGACCGGGTTGGCGTTCGAGCCGCCATGGAAGCCGGCGCCGTTCGCGCTCACGACGGTCCCGCGCCAGGCGACCACCGAGATCGCGGTGCCGGATTTCGGCGCGGGCCCGTTGATAGCGGCCATCAGCCCGTCGACCGTCCCGCCCGGCACGTTGCCGTGGCCGCGCAGGATCAGCGTCGTGGTGGCTTCGCCGCCGCGTGAACTAGGACTCTGATAGGCGCGCTGCACGGTATCGGTCCCGAGGATGCGGCATTGCGCGTTCGCTGGGGCGTCGGCCGCACAGATCCGCCCCGAGCGGTACGCATCGGCCGGCTGCGCCGCGACCCAGGCCCACGCGAAGAAGAACACCGCGCCGGCAAGCAGCAGCCAAGCGAACAGGAAACCGGCCACCGAGGACTGAAGCTCGCGCTGCCCGAGACGGGTCTTGCGCCCGGACCTCAGCGCCGCGCCACCCCCCGGCCCCGGCCGTTCTCTTGACGCTCGCGCCGATCCCGCAGCTCTTGGTGCCCCCACCCCGACCCGCCCCCCTCGGACGAACTGCCGCAGCATGCGTGTTCAGCGTAGCGGAGCATGACCCCGCAGGACACGGGCATATGAGGCGAGCGAATCGGTGCCCGTGGAGGGTGAAGCCAGTGGGTAGTTGGATCGGAAGACTGCTGGACGCGGTGGACCGCTTTCAGCAGCGGCACGCCGTGCTGGCGTTCCCGCTCGCCGTCTGGCGCAAGTTCGGGGACGACCAGGCCGGGAACCTGGCCGCGCTGATCGCGTACTACGCATTCGTGTCGGTATTCCCGCTACTGCTCGTGCTGGTGACCGTGCTCGGCTTCGTGCTGGCGGGCAACCACCAGCTCCAGCAGGACGTGCTCAACTCCGCGCTGACCGAGTTCCCGGTGATCGGGCCGCAGCTACGCGACAACATCCACTCGCTCGGGACGGGCAGCGGCGAACTGAGCATCGGCCTGATCGGCACCTTCCTCGGCGCGCGCGGCGTCGCCTCGGCCGTGCAGAACGCGATGAACCAGGTCTGGGCGGTCCCGCGCAGGGCCCGGCCCGGCTTTCCGTTCTCCTGGCTGCGCAGCTTCGCGCTGATCGGCGTGATCGGCCTCGGCGTGCTGGTCACGACCGCGCTGTCCGGCATCAGCGCTTGGGGCGGCCACGTGTTCGGGCCGTGGAGCCGGATCGGCATCGTCGCCATTTCCCTCGCGCTGAACATCGCGCTGTTCTGGCTCGGGCTGCGGGTCGCCACGGCCGCGCAGATCACCTGGCGCGAGCTGCGGCTCGGCGCGATCATCTCGGCGATCGTCTGGCAGTCGCTGCAGTACCTCGGCGGATATTTCGTGACGCACGAACTGCGTCACTCCTCCTCGCTCTACGGCATCTTCGGGCTGGTGCTCGGCCTGCTCGCCTGGCTCTATCTCCAGGCGCAGCTGACCATTTACGCGGCCGAGATCGACGTCGTGCGCACGCGCCGGCTATGGCCGCGCAGCCTCTTCCCGCCACCGCTGACCGACAAGGACCGGGCCGCGTATCGGGCGTATGCCCAGGCCGAGCAGCGGCTGCCGGAGATCCACATCGAAACCCGCTTCGGCGAGCCGGACGCGAACGCTCAAGACGCCGCCAAGTCCTGTTTCGACGCGGAGTGCACTGACGAGCCCGAAGCCAGTGATTCGGCTCTGTCGGCGGACCGCGAATCGCACCGGTGATCAAACCCCTTCGAACGCCCCAGCCCGACTGATTCAGTGTCAGATTCGGCCGGCCATATGGTCAGATTCCGATAGCCCAATCAAACCAATCACGCACTGTTCACAGGCGGATGATGCGTTGTAACAATTCGCTGGCCTGGGGCGATGCCGGCGCCTTTGTGGTACGTACCACCCCGTGCCGTCGCGTACCTGGCGCTGGTCAAGGCCGTGGACAACTTCGATCCGGATCGAGGCACCGGCTTCCTCGGTTACGCGACCCCGGTCATCCGGACCGCGGCGGATCACTTCACCCGCGAGCGCAGCCGCTCGCCGAGGCGTTGGTCGCGGCGGGCGTGTACAGCATCACCTCGCTCGACCGACCGGCCCGAGGAGAGCCGGCCCAGGCCAGTCTCGTCGAGTTCATCGGCGCGGAAGATCCGAGGATTGAGTCGGTGATCGACCGCACCGCGGTCAAACCGCTGATCGCCTCGCTCGACGACCGCGACCGGCAGATTCTGCTGATGCGGTACTTCCAGGACATGACCCAGCGCGAGATCGGCGCTCGGCTCGGATACTCCCAGATGCACGTCTCGCGGCTGCTCGCGGCCATCTTCGCCCGGCTGCGCGGCGCGCTCAGTTGAGCGCGCCGCGGCTAGGCCGTGGGTAAGAAGTAGCGTCGGACAAGGCCGCGGCGTCTGGCGCGTGCGATCGCAAGGCGGCGGAGCGTCCTCATGGGGCATCTGGCAGTGTCCGATAGGTGCCTGGCGGCACCGGG
>Ga0134126_10004809_pt1 | contig 16891 bp, 7 predicted proteins | sample KB31752_FD_96881 | JGI IMG/M metagenome (GOLD analysis project Ga0134126, IMG submission 96881) | Terrestrial soil microbial communities with excess Nitrogen fertilizer from Kellogg Biological Station, Michigan, USA - KB3-175-2 | ecosystem: Environmental > Terrestrial > Soil > Unclassified ...
AGCGCGGGCGGGACGTGATGCCGGCGGTAGTCTGTTGCGAACTGACGAAATTGTCCGCCGGGCATTTGTAAAGGGATACGCTTCCGCTGTAGCGGAAGAAAGGCGCCTGTGTAATGCCATCGAGCTGATCCACCCGATTGCCGAGCGGGTCCGTGGCGGACCAGGTCATATAGTCATTGGCCCAACTGCGGTACGTTTTGTTTTGTTCTTCAAAGGCGGCAAACTGAAGGCCGTAATTATTGACCAATTTATCATCGTTGTCATTGTAGTACTGAATCCAGGCCAGCATCAGTTGACGGCTGTTATTCATGCAGTGGGTTGCCTGGCCCTTGACTTTGGCCTTGGCCAGCGCAGGCAGTAACATTGCCGCAAGAATGGCGATAATGGCAATGACTACAAGGAGTTCAATCAAGGTAAACGCACCGCGTTTCTTTGATGCGTCGTGGTTTTGTTCGCGAGTATCCGGTACGGAGCCGTCAGGTTTATTCAAAGACAACATAATTCAGAACAAAACAAATTTAGCAAAGGTCCGGTGAACCCCGCTATTGCTCGATTGGACTACAGTCGGAGGGGGGCCGAGGAGACTGAACAGCAGGGACATGCGGTGTTTTAGTGACCCGGCTTCTCGGGGGGGGGTGTTTCACCGCGCATTTTCATTGTCACGGCTTTGGGGAGGTCAGGTATTTTTTCACGGCCTCCGTTCGCCCGCGGACATGAAGCTTTTCGTAAATATGCCGCAGGTGCGCACGGACGGTGTCGTAACTGATTTTGACGCGATCGGCGATTTCCTTGTTGCTCAGCCCCTCGGCCAGGAAGACAAGAATCTCTTCTTCGCGCTGCGTCAATCCATCACCGGATGCAGAGCTGCCCGGCTTCTTTTGAAAAGCCTCGCCCAGCATCCGCGCGATTTCTCCGGTCATTGGCGCTCCGCCGGAACGCACTTCGTTGATGGCTTTGAGCAACTCGTCCGGGCTGGAACGTTTTAAGAGATAGCCACAGGCACCCGCTTCCAGGGCCTGGAATATCAATTCGTGGTTGCGGTAAACCGTGACGATGATCACCTGAACACCAGGGAGCTTTTCTTTGAGTTGGGCGGTGCAGGCAATGCCTGTTTCTCCCGGCAAATGAATGTCCATGAGGACGACGTCGGGCTTGTGGCGCGGAATCTCGACGAGCGCCTCCTCAGCGGAGGCACACGCGCAGACGCAACGGAAATCCGGCGCTCCTTCAATCCATTGCCGAAACGTGTTTCGGATGGTGGCGTTATCTTCAACAATCGCAACAGTTGTCATACAGCATCGCTAAATGCGGAAAATGGGACTTCGAGCGAAACGGTGGTGCCGACGCCCGGGGATGTTTCAACTTTGGAGGAACCGCGGACTTGTTCCAGCCGTTCACGCAGATTTGACAGGCCGTGACCCTCCGACCGGCCTGAAGGATCAAAGCCGGTGCCATTATCGCTGATGGCGAGGCACAATCGATCCTCCAGCACGCGAACGCGGAAACCAATCTCCGTGGCGCGACCATGGCGGATGGCGTTGTTGAGCGCTTCTTTAACCGCGAGGAAAAGGTGGTGACGCAACTGGCCGGCGACCGGCCTGTCATCGAATGAATTCGGACTCTGGACCCGGCAGGTGATATTCATTCCTGTCAGATATTCCTCCGCGTAGCTGGCCAGGTACCGCACCATTGAAGCCAGAGTATCGCGCTCGGGATCCACGGCCCAGACAATCTCGTCCAACGCTTTAACAAGCGAACGGGATTTTCCGGCAATGGATTCCATGCGTTCAACCGCCTGATTGACCGGCAATTGCCGGCTCGGGCCGGCTGTCGCGAGCATGGTAATTTCCGTGAGACTGCTTCCCAGATCGTCGTGCAGGTCTCGCGCGATGCGGGCACGTTCCTTCGCCAGCGCGTGCTGCCGCTCCACCTGCTCGCGATTCTGCACTTCGGTTTGAAGCTGCACCGTGCGCTGTTGAACCTCATGATGCAGCAGCCGAATCCAGACGAGCGACAGGGCGAGAACACCCAAAAGCACGCCGACCAGGACCAACGTTCGCTCCAAAGTCCAAAATGGCGGCCGCGCCAGCATGTGGATGTCCGCCAGGGAATTCAGCAACAGTTCAAAGCTCGCGACGTCTTCGCTGGCGGGGCGGTTTCCACCGTTGCCGGAGTAAACGCCAGTCAGTTCCAAGCGGCTGCCGAGCGGAAAGGCAAGTTTTGTCGCACCGCCGGCATCCGCCGAAGCAGGGCCCATTTCATCGGAGCCGTCGAGCTGCGCGACGAACCTTTTTAATCCAGTCTGCATTTCGAGAGTCCGATGGTCCTGGCTCACGTTGAGCAAAACACCTTCCACCTTGACGCGCACCGCGTCGTTTTGAGCGCGGAACAATTCGCCTGGGGCCAGCGGGCGGGCATCGCGCAACGGCGCCACGCCAACCTTTCGCGCGATGGCCTCCTGCAAAACGGGTGATGGTCCGGTGAGGCCGGGAAAGCCGACGACTTCCACCAGTTCACCGGCCGCAAATTGAACAGGTTTCCTGGGAATAAAGCGAAAGCCATTGGTTCCATCCATGGCGTAGTACTCACCTTCGCCATAGTGCATGATTTGACCCGAGACTTTGACCCGCCTCAAAGCGCTGGCACGGGGATCAAAGAGCAGCAAATCGGGAATGCTTTTCAATGCGTCCGCAAAAACATCTGCCGGCGCCGGCTCAACAATCGACACGGACGGGTTGTACATGCGGATCTCATTGACATTGACGTGGTGGGTCACTGAATCCCAGGAGGCAAACAAGCAGCCGCGCATCCGGATGAGCGCGTTCTCGCTATCCTTCAAAATAACCTCATTTGTGTCACCGTTTGCATTGAATGCGAGCACATTGATCCTGCCGTCGTGGGTGCGCAGCGTGACGCCATTGGTGAGAACTGCGGTGACGATTCCCTCGATTTCCACAAATTCGGTATCGAGACTGCCGTTGATCATCTGGTCCCAATAAGGATGCACCGGTGCGGGCAATTCACCAGCGCCGAGCCGGGTAATGCGGGAGGTTTGAATGCGGGGCGCGAAATCACCCGGATCCGTGGTGCCTTCGACCTCAACCAACTCTCCGACCTGGGGAAGGTTTCCGGCATCCGGCGTGACATTGTTGAGATAGATACCGGTTGGTCCATCCTGCACTACGGCGGCATCGAACTGGGGCAAGGTGCAGGTGACGACCCCACGAATCAGGACGTGGCGGCCAGTGGCGGCTTCCTGCCGGCTGAGGCGATGGATTTGTTCGGCGCTGGTCAGGGTTGGAGAATTCGTGCCGGCCAATGCAGCAGCCCGGTTATCAAAGGCGGCAGACCACGCCAAGATCACGGTGAGCAGGACCGCGCATCGGCGGAGTTGGAAGACACGGAAGGTCATGGGCATCAAGCTGGCTAACGTAAGTCTACATTAATCAGTGTGCAGGAAAAAAGAGACGAAGCCAACCAGGAAAGCGGCTGGCGTATCTCTTTGGAGCATCTGAACACCGCCCCTGAAACTCGCTGCGCAGTTCCGAACCTGCATACCCAGGGGGTACCTGGATTTGGCACGACTGGGCACGACTGGGCATGATCGGGCACGATTGCCTGCCATGATTTGGCTTGTTTGCCGAGATTGTTTTCATTTCAACGGCGGGCGCGGAAAATCGGTTGGTTGAGCCTTTTATTCCGTTATCCCGTTTTGGCAGCTCTTTCATTTCTCTCCTCGCTGGCATCCAAGCACCATTCGCAGTTTTGTTCAATACATTTCTGCTGCTTCGCGGACCAGCCGCCGTCAGCGAGGCTTGATAATTTCAAAGCTCGATTCCAGGCCGTCTTCGGAACTGGCGCCGACCTTTATCTGGATTTTCCCCGGTTCAACCGCGAAACGCATGGCGCGGTCATAAAATCCAAGTTCGCGCGGTCCAAGCAAGAATTCCACGCGGCGGCTTTCGCCGGGCTGCAAGCTGACCCGCTGAAATCCTTTTAATTCCTGAACCGGCCTTGTCACGCTTGCCACAAGGCGATGAATGTATAACTGCACGACTTCATCTCCGGCGCGGTCACCGGTGTTTTTCACTTCGACGCTGGCAGTGATTGAACCGTCCGGCCGAATATGGGCGGCACTCAGTTGCAAGTTGGAGATGGCAAACGATGTATAGCTTAGGCCGTAGCCAAACGGATAAAGCGGTGTCCACGGAATATCGAGATAGGGCAATGGCGATTTGGGGTCCACGCCCGGCGGGCGACCGGTATTCTTGTGGTTGTAATAAATGGGGACCTGGCCAACGGAGCGGGGGAATGTGACGGGGAGTTTGCCGCCCGGGTTCGCGTCGCCAAAGAGCGTGTCCGCAATGGCATTGCCGCCTTGAGTGCCGGCGAACCATGTTTCCAGAATGGCGGGAGAATTGGTGGCGAGCCAATTGATGGACAATGGACGCCCGTTCATCAGCACCACGGCATAGGGTTTTCCGATCGCGTGAATGGCTTGAATAAGTTCAAGCTGCCGGCCCGGAAGATCGAGTGAACTGCGCGACGCGGCTTCGCCTGACATACTGGACGTTTCGCCGACGGCGACGATGACGAAATCAGATTGCCTGGCGGCGTCCTCGGCTTCGTTGAAACCTTCGGTGGAGTTACCTGTGACGTCGCAGCCTTTGGCATAGTTGACCGTGGCGCCGGGAAGCTTTGCGCGGATGCCGGCGAGCAGCGTCACTGAATCCTCTTTGCGTCCATCGCCGCACCAGGGGCCGAGAATGTTTTGCGGGTCGTCGGCCAGCGGACCAATCACAGCGATGGATTTCAGATCCTTGCTGATGGGCAACGTTCCGCGCTCATTTTTCAACAGCACAAACGAGCGGGCTGCCAGTTCGCGCGCGGCTTTCAGGTGGGCCGGATTGAGGAGCGTGGCCTTTTCATGCGCCTCGTCGGCATAGGGATGCTCAAACAAGCCGAGTTGATATTTCAGGCGCAGGACGCGTCGCACCGCTTCATCAATTGTCTTCCGGGAGACTTTCTTTTCTTTCAGGAGTTCGGCGCCATTTTCATTGTAAAGACGGCTGAACATTTCCATGTCGACGCCGGCATTGAGGGCTTGAGCCGCGGCGTCCTTACCGTCAGCGGCCACTCCGTGAGCGATGAGTTCGTTCACTGCGTTGTAGTCGCTGACGACCACGCCGTCAAAATGCCATTCACCCCGCAGCACTTTGGAAAGAGTAAACGAGTTCACCGAACCGGGGAGGCCATCGAGGTCGTTGAAGGCGCTCATGAACGTGCCGACGCCGGCGTCCAGCGCCGCTTTGAAAGGGGGGAAATAGATTTCGCGCAAGGTCCGTTCGGAGACTTCCGCGGTATTGTAATCGCGTCCGCCTTCCGCCGCGCCGTAGGCCACCCAGTGCTTGGCGCAGGCGACAACTTTGTCCGGCAGTCCGTAATTGGTCCCTTGAAAACCTCGAACGCGCGCCGCCGCCATGGCCATGCCGAGAAAGGGATCTTCACCCGCGCCTTCCACGATCCGTCCCCAGCGAGGGTCGCGGGCGATGTCCACCATGGGAGCAAAAGTCCAGCGGATGCCTGCGGCCGAAGCTTCGTCGGCGGCGATGCTGGTGCTCCGCTCCGCGCCGCGCGGGTCCCAACTGGCGGCTTCTCCGAGCGGCACTGGAAAAATCGTGCGATAGCCGTGAATGACATCAAAGGCGAACAGAACGGGTATGTGCAATCGCGATTCGTTGACAGCGACGCGTTGCAATTCCGCGGTGCGTTTGGCGCCGCGAATAAAGATGGTTGAGCCCAGCCTGCCTTGACGGGCCAATGCAAAATCTTCGGGAAGACAATCTCCGTCCCAGGCGCCGCAGAGCTGTTGGAGTTGGCCCAGTTTCTCCTCGAGGGTCATGCGCTTCAGGGTGCTCGACACTTTTTGGTCGATTTCCGCCGAGGACATGTTTGGCGGGGCGGCGTGGGGGCTGGCGACGCAGGTCACCGTGCAGGCCAGCGTCAGAATCCATTGCGTCCAGAATCCGCGCTTATTCTTCGAGAAATGGTTTTCGCCAGTCATCTTCAGGAGCCGGATGGAGTGGACGATAGATCGCGCTCGAGCACTTCATAACCATAGGGAGGCAGAGTGATGCTCGCGGGGGAAATCTGATCGGTCAGGAGATCACGAAAGCCTTCGCCCAAGTTGACGGTCGCGGCGGAATTTCCATGGTTGAGCAGAAAATAAAAATGAGCCGCGCCTTTTGTGCGGCAAGTCACCTCAACCTGTTCGGGCACATTTTCCAGCAAGGGCTTTAGCTCAAGTTCCCGAGCATAACGTCGCACGAGGTAACGCGCTGCATCCACGTTGAACAACGAGCCGTAGTAAACTGCTTTGCCTTTTCCAAATTGTTGCTCGGTGACCGCGGGCGAATCCTTCAGAAAATCACCGGTCCAATGCGCGATCACGCGCGCGGTTGTCGGATGCAGCACTTCGGCAAAAACACTTACGGGCACGGAATGGCCATCGTCGAAACGGACGGAATTGTTCGTGGCGGATGGCGGTGGATAGGTTTGAAAAGAGTCGAGCCCGGCCCCAAAAACATTTGTCAGACCGGCAATGGGAATCGTGGCCATGGTAAAGGCATTGTCCCGGTCTTTGATGGCGCTGTGAGCGGACATCACGAGGGTGCCGCCGCGTTCGACGAACTTTTGCAGACGACTGGCCAGAGCGCGATCCATCAGGGCCAATTGGGGCGCAAAGACCAACTTGTATTTGCTCAAGTCAGCAGTTGGGCCGACAAAATCAAGGTTGTGCCGTTGCTCCGATGCGGCCTGGAACAGGGCATTATAAACCGCGCCGATCTTTATCTCCCGCGTCAAATACTGCTCATCAAACACCCACTCGTCCTCGAAGTCCTTGATGACCGCGATCCCGGAGACGACTTTCGAGCCAAGAATTTGGGAGCCGAGTTTGCTCATCTCCTGTCCTTCGCGTTTGAAATCCTTGAACCGCGCGCGCGGCACGTTGTCGTGATCGAGCACGCCAAACCAGTATTCCTCCGCCCCCCGCTCGGCTGATCGCCACCGAAAATGCAACAACCCGTCCGCGCCATGCGCGATCGTCTGCATCGCCCAAAGCCGCACCTGGCCGGGCGCGGGCGTGCGCAACATGTAAGTCTGTCCGGCGGGACCGGAGAGCTCTTCCATGATCATCATGCGGCCATTGAAACCGCGCACAAGAGTGAGGGTTGCGCCTGTTGGATAGCGGGGATTTGACTCGAACGTCGGATAATTGTCGCAGGCATGCAGGTCCAGGGAACGGCTGAAGTTGTAATAGTTTATGTTCTTAAATGCCCCGTTGTGAGTGAGGAAATCGTTCGGCCGATAGCGACGGAGGATTTCCACCTGGTCATTCAGGTAACTGGTCGCCGAATCGGAGGTGAATCGCTTGAAGTCCAGCATCAGTGCGGGGTTGTGAAAAGCAGGCGTTGGGAAAGGCAGATCGATTTGATCCCAGTCGGAATAAATCTGGCTCCAGACCACCGTGCCCCAGCGCGCGTTCAGTTCATCCAGCGTGTGATATTTTCTTTTCAACCACGTGCGAAATGCCGCGCGAGTGCTGTCACTGAAATCTTCCGGGTTCTCGTTGTTCAATTCGTTATCGATCTGCCAACCGATGATGTTCGTGTTATCCCGGTAGTGCCGCGCGAGTTCCTCGACAATTTTCCGCGATAGGTTTCGATAAACCGGGCTGTTGTAGTTGTATTGCCGGCGGGATTGATCGTTCACGCGCTGGCCTGTTTCCAATACGCCGAGAACTTCCGGATAATTGTGCGTGAGCCATTTTGGCGGCGTGGCGGTCGGCGTGCCGAAGATGGTCTTTATGCCATGGCGGCCCAGCGTGTCTATGGCGCGGTCGAACAAGCTGAAATCGTAATGGCCCTCGCGCGGCTCCATCAGCGCCCAGCCGAACTCACCCATGCGAACCGTGTTCACGCCGCAATCCTGCATCCGTTGAGCGTCGCTTTCCCAAAGATTTTCCGGCCATTGCTCCGGGTAATAGCACACACCAAAGCGAAAAGATTGGTAACGATTCGTTTGGGCATCGGCGCCCAGGGAATGCAAAGCGGGGAAGGCGATCAATGCCGAAAGCAGGCAGGCGGAGGAGCGAAAAAAAACGGAAACGGATTTCCAAATCATCAATGGTCGCATAGGTAACAGGATTTTAGTGGGCGACCTATAGCTCAATTGGACTATTCTTTCGATTTTCACGAAGTGGCACACTCCTGTAGCATGAGTCGTTTTCGTCTTTTGGTTCTCGCGCTCGCCGGCTTCATTGCGAGCGCATCCGCTGCGCCGCGCCAAATCACTTCCCTGGATTTTAATTGGAAATTCCATCGTGGAGACGTTCCCGGTGTTTTGCAGGATCCGCCCGGCAGCAAGGATTTGGAGCCGAAACAGGATTTTCTGAAGCCGGCGTATGACGATTCCACGTGGCAAAGGGTGAATGTTCCGCATGATTACATCATCGAAGGGACATTTGACCCGAAGGCGGATGAAGCGCATGGATACCTGCCGGTTGAGCCGGGCTGGTATCGCAAAACCATTTCCATCCCGGCTGAAGATCGCGGCCGGCGGCTGTGGCTGGAATTTGACGGTGTTTACCGGGACAGCCAAATGTGGCTGAACGGTCATTTTCTCGGGCGACACCTGAGCGGCTACACGAGTTTTCAGTACGACGTTTCGGATATTGCGAAGCCCGGGGCGGACAATCTCCTGGTCGTTCGTGTGGATCCGACCGATTTCGAAGGCTGGTGGTATGAAGGCGGTGGGATCTACCGGCACACGCGTTTGGTTTCAGTGGCTTCCACGCACGTGTCACCTCAGGGCGTGCGCGTGGTCAGCAACGTCAGCGACCCGCGGGATGGCGTGCAGGCGGACGCGCGTTTGCAGATAACCACGACTGTGGCGAACGATGCCGCTGCTTCGGACAAGGCAGTGGTTTTAAGCGAGGTCATCAATGCGGACGGCGCAGTGGTCGCGCACGCGCGAATGACTCATGAAATCGGTGCGGGCGCCAATTATGATTTTGAACAGGCGATAGCATTGCCGCGCGCGAATTTGTGGTCCTGCGAGCGTCCTTACCTCTATCACTTGCGCACCAGTGTGTTGCTGGGCGGGAAAGTGGCCGATCAGGTCACGACTGATTTTGGGGTTCGCACCATTCGCTTCGACCCCGACCACGGGTTTTTTCTAAACGGGAAGAGAGTTGAGATTAAGGGCACGTGCAACCACCAGGATTTCGCGGGCCTGGGCGTGGCACTGCCGGATCGCCTGTATGAAGTGCGTGTCCAAAAACTCAAGGAACTCGGCGCGAATGCGATGCGTTTTTCTCACAATATGATGGCGCCTGAACTTCTTGAGGCGTGCGACAAGTTGGGAATGCTGGTCATGGCGGAAAATCGTCACCTGGGCGATTCGCCGGAAATCCTTGGGCAACTGGAAACGCTGGTGAAGCGAGACCGAAATCATCCCTGCGTTGTGCTTTGGTCCATCAGCAATGAAGAAAAGGAACAAGGCAGCGAACTTGGCGCCCGCCAGGGGCGCGCGATGGTAAATCTGATCCGGAAGCTGGACGGCACCCGGCCCGTCACGGCGGCCATGAACAATGGCATCGGCCAGGGCCTCACCGGCGTGCTGGATGTGCAGGGTTTTAATTATCACCCGGACACCTACGACAATGCGCACCGGAAGTTTCCGAAAATGCCGATGATCTGCACGGAAATCGCGGCGGCGGTCAACACTCGCGGAGTTTATTCGCGCAAGGAATTCACGGTCCCCAAGGACACGGAGCGTTATCAGGGCGATCCAGCGCGTTGCCAGTTGGCCGCCTATGACGTCAATGCGCCGGATTGGGCCGAGACTGCCGAAACCGCGTGGCAGGAGGTTGCCAAACGACCGTGGATGGCAGGAGGATTTGTGTGGTCTGGTTTTGACTATCGAGGCGAGCCAGTTCCCTTTGAGTGGCCGGCAGTGAGTTCGCAATACGCCATCATGGACCTTTGCGGTTTCCCCAAAGATTCCTACTACTATTATCAATCCTGCTGGAGCGATAAGCCCGTGCTGCACCTGTTTCCACATTGGAACTGGCCCGGCAGGGAAGGGCAGGACATTGACGTCTGGTGTTACAGCAATTGCAAGCAAGTGGAGTTGTTTCTCAACGGCCAAAGCCTGGGCAAAAAGGCGATGCCGCAGTATGCGCATTTGGAATGGCCGGTGAAATACGCGCCGGGCACGTTGAAGGCCATTGGTTATGATGACAAAGGAAATATTGTGACCCGAACCAGCGTGGAGACAACCGGTGAACCCGCGGCCGTTGTTCTCGAGCCTGATCAGAAAGTGCTGCAGGCCGATGGGACCGATGTTTCTCTTATCACCGTGAGAATTGTTGACGCGCAGGGGCGCACTGTTCCCGTGGCGACGAACCTGGTTTCCTTTAGCGTGACGGGGGCGGGACAATTGCTTGGCGTCGGCAATGGCGATCCGAGTTCCCATGAACCGGACAAGGCCAAACGACGCAGCGCGTTTAATGGATTATGCCTGGCAATTGTCCAGTCGTCGGATACGCCGGGTCATCTGACCCTTCAGGCGGATTCTCCGGGGCTTAAATCCGCGAAGGTGTCCATCGAAACACAACAAACTCCGCTTCCCGACGAAATCACGACAGCGCCGAATCAGCATGAGGCGTTTAATCTCCCAAAGTGAATTTGCCCTTCCACTGGACGGAATCCGCCCGGGCATGCGTGAAATAGGTCGAGTTGAATTCGATCGTGTCGCCCGGCTTGAATTTTGACTTGCCGAACAGCTTCGCGGGAATCTCGATCGCGGCGATGTTCCGGGTGTTCATATAGACACCCGAGAGATTCACGACGCGAATGCTCGGTTGATTGGAAATCGGCGGGCCCCCGGGACCGAGTCGGACCTGGATCGGCTGGTGGCTGCCCTCCAGCGTCACGATCCATTGCGCACGGTCCACTTCGGGAATGATTTTGTCCCGGTAATAGTCAGCCGCGGCGAAGTCCTGCGCGTATAATCCCAAATAGACGGCGTCCTGGTCCCAGCAGACATACAGGTCTGCGACGGGGAATTTGGAACTTGGTTTGACGAATCCGCGTGCGCGATCCCAGTCCTTCAGAGCGAGTCGGATTGTAAAATGTCCGAGCGGATCGGAGGGCGCGGGCGGCACTCCGGATGAGGCATCCGGTTCCGGGAATTGTTTAGCCTTTTTAATCGCGGTTGGATGCACCTGCTGCGCCGCGGCTGTCAGCAGGTCGTAAGGCTTATCATGAATGTCCACCAGGCCGAAGTTGTAATCCTCGCCGTCATCGCGGCCGTGGGGAGGCTCGTCGTAATATTCAAACCAGTCTGCTCCGACGACGTAGGGCAGGCGCGCGAGCGCTTCGATGGTGTTGCGAAATCCGGCGGCGCGCTCTTTTTGCGTGGCTACAACAGGAAATGTGCTGGTTAAATTCCGGTTGCCTGTGGTGTTCTCCTCCGCGCACATGTAGAACTCGCTCACAATTACCGGCCGTTCGCTCAAACCATGCAGCGTATCCAGATAGAAACGCGGAAAGGTGCCATCGTTCCAGGCAGCGTTTAGATTCATAGAAACCACATCCACTCCCTTGCTCGAAGCTTGCGCCACTTCGGGATAATAAAAGGATTGATAGCGATCGCCCAAAATTAATCCACGCTTGTCATAGGTGCGGATGATTTCGCGCACGAGTGAGTAGTAACGTTCAGCCATCATGCCCAAAAAGCGGCGATAAACGCGGATGCCCCGGCTGCCTGGCCGGAGATAAAGCATTCCGCGTTTTTCAAGGTCCTGGAAACTGCCGGCGCCGTCCGGTTCAAAATCCTTCAGCAGTTCAGACCAATTGTCATGGTAGGTTTTCCGGAGCAGGCGCATTAAGCGTTGCTTCTGGCCGCTGGTGGGCGGTTGTTGCAGAGTCAGCTTGAAAAGTGCCGAGTTCCACCATCCCATTTCGTTATCGGTGTAGTAGCCGAGCAGGCGCGGATCATTGCGCAACGGCAAAATCTTCTCCCGCGCGATTTGATGCATCTGCGCGATGACGTTGGTGTCCCACATGTCCACCCACGGCACACCGCAGGACATGCCGATGACCAATACCGGTATGAAGGCCACGTTCGTGTCGCGACATTGGCGCAGGGCCGCAAAGTCGCTCCATCCTCCCACGGTGGTGAATCCCCACGATTGAAGCCGGTTCAATGTGGCTTCGGCCCATTGATTTGAATTGTCGTAATGCTGAAAGGCGGCGTACGGCGGATTGGTTGCATTAAAGTGTTCGGGGGAAGCGCCTTGATTTACGACGCAAACGCCCATCGAGAAAAATTTCCCGCCGTCCGGTTTAACCAGCCAGGAGTTTTCGCCTCGTTGCTGAACTGAAAATGGGGCGGTTTGCGTTTCGCCAGACGCGAGGCCTGAAGCAAGGCAGATTGTAATCAGGAGAATTCGCGACAGCAAAGCGCTCGCTTTGCGGCCGCAGGGATGTTCGTCATGGCAAAACATGGATTGCAATTAACCAGTTTGGTGGCGGCCAAATCAATAGTCCGAAGGAGCTAATTCGGGGCTTCGGCTTTTGGCCATCCTGAAAACGGGCGGTTTAAACGGCATCGGAAGAAAACTTACCGCTAAACACGTTTGAAATGACTTCCGAATCAGGACGCCGACGCCGCCACACTGCTCACCCTGGAAGAAGGGGGAGCTTGCTGGCGCATTTCCTCGCGCGCTTTTTGCAGTTCGTCCAGGTTGGACTCCAGAGATTGCTTTTCGGCCACGAGATCCTCGTAGGCGATTGCGGCCTTGCACATTAGCTCTTCATTCCGAGCGATCTCTTTTCTTAGATTTTTCAGCCTTACCGTAATTTCTCGTTGTTCTTTTGTCGCCATAGTGGAATACGTAATGATAATAGAACAGAGTGCTGTTTTCGGGAAATCTACCCTATTGAGGAAGCGGTTTCAAATCGGCGTTTGGGTGGAAGTGTTTGAGCGATGCATGCAACGATTTTCGGTGTCAAAGCCGAGTAATAATTTCCGGGCCGCCTTTCATCCGCTGGTTCCCACGCCTGCGGCGCGGTGCGCACGGACGGATGGGGCTTCACGTCCCGTAAGATTTGCCCCCATATACTCCTACGGGTATGCTCAAGGATTCATCCTCCGCTATGATTCGCTGCGCCCGTATGAGAACTGCGTTTTTCAGCATCCCAGGCGGTGCTCCGCCCGGAGTCGCCGGGGGAGACACCAGGAATTGTCATCCTGTCCGGAAGTTTGGTTTGTTCTGCAATTCTACTTCCCGCCTTTTCTGAGGGCAGCACTTCGTAGTGCCCGGTTGATAAGGATTCCCTTGTCTCAGCAAAACCTATTTACCGTTTAGAATTCATGAAGAACATTTCCGTTTCCTTGTTTCTTAAAGCGATTACTTGTGCCGGCGCCATCCTCGCGACGAGCGCTTCGGCGGCGCCGGCCAGTTTTACCGGAACTTACACCCAGAATTTTGACGGGATCGGGGCGTCGGGCACGGCTCTGCCTGCCGGTTTCATTTCCATGGAAATCCCGGGATCGACCGGCACCTACACGGCGGCGAACCCGGTCAATGCGACGGGGATTGCCAAGGCGACGAACAACACGCAGACGCTGACGATTTGGAACGCGGGCAGCGCGGTCGTGAGCAGCGGCGCGCACTCATACAATGTGGGCTGTTGGGATGGTTCCAGCGACCGAGCGCTGGGCTCGGACGCGGCCAGCACGGGCGCCCAGGTGTTCGAATTGAGCCTGGTCAACAATACCGGCTCAACTATTTATGGCGTCACCTTCGGTTATGATTGCAAGTGTTTGACGAACGGTGTCATTCAAAGCGGGGGCACCATACCGACCGAACAGACTGAACTGCCGGGCTATTGCTTTTTCTACAGTACGACAGGCACAAACGCCGCAGCCGACTGGACGGAAGTCGGGGTGGCCGGGAATGCGGCCCTGGCAGGCGGCCTTCCTGCTGCAAACGGCCTTTGCCTGCCCAACTACACCCAGGGCACGACGATGAGCAGCGGCGCAGTGAACATCACCTTTGCCACGCCGCTGACCAATAACGGCGTGATGTACTTTCGCTGGGCGGATGACAACAACACCGGGGACAACCCCGAACAAATGCTGGCGATCGATAACATCAGCGTCAGCACGTTCGATCCGTCCGCGCTGCAAGTGAGCCTTACCGCGCCGGCTCCGAATTCCAACCTGGCTCTCGGTTCCGACATCGTTCTCACCGCGAGCGCCTCCGATTCAGGTGCGACCATCACCAACGTCGAATTCTACGCTAGCTCAACGGATTTGGGAGGGGCGACCAGCTCGCCTTACACGTTCACGTGGAAGAATGCCGCTGTCGGCAATTACGCGTTGACAGCCGTGGTCAGTGACAGCCTGGGATTGTCGGTGACTTCCTCCGTGGTGAATGTGACTGTGGCCCTTATCCCACCGACGGTGAATCTCACCGGACCGGACGATAACGCATATTTCCCGGCTCCGGCGACCATTTCCATTTCCGCGTCGGCTGCGTCGACCGCAGGCACGGTGACGAATGTGGCTTTTTATAATGGGACGACATTGTTGGGCAACGCCACGAACGCCCCTTATGTCTTTGATTGGACCAATGTGCCGGCCGGCACCTACAGCCTGAGCGCGCAGGTGGCGGACGACAAGGGTTTCACCAATGCGTCGGGCTCGATCACCGTGCGCGTCGTCGATCCAGCGATTGTGCTGGATCCGACAAAGTTCAGTTCGAGCCTTAAGATCACCTTCAGTGGATACACACAGGGAGAAGCGCTGACGAATTTTCCAGTGCTGGTTCGGTTGAGCCCCACGCTTCCTGGTTTTTCCTACGCCCAGTTTGCGTCGTCGATCGGTGCTGACCTGCAATTCACCGCCTCGACCAACCTGCAGGCGCTGCCCTATGAAATTGAACAATGGAATCCGGCGGGTGAATCCCTGGTGTGGGTGCAAGTGCCATTGCTGTCGAGTTCCACGGATTATATCACGGCTTACTGGGGCAACCCGTCGCTGACGAGTGCGGCGGCTTCGAACACCAACGGCCTGGTTTGGAAAGGAAGCTTTTTGATGCCCGGGCGCACCGGTGCAGCGAAACCTTCCGCTTTGCCAACCAACAGCGCTGTCACGATCGCACAAATCAGCGATACTCACATTGGAGTTTCCGAGGCTCCCAATGCCGCCACGAATCTGGCGCTGGCGGTGCAGATGGTGAATGCGCTTAATCCGGACGCGGTGATTGTTTCGGGCGACATCGGTGAGAATTCCGCCGACCGGCAACAGGCCAAAACCATCCTGCAACAATTGACGGCCCCGGTCTATTATCTGCCGGGCAATCATGACATCAGTAATGACACCAACAGTCTGCAGGCTTGGAGGAGCCAGTTTGGGCCCGATTATTATTCGTTCCAGGTCAAAAATGTGGAGGTGCTAATGCTGGATTCCGAACTGCTGGGCAATTACGACAATTTCAACTCAGGGATCGTGCAGCCGCTCTCGACCGGCATGGCTGCGGAATCCCAAACGATGTTAAATTGGCTGAGCCAACAAGGGGGAACCACCAATGTGCTCATTGCCGCTCAGCATATTCCGCTCTACCTGGATAATGGTTTTCCCAGTTCCAATCCGTATTGGACGGTGAACCCGCCTTACGACCAGAGCGAATCCAACCTGCTGGCGAGTCTGGGCATCAAACATCTGCTGGCGGGACACTGGCATAACGGACGGGTCTTTACCGTGAACGGCCTGACGATTCATGAGGCACCTGCCACCAGTTGGCTGCCGAACGGCGGGCAACTGGGTTTTGCCATGCATACCATCACTGCGGATGGCAATGTCAGCAGCACATTCGTGCCGCTGATAACTTCAGATCCAGCCGACTCCTCCTCCGATTTTCATTTGGTCTGGCACCTGAACCAAAGCGGTTTTCCTTTTGCGGACAGCACGCTGCAGTTTCCCGGGCTGCCGGGCGCAGGAGCGGCTTCGACTGCCGGAGTGGCGGGGCAGGGGGTTGCCTTCGACGGTTCCACCTGGCTGAGTGCGGGAGCAATGAACTTGAGCAATTCCTTCACGCTCTCGGCGTGGATTAATATTCCGACGACGGCCAACAACATCCAGACAGTTTGGGCGAGCAAGGCTGGCGCAGGAACCGCGAATGGGTTCGCGTTGAATGTGGACAATTTCAATACCACCGACGGCGCTCTGCGCTTTATCACCGGCAATGGCAGCAGCACGGCGGCGACGTCCAGTTCGGCGGGCGCGGTGACTTTTGGCCAATGGCATCTGGTAACGGCAGCGGTCGATACTGCCGCCAACGCCGCGCATATTTATGTGGACGGAAACGAAGTCACGCAGGGAGCCAACTCCATTCTCCAGAACTTCTCCAAGACGAACACCGTGCTTTTAGGCAAAGCCTCGGACGGTTCCTGGTTTTTTCATGGCGCCATGGACGAAGCGAGAGTTCAAGCTGGCGTCCAGTCGCCGGGATGGGTATGGGCGAGTTGGGCGACGGTGGCCACGAACTCTGGTTTTGCCGTCTATAGTTCGGTGAGCAATCCCGCGGGCCCGCACGCCAGCATCACGTCGCCGGCCAACAACGCTTCGATTGCGCCCGGAACCGACCTCACGATTACAGTGGACGCCTCAGATTTAGGGGCCACGATCACGAACGTCGAGTTCCTCACCAATGGCATTTCTCTTGGCAACGTGACGGGCGCTCCCTACCAACTGACCTGGACGAACGTTCCGGCAGGCACCTATGCGTTGACCGTGGCCGCCAGCGACGACGCGG
>Ga0134126_10004810_pt1 | contig 16891 bp, 10 predicted proteins | sample KB31752_FD_96881 | JGI IMG/M metagenome (GOLD analysis project Ga0134126, IMG submission 96881) | Terrestrial soil microbial communities with excess Nitrogen fertilizer from Kellogg Biological Station, Michigan, USA - KB3-175-2 | ecosystem: Environmental > Terrestrial > Soil > Unclassified ...
GGGTGCCGCGTAAAATTTACCATCACCAATAAAGCCACAAAAAAAATATGCTGCGATGGCTGGTTCGATTATACCATGATCGATATGGCTACCGGCCGCAGCGCCAAAATACCGCAGGATATTATTGAGCAGTACCTGGTATAGTGTGTGTTCAGCAGCTGGTTGTAATCAATACAGCATGGGGTCCGCCCCGGCAGAATCAGAGCGCCCTGCTCATACCCTATCCGGAGGGACCACCATACCGTTTCCATTAACCAACCGCAGATTTATAATACGTCTACCTCGTAAAGTTGATAAATAAAACATTAAGATTAACCCGTGTTTTCACGGTATTTTAAATTTCCGCATTATTTGGCTATTCGCTTAACCGCCCGGCCTATACACCGTTAATACAAACTATGCCATCAACTCCGGACAATTGACTATGGACTATGGACTACCGACTACCCTGTACCAAACTCGTTACCCCGCGCCTATTGTAAATGCTTTTTTTATTGCGGTAATTTGGATAATTAACTGACAAACTTCTTTTACCATACTGCAATGAACAAATTTTTACTTACCGCATTTTCATTTGCGGTTACCGCGGCCGCAAGCGCTCAGCAAACCCGGGTGTTAACCGCGAACGATTATCAGCACGCCGAAAGCTTTTTAAGCTATAACACCCAGCCGCTTGTGGACCATGACGGCGTACGTGCGAACTGGCTGGCCGGCGACAGGTTCTGGTACCGGGTATTAACCCCAACGGGCAGTGAATTTATGCTGGTAAACCCGGCGGCAAAAAGCCGTGTCGCGGCATTTGACCAGCAGAAGCTGGCTTCGGCGCTTTCAGGCGCTACGGGACAAAGCTATACCGCATCCATGTTGCCGTTCCAAACCATTGGCTTCGCGGCCGGGGGCGATATAACATTCCAGGCTGACGGTAAACGCTGGAAATACGACAATAAAAGCAATCAGCTAAGTGCCGACACATCGCGGGCGACCAGCGCAGAAAGGCAGCAGGGCCAGGGCCGCGGCGGCAGGCGCGGCGGCGGAAATGAAGTATTATCGCCCGACGGCAAACGCGCCGCGTTTATAAAGAATTATAATTTATGGGTGCGCGATGTAAAAACCGGCCAGCAAACCCAGCTGACTACTGATGGCATAAAGGATTTTGGCTACGCTACCGACAATGCCGGTTGGACGCATAGCGACGCGCCGGTACTGCTTTGGTCGCCCGATTCAAAAAAGATAGCCACTTTTAAACAGGACCAGCGCAACGTGAGCGATATGTACCTGGTGACTACCAATGTAGGCAAACCCAGCTTGCGTACATGGAAATACCCCTTGCCGGGCGATAAGGTTATTCCAACCATCCAGCGGGTGGTTATTAATGTGGACGAGCCTAAAGTTATTGTTTTGCAAATACCCGCCGACCCGCACCGGGCCACGCTGAGCGACAACATCTCGAGCAGCGGCACTTTTGACGACGTGAACTGGAGCGAAGATGCTTCGCAGCTTGCTTTTGTTTCTACCTCGCGCGATCATAAACAGGAAAAGGTGCGCATTGCCGACGCTAACACAGGCGTCGTTCGCGAGGTTTTTGAAGAAACCGTTCCTACCCAATATGAATCGGGCTGGGGCGCCATCAACTGGCGTTACCTGTCCAAAACGAACGAGATCATCTGGTTTTCGGAACGCGATAACTGGGGACACCTTTATTTGTACGATGCAGCAACCGGGAAGGTTAAAAATCAGATCACCAAAGGCGATTGGGTGGTAACACGATTGCTTGACGTGGACGAAAAACACCGCATGCTCTATTTTATGGTAACCGGTCGCGAGCCTGAGAACCCATATTTCACGCAGCTTTGCCGCATCGGTTTTGACGGGAAGCATTTCGAGGTGCTTACACCCGAAAGCGGAACGCATACCGTATCTATTTCGCCTTCCAAAAGCTATTTTGTTGATACGTACTCGACGCCCGATATACCGCCCGTGACCGTTTTGCGTACGATGAACGGAAAGCTGATCACCACCCTGGAAAGAACGGATATTTCCAGGCTAACCGCATCGGGTTGGAAACCGCTCATTCCCATAACCGTTAAAGCACATGACGGCAAAACTGACCTGTATGGGCTGATGTATGTACCAACCAACCTCGATCCCAATAAAAAATATCCTATTATCGATTATATTTATCCCGGTCCGCAGGGTGGCAGCGTAGGCGGCAACTGGTCGTTCGCCGCATCGCGGGGTGACAACCAGGCCCTGGCTGAATTAGGATTTATCGTGGTGCAGATAGAGGGCAGCAGCAACCCGTGGCGTTCAAAAAGTTTCCACGATATGAATTACGGCAATATGGCAGAGAACACCCTGCCTGACCAGGTTGCCGGCATAAAGCAGCTGGCCACGAAATACCCTTACATCGACATAGACCGTGTGGGCATATGGGGCCATTCGGGCGGCGGATTTGCAACGGCAGCGGCGATGTTTCGGTTTCCCGACTTTTTTAAGGTGGGTATATCCGAATCGGGTAACCACGATAACCGAAACTATGAGGACGATTGGGGCGAACGTTATGACGGTTTGGCCAGCAACGTGAATTACGAGGCGCAGGCAAATGAAACTTATGCCAAGAACCTGAAAGGCAAACTGATGCTGGCCCATGGCCTGATGGACGACAACGTGCCGCCGCAAAACACGCTGCTGGTCGTAGAAGCGCTGGAAAAAGCCAATAAAGATTATGACCTGGTGATATTCCCGAACAGCGCGCACGGCTATGGCCAATATTCCTATTACATGATGCGCCGCCGGTGGGATTATTTCGTGAAAAATTTAATGGGCGCCCAACCACCGCATGAGTTTGAACTAAGAGCAAAACAGGACCCGAGAAACGAAAGGATGTAAAATAAAAAGCCAGGGTGTCATGGTGAGCTTGTCGAACCACGGTGCGTGGGGTTAGTGATTGATGTAACACCATTGAACACTGGTCATGCCAAGCAGTAGAACAACACGACATCAAAAGCCAGGGTGTCATGGTGAGCTTGTCGAACCACGGTGCGTGGGGTTAGTGTATGAGCACTATGAGTGGTAAGCTTATTGAACCATAGCTTGGATAGTTAAAAATATGAAGCAATATTTTGTGTACATCCTGCGGTGCCGCGACAATTCTTATTATACAGGCGTTACGAATAACGTCGAAGGACGGCTATTCGATCATCAACAAGGTATTGATCCTAAAGCTTATACATTTAAAAGAAGGCCCGTGAAATTGGTTTTTTATGAAACGTTTAACGATATCAACCAGGCTATAGCTTTTGAAAAACAAGTTAAAGGATGGCGGCGGGCAAAGAAAGAGGCAATCATCAGGGGCGACTGGGCACTATTACCGGAACTATCGAAAAACAACATGTAACTCATGATCTACGTTAATGGCCTGCGCTCCGTGGTTCGACAGGCTCACCATGACACCCTTGTTTAAATTAAATAAATGGGCGAATGTCTGAATGTGGCCTTTGCGCTCCGTGGTTCGACAGGCTCACCATGACACCCCCATTAGAATTTAAAAGCTAAAAAGGAGCTTACGTCCGACTATCAGGCATGATTTATGCGGCCAAACGGTTACGATCGTAAACACCGAAAAAAAATGAAAGCCATAAGAGCGCATGAATTTGGCGAGCCGGATGTTTTGCAAATGGACGACATTCCCGTACCGGCGCCGCAAAATGACGAACTGCTGATAAAGGTAGTTGCCACCAGCATAAACCCGGTTGACTGGAAAATATTAAAAGGCGGGTATCAATCCAAGTTTCCGGTAAGCCTGCCCTTAACACCAGGTTGGGACGTTTCGGGCGTGGTGGAAAAAACGGGCGCCGATGTACAGGATTTTAAACCGGGCGACGAGGTTTACAGCCGGCCCGATCCGACCAAAAACGGCGCCTTTGCCGAATATATTGTTGTGAAGGCAAATATCGTGGCGCTTAAGCCCAAAAGCATCGACCACGTTCATGCAGCGGCTGTACCGCTGGCCGGGCTCACCGCCTGGCAGGGCCTATTTGAACACGGGCAATTGCAGGCCGGGCAAAAAGTGCTGATTCATGCAGCTTCCGGCGGCGTCGGCACCTTTGCGGTTCAGTTCGCCAAATGGAAGGGAGCGTATGTGATCGGCACCGCTTCTGATAAAAACCTTGATTTTGTTAAGGAGCTGGGCGCCGATGAAGTGATCGATTATAAAAATGAAAAATTCGAGGATAAACTCGGCGGTATCGACCTGGTGTTTGACACCATCGGCGGCGAAACGCAGAAGCGGTCACTTACCGTATTAAAAAACGGCGGCCGGCTGATCACCACGTTGAAACCAGAATTTGAGAACGAGGCCAGGGAGAAGAATATTCATTTGCAGGGCTACACCGCGCAATCCTACCCCGACGACCTGCGCCAGATCGCCGGGCTCATCGACGAACAAAAAATAAAACCCGTCATTTCCAAAGTGATGCCCCTTGAGGAAGCGAAACTGGCAGAAAAACTAAGTAAGGAGGGCCACACCCGCGGTAAAATAGTGCTTAATGTAGCACAATCGGCTCCACGCACGTACTGACCATAAAATACCGTGAAAACACCCGTTGCAACTCGTGTTTGATTGTATCAATTTAGTGCAGGAAAAATTAATCAGATGATCAATAAACTTTATTCCAAAATGAAAGGCACAGCAAGCAGAAAACATATGGTAAAGGGCTCCGAAGAATATCCCTCTTTCTTTAAAATCATCCTGTTTGTTTTATTTGGCAACCGTTAATTTCAATGCCGTTGTAGCAACCACAGCTTACGCCTTAATAGCCCCTTCGATCAGTTCGCCATAGAAATCGGTTAAATTTAATCCCGCCGCCTTAACCTGTTGCGGTACAAGGCTCGCTGCCGACTGTCCGGGTGTAGTATTTACTTCGATAAAATAAAAATTGCCCGTGTCATGCTCCAGGATGAAGTCTATACGCACCATACCCCTGCAATTCAGCCTCAGGTATACCTCGGTCACTATTCCGGCAATTTTTTCATTTTTTTCTGCCGGCAGATCGGCCGGTGTTATTTCTTTGGATATACCGGGCGAATATTTGGCTTCGTAATCAAAAAATTCCTTTGAACTGATAATTTCAGTTGCCGGCAAAACCTTGAGCCCGCCCTGCAGTGTGGCTATGCCTATGCTAAACTCCCTGCCATTTATAAACTCTTCCACCAGTACCTGGTCATCCTCGTTAAAAGCCTTTTTCAGCGCTTCCGGCAAGCCTGCGGCATTATGTACCTTGCTCATCCCAACGCTGCTGCCCCCGTTGTTGGGCTTAATGAATAACGGGAACTTTAGCGAAGCCGCCACGATAGCCACATCGTGCATATCCCGTTCAAACAAGCGCAGCGACCGGGCCGTATGCAACCCGTGTATTCCCTCCACAATAGCCTTGGTATAGGCTTTATTCATGGTAATGGCGGAGGTTGTCGCGTCGCAGGTATTATATGGAATGCCAAGCATATCCAGGTATCCTTGCAATTTGCCGTCTTCTCCGGGCGTGCCGTGGACCGTAATGAAGGCAAAATCGAATTTTGTTTTGTTCCCATTAAGGGTAAGACTAAAATCATTTTTGTCAACATCAACCGGGCCGTTACCTGACTCATAATACCAGCGGTCGCGGCTAACCAGGATGGTATAAACCTTATATTTTTGGGTGTCCACGTTGGCAGCTATGTTTTCTGCACTGTTGATGGATACTTCGTATTCGCCGGTAAAACCGCCGGCAATAAGGGCTATCTTTTTTATGGTCATGACTTCAAATATAACTGTTGATTTCGGATTTCGAATTTTCGATTTCGGAATTATAGTTTGTAAAAGTAAGTTTGAACAGCATGAGCCGGGAATTAAATTCGAAATCCGAAATCCGGAATCCGAAATTTTCCCTATGTTTGATTTCGGATTAACGACCATTTCAGCTGCATGAATAAATTTTGGATTTATTTGAAAACCAGGCAATTTCGCAATACCTTATTGATGGCCTTGGGATCGCTGGCGCTGGTAGTGCTCATTATTTTTTTCAGCCTGGGCTTTTATACCCGTCACGGCGAAGGGATACCGGTGCCACAGCTGAAAGGCTTATCGGTTGAAAAGGCGATGGATATTTTGAAGGAACAGGGCTTTGAGTATAAAATAGACTCAGTATATGTGCTCGATCAACCGCCCGGCGCCGTGGTTGAGCAGGATCCTGACGCGGGAACGAACGTAAAAGAGAACAGGACCATTTATTTAACGGTGGTTACCCGCCTGGCCCCCCCGGTGTCATTGCCCGATCTTGAATCTTATACCTACCGGGAAGCCGTTGCCACTTTATCAAATTACGGATTAAAGGTGGGCGACACCACTTCCAGGCCCGACATAGCCAACCACGTACTGGAAGTACGGTTTGGCGGTCAGATCATTAAACCGGGTACTAAGCTTCCCAAAGGTTCAAAAATTGACCTGGTGCTGGGTAACGGCGCCGGGCCCAACGAGGTAGCCATCCCCGATTTTACCAACCAGGACCTTGACGGCGTTAAATTCGCCATTAAACAATCGGGCCTAACCCTTGGCACCATCACCTACAAGGGAACCATTACCGACTCGACCAACGTGGTTGTTGTTGCGCAGTCGCCTATGAAAACCGACTCAGTTACCAAGGTTAGCCTTGGAACGCGGGTAAATCTGACGGTAGCACAAGGAAAAAAAACAGATGCACCTCCCAATTAATGCTGAAACTTTTTATCGGCGGGAGCCAAAAAAATTACAACATCATTATCAAAAGCAATAACAAAACCTATGACTTCGTTGTTATTCGCAATGGTTAATAGCCATTCAGTAACGTCAATTAAAAAATTTATCACAAATGGCTAAAAAAAAAGCTTCGCCGGGCGGTGTATTAAAAAAATTCATCATCGTTATAGTTGTTATACTTATTATAGCCCTGGCATTTACCGGTATTAATTATTACCTTAAATATTTTGGCCCGAATGTTACCGGCAAACAGGAATATTTATATATCCACACCGGCGCTAATTTTAATAACGTCTATAAAACGATCAAGGAAGACGGCATTGTTAAAGATACCGCATCATTTTTATGGGCGGCCGAAAACATGAACTATACGGCCCGCGTAAAACCGGGGCGCTATCACCTTCATGAGGGCATGAGCAACCGCCGGCTGATCAATATGCTTGCTTCAGGATCACAGGAGCCGGTTACCGTTTCGTTTCATAACCTGAGGCTGAAGGCGCAATTTGCCGGCTTTATTTCGAAGAAGATAGAACCTGATTCGGCAGCCATTATCAATTTGCTCGATTCGGCAAGCTTTGTGCAGAAATATGGCTTTACAACGGATAACGTTTATACCATGTTTTTGCCAAACTCCTATCAAATGTATTGGAATACTTCGCCTGAAAAATTTTTTAAGCGGATGTATGCTAATTATGAAAAGTTTTGGACGCCCGAACGCAGGCAAAAAGCTGCCGCGATAAACCTTTCGCCTGTCCAGGTCTCTATCTTGGCTTCAATTGTGGACGCAGAGGCGTTACATGATGACGAAATGCCCACCATTGCCGGTTTGTACCTGAACAGGATGAAAAAGGGGATGAAGCTGGAAGCCGACCCTACGGTTATTTTCGCAAAAAACGACTTTACAATAAAACGTGTACTAAAAAAATATCTTTCAACCGATTCCCCATACAATACTTACCTGCATGCTGGCTTGCCGCCCGGCCCGGTGATGATGCCGTCGGTTAATGCCGTTAATTCGGTACTCGACTATAAAAAAAGCGATTACCTTTACATGTGCGCCAAGGAGGACTTTTCGGGCTATCACAATTTCGCAACCAACGTGGCCGATCATTTAGCCAATGCCCACCGCTTTCAGCAGGCGCTTAACGAAAGAAATATAAAAAAATAATGTTCGAGCATTCTACCAAATTGCGTGTCCGCTACGGCGAAACCGACCAGATGGGCTATATGTACTATGGCAATTATGCCGAATTTTATGAAGTTGGCCGCGTTGAAATGCTTCGCAGCCTGGGCCTCACCTACAGCGGCATGGAAGAGTCGGGCATAAAAATGCCGGTTATGGAGCTGCATTGCTATTACCTTAAACCGGCATTGTATGACGAAGAAATAACAATAAAGGTTATCATGAATGAAATGCCGCGGGTCCGGATACATTTTAAATATGAGCTCTATAATGAGAAGAACGAACTGATCAACACCGGCGAAACGCTGTTGGTATTTATTAATATGAAAACCAATAAGCCCTGCCTGCCGGCAAACGAATTTCTTGAAAAGTTAAAGCCCTTTTTTAAGTAATTTTGCCATGATGACGTGGCTGCACCGTTTTTTTTTGCATTTCAGATTTTATCGCCGCCTTGTTAACTCAACGACGAAGATCAAGCCGCCGGGATTCCGTCCCATGTCGTTATACCAGGTTGTCGGTTTTTTTGCCCGCGAGATCGAAGGGGGTTTAATGGTTAACCGCGCCTCGTCGTTGGCGTACAGCTTTATGCTTGCCTTTTTCCCGGCCGCCATATTTTTAATTACGCTCATCCCCTTCATACCCATTGCCAACTTTCAGGCGCAGCTGCTTGATGTTATAGCTACCATATTGCCTTATAATGCTTATATGGCGTTTGAGAGCACTATTTTAGACATTATTAAACGACCGCACCCAAGCTTGTTGTCGTTTGGTTTTTTGACGGCGTTATATTTCGCCACCAGTGGCATCCATAAACTGATGCAGGATTTTAACAGGTCATCGTTAAAGGTTGAAAAACGCAGTTGGTTAAAGCGCAGGGTAATTGCCCTTGTGCTTACAATCGGTATTAGCTTTTCATTACTGATCGCGATAGCGATCATGATCGCGGGTCAAACCGCTATCGGGTTTATGCAATCTCATACCGCCGGCCATAGTCATTTTTGGCTTTATATTTTAAAATTCTCCAGGTGGATCATCGTGGTGGGCATATTTTTTGTATCCATATCGCTGCTGTACCGATACGGCCCGGCCAATAAGGAAAAGTGGAAGTTTTTGAACACAGGCTCGGTGTTGGCTACCGGCCTGGCTATTTTAACATCCATCGGCTTTGGCTACTATATTAACAATTTCTCATCGTACAATAAGCTTTATGGCTCGATCGGCACGTTGATCGTTTTGATGATCTGGCTTTACTTAAACTCTTTTATCGTTTTGATCGGCTTCGAATTGAATGCCAGCCTCGATTTTGCCCGCCGCAATGTTAAAGTTGCCAGGCCCCGGTTTAACCATTTCAGGGGAAGGGCGATCGAATAGACACGGGTGTCTTTATGCGCATTATTAGGTTATATTTGAGAGGCCCCTATTGGCTCAGGATTAAAAATTCGCGGTCCAGTTGAAAAACCAAATTTATAACCTAATTTTCTTTATTTCCGTCTTTTTGTTTGGCTGTAATCGCGGTACAAAAAATACGGCACCGCAACCTGATAGTTACAAGCTTATCAAAAGCCCCGAGCAATGTTTTATAGCCGTTTATCAAAAAGACAGCGCATTTTTAAAATTTAAAACAATGCCGAACCATAAAATTCAGGGCAGATTGGTTATAAAATATGCAGAATTAGAACCGGATGCATTGCAAAAGGAATTTTATCATGGCGAAATTACAGGGAAGTTCAGCCGGGATACTTTATTTGCCGACTATATATTTGCCGATGGTAAGAACGGAACGCTTTACCGAAACCCAATTGCGTTATTACGAAAAAACAACAAATTGGTTCTTGGATCTGGAGCCATCGAAAATTACCTGGGCAAATCCTGGTTTATAAACCACAAGGCGATCAACTTTAATAAAAGCCGGTTTCAATTCGTACCAGCTAAATGTAATTGATTTAGGGATTAGCTCCATTAATCCTCCGGCAAGAAATATACGGTTTATGCTGATTATTAGCTTTTTCCCTTCCATTATAAAAAAATTGCCGTCAGGTTGTCCAATTCGGGCCGGATTTGTACTTTTGCGCCCGGAGAGTTGGCAGAGTGGTCGATTGCGGCAGTCTTGAAAACTGTTGAACTGTTAAAGGTTCCTGGGGTTCGAATCCCTAACTCTCCGCCAAACAATAATTGCCTGGCTATGCCGGGCATTCTTGTTTTATAGCGTTGCAGCATCGTTTGAGTATAAGCCGTTAGGAAAAATATGGCAGAATAGCCTCGTGTCAAAGCTCGTTTATTAAAACAAAACCGCCCCGATTTCCGTATACAGAGTACTACTTTATGTTAAATTTCGACCAAATTGAGGGCATCTTAACCAAAGGTAATGTCAGCAGGATCAAAGCAACGGGTAAATGAGGAGATATTTCCTTTCACTCTTCTTTCTTATAGCGCTAACAAGCTTTAAAGCGCTTGGCCAAACTACTATTCATGTTGATCTGTCAGGCTCTGCCGACACCTCGGTGACCATATCAAATGTCAGTAGAAGTGGAAGTTACTGTAGTGGCAGTAATTGTGTGGTTTTTATTGTAAAGTTAAATCCTGGCTCTGATTTATTAAACGTTCAAATAACTCAAGTAACCGGCGCGACGTTTTATACCGTAAACTGTGGCTCTCCGACTCCTTCAGGCACCCCGGTTTGTATAAATGGATCTACTTCCGATACGATATCCTTTTGTAAGCCGGGAGCAAATACAACGGGATTCGTTATTACCGCTTCATCCTCCGTAAAAGCATCTGGCGGTACAACTTTAAGACAGCTTTGCAGTGGTACGCTTAGCGTAACCGGTTTAAGTGCGGCCTCGACGGTTTGGACGTCGATTTCTCCGGGAGCCACAGGAACATATGATTCTTATTTAAGTTGTAAATCTGGCTGCACAAGTACAATCGTTACCCCCGCGATCGGAGCTCCAAGCTCAATTCTTTATAAGGTGACTGGCCTCAACAGCTGCTCCAACTCGCGGTTCGACACGGTGCGTATATACACGGTACCTCCGTTAACAGTTACAATTAGCCCCGCTACCGCTTCGATATGCAATAGTACCCCGGTAACGTTAACCGCCAATATAACCGGCGGCAATCCCCCGTATACCTATTCATGGAGCAGCGGGCAAACAACATCCTCCATTAGTACAGCTACGCCGGGCACCTATACGGTAAGTGTTTCGGATAACACCACCGGTTGCCCCGCGGTTTCTCAATCAATAACGGTCACGACATCGCCCACCCCCACCGTTACCAGCGCCGCAAGCGCGACCATTTGTAACTCTACGGCTCAGAACTATGCCATTACCAGCAGCGTTGCAGGCACTACCTATAGCTGGGGAAGGGCAGCTGTTGCAGGCATCAGCAATGCTGCAGTTTCCGGACAAACCAGTAGTACCATTACTGAAAGTTTGATCAACACGACTTCAGCGCCTGTTAATGTGGTGTATGCGATCACACCGACAGCCAGTGGTTGTCCCGGCCCGGTGTTCAACTATACCGTTACGGTTAACCCCACCCCGACCGTTACCAGCGCTACGAGCGCGACCATTTGTAACTCGACGGCTCAGAACTATGCTATTACAAGCAACGTAACAGGAACAACTTTTTCCTGGGGAAGGGCGGCTGCCGCAGGGATCAGCAATGCGGCTGTATCCGGGCAAACCAGCAGTACCATTACTGAGAGTTTGGTGAATACCACCAACGCGCCGGTTGCCGTTACTTACGTGATCACACCTAATGCCAACGGATGTTCCGGGCCGGTGTTCAACTATACTGTTACGGTTAATCCGACACCGACTGTTACCAGCGCTGCCAGCGCGACTATTTGTAACTCTACCGCACAGAATTATGCGATTACCAGCAACGTAACCGGCACCACCTTTTCATGGGGAAGGGCGGCGGTTGCGGGGGTCAGCAATGCAGCCGTCAGTAATCAAACCAGCAGTACTATCACCGAGAGTTTGGTGAATACCACCAACGCGCCGGTGGCGGTTACTTACGTCATTACCCCGACAGCCAACGGCTGCCCCGGCCCGGTGTTCAACTACACTGTTACTGTTAACCCTACACCGACCGTTACCAGCGCTGCAAGCGCGACCATTTGTAACTCGACGGCTCAGAACTATGCTATTACAAGCAACGTAAGCGGAACCACTTTTTCCTGGGGAAGGGCGGCTGTGGCCGGTATCAGCAATCCGGCCGTTTCCGCGCAAACCAGCAGTACCATTACCGAAACGCTGGTCAATACTACCAATGCGCCGGTGGCGGTTACTTATGTGATCACCCCGTCAGCCAACGGATGCTCCGGGCCTGCGTTTAATTATGTGGTTACCGTTAATCCGACACCAACGGTTACCAGCGCTGCCAGCGCGACCATTTGTAATTCTACTGCTCAGAATTATACCATTACCGGCAGTGTAACGGGTACTACTTATAGTTGGGGAAGGGCGGCTGTGGCAGGCATCAGCAACGCAGCCGTTTCCGCGCAAACCAGCAGTACCATTACCGAGAGTTTGACCAATACAACTTCGGTGCCTGTCAATGTAACTTATATCATCACCCCTGCTGCAAACGGATGTTCAGGACCGGCATTCACTTATACGGTTACCGTTAATCCTACTCCCACCGTTACCAGCGCGGCAAGCGCTATCATTTGTAACTCCACTGCGCAGAGCTATGCTATTACCAGTAACGTAACGGGAACAACGTTTTCCTGGGGAAGGGCGGCTGTGGCAGGCATCGGCAACGCAGCCGTTTCCGCGCAAACCAGCAGTACCATTACCGAGAATTTGACCAATACCACTTCGGCGCCTGTTAATGCAGCTTATATCATTACACCCTCAGCCAACGGATGTTCGGGACCTGCATTCACTTATACCGTTACCGTTAATCCCACCCCCACCGTTACCAGCGCTGCAAGCACTACCATCTGTAATTCTACTGCGCAGAATTATGCTATTACCAGCAACGTGAGCGGCGATACTTTTTCCTGGGGAAGGGCGGCTGTGGCAGGCATCAGCAATGCCGCTGTTTCCGGGCAAACCAGCAGTACTATTACCGAAACCTTGGTCAATACAACCAATGCACCGGTAGCGGTTACCTATATCATCACCCCGACAGCCAACGGATGCTCCGGGCCCGCCTTTACGTATACGGTTACCGTTAACCCAACGCCGACCGTTACCAGCGCTGCCAGCGCTACGACCTGTAACAACAGTCCGCAGAATTATACCATCACCGCCAGTGTAACCGGAACCACTTTTTCCTGGGGAAGGGCGGCCGTTGCAGGCATCAACAATGCAGCTGTTTCCGGGCAAACCGCCAGCTCCATCACCGAAACTTTGGTGAATACCACCAATGCGCCGGTGGCTGTTACCTATATCATCATCCCAACAGCCAATGGGTGCTCCGGGCCGCCATTCAATTATGTGGTTACCGTTAACCCGACACCGACCGTTACCAGTGCTGCCAGCGCTACCATTTGCAACAGTACCACACAGAACTATGCGATCACCAGCAATGTGAGCGGCGTCACTTTTTCGTGGGGAAGGGCGGCTGTCACAGGCATCAGCAATGCCGCGGTATCGGGACAAACCAGCAACTCCATTACCGAGAGTTTGACCAACACCACTTCGGCCCCTGTCAATGTTACCTATATCATCACTCCTATTGCCAACGGGTGTTCCGGGCCGGCGTTCAATTATACCGTTACCGTTAATCCGACGCCGGCCGTCACCAGCGCGGCAAGCGCCACCATTTGTAACTCTACCGCACAGAATTATGCTATTACCAGCAACGTGAGCGGTGCTACTTTTTCCTGGGGAAGGGCGGCGGTTGCCGGCATCAGCAATGCGGCCGTCAGTAACCAAACCAGCAGCTCCATTACCGAAACATTGGTGAATACCGCTAATGCGCCGGTGGCAGTTACCTATGTGATTACCCCGTCAGCCAATGGTTGTTCAGGACCGGCATTTACTTATACCGTCACCGTTAATCCTACACCCACCGTTACTAGCGCCGCAAGCGCCACCATCTGCAACAACAGTCCGCAGAATTATATTATTACCAGCAATGTGGCCGGTACCGCTTTTTCATGGGGAAGGGGCGCTGTCACAGGCGTCAGTAACGCAGCCGTCAGTAACCAGACCAGCAGCTCCATTACCGAAACGCTCGTCAATACCACCCTGGCGCCGGTGAACGTGACCTATATCATCACACCATCAGCCAACGGATGTTCCGGGCCGGCATTCAACTACGTGCTCACCGTTAACCCTACCCCCACCATTACCAGCGCGGCCAGTGCTACCGTTTGTAATAAGGATGCACAGAATTATATCATCACCGGGAGTATAAGCGGAACAACCTTTCTTTGGAGCAGGTCTGCAGTACCTGGTATCAATAATGCAGCTGTCAGTAATCAAACCGGTAACCCGATAACCGAGGTATTAAACAACATCACTAACAATCCAGTTACCGTAACCTATGCAATAACCCCTATTGCCAATGGCTGCGCGGGCCCGGTATTCAACTATACCGTTACGGTTAACCCGACCGCCGACCCCGCCTTCTTCTATTCTTCGGGCACCTTTTGTAAAACCGGAACCAACCCAACACCGACTATCGTGAATCCTTCAGGAGGGACATTTAGCTCGTCGGCGGGGTTGGTGTTTATCGACACTCACACGGGTCAAATTGATTTAAGCGCGAGCGCTCTCGGCACGTATACTATAACATTTGTTACCAATACTACGTGCTCCTATAGCAGCAGCGCAAGCATTACGATCACCAATTCACCGGACGCGACTTTCAGCTACAACGGACCCTACTGTCAAAAACAAGCCAACCCATTGCCAACGTTCCCGCCCGGCAGCAGCGGCGGTGTGTTTAGCTCCCCCGACCCGGGTTTGGTTTTCCAGAATCCAAGCACCGGTGAAATTAATTTGCAACAAAGCTTGCCGGGGACTTATACCGTAACGAACAATATTGCCGCTTCAGGCGGATGCGCCGCGACATCAGCCACCAATACTGTCACTATCAATCCTGCCGCAACGGTAGACGCCGGGCCTGATCAGACCGTATGCTCGGGGCAGGTGGTTACATTGCAGGGTACTATAGGCGGCGGGGCAACCAGCGCTACCTGGTCGGGTGGAATGGGAACATTTTCCAATGCCTCGTCACTAAACACTACCTACACACCCGCGCCCGGCGAAACGAATGTCACACTGTATTTAACCACCAATGATCCGGCCGGGCCTTGCGGTAGTGCACAGGCTCAATTAACCATCAAAATAAACCCGACGCCGGCTGTTACCAGTGCATCCAGCGCCACAATTTGCAGCGGCGACGCACAGAACTATACGATTACGAGCAACGTAGCCGGGACAACTTTTACCTGGAGCAGGCCAGCGGCGACGGGCATAAGCAACGCTGCGGTTTCCGGGCAAACCGGCAACCCTATAACCGAAACGCTGGTCAATACAACATCTGCGCCAGTTAACGCGGTCTACACAATAATACCTCAAGCCAACGGATGTACCGGCGCGCCATTTAATTATACCGTAACTGTAAATCCCACACCAACGGTAACCAGTGCGGCAAGCGCCACCATTTGCAATAGCACGCCACAGAATTACACGATAACAAGCAACGTAACAGGAACGACTTTTACCTGGGGACGGGCGGCGGTGACCGGTATAGGCAATGCGGCAGTTTCCGGGCGAACCGGTAACACCATTACGGAAAGTTTAACCAACACCACGAACGCCCCCATCGCGGTTACGTACACTATAATTCCACAAGGCAGCGGCTGTCCCGGACCTTCGTTCAATTATGTTGTAACGGTTAACCCGACACCAACGGTTACTAGTGCAGCAACCGGTACCATTTGCAATAATACCGCCCAAAGTTATGCTATCACAAGCGACGTCACCGGCACCATCTTCAGCTGGAGCCGGACGGCAGTTACGGGCATCAGCAATGCGGCGGTTTCCGGACAAAGCAGCAGCACTATTGCGGAGAGCCTTAACAATACCACCGCGACCGCTATAAACGTTACCTACACCATTATACCTGAAGCTAATGGCTGTACGGGCCCATCTTTTAATTATACCGTTACCGTAAATCCCACTCCTCTGGTTACCAGCGCAGCCAGCGCTGCCATTTGCAATAACACGGCTCAGAGCTACACGATAACAAGCAATGTGAACGGTACAATTTATAACTGGAGCAGGCCTGTTGTCGCGGGAATCAGTAACGCCCCTGTCAACGCCCAAGCTGGCGATCTTATAACGGAAAGTTTGACGAATACTACATCAGCGCCTGTGGCGGTTACTTATGTTATTATCCCGACAGCCAACGGCTGCGCCGGATCTGCATTTAATTATACGGTTACGGTAGACCCGACACCTATAGTAACGAGCGCCGCAGCCGGCACGATTTGCAACAATACGGCCCAGAACTATGCTATTACCAGTAATGTTGCGGGGACAACGTTTACCTGGAGCAGGCAAGCCGTTAACGGCATCAGCAACCCGACCGTTAATGGACAAACCAGCAGCACTATTACGGAAATACTGCTTAATGCTACAACGACCCCGGTAACAGTAACCTATGTGATAACGCCGCAGGGCAACGGCTGTCCCGGACCGGCTTTCAATTATGTAGTTACGGTTAATCCCACCCCGACAGTAACCAGCGCGGCAAGTGTAATATTATGTAATAACATTGCACAGAACTATATGATTACCGGCAATGTGAGCGGCACGACCTATAACTGGAGCAGGGCCGCTGTCGCAGGCATCAGCAATGCAGCAGTTTCCGGGCAAACCGGCAGCACCATCACCGAAACCTTGGTGAACACCACCAATGCGCCTGTTGCGGTTACTTATGTGATCACCCCAACAGCCAACGGA
>Ga0134126_10004812_pt1 | contig 16888 bp, 14 predicted proteins | sample KB31752_FD_96881 | JGI IMG/M metagenome (GOLD analysis project Ga0134126, IMG submission 96881) | Terrestrial soil microbial communities with excess Nitrogen fertilizer from Kellogg Biological Station, Michigan, USA - KB3-175-2 | ecosystem: Environmental > Terrestrial > Soil > Unclassified ...
CATGCTGCAACCAAAACCTTCGTTCGTCGAGCAAATCTCAGCGAACGGCAACCAGGGAATTTCCTCGCTGTCTCACTCGATGGGGTCACCTCACCAGGAGCTCGAAGCCGCGATTTCTGGGCGGAAACGAGAATTTTTGAACCTCGATGGTGAAAATTCGCTGCTTAATTCCCTGCGGCAGGGAAGTGCTATCCGCCGTTGGCCGCCGCAGTCGACACCTTTGTTATAGGGAGTTCCTCTTAAAAACTGCACATGAACTGCTGCAATTTCGTGCTGCGAGTGACGAATCGGGTTCTTTCTAAAGGTAGCGAGCACTTTAGTCATCTACATTTCGCGCGCTAACGGTGGCAAATTCAGCACTTGCACATCCAGCACATCTCGATAGCCACCGAGGGGCGAATGAAATTCCAACTTAACAAGAGATTTTTACCCACAGTGTGGGCTCTCGGGGTAGTGACCCTACTCGCAGTGAGCTCGCTCTATGCCGCACAACCGACGATCGGACCCGAAGGTGGCGATGTTCGCACCTTTGCTTACGATCCTCAGAACCCGGACCACATTCTGCTCAGCACCAGCACTGGCCAGATGTATTCGTCCAACGACAACGGCAAGACCTGGTCGCGCTTCGCTCGCATTGGCGAGAGCAGCGACTACGTTCTTGATCACATCTATTTTCATCCCAGCGATTCGCGCATCATCTACGTTGCTGCATGGAGCGTAAACGGCGAGAACGGCGAACTGTTCCGCAGCGAAGATGGTGGACGTAGCTGGCAGTCACTCCGGCAGATGAAGGGAAAATCGATTCGCTCACTGGCGATCGCGCCTTCGAATTCGCAGATGCTCGTTGCCGGCGCGCTCGATGGCGTCTATCGCTCAAACGACGGCGGACGCAACTGGGCTCGCATCTCGACCGAGCAAATTCACAACGTTCAGTCGCTCGCTATTGATCCGAAAGATTCCAACATCATTTATGCCGGAACCTGGCGCCTGGCCTTCAAGACCAGCGACGGCGGCGAGAGCTGGACCAAGCTCGCCAAGGGCATGGATGAAGATTCCGACGTCTTCTCGATCGCAATCGATCCGAAGACTCCGGCCACGGTTTACGCCAGCGCCTGCACCGGCGTTTACAAGAGCGTGAACGGTGGACAGCTCTTCAGCAAAGTCCAAGCAATTCCGGTGAGCTCGCGTCGCGTGCGCGTGATCAAGGAAGATCCCAGCAACCGCAGCGTGATCTACGCGGGCAGCACGACTGGCCTGTGGAAGAGCGTGAACAGCGGATTGACTTGGCGCCGCGTCTCGGCCGCGAATCTGATCGTCAATGACGTGATGATCGATCCGCGCAATCCGAAGCGGGTGCTCCTTGCCACCGATCGCAGCGGCGTAATGGCCAGCAACGACGGCGGACTCACCTTCTCATCTTCAAACAACGGCTTTGCGCATCACGAGATTGCCGCGGTGCTCGTCGATAAGTCCCAGAATGACACCATGTATGCCGGCGTTGTGAACGACAAGTCGTTCGGCGGCGCCTTCATGTCGGTGGACAACGGTTCGCACTGGTCACAGCTCAGCCGCGGACTCAACGGCAGCGACGTCTTCGCCCTTGCGCAGGACGGCAATGGCCAGCTCGTCGCCGGAACCAACACGGGAATCTATCGCATGGATGCTGCAACCCGCACGTGGAGCAATGTCTTCATGACGGCTGCCTGGCGTCCGTATGTGACCGATCTCCGCATCGATGGCGAGAACTGGTTCGCAGGTTCCACTTCGGGACTCCTCTACTCGCATGACAACGGACGCTCGTGGCAGGTTCAGCGCAACACAGGCAAAGAGCCCGTTGCGATCGTGCGCAGCAGCGCCAACCGCGTTGCCGCAGCCGGATATCGCACGATCATGACTTCGAGCGACGGCCGCAGCTTCGCGCAGATGCCTCCTCCTTCGGTGTCCGTGATCACGGGAATGCTCCTCGACCAGGATTCGGCTCTCTGGGTTTCATCACCCGAAGGCCTATTCCGTGAGAAGTCGGTCGGCGGATGGGAGTCGGTGAAGACCAACCTGCCTGACCGCAGCATCAAAGCTCTCACCTACGATCAGCGTACGCGCCGTATGTACGCAGTCGTGGATTCGTCGAATGAAGTGTTCGCCAGCAACGACGGCCGCAATTGGACCTCGGTCTACGAGAGTGGATATCAGGTGCACGAACTCGTGCCTGCCGGCAACAACCTGCTGGTGGTCACCAAGTACGATGGCATCATCAATTCCGACGCCAGCGACCTGAACGCAAAGCTGAGTGCCAACATCACCAAGTGAGTTTGCTGAGTTAACTATCCGGTGGCGGGACCTGAACGGGTCCCGCCTTTTTCCTTGCTCACTTCCGCAGCAAACTCCAGAATTACGAGTTGAAAATCAAGCGAGCAATGCTCTCGCGTTAAGACTGTCGCAATAAAACGGCACGACGGGGCGACGTTTCCGATGAAGACAATCGATCGGCTGTTCGGATGCCTGATGTTTCTGGGTGGGATCGGCCACGGCATAGGCTCGTACCAGTTCTACAAGTTGCAACCGACGAATCTCCTGTGGGCACTTTCGGCTTCGTTTGCGACCTTTCAACTCGCAGCGTTGAATCTGTTGCGTACAGGCCGACCGGGCGATCGATCCTTGGCCTGGACCTGTTTTGCGGGATGCCTGGTGCAGGTCGGCTTCGCGGTAACATTCGGCCGACTGATCGGAAATATGTTGGATTTCCGTCCCTTTGTGACCGCAATCCTCGCACTCGTTCTGGCTGCATTCAGCTTACGGGGTGCACTGCAACGGCAAGCATGATTATCGCCGGAGGGAACCCTGGCCAAGTCCCGCCTTTCTTCCTCCCTGCTTCCCAATGCTCGTTATTGGATTAATTATTCTTCGTGTCTTCAAATCGAACTTTTGTCCGGGTGACAAATAGTAATAAAGCTTGCCTGCGTGGTTCTTATTGTCATGTATCAGAACCCGCCGATTTCCAATCACCTCGAAGCTATTTCCATGAACGACAATCGCGCCTTCTTCATCGATGCCGATCCCGATCAGCGTAGGATGCGCTGCAATCACGGGGTCGAGGTCGGCTTCGCGATGGCGAACAATTACATGCTGGTCGATCGCTGAGTTCTCAAGTAAGCCAAACCCATCTTCTTGGCCCGGAACCATCATGATCCTGTTGTCTCTTTCAGGATTTTTCTGGTCGCCTGGGGCGCCGCGCACTAGAAACGATCCCTGAATCGTGGCACCTGCAGACTCGCCGCCCACCACTCCTCCACGCGCGAGCAGTGCCTTGATCTCACGTTCGACCGACGTGCCCAGGTAGGCGTCTGCCAACCGCCACTGGCGGCCGCCCCAAATCCATACACCAGATGCGTGACGCAGAGGCTCGACAAAATCCGCCGAGTTCGCCCGATTGCGGTCGCGAGTGTGGAGCACGCTCACATGGCTGGCTCCAAATACGTTCGTGAATCCGTGTGCAACCCATTCAACCCGAAGTTCGTTGTCGGGCACAAAGCTGGGATTCAACCGGCTATATAAAGCCTGCAGCAAGGGGGTATGCCAAGCGAGTTGTCGGTCCGATGAAGCAGTAGGAATGACGACAAAATTAGCTTGTGATCCAGCGGCAAGTCTTACGAATTCCGCTGCGACAGAGGGATCAATCTTTCCTCCCCCATCGATTAGCAGCCAGCCATTCTGCGGACCCAATGTGGAACTGTGGTCATAGTCGGCTGCGAGAACAGGCGCGACTAGAAGCAAGGCGGAGAAGAGGATCCGAGAAAACATCACGGTCCTCGAGGGAAGCGTATGACTCCGGGCGCGGCCGAGTCAATCTCGAGCCGGAGCTCAATGCGCCTGAATATCGATTGCCAGCAGGTTAATTACATACTGGCTTTTGAGCGCCTTGGCGAAATCGATATTGCGTAATACGATCATCTTCACGTTGGTCTTGTCCCCGAGCGCACCTAGTTGTTTGCTTGCACTGGTTCCTTTGAGGCAGATCGCCTCGAGCGGCCTTCCTATATCGGGACTCGTGAACGTGAACGTCGCCGGATTGTTTGAGGTCATGTGCAGATTCACCGCGCTCACTGTGCCTGCGACCGCGACGTAGTTCTCGTCCTGCCCATCCATTCCAGTGAACGTCAGAGTATCCTTCGTTGAGTCGTACTGGACTTGGATTCTGTTGTCCTGATCGTTGAGATTATGCGGGCTGGTCCAAGTGTGGATTGACGGTTGATCGGGAATGTCCACGTCGAAAGCCTGCATTTTGCCGTTGATTGAGACTGCACGCACGGGATGAACTTCGAAAATGTGCGCATCATCGCTGGGGTGAAAACCGGGATGCTCAAACAGGCAGCGGAAAAAACCGCTTACTTGCAGCGTCGCGCCCACACTGCTCCTAAACGTGGCGAGCCATGCCTTCGCATTCTGCAATTCGCAAGGCACGTGCGGCTGAAGCTGCTTCACGCCGAGATCGAAGTGGATGTCGCCGTCGCCTTCGAGTGTGTATGTCCCATCATTGGCGGCGAGCCGAACCTGTCGCTGGGCGGGAGCCGTGAGATGAACAAGCTGCTTCTTGAGTAGCGTTCCTGTTACGGTGACGTCCTGTAGGCTGGCGAGCTGCGAGGCGTTTGGAACGATGATTGTCTTCGGCGCAGCCGTACCAATCTTGTACGCGTTTAGCAGCGCCGACAACGTGTTTGCATCGAGAGTCTTTCCTTTCAGCCCCGAAGAACTTTTCCTCGGCTTCGATCTTTTCTTCTTTGCAGGTCTCGCTTTCGGCATGATTGTCCTTATCCTCTAAACTGCGCGGACCGACCGGCTCAGAAGCTCAACCGCTTAGGAGCTTGGCAGCTTAGCAGCTTCTCTCAGCGACAGACGCTATCGAGCCGTAGGGTGCTAGCGGGACGCGCTGGCAGTGACAGATGTCGCTGCGCCATCGCTCCCTCCAGGGAATCCGGGTCGGATAGGCGAGGGTTTGTCGAAGAACGGTAGAACTCGTCACTCTCGGCTTTTTCGAGTGTTACAAAGTGGAAGCCTTTAGACGTATACAGCCTCAACAGCTTCGGGAGCATTTCGGCATCGAATGCGCCGATGTGCATCAGGAGCACATATGGAATATCGCGCCCTAGTAGTGTCTTCGATAAGCCGCGATAGTAATCGGCGCTTTGGTCTGCGACCTTCAGATAACTGTCTGCGAGCGCGGCGATTGCTGCAGTGTCGGCCTTGGCTTTGCAGCGTGCGTACGGTTCGTTCCACTCGTAATCGGCAAAACTCATCGTAACGGCAGCAATCTTGTAGCCGTGCTGCGCGAGAAACTCGCGAAAGCCCGCTCTCTTCTCCGGCGTGTCTCCCTCGGCGAGAAATGGATATCGAAACCAATGCCAGGCCGAGCCTTTCATCCGTTCGCTCAAGATCGGCTCGTTTCGTGCGACATCCTGCTCGAAATCAGCCAACAAGGTCTGGTTTAAGTTCAGATGCGACCAGCCATGATTCCCAAGAGGATTGCCCGCTGCACGCCACGCATCGAGCACCGCCGCGTCTGCAGGATTCTTGCTGATTGCGACGCCATTGACGAATCCAAAGATGGGCGGCAGCTTGGCATCGTGTAGGGCTTTCAGAATCTTTGCAGCAATCTCGATTCTCGTATCTCCGTCCGGCAATGGTCCGTGGGCGGGCAGATCGTCAAATGTGATCGCAAGTTGCGGCGCTGTGGATGGTATTTGCGCCTGGGTTATTCCGCACACCATGTTCATGCAGCCAACAACCAGCATTAGCAAAAGTCTTCGCGGCAAGACCCTCGGAATTCTTCGCATATGTAGTAACCGCAACGTGATGTTCTGAACGCAGCCTTGTGCAGCAGATGATAATAGGATCGCGACATGAATTACTGCAGTTTCGCCATCGCAAATCTCCACAATTCGGATTCCGGCTAATTCGCCGACTTGTCAGCCGTCTATCAATCAATGCCGATTTAGTGGTTGCCTATTGCCAACAGGCTGAAATAGAGGAACATTCGTCTGATATGTGTGTTGTGAATAACATGCGGACTTGGTACACGGGTCTTGCAACTTCCATTTTGCTGCTGGTGCTCGCGTCCGTTTCATCCCTAAGTGCGCAACAGCCGAGTAAAACTGCCGAAACGGCTTCCATTGTCGTATCAAAGCCCGCTGCTCCCACGTTGCCGGCGGCTCCGGGATCGCTCACTCCGGAGCAGATGCGTGATCTTATCCAGAAAGTCGCGGCCAACGACATGGAAAACGACAAGCGGCAGCGTGACTACACGTACATCGAGCGAGACATCGAAAACAGCCTGGATGGCAAGGGAAATACGAAATCTACCGAAACGAAGAATTACGAAGTCCTGAACATCTACGGCGAGCAGGTGCAGCGGCTGATTGAGAAGAACGACAAGCCAATCTCGGAAAAAGAAGCTGCCAAAGAAGAAGAGAAGATTCAGAAGATCATTAACAAGCGGCGGAATGAATCCGAGAAAGATCGTCAGAAGAGGGACGAAAAAGAAGCCAAAGAGCGCGAAGAAGGGCGCCAGTTCGAACGCGAGATCTCCGACGCCTATAACTTCACCCTACTTGGCACAGAACTCGTCGGAGGACGCGAGGCTTGGATGATCTCAGCCGAGCCGCGCCCTGGATTCGTTCCCCATATGAAGTACGCGAATTATTTATCGAAATTCCACGGTCGCATTTGGATCGATAAAGCCGACGTGCAGATGTCCAAAATGGATATCGAGGCCCTCGATACAGTTTCCTGGGGACTTTTCCTCGCACGCTTTCACAAAGGCTCGCATTTTATGATCGAGCAAGCACGTATCAATGACGAAGTGTGGTTGCCGCGGCAACTCGATTTCAAGATCAATCTTCGGCTAGCGCTGCTCAAGAGCTTCAACATGGACGCCGAACAAACCTTCCGTGATTACAAGAAATTCCGAACTGACTCAAAGATCGTCGGCGTAGGCGAAGTACAGAACGACAAATAAAACAGTTAAACTAGCGTCCTGCGTGCCTTTGCTGTTCAGCTTCGAGGCTCCGCAGCTTCGCGGCTGTCTATCTCACCTTCAACCCATACTTCTGCGTCATGGGCGGAACAATGCCATTCATGCGCAGGTACTCGACTAATTGTCCGTAGTGATCAGTCATGTGCCAAACTGAAGCTACTGAGATGCCAAGCTTCGTGTTTGGCGCGGCATATCGTCCCTCGACTCGGTCTACGGCATTCTCCGCCGCAAGCGTCGCGATCACGCGGTTCGAGTAATCGAATGAGTCTTTCAGATACTTGATCAATTCGGCCTTGGTCTTCGCCGGATCATGTCCGCCTCGTTCACAATCATCGGGCGGCTTCTTGCCTTCGAATTCATTGAACATGGCGAATTGCGCACAGGCGACATGCTTCACCTGCTCGCCGAAGCTGCGGGCATCGTCGAACTTGCCGGCCGTCGGGATATAGCCGTACTTATCTTCCGGCATTGCCTCGGCCACGCCGAGGAAACTGCCTTCGGCGAACTTCAGTGTTTCTGCGACGCTGCCGGCAATGGTTGTGGGAACATCTCCCAAGAACGACCGTTGACGGCTCTTCGCTGCTGTTCCCGAATTGGGTTTGCTCTGAGCTGAACAAACTGTGAGCCCTACGACCAGCAGCAAAACGATTTCAATTTTCATTGATCCTCCTTATCGAAGGCCTGAAGTCTTTCGCCGATACGACTGAATCAGCTGATTAAGCTCACCGACGTTGCAGTCGCTCGCAGAATTCAGGCGGTTATCGCGACGACGGAAGAGCTCCCATGGCTTTCGGTGCAATGCAGCTTCCGGATGACGTTCGCGCACATGCTGGGGAAAATCCTTCATACACTTGCGTGGTCCTACTGGCGAGGAGTGGAACTGCTCTTTGCAGATGGAGCAGCGTGCGATGTTTATGTCGGCGTCGGGAATCAGTTCGAGGAACACTTCAGTCATGATGAGGGCATTATGCACTAGGTGCGTCGAGCGGATATCCGCATCACGCTCGGTGAAGGAAAACCTCCACTGCTTCGCGCTTGCCTTTCCTAAAGGCACCAAAATTAGAACGAACTTGCCGCGGTTGGAAGGAATTACGCAGCCGCACGACGAGGCCTTCCGGCCTCTTCGGCAGGAAGGAAAATGCTGAACACGGTCCCACGATGCTGCGGGCCCGTGCTGCTTTTCAGCCGAATGAAGCCGCCATGCTTCTCGACGATGCCTTGCGACACCCACAGGCCGAGCCCTGTTCCTTTTTCCGCTTTCGTAGTGAAGAACGGTTCGAAGAGATGTGCGCGATGGTCGGGTAGGATTCCTTCTCCGGTATCGCCGATCACCACGCGAACTCCAGGCTTGCGCGAGTTGCACCACTCTTGTGAGCGATACAAACGAATGCGCAGACAGCCATCTTTGGGCAGTGCTTCGACGGCATTGCCGACAAGGTTGGAAAACACCTGGCGCAATTCGCTGGCATATCCGTGAATACTGCCGCTGAAGCGGATCTCGCGTTTTACCTGGAGGTTCCTACTGCGGATTGCGCCGGCGTAAAGAAACAGAGCGGAATCAATCAACTCTTCGAGATTTACATCATTGGGCGCGCCAGAGTCGCGGTAAAAAGCCAGGGTCTGCCTCGTGATGTGAGCGACGCGGGCAAGCTCTTCTTGCGCGGTGTGAGCGTAATTACGAACCACATCGGAGACTGCTTCCGTTTCGATCAGATAGATCAGATTTGTAAGCGCCGCGAGTGGATTATTAATTTCGTGCGCGATGGAAGCAGCCAGCCGTCCGGTTGCGGCAAGTTTTTCTGAGCGGCGCAGCGCTTGCTCAGTCCGAAGACGCTCTTCGATATTGAACAGCGTGATTAGCAGGCCCGCGCGTTCCATATTGGGAAGTACCAGCGGGCTTGTGCTCAACAGAAGGTGGACCGATTCGTTTTCTCGCCGCAAGCAGACTTCGGTTCCCCGAAACTCACGGCCTGAGAGCGCCTGCGCGATTTCAAACCACTGGCCAGGCCCTTTCATTCGTTCGCCGCCGTGCTGCGCGATGATCTCGAGTCGGACCGCTAGATCGAAGCGGCGCAGCAGAGGATTACCCGACGACAGCTCCTCGAATGCATGATTGCAATGCTGGACGATGCCATTGTTGTCGCAGACCGCCATCGGCTCACGGGCATTGCTGAGAATGAGCCTGGCGAGCTTCCCATCGGCAACGATCTGCTCGTTACGCTTTTGCTCAGAGAGGTCGGTCACAACCATGCAGATGGCCGTGGCTCCGAACTCGGTACAACTGCTGGCGGAAACGAAGACAGGGACTTGGTCACCATTGCTCCGGGTAAGAGTGAGTTCGCAGCGTCCACCGGAGTGATTGCGGGCTTCGCGGAAGATGGCGTCAAATTGGCTCCGTTCGGATTCGGGAATGAAGCTGAAGATGGACGCTCCGATAACGGTTGCCAATGGGCGCGTCAGCAGATTGGCTGCCGCTTTGTTGGCAAACAGGACGGTTCCCGCGGAACTTATGGTGATTGCTGCCTCGTCCATCGCCTCGACGAAAACGCGGTAAGCGTTCTCGGCGCCAGCGAGAGTGAACACCCGATCGTGTCCAGAGCCGGAGACGACAATGGCGTCCACCGCTCCTCCGCGGATCGCGGCCAGAGTGTCTTCGCACTCCTGCAGGCGCGCGCGAAGCTCGCTCAATTCCTCCGACAAGCGGGACACCTCCAGGGCGCCAGGATCAACGTTATTTCGTTTTGGTACTGCCATATGCCGTAATCGGAATTCCCAACTTGTGAAGTATGCGATTCGTATCTTCGCTAATGCCGATGAATGCCCGCCGAGGCTGGGGTTCGACTTTCACCAGGGTCGGGGCAGCGATGATGTTGTCTTGCCTCGCCAGTCCCGGCTCTTGATACAAATCGATCACTTCAAAATTGCAGCGACCTTCAGGGAACATCGACGCCAGGCGTCGCACCATCTGGATCGCCTGCGACGACTTCAGGCTCGAACCCGCCACGTAGAGCCGCAGCCAATAAGCAGTCACACCCAGCGAAGGGCGAAGTATTCGCGGCTCATCTTCGGCGCGGATCGCCTTCGGCATCGCTCGATTGCTCCCTCGCAATCATCTCCTTGCAGCAAAGCTTCGCGCAGGCTTCAGGTCCAGTCCTACCAGCACTCGCTCGGTGTTCGACAGATCTCCGATGATCTTCTTGATCGGAGTCGGAAGCCGGCGCACCAGCGTCGGCACGGCGATGATCTGGTCCCCTCGAGCGAGCTGGGGGTTCTCGAACAGATCGACAATTTCGATCCGATAGCGCCCGCCCATGTGTTTTTCACAAATTTGCTGCAGATTGCTGAATGCTGCGATTGAGTTCGGCGTATTGCCGGCAACATAAAGGCGAAGCTCCCATTCCATCGGTTCGTCAGCGCGCTTAACGGATGGCTTGGTTTCGCCGTTTCCGTTGCGCGAGCTCCGGGCACGCACGCCGCCGCTCTTTGACGTCCTCTTTTTCTTCATCGCGCCCTCTTTCTTGCCCAACGAGATTCACTTCCCTGCGCCATGTTGCGCTGGCGGCCATCAAGGAACAGCATGTGAATCCCGCTATCAGTAATCTCAAACGGCTCCATCTTGCGGGAATGTGCCATGCCTCTCGACTTCAATAGGTGGATGGCCCGCTGCCGCTCGGGCGCGGAGGCCGAAACATCGCGCACCAGAATGTCCATCTCGCGAAGCAAAATCCAGGTATCCATCAACGAGGAGATTCCAACTGAGGTTTCTTCGACCATCCCCTTCACAGTCAAGTTAGTGAACATGGCAGTGATGTTCTTCATTTTTAGAAAGTCGATGAGTCGCGTCAGCATCGACTTGACGGCTGGGGAATCACCGATGGAAACGAGGTTCGTGATGGGGTCCACGACCACAATTACGGGCTTGAAGGCACTAATATCGCGATGCATTCTCGCCAGATGACCTTCAAGACCGGTACTGGTCGGGCGCGACGCTTCGATGCGCAACAGACCGCGATCCATCCACTGTTCGAGATCCAAGCCCACGGAACGCATGTTGCGCAGAATCTGGCTTGGCGATTCCTCAAAAGCAAAGTACAGGCAGCGCTCTCCCCGCTCGGCGGCGGCGTTGGCAAAATGCGCGGCGAAGCTCGACTTCCCCGTTCCCGCAGTTCCCGAAATGAGAATGCTGCTGTTACGGAAGAAACCTTTGCCTCCAAGCATGCGATCCAGACCAGGAATCCCGCTGGAGACGCGATCAGTAGAGGCTTGATGCGTGAGTCCGACCGAAGTAATTGGCACTACAGAGAGGCCGCTCTCATCCAGCAGAAATGGGAACTCGTTTGTGCCGTGCGCGGAACCGCGATACTTTACGATGCGCAAACGACGAGTCGAGACCTGCTCGCTCACCCGGTGATCGAGCAAAATCACGCAGTCCGCGACGTACTCTTCCAGACCATGGCGCGTGAGCGAACCACGCGGGCCGGTCTCGGCAGTGATGATCGTGGTCACGCCCTGTTCCTTGAGCCAGCGAAATAGCCGGCGCAATTCAGAGCGGACAATCGCCTCGTTGGGAAGCCCAGTGAAAAGAACTTCGACTGTGTCCAATACAAGGCGTTTGGCGCCAATACTCCGGATGCCGTGCTCAATCCGAACAAATAAACCCGAAAGATCATATTCGCCGGTCTCCTCGAACTCGTGGCGCGCGATCTGCACGTGATCGATGGCGAGTACCTTTTTCTTCTCGAGTGCGGACAGGTCATACCCGAGCGAGGCCATGTTCTGCGCCAGTTCCTCCGAGTTTTCTTCGAAGGAAATGCAAAGGCCAGGCTCACCATACTCAAAAGCGCCGCAGCAAAGATACTTCATCGCAAATAGCGTCTTGCCCGATCCGGCGCCACCGCAGACCAGCGTATTTCTGCCAGAGGGTATTCCACCGCGGGTGATTTCATCTAAACCTTCTGTACCGGTCGGAGTTTTTCTAACGAATTCCTGCTGGGGCAGGCGCTTATCGGCAGTTTTTATCCGTGGGTTGCCGTTGTTCTTCATTGTGTTTTCGCTCGCACACAGACCGCGTCTGGAAAGCAGGAACCATGAGTCCTTCTTGCGTACAGCGCCCCTCGGCGGATGCGCCGCATCTTGGCAGCTTTTTATGGGGGCCCATTAACCAACAGCTAAAAAGATGCTGAATGGGCGAGGGAAAGTTGTATGATAAGGGCGACGATAGTGTCTACGTCGCGGGCTCCGTATGCCGTCGAATCGCCTCAAATTAGTCGAGAAAGAGCTGAACTTCGAGACCACCGAAGTCGGCAGTGTGCCGCACGATCGCAAAGGTAAACACAACGCTCTGATGAGCCGCATCCTCCACGATCTGCAGAGGATTGAGCCTGGCGTGGCGTTGAAGATCCCGGTTTCCGCGCTGGGTTCCCAGAAGATCGAAAATATCCGCGCCGCTCTGACGAGGGAAATTAAGAAGACAAGACTGAAGATTGGGACTTCGATCGACGACGATTACTTCTACGTTTGGCGCAAGAAAGCGTAGAAGTCGCGATGCTCGCGCTTGGCGAGCTCTTCCAGAGATAGAGGTTTTTCCCAGATAAATCGCTTGCGTTCGGCAGGCGTCATCTCTCTTCCAAAGGCAGCTTTGAACAAACGTGCCGACGCGCCAACGTCCTGCTTGATTGAACGCTTTCTTGTTCGCGGCATGGGGAAATTGTATGCCTTTGGTCCGGTGTTTGCGAGCTACCCCTGTCGATGCCTCGCACACAACAAATCCGTTAGGCCTGAGGGACTTCCACCTTAGCTACCAGCGTGCCGATCGCATTGCTGCGATGATCTCGCACTCCCATTTTGAACACGTACTTGCCGGGCGGAAGATTGACCGTCTGATGATAGCGCAAGCCGTGTGTCATCACTTGCTTGTAGGTCTCAGGCTTCAGTTGCGTGGTGACGAGGTCGGCGTTAGTGGACCCGACCGGCTTGCCTTTCAGGTCGTAGATGCGGGTGAGAAATTCGAGTTCCGCGTGCTCAAGGCCGTTCTGTGGCTCGAAGTCGATGGATTGAGGAACCACGCTGAAATCCAGCGCCACCTCTTTGTGTTCTTTATCCGGCGGAGTCACGCGCACGAGGAATGGAAGCGCCGTGCTCATCGGAGCATCCGGCGCGAGCGATCGGAGAAACTCGGTGCGCGCGGTTTTCTCGTCCGGCGGATGCGTCCCAGTCGCGAAATAGCCCTTCCTGTAGTGAGTTTGCAAGCCCTTGCGGTCGAGCTTCACTTCGATCTTGCGGAACTTGCCATCATTGCTCTTGTCTTCCGGATAGTACGCCAATGTGTAGTATGTGGAGCCCTCGGCGACGCTCAGAGCAATGGCACGATCGATGTCATTGCGATTGTAGAATGCGCGTCCGCCGGTCTGGCTTGCGAGTTCGTTCATTGACGCATGAGAAGCGGCCAGTTGGGCGCTGCCACGCTGCATCTGCTGCATCCCTCGCATTCCTCCTCTCGGTCCAGCGAGAGAAGCACCACGCTGCGAAGCATCGGGCATGAAGCTGCCCACAAGGCCACGCGCGTCCACTGGATACACAGCAATCTGCTCGTTCGCAAACACGGTTGCAGTGTTGCGCAGATCATCGCCGTATTGGCGCGCAACGTTGAACGGATTGCTCGAAGTCTCGTCTGGGAAGATCGTGAGGGGGAACGACCCGGACAGCCACACTAGATTCTTGCGTCCTGGATAACCCGCGATGTTGTGCGCCAGCTCGTTCATCGCATCGAGCGTCATGCGTACCTGCAAATCGAGTTGAAACGCCTGCTGATCCGACTCAAACTCCTGCATCCTGTGCGCCATCTCCGCGACGCTCTGATCGCTGGAGTCTGGGTCCAATCCGGGAAATTCATCGCTTAAGTCCTGCCGGTCCTGATTGAACATCGAGCTTTGCAGCGTGATCTTCTTGATGGCTTCGTGCAGCACGTCAGGATCCGCGGTAAAGTCCTGAATCATCCTCAGCCGCGTGCCCAACGTGTAGATGGCAACATTGCGTCCAGGCTCGAGATGCTCCAGGTACTTCACTAGCTGCTGGCGCATGTAGGGCTGATCCTTGAAGGGCGTGTTCAGGCCGTCAATCAGCAGAATCGTGGGCGGACCAACTTCGCCGTTGAGATTGCGCAAGTTCGTGAAGACTCCTGGAGCCAACGTGAATGGCTGGTAAGCAGTTTTTCCCGGAACGGGAGGAGGCGGCGGCTGAAATGCGAAGGCGACGACCTTTTGCGGTTTGCCGTTTTCCTTTACTTCAAAATCCGCCTGTTTCAAATCTGTAACGGGCCTGCCGCTGCGATCGGTTACGACTATATCCACTAGCACGAGTCGCGTGGTCACCTTCACAAGCGGCGGGTTCGATGGTTGCGACGTTTGCGCGGCTGGGGTTTCTGAAGGCGGGGAGGAAGCTTTCTGACCCGGAGCTGACGAACTCGCTTTGTTCTGTTCACTCGTCGCCGACGTTGGCTGCGAGATCAGTGGTGCTACGGATGTGCTCGGTTGGTTTGTGCTGTTTTGGGAAACGCTCGGAACTTGCGTAGAAGCGGAGGGGGACTGCTGGCCAGCGGAAATCAAGGCTAGCAATAGGATGGAGAGTAATAACCGCATAGGCACTCCTGCTAAGACTCGAAACCAGAGTAACCTATCCCAGGTCGTAGCTTCTCTTGGCATTTATCCGATTTCCCTGAACGCTAAACTAGATTTTTTCTTGGGAAGTGAGGGCGGCTCTTGGTGTCAAATTCGTATATGCGCTTGGTGCTGAACGTTCTCAAGAGCCTGCTGGTCGCAACCGCCGCTCTTTGCCGCCATAGCCATGAATGCTTACGTTTATCTTGCATTTGAAAGGAAAGCGCCTCCAGGAACTGTCGCTGGATAGGATCCGATCAGCCTGATGCATGTTCGGGGACTTTCAACCTCAGCCATCGAATTTCTATTCCTTGGGTTCCCTTTGCTGCTGTTCGTGGCTAGCTGGGCGCTCGCTTACCGTCGATTTACCCGAAGACAGCTGCGTGCCTGAATGTCCCATTTCTTCTTTCATAACGCGAGACTTTGGTCTCGCTAAGGCAAGAGCCTCTCTTCCTGCAGGCCTAACAAACTAGCCTACGGTCTCTCCTGTCTAATGTGACACCCGCCAGCGGCACAAAAAACTAAGGGCGAAGCCCGCTGCCTCGCCCTCTACTCATCTTTTCGTGACGCTCATTACTGCGGCTGCGCGCTAGCCGAAGCGTTGTTGGCCGGAGCCGTTGCTCTGGCGCTGGCGCGTTCAGCGATGATGTGCTTCGCGTTGTCTGCCAGTTCCTTCGCTTGCGGCAGCAGTTGCAGAGCTTTGATCACCTGCGGATCGCTCTCCGCCTGGACCTTCAGACCTTCCTGTTGTCCAAACTCAGAGACGAACAGTTCAGCCTTAATGTGCGAGGCCACCCAATCCTGCTCCGCTGCGAAATCGGCTTCGGTGTAAGGAATCTTCTCTTCGTCGAGGAACTTGCGGAAGTCCTGCAGCACGGCGTCGTTCGCCTGGAAGTCTTTGTTGATATGGCGATTCAGCAGGTACTTCTTGGTGAAATTGAAGAACGCGTAATGCTGCAGTAGTTCATCGTCGAAGCGCGTGGGCTTGGGCGTGGGGATCTTCACGTCCGGCGTGATTCCGCCGCCGCCATAGACAGTGCGTCCGCTGTCGGTCAGCTTAACCTCTCGACCCGCAGTAGTATTTTCCTGATCGTCGTGGTTGTAGTAGTAGTCGTAGAGCGAAACGCCGTTGTAGTCGCGCTGGATGAGGCGTCCGCTGGGCGTGTAGTACTTGGCCGTGGTCAACGCGAGGCCGGTGTTTTCTGATAGGGGATAGACCGTTTGAACCAGACCTTTGCCGAAGGTGTTCTCGCCAACTACCAGTCCGCGATCATGGTCCTGAATCGCTCCGCTAACGATTTCCGCAGCAGAAGCAGTGCCGCGGTTCACAAGCACAACCAGCGGGTAATCCTTGCCGCCGTTCCCGTGCGCCGCGCGATAAACCTTCTCCGGCGAATTGCGGCCATGATGCGAGACGATCACCTGGCCTTTGTGCAAGAACTTGTCGGCGACGCCAACGCCTTCGCTCAATAGTCCGCCCGGATTCTGGCGGAGATCGAGAATGAGGCCCTTCAGTTCCCCTTGTGATTGGAAGCTATCCAGCGCCTGCGCGACTTCATGCTCAGTGGTCTCCGTGAATCCATTCACGTGCATGTAGCCGATCCCGGGACGAATCTCGAATGCGAGGTCAACGCTGTAGCGTGGAATCTCGTCGCGCACAACGGTGAACTCCAGCGGCTTCTCTGCGCCTTCACGAATGATCGTTATGTGTACGGTCGTGCCTTTTGCGCCTTTAAGCAGATCGGCAACTTCGCTGGTCGTCATGTTGTCGGTGGCATGCCCATCGACAGCGGCGATCACATCGCCCGGACGGATGCCCGCCTTGTAAGCCGGCGTGCCAACGAACGGCGCAATCACAATCACTTTGTTATTACGCGGACCCACCGACATACCCACGCCGTAATACTTGCCGCGCTGATCTTCGCGGAGCAACGCGTACTGCTTCGGATCGAAGAAGTTCGAGTGCGGATCGAGCACACGCAGCATTCCCGGAATGGCACCGTTGTAGATGGCCTTATCTGGATTGACCGGCTCGGCATAGTTCTTCTCGACCAGGTCGTAAACCTGCGTGAATTCCTTCAGATTGTCGCGAATTTCGCCATCACTGGAGCCTTCGACAGCAGCACTCCGCTGTCCGAAAACGGCACCCATGAAACCGCAAAGAAGAAGAACAAAGAGAACCAGGAAGAGAGAGCGACGGGAGCTA
>Ga0134126_10004813_pt1 | contig 16886 bp, 8 predicted proteins | sample KB31752_FD_96881 | JGI IMG/M metagenome (GOLD analysis project Ga0134126, IMG submission 96881) | Terrestrial soil microbial communities with excess Nitrogen fertilizer from Kellogg Biological Station, Michigan, USA - KB3-175-2 | ecosystem: Environmental > Terrestrial > Soil > Unclassified ...
GCGCGGAGAAGTTGGAGCGGCTGAACTTCACCTGGTCCGCCGGAGCCATGGCCGCGCCCGTGCTGCTGCTGCCGTTTCTGCGCGGGGCCAGCCTGCGGATTTTGTATGCCGCGTATGCGGCGGTGTTTCTGGCGCTGCTGCTGTGGGTGATTCTCCATGAGCGTCATGAGCCGCCGCCTGAGCCCGTGGCTCTGGAGCCGGTCTCCAGCGGTTCGGGGGGCATGGCGTCGTTTGTCACGCTGGTGCTGCTGGCCGTGGGCGCGGTCGGCGTTGAGACCGCGCTGGGCGGCTGGCTCAGCACCTATTCCCATCGCGCCTCGCCGCATGGGTTTGCGTATGGGGCCTTCGCCACGTTTCTCTTCATGCTGGGATTCGTCTCCAGCCGCTGGATCTTTTCCACCTCGCTGCTGGCCAGGATCGGGCACCAAAGCTTGCTGCGCCTTGCGCTGTGGGCGGCCGCCGGATCGGTCCTGCTTCTGGTCGCCGGGCATCACGGGGCGGTGATCGATGTGGCCGCCGCGCTGTGCGGCTTGAGCATTGGCCCGGAGTTTCCGCTGCTGCTGGCGTTTCTGCTGGAGCGTTCTCCGAAGGGATGGATCTTCGCCGCGGCTGGATTGGGCTCGGCAATTTTCCCCTGGCTGACCGGTGCGCTTTCGACGCACTTCGGCTCACTGCGCTACGGACTGCTCGTGCCGCTGCTCGCCGCCCTCGCGATGATTGTTCTGGGCTCGGCGGGATTCCGTTTCGAGAAGGATACCGGCCTGGCCGCGCCTCAGCCGGAGTAACAGTCAAAGACGAACGTTTGTCTAAAGGAGAAAACCACACATTTCCCTTGACACGGCTCCGCCCTCAAGTTCTAATTCTCCCATTCGCATTCCTTGAAATCGAGAAAACGCATGGAGTAGAACGTTTGCCCCCGTCCATGCGCGAACGGGCAAACGCGTTGGCGAGAGGACAGGTTGGCGACGATGAAAGTGGCGCGGCGTCCGGTTGCATATCGCTCGAAGTTCAGAATGGCGGCGATGGCAGCCGCTCTTGGAGCGGCGTTCGCGTTTTCCGGGTTGACCGGATGCGGCGGCAGTGGTGGTGGCGGCTCAACCACAACTCCGCCTCCACCTCCGGTGGCCGCAACACCCACGTTCTCACCCGCTGCGGGAACCTACACCACGACGCAGAACGTCACGTTGTCCGACACCACGACCGGCGCTTCCATCCACTACACGACGGACGGATCAGCGCCGAGCGGCGCATCGGCCCTTTATTCCACGGTCATTCCCGTATCCGCGAACACGACGATCAAGGCGATAGCGGTTGCCTCCGGGTACACAAACAGCGCGGTGGCCAGCGCCATTTATGTGATCAGCCTGCCGGCGGCGGCGACTCCGGCCTTCAGTCCCGCGCCGGGATCGTATACGTCCGCGCAGAACGTGACCCTTTCCGATTCCACAGCGGGCGCTTCCATTTATTACACGACAGACGGATCGACGCCGAGCGCCGCGTCCACGGCTTACACTGCGCCGATTGCGGTCTCCTCCACGACGACGATTCAGGCCATTGCCGTGGCAGCGGGATTTGCGAACAGCGCGGTGGCCACGGGGACATACTCGTTTCCCGGTTCCGGCACTCAGGTTTCGGTGGTCCTAAGCACGCATGACCGCACGCAACTGATGGCGGCGCAACCGACGGTCACCTTCTCGGCGAGCACCGGCGAGGCCGGAACCAATACGGTAGTGGTCGACTCGAATCAGCAGTATCAAACCGTGGAAGGCTTTGGGGCCGCGTTCACCGATTCGGCGGCGTATCTGCTGGAGCAGGTGGCGCAGCCCACCGCGCTTACCAGCACGATGAGTGATCTGTTCACGCGCAACGCGGGCGGAATTGGACTGAGCTTTATGCGCAATCCCATGGGAGCCTCCGACATTGCGCGATCGGTGTATTCGTTTGACGATCAGCCCGCCGGATCGGCTGACCCCACGCTGAGCGGCTTCTCCATCGCGCATGACCAGACTGACATCCTTCCTCTGATCGTCGCGGCGAAACAGCTCAATCCGCAGATGAAGATTATGGCGAGTCCGTGGAGCCCTCCGGGATGGATGAAGAACTCCGGCACCATGATGGGCGGAACCCTGCTTCCCGCCGACTACACCGCGTTTGCAAATTACTTTGTGAAGTACATTCAGGCCTACCAGGCGGCGGGCGTGCCGATTGATTACATCTCGCTACAGAACGAGCCGCTGAATAACACGACCTCGTATCCGAGTATGTTGATGGATTCATCGACGCAGTTGACGGTGCTGCGGGATTCCGTGCTGCCCGCGCTGGCCTCCGCCGGGCTCTCCACCAGGGTGCTGGTGTATGACCACAACTGGGATACGCCGGCCTATCCGGACACGGTGCTGAGCGACCCGACGATTCTGGCTTCGAGCCAGGTGGCGGGCACGGCCTGGCACGGCTACGGAGGCGCGCCCGGCGCGCAGCAGCTTGTGCAGAACGCTTTTCCCGCGAAGGGCGCGTGGATGACGGAGCACTCTGGCGGAACGTGGGTCTCTGACCAGTTCACCTCGGATTTTCTGGAGATCACGCAGGTAATGCGCAATGCGTCCAAGGCCTATGTAAAGTGGAGCCTGGCGCTGGACCAGAATCTCGGCCCGAACCTGACGCAGAACGCGAGCCTGGGCGGCTGCAACACCTGCACGCCAATTGTGACGGTCAACAGCTCGACGGGCGCAATCACCAAAGACATTGAGTTCTATACGCTGGGGCACTACAGCAAATACGTTCTGCCCGGCGCGGTGAGGATTGATTCGAGCAACACTCCCTTTATTGCCACCGTGGCGTTTGAGAATCCGGACGGCTCGACCGCATTGATCGCGTTCAACAATTCCACGGCGAGCCGGACGTTCACGGTTCAGTGGGGAACGCAGGCTTTCGCCTACACGCTGCCGGCGCAGGCGGCGGCCACATTTACATGGAGCGGCGCGCAGATGGGGGCGACTCCGGCTATGGCCGCGACGGCGCAGATTCAGGGATCGAGCTACAGCAGCGAAACCAAGCTCGAGACCGAGACTACTGCCGACGCGAGCGGGGAGTATGACCTGGGTTACATCGCGCCGGGGGCAACCGCCGTTTACAAGAATGTGGATTTTGGCAGCTCTCTGACCGGCGTCAGCGTACGCGAGGCGAGCGGGGGAGCGGGAGGCGCGGTTGAGTTTCATCTCGACAGCGCAACCGGTCCGCTGATCGCGACCGTCACGCTGCCCGTTACCGGCGGCTGGCAGAGTTGGCAGACCGTCAGCGGCGCGGTGTCGGGCGCGACCGGCATTCATGACCTCTACATTGTGTTCACGGGCTCATCCAGCGGCATCGCCAACCTCAACTGGTTTCAGTTCCAGTAGGCGGAATGGAACCTTGCCGGAAATCACAAAACAAATAACTTAGGGAAGCTTCGGTTCTTCAGCACGTGATCAGGCGCCGCCCTGAATTGCAGAAGAAGGACAAAAGGAAGGAAACATCCGATTGTCTAAAGAGAGCAGCGAGAGAATTTGCTTGACAGCGGTTAATTCGGCATGATGTAATCCACTCCGCGTGCCAAAGAGGAAATTTGCATCAAGTTAGACAACCGTTTGTCTTAAGATAGATGCTTTGGCAGGCTCCGCCGGCAAAACCCGGTGGGAGAAATGGCCGTCCGCGCCTGCACTGGCGGCCGGAACATGAAACAGCGACATCGGCAAGATTTTTTTGGAGGCTGTATGAAGAGGATGCGATGGATTCTGCCCGTCCTTCTGGTGGTATTCGGAAGCGGGGCATGTTTTGCGCAAAGCACGAACTCCGGCGACATTCGAGGCACCGTGACGGATGCTTCCGGCGCGGTGATTCCTGGGGCGACGGTCACGGTGAAGAACGTGAGCACCGGAGTGACCGGAGCCTACACCACCAACAGCGCGGGTGTGTTTGACACCGGCTCGATTGTGAACGGCAGCTACCTGGTCACGTTTACGCAGACGGGGTTTGACACGCTGGAGCGCGGGCCCATCACGGTGGAGGTCGGCTTTACCACTCTTAACGCGCAGTTGAAAGTTGGCGCGGTCAGCCAGAAGGTGGTGGTGACGACGAACGTGCCGCTGCTGCAAACCGAAACCGGCGAGCAGGTCACGACGCTGAACGCGAAGAACATGACGCAATTGCCGCAGGTCGCCGGGGGAAGCGGAGCGAGCTGGGAGAACTTCATGATCCTGCTGCCCGGCGCATCCGGCTGCACCGGCAGCAATTGCAGCCAGGGCACAAACAATCCCGGCCAGGTGGTCGCTGTGAACGGCAACCTGCCCTACAGCAACATCCTCGCGGATGGCGCCTCGACCACGCTTTCGCACAGCCAGAACGCGAACCCAGCCATTTTTGACACGGTGGACGAGCTACAGGTGAGCACGTCGGCGTTCTCGGCCCAGTACGGCATTGGCGGCATTATCTTCAACCAGATCAGCAAGGGCGGCACCAATCATTTCCACGGTGAGGCCTATGACTATCTCCAGAACGACATGATGAACGCGAATGACTATGGGTTCGTCAGCCAGCCGACGGTGCCGTTTGAGCGTTTCAACGATTTCGGATTTAACGTTGGCGGCCCCATCAAGAAGGACAAGCTCTTCTTCTTTTTCGATTACGACCAGATCGTGAATCACGGCTCGGCCAGCAACTCGACCAACGATATTCCCACCGTCGCGGTCATGGGTGGAGATTTCAGCGGTCAGCTTCCCATCTATGATCCGACGACGCAGACCATCGCCTATGACTCGGCGGGCAATCCTTACCCAGTTCGTCAGTCCTTCCAGTCGGAGTACGGCTCGAACGCCATTCCCGCGAACATGATCGATGCTGTGGCGAATAAGTTCCAGGCGTGGTATCCGACGCCTTCCAACCATATCGCCGGCGGAAAGTTCGTTCCCGGTAGTATCGGCGCAGACGGGCAGGAGCAGCACAACTTCTACACCACGCTGCCGCAATCCACGCCTTATCGCAAATTCTTCGGACGGCTGGATTACCAGATCACGGCGAACAACCGCCTGAGCATGTCGGACACGCAGAGCGATACGCCGGTAATTTACCCCAGTTCCGTCACGGCCTGCCCCATCGGTTGCCAGTCGGGCGACGTGGATAACAACAACGCCCAGGTAACGGACGTATGGAACATCAGCCCGACCACCATCAACGAAGCGCGCATGGGCTACACATGGCAGGGCAACTTCTTCGCGGATTTGTCGCTGGGCAAAGGCTATCCCCAACAACTCGGATGGCAGTTCGCCAAGGCCGACACCTTCCCGGCGATTCAGTTTGTCCGCAACTATCCTTACGCCTGGATTCAGCCCAGCAGCAACGCGGTATACAAGGAACACGTGTTTGATCCGTCGGATGTGGTCACCATGATTCGCGGCAAGCACATTTTGCACTTCGGCGGCGAAATGCTGGCCTACCAGGACAACTCGACCGCTTGGGGCAACACCAACGCCGGAACCATGGCGTTCTCCGGCCAGTACACCGAACAGTGGAAAGTGGACCCGGTTACGGGGATCGCGGCGCCTGACTCGACCACGGGTCTGGAGTACGCGGACTTCCTGCTCGGTCTTGCGAATAGCTGGAACGCGGGAGTGTCGCCGGAGTATGGCGCGCGCCTGAAGAGCCCGCAGATCTTCGTTCAGGACGACTGGAAGGTGACTCCGAATCTGACGGTGAACCTTGGACTCCGTTACCAGATCAATCACGGCTGGAGCGAAGTAAAGAATAACGAGGCCACATGGGACCCGACGGTCCCCAATTCCGCGACGGCTCAGAACGGAGCCATGTGGTACGGCCCAACCCATGCGAATGGCCGCAGAAACCTGATGGCGAACGTATACAACACATTTCTGCCGCGCTTTGGGTTTTCCTGGCTAGTGAAGCCCAAAATGACGCTTCGCGGAGGGCTTGGTCTTTACTCCTATAACTGGAGCCTGGATAACTACGGCGGCGATATGGGCAAAGCGATCAGCCAGGCCGGCAGTGACTCCGATCAAACCAACGGCATTACACCCGTTGTGCAATTGGGCGGAAACGGCGATATTTTTGGAACAGGCACTGCGCTGCCGTATGTTTCCTCTTCGACCGACCCCACCGCCTTCAACGGTCAGAACGTGAGCTATACACCTTTTCACACGCGGGTGCCGAAGATCTGGCAGTGGAACATGGAGGTGCAGCACGAAGTCAGCGCCAATATGGTCGTGAACCTGTCGTACGTAGCCAGCCACGGCTTTAACCTGCGCTACAACACCGATCTGAACGCGATTCCGGCTGAGCATCTGGGACCGAACGATAGTCCAGCGTTTCGTCCGTATCAGGCGTTTCAATCGATCTCGGGCAGTTCCAACAACGGTATTTCCAACTACAACTCACTCCAGGTCTCGGTCAAAAAGCGTCTTTCCTCCGGCTTGAGCTTCCAGGGGAGTTACGTCTGGTCGCACTTCCTCGACGATCAGGACTCGTCGGGCTGGGGCAGCCGCAGCGGACCCACGGATTACCAGATCGCGAATGATCCGGGGGCGAACTACAGCAACTCCAACTTTGACGTGCGCAACGCGGTGAAGGGCTTCGTGGTCTATGATCTGCCCTTCGGCAAGGGGAGAACCTTCCTCAACAACAATATGCTGCTGGATGAGATTGCCGGCGGATGGCAGGTGGCGGGCACGGCGGTTCTGCAATCCGGACAGCCGTTCAGCGTCTTTTCCACGCAGGCGAACTACCAGCAGGCGGGCTCGATGATGCCGAACTGGAACCCCGGTGTAAGCTGGCAACCCAAGCACCAGTCCACGCGCTGCGAGGCTGGTTCCGGCGCGGGGGTTGGCTGCCTCAATGAGTGGTACAACCCGGCGGCCTTCACTAAGCCTGCTGACGGTGCTTTCGGCAACGTGAGGAGGAACAGCCTCTACGGACCCGGCATCATGCAATTCAATATGTCGGCGGGCAAGTCATTCATCATCTGGGAAGGCATTCAGTTCAAGTTCAAGGCGGATGCCACCAACGTCTTCAACCACGCCAGCTTTGGGCAGCCCACCGGGACCCTCCAGGGAGCGGCGGGTGAGGGACAACCCTACACGTGGTTCCAGACAGTCAACGGAAACCAGGTCGGCACCCAGCAGATCAGCGGGACATCGGTTGGCGGCCGGACCATGCAGTTGGAAGGCCGCATTACCTTCTAGCTGTGCTCTGATTTCTCCTTGTAGAGACGGCGATTCGTCGCCGTCTCTTTCTTTTACACTATGAGTTAAGCGCCATGAAAAAGTACCCGCCCATCGCGGCCGTCTGCCTCGCGCTGCTGCTTGGCGCGGCGCCCTGCTTTGCGCAAAACGCGGATCAGCAGCGGGACTTTGCGGCTCACGTCGAGAGGGCACAGTCGTATTTGCGGCAGAAGCAGCCGGCTCTAGCCATTCCCGAATTGGAGGCCGCCGCCGCGCTCGAGCCTGACAGCGTGGATGTGCAGGCCAACCTCGGCGTGCTGCTTTTCTTTCAGGGCAAGTTCGGCCAGGCGGTTCCGCATTTGCGCGCGGCCGTGGACAAACAGGCTGGCCTGAGCAAAATTCAGGGATTGCTGGGCATTGCCGAGGAACGTACATCGGATGTGGCGAGAGCGCAAAAAGATCTGGAGGCGGCGTTCCCGCTGCTTCAGGATAAGAAATTCAAAGTACAGGTGGGGCTTGAACTGGTGAGCCTTTATACCGCGGGCAATGATCTGTCCGGCGCCAGCGGAGTGATCGCGCAATTGCAGAAAGATGATCCGCAAAATGCGGAGGTACTGTACGCCGCTTACCGAACCTATTCGCAGCTTGCCGTGCAGTCCATGCTGTCGCTCTCGCTGGCCGCTCCCGATTCAGCGCAGATGCATCAGATGCTGGCGCACGAGCAGATCAAGCGCGGCAACACGAACGACGCGATCGCCGAGTTTCGCAAAGCTATCGCCATTAACCCGAATTTGCCCGGCGTCCATTTTGACCTTGCCGAGTTGCTCAAGACCTCGCAAAACACCGAAGTAAAGAAAGAAGCGCAGAAGGAATACCGCGCGGACCTGGCGCAGAATCCAGATGACGCGCGGGCGGAGCGACGGCTGGGCGAGATTGATCAAGGCTTCGGGTTGTCAAAGCAGGCCTTCGAGGAGTTTGAAGCGTCGGTGAAGATGCGGCCCGATGATCCGGATGCGAATCTCGATCTGGCCAAAATGCTCATTGAGAGAGGGGAACGCGACAGGGCCATGGCGCTGCTGGAGAGCGTAGTGCAGGAGGACCCGACCATTGCGCTGGCCCACCTTCGGCTTTCGCAACTCTATCGCCGCAAGGGGATGGTGAAGGAATCTGACCGCGAGGTTGGGTTATACAAGCAATATACCGAGCTTAAGACGAAGTTAAACGCGAGTTATAAGCAGTTACAAGTCCAGCCCAATGAAATTCATCCCCCGGATGACGAAAAGAAGTAGACGCGGGATGATGTGGCGGCGCGTTCTCTTATACTTCGTGATGCCTGGCACGTTGTTGCTCGCATTTGCGCACGCACAACAACCGGCTCAACCCGACGCGCCCGCCGCAGTTCGAGAACTCCGCGAGGCCATCAGCGTCGCGCGCCGAGGCAACGAGACCCAGGCGCTGACCATGGTCAACGCGCTGGTGGGGCGGCATCCGGACTTTGCGCCGGGGCTGAAGCTTCAAGGCGAGCTACTTGAAGATATGGGGCGGCAAAGCGAGGCTGCCGCGTCCTACCAGAGCGCACTGAAGCTGGCGCCGAATGACCCTGAGCTTCTGCTCAAAGTTGGCATCAACGATCTGCTTGCCGGTCATTACGGTGCGTCCATCGCGCTGCTGCGCCACCGGCTCAAGCTGGTCCCGCGCGACCGGGACGCGCTCTACTATCTGGCTCAGGCCTACCATCTCAATGGCGACAACGCGCTGGCCGTAACGACGATCGCCGAATGCGTTCGCGTCGATCCGCGGAACGCCTCGGTTCTGCAAAAATATGGCGAGCTGCTGAGCAGTTCCGGCGACAATGAGGGCGCGCTGGAATGGCTGCGGAAGGCGCAGGGCGCCGATTCCACGCTTCCGCGAATTGAATTCGACCTCGGCGTGGCCAGCTACTACACTATGGATTTTCCGAGTGCTCTGAAGTATTCGGCGAGAGCCGTTGAGCAGCAGCCCGGCAACGCGGAAGCGCTCGCGCTCTATGCCGCGACGCAGTCGTGTCTGGCCGAATGGCGGGGCGCGGAAAAGGCATTTCAGCAGGTTCTCGCGCTCAATCCGGACGATTTGACTTCGCTGCTGGGGCTGGGGCGCTGCGAAGTGGAACTGAGAAATTACCAGGCGGCAGTGGATACTTTGCAGCGCGTGTTGCGGATTGACCCCACCCGAATTCTCGCCCACTTTTACCTTTCCAGAGCCTATGCCGGTCTGGGCAAAACCGCTGAAGCGGAAAATGAAGCCGACCTGCACAGCCGGATGCTGGCGCAACAGTCCGCCGCGCCCGCAAACGAAGATCGAGAGCAGGAAGAGACCGTGTGGAAACAAGCGCGGCAATTTTTGGTCGATCACCGCGAAGAGGAGGCACGCCAGCTTTTTGAGAAGAGCGCCGTCGGCCCTTCGGCAAGCGCGGGCAGCGGCTACGTGCTGGTGGGCGCGCTCTATCTCTCAATGGGAGACGCCGAAAACGCCCGGCGCAGTCTGGACCATGCGCTGCGGGTCGAGCCCTCGGTTCGCGGCGCCTACACCTATCTGGGGCTCCTCGCCCTGCAGCAGGGCGACCTGAACGGCGCCGAGCGCGAGTTTGAGACAGAGCTGGCGCACCATCCCAACTATCTCCCCGCCATCGCGGAAACGGGGCAGGTCCGTTACCGGCAAGGGCAATGGTCAGCGGCGGCGGACAGGCTGGCGAAGTCCGAAACGAGAGACCCCGCGTTGCTTTATATGCTCTGCGATTCGTACTTCCATCTTGGCCGAGCACACGACGCCAAAATCACCGCCGAAACTCTTGCCGCCTATGCGCGGAACGAACCGCAGGTGATGCGCGGCCTCATAAACCTGCTCAATAGAAATGGTGAATCCGCACTGGCACAGCGGCTGGCGGCCAACCTCAAACAATGAGCGCGGGTCAGTGCGCGCTTTCTCTCACCGTGAGCACCTGATCGGCCTTCACGTTGGTCAACACCTGGCGGATGCCGCTGGGCCACCTGAGTTCAATGCGGCGGACGATAGTATCGCTCCCCAGCCCGAAGTGGACTCTTTTGTCGCTCGATGAGTTATACCCGACCGCGGTAGTTGCCTGATTGTATTGGTCGCCGTGGGCCGTGGTAATCTTTACTTGAGTGCCTAGGCCATCGCGGTTTGATTTCACGCCAATCAGGTTCAGGGTAATCCAATGATTGTGGTTCTTTGAGCGGTTCATCCAAAGCTCGGGCGTGCCGTTCAGTACGCTCACCACGGCATCGATCTTCCCATCGTTATTGAAGTCACCAAAGGCTGCGCCGCGATGTCTGGCCGGTATCTGGAACTCCGCGCCGGCGGTCGCGCTTGCATCTTCAAAACTAAGACTGCCAGTGTTGCGGAATATTTTGTCCGGAAGCGCGGATGGGCGATGCGCGATTTCCATGGAGTTATCCAGAATCTCGGAGCTGGCGATGAATAAGTCCTTCTTCCCGTCATTATCGAAGTCATAGACCCCCGTACCCCATGCGGTTAGGCGGCTAGTTAAATTGATAAGTCCTGACTTACTGGTTGTATCTTCAAACTGGCCATGGCCCAGGTTGTGATAGAGCGGAAAGGTGTCGCCAAACATCGCGGTTTGGAAAATATCTGGCTTTCCGTCGTTATCAAGGTCGCGGAAGTCCACGCCCATTCCGGCTACGGTCTTTCCATTGCCGGTGTAGGCGACTCCGGCTTGCATGGCCACGTCCGTGAAGGTTCCGTCGCCGTTGTTGCGCAGGAGAAAGTTCGGGAAAGTGTCGTTGGAGATAAAAATGTCGGGAAATCCGTCGCCATCGTAATCGGCGAACGCCACTCCCATACCCTTGCCGATATATTGCGAGATATGAGATTGCCGCGACACATCGGTAAAGGTTCCATCGCCGTTGTTGCGATACAGGATGTTTGGCGTGCCGCGGAAATCGTTTGGCGAGCAGTAGCTTGGAATGTTGCGGACGCGGCAGGGTGAAGCGGTCTTGATATCGTAGTCCAGATAGTTGACGACCAATAAGTCGAGCAGCCCGTCGTTGTTATAGTCAAACCATCCAGCCGTTACGGACCATGGCTTGCCGAGTCCAGGAATCAGTCCACTTACACCCGCTTTTGCGGTTACATCCGTAAAGGTTCCGTTGCCATTGTTATGAAAGAGCTGATTGTGGTTCACCCCGGCAACATAGAGATCGACAAAACCATCGTTGTCGTAGTCGCCGGCGGCCACTCCAATGGAATAGCCGATTCCCTCCAGCCCGGCCTCCTTCGTTACATCCGTGAATGTGCCGTCTCCGTTATTGCGAAACAGCCGGTTGTAGTATTCGGGCCCTGTCTTGGTCAGGGAGGGAACTGCGGCTCCATTGGTAAAGAAGATATCCAGAAGTCCGTCGTTGTTATAGTCGAACACGGCCACGCCGCCGAGCATGGTCTCGATGGAATACCTTTGCGGGCTCACGCTGTTCTTTAACGTGAACTTGATTTTCGACTGCCGTATTGTGTTTTCAAGCGAAATCGCGGGCCTGCCGCTTGCCGCGGGTGGAGCGGGTTTGGGGCGATGCGCTTGAGCGGATGCGCAGGTCAATGCGGGCAGCGTCAGCAGCATCAGCATGAGCCGTGGGGCAGAGTGAATGGCAAGTGAGCGAATCTTTGAGCCCCCGATTCTCCATCTTCAGAATGCTTCCAAACTCAGCAGTTGGAGCGTGAATGATTGGCAATACCAGCCATTGTATGAATGGATCGCGGCTGCGTTCAACACTTTCTTTCAATGCGATGTTATGAAGGAAATCCAATGTAGAATCGAGGCAACGAAGCGAGGGTCGGCTCAGGGATTTGCATGACTTCATCTACGAGCAGTAAGCGACGCAGCGATACAGGGGACCACGGGGTCCACAGGCCGGTGAGCCTGAAGCAACTGGCGGCCCATTTGGGGTTGAATCCCGCGACCGTCTCGGTTGTGCTGAATGACGTTCCGGGTAGAACCATTCCCCAGGTGACGCGCGAGCGGATTAAAGCCGCCGCCAAGCAGATGAATTACCAGCCGAATCTGCTGGCCCGGTCGTTGCGCAGCCGCCGCACCCTGACCATTGGCATTCTGGTTCCTGAATTGGGCGATGGCTATCACACTCAGGTGATGAGCGGCATTGGCGATCAGTTGATCAACGCCGGCTATTTCTACTTCACGGCGCATCATCGTCACCGCAAAAATCTGGTGGAGGAATACACCCGTCTGTTGATTGGCCGCGGGGCTCAGGGAATCATCGCCATTGATACGCTGCTGGAGGAGCCGATTCCGGTTCCGGTGGTGGCCGTGGCGGGGCATCGCCGCGTGCAGGGCGTGACCAACGTGGTGCTGGACCATGCGCGCGCCGCCGAGCTTGTGCTCACTCACCTTTACAACCTTGGCCATCGCAACATCGCGTTCATGCGCGGGCAGCCGTTCAGCTCCGACTCGGATGAACGCTGGAAGGGGCTGGCGGCGGTCGCCTCGCGACTTGGCCTTGTAATCAAGCCGGAACTGGTGATCACCCTGGATCGCGACATGTCCTCTCCGGAGCTTGGTTATCCGGTGGTGCAGCAACTGCTGGCGACTAGGAAGCCGTTTACCGCGCTGGTGGCTTTCAATGATATTTCCGCGATTGGCTCCATTCGCGCATTGCAGGACGCCAACCTGCGCGTTCCCACCGACATTTCTGTAGTCGGCTTTGACGACATCAGTGCGGCGGCGTATACCTTGCCGCGCCTCACCACCATCAACCAGCCGCTGGCAGAGATAGGACGCATTGCCACGCAGAGCCTGCTGAATCGCATCCATAAAACGGCGACGCCGACCGATGAAATCACGGTGGAGCCGGAGCTCATGGTTCGCGAGTCAACCGGCCCCGTCAGCCGCAAAGATTGAGCGTGCGGACGATTACGCCTCGTTCCAGACAACTGTGAGCGCGGAGTTGGCGGGCGACTCCACTTCGAGCGATTTCCCCTCGCACGCGAGAGAGACCCGGCGCGCCTTGCCTTGGTTGCCGATGACCACAACGCGGCTTCCATCCGGATTCAAAAAGGCCACGTGCTCCACGCCTGGAATTTCTCCGCTGGAGGCAATCACCCGCGCACCGCGGCGAATGGCTTTGGAGTAATGCGCGAAGGCCCAGTACATGCCGCTGCGGGTAATCTCATGCGTTTTTGAGTTGAGGGTGACAAGACCGCCGCAACTGAACGGGCCAATGTTGGGGTTGCCTTTCTCGTCCAGAACCAAGTTCCAGGTCACGATACAGCGGGCCCAGTTCTTCAGGATTTTTGCGATGTCGCACGACCATTTTGCCCAATCCGTTGCATAGGTTGGCTCGCTGACATCCGGCCCTCCCTCGGTCCAATAGGCATGTTTGGCGGGGAAGGCGTCATGCACGCGGGTCATGGCGGAGGGCTCGCCCATGTAGCCGTGCCAAGCCACGCCATCCACATACTTGCGCACGTCAGGGTCTTCGAGCTCATCGACAGCGCGGCCCCACAGGTTGTAGTTGTGGTCGAGAATCCAAATCTTTGTGTCGAGCGAGGCGCGCTGGAAAGCGGGCCCCAGGAATTCCTTGATAAAGCCCATTTCGTATTCCTGGCCCCATAGCGCCGCGGGCATTCTGCCGTCCTGATCGGTGTCCACTTCGTTCTGCGAACACACCGCGCTGATTTTCACTCCGGCCGCGCGATAGCCCTCAATGAACTTCACAAAGTAGTCGGCGTAGGCACCGAAATATTTGTTGCGCATGGAGCCGCCCAGCATCGAGCCGCCGGCCTTCATCCATCCCGGAGGGCTCCAAGGGGAGGAGAAGTAATACATCTCAGGATTAGCCTGCTGTGCCGCCCGCAGCGTGGGAAGAATGTAGGCGCGGTCATGCTCAATGCTGAAGTGCTTCAGATCGGGGTCGGGCGTCGAGCTGTCGTCGAAGCTGTAAAGCGACCGGGCGTAGTCGCTGGCGCCGATGCAGGTGCGTCCCATCGAAAGCCGCAGCCCATCGGGTCCCACAAATTCATTCAGCAATTTCGTTCGCGCTTCATCCTGCATCTGGCTGAGCAGGTAGCACGAGGAGTCGGTAAATGCACCCCCAAAGCCGACGATGCTCTGGAAGCGCCGTGCGGGATTGATCGCAATGGCCGTCGAAGTGGAACCGGCTCGCCACGAGCCGAGCGAGACGGGCTGGAATTTTTGATCGGCGCTGGTAACCCAGGCGCGGGCGCTGGAGGCGGATTTGAAAGGCTTTCCCCATCCCAGGCTGCTGTTCGCGCAGAACAAGGACGCGGCCGCGACTGCGGCCTGGCCCAGAAAAACACGGCGACTGTTGGATGACATGGCGCTTAATCCCTCGACCGTTGACCGGCTTTAAAATGCAGATGAAATCGGAAGACAAACGATTTTCGTAATATACCGCATCAGATCAGGTCTTGCGACGAAAAGCGTTCATGTGTTAACCAGATGCGGACGGTTCCGTCGAAATTCATGTTGGAATGCGGTGCCAGCTTTTGCCTAGCCTGCTCTTGACAAGGATCGGGCGCGGAGCGTCTAATCGGCTGCGCAGGGGCGGTCAGGCATTTTGATTATAAACAACCGATTGTCTTCAAGGATAAAATTCGGATGACCGGCGGCGGTGCCCGGCTCTGCGAAGCAAAAAATTTATCATTCGGTAAACGTTGAATTTCAGGAGCAAGTCATGCGGCCAAAATTCATGGGGACTCTGCTGGTTTCTCTCGCGCTCGTTCTTCCGCTTTCCGCCAGCGCGCAGCACAAGGGAAAGGTTGCGGAGTGGCTCACCACATCGGATCGCGCATCGCTGCTCGCTCCCCAGCCTGAACTGCGATTTGGAAAAGCGGCGGCGGACGTTCCCACCATCGAGGTCAATGCCAACCAGAAATTCCAGAGCATGGACGGATTCGGTTTTGCGTTGACCGGCGGAAGCGCGCAACTGATTATGCGCATGGATGCGTCGAAGCGGACCGCGCTGCTGAAAGAACTTTTCGGAACCGGCAGGCACGACATTGGAGTGAGCTACCTGCGCGTGAGCATTGGATCGTCGGACATGAACGATCATGCGTTTACGTATGACGATCTTCCCGCCGGGCGGACGGATGCGGCGCTGAAGCATTTCAGCCTGGGGCCGGACAGCACGAGCGTGGTTCCGGCGCTGAAGGAAATTCTGGCGATTGATCCCTCCATCAAAATTTTGGGCTCGCCATGGTCGGCTCCCGCCTGGATGAAGACCAACGATGACCTGAAGGGCGGCAGCCTTAAGTCGGAATATTATGACGCCTATGCGCGGTATTTCGTGAAGTACGTTGAGGCGATGAAGGCCGCGGGTATCACGATTGATGCCATCACGCCGCAGAATGAGCCGTTGAATCCCAATAACACACCCAGCATGGTGATGCAGGCGAAGGAAGAGGCGCAGTTCATTGCGCAGTCGCTTGGGCCGGCGTTTCGCAAGGCGGGCATTCGGACAAAGATCATCATTTACGACCATAACTGCGACCGTCCGGATTACCCGCTCACGATTCTTGCCGACCCGGTCGCCCGGCAATATGTGGATGGGTCGGGCTTCCATTTGTATGGCGGCGAAATCACAGCGCTGACCAAGGTCCACGACGCGTACCCGAAGAAGAACCTCTACTTCACCGAACAAATGGTTGTGGATAAACCCGGTGCTCCCAACCTCGACATTTCCAGCCCGGTCGAGCGGCTCATCATTGGCGCGCCGCGCAACTGGAGCCGCAACGTGCTGCTCTGGAACCTTGCCGCTGATCCAAGTTTTGGTCCGCATACCAACAACGGCGTATGCCCGGTTTGCGAAGGGGCCATCACGCTGGACGGCAACAAGGTCACGCGCAATGTGGCCTACTACACGATGGCGCATGCCTCCAAGTTTGTCCGCCCGGGCTCCGTGCGCATCGGGTCCAGCGAAGTCGATGGCCTGCCGAACGTCGCGTTCGTGACGCCCACGGGAGACAAGGTGCTGATTGTAACCAATAGCGGCGATGCTCAGCGAACCTTCCAGATTGGCTATCGCGGCAAGGCGGTGACTTCCACCCTGGGCGCGGGTTCCGTCGCCACCTATCTTTGGAAATAATGCACCCCACACAAGCAACAGAGGTTTGTGTGGGCCACCGTTGCAGGCAGCAGGAAAGGGAATCGATGCTCCGCAATTCACCCGGAAAATCTCGCAGTTCCATTCTCTGGCTCACGCTTGCCGGACTCACCGCTACGGCATTGTGCTGCGCCGTACCCTCTGCCAGGGCAGCGAAAAAACCGGCGCCCGACTTCGGGCCGAATGTTCTGGTCTTCAATCCGTCGATGCCCCCCGCCGCGATGCAGAAGCACATCGACAGCATTTACGCGGTGCAGCAGCATAACGAATTCGGCCTTCAGCGGAATGCGATTCTTTTCATGCCGGGCAGCTATAAGCTGGACGTCCCGATAGGCTTTTACACCGAGGTGGCCGGACTGGGCGCATCGCCGGACGATGTGCGCATTACAGGGAACGTTCATGTGGACGCCGCCGCGCGGCTCAACAACGCCACCACCAGCGTCTGGCGCTCCGCTGAAGGTTGTTCTGTTACGCCGACCGGTGGAAGGATGCAGTGGGCGGTCTCCCAGGCCGCGGCGCTGCGGAGGATGCA
>Ga0134126_10004814_pt1 | contig 16886 bp, 10 predicted proteins | sample KB31752_FD_96881 | JGI IMG/M metagenome (GOLD analysis project Ga0134126, IMG submission 96881) | Terrestrial soil microbial communities with excess Nitrogen fertilizer from Kellogg Biological Station, Michigan, USA - KB3-175-2 | ecosystem: Environmental > Terrestrial > Soil > Unclassified ...
CTCTCCGTCTTCTCGCTTAAGCAAAGAGCATCCACCCGCGTCCACAACGCGCTTTTCATATGGTTTTCATGTGTGAAAAGCGAGCATTTGAAGCTCGAATGTGGAAGTGCTTGATTTTGGCGGAGAGAGAGGGATTCGAACCCTCGAAGGGCTTTTGACCCTTACACCCTTAGCAGGGGTGCGACTTCGACCACTCGGCCATCTCTCCGTCCTCGGGAAAATGCTTGCTGCCCAGATGCTTACGCGTGGGTCGCTGCTACCCGCCAAGAAGGGCAGCCATGATACTGCAAGCGAGCAGCGATTTCCTGGGGACCTCAGTAAGGCATCTGCCAGGCAAGCCCGATGCTGCTGCCGGGGTCGTTCTCCGGCGTAGTTCCTTGCGCCGTCGCCGTGCCGTTGCCCAAGCGCGTCTGCAGCTTCAAATACTGGCTCAGGTCGATGTCGACCTGCACCTGGCTCGTGCCGTTCGTGGTCTGCGTTGCGGCCAGGTAGACCCTCTTCGAGATGTACTTTCCGGCCGTGACGCTCGCCCCACTCGACTGAGTGCCGCCGCGTGACGAGCCACCCCCGGATGAGCCCGCACTCCCGACCGAGAGAGTATTGAGGCCCAGCCCTTTCTTGATCCAGGTGAGCGGATTCCACTTGCTGCCGCCCCCACCTCCCCCGCCGGGGCCGATGCCGCTCAGGCTCGCAAGCGCGGCGCCGGTCTCCGCGAGCTGCAGGGCAGACAGTTGAGCAGCGGGTTTTCCGAAGAGAAGGAGGCCAAGCAGGTCGTCCTGCGGGAGTGATGGGTTGCTCGAGAGGGCAATCTTCGGGGAATCCGCGAAGCCGGTGACGTGTAGTGTGACCGTCGTCGGGCCGTTGTATATCACGCTCGATTGCGCGATGAAATCGAGCGTGGGATCGATCCTGCCCTTGAGCCCCTCGCCGTTGAAGCTCACCTTGCCACTCGTGAACTTGAGGCTCGTCCCCGCCAGCGCGAACGTTCCGCGAATCATCCTGAACCCGCCGCTCACCTGGGGGTTGTCGGAGGTTCCCTTGATCTGCAGCCTGCCGCCGAGCTGGGCATCGAGCCCCCGCCCCTGCACGAAGATGGCATCGGGCGCATCGAGACTAATGCCGAGCCCGATCACGAGTTTCTGGGTAGCGGCCGCCGTGGGCTGCGGGGCCTCGCCGGGGCGAATCACGTCCAGCGTGGCGACGCTCGGCGGCAAGCCGTTGGGAATGCTGATCGACGCACGGTTGACATGGATGAGGCCAGTGACGTCGAGGCGCTGCTTGAGCGAGCCCGCGACATGCATGTTCGTATCGAGGTTCGCAGTCATGATGTCGTTGGTGACGGGTTGGATGTTCTTCGCGGACAGCGTGACATCGATGGGCATCCCGGGCTGCAGCACTCCAACCGTGCCCGTTGCGGAGAGCTTGCCGGGCCCGGCGCGCGCCGTCATGCTCGCAATCCGCAGGATTCCACGGCCACCGACCAGCCGCGCATTGATATCGCCGAGGTGTATCCCTTGGGCGTAATCCCGCAGATCTCCGTTCGCCAGTTGCATCACACCGCGGATCTGCGGCTCATGCGCGGTACCGGCCACCGTGGCATCGATCGTGATCTTTCCTGCGGCGCGCTCACCGCGCGCCTCGAGGATCGAGTTGATCAGGGCGGCATCCAACTTGCCGGCCACGCGGAGCGCGACCGTACCCGTGCTGGCGAGCGGCGCGCGACCGCTCATTCGCAGCCGCGAGTCCGAGCCCGCATCGAGCTCCGCGAAGATATTGGCCGTCTTGCCGCGGAATCGAGCGGAGCCACGAGCGCCAACCGCGGGAAGTCCCTGCGTGGCCGTGTTGGCCAGCTTCAGGCCCGCGATCCGCAGCGACGCCTGCCCGACAGGCGCGGACCGGGTACCCTTGAGACGAGCGTGGGCGTTGAAGGTGCCTTGCGTAAGCAGGTGCGGGACGAACGCATTGACCAGCGCGGCATCGACGTGCTCAATGGACGCGCGAAAATTCAGGGCCGGCGAAAGCTGCCCATCGACGGCCACCACGGCTTTCTGCATGCCGAGCCGGAGATTCCGTACGGTGAGCCCGCGGGCGAACATCACGCGCGATGGCGACATGAGGTGTGCCGTCTGCTCGCGATAGCGGGCCTCGAATCGATCCAGGTCGAGCACGTGGCGGGTCTCATCGAGGCGAGCTTCGGTCGCAAGGCTCGCCGGCGAGCCGTGAATATCAGGTGACTGGGCGATAAGTTGGATGCGCAGCGCATCGAGCGGCCCCGCGGCCGTGAGGTGGCCATTGCCCGAGACGCCACCCGCCCGGATGTTGCGCGCGAGGACATCGAGTTGTGTGCGTGCTCCCCGGGCCGCCGGCGTCAGCGCAATGTTGCCCGCGATGCTGCCCTCGAGTCCCTTGCCAACGAAGGGCTGCAGGTCAGCCAAGTGCTCGAGGCGCACGCGCATGGTTCCACGGGCCGTCGCGAGGCTTCGGCCCGCGGTCAGATCACCGTTGATTGCCAGGCTTTTCCACGTCAAATGCGGAATGACGACCCGGAAGGTGTTGGCTGCCACCTGCTCCAGGGAGCCATCGAGCCGCAGCGGTGCACCCGCCAACATGCCATTCGCATGCACCTCCGCGCTCGGCGCGGACGGTAGATTGCGGGCCCGCAGAGTAGCTTCCACCGTACCGGGCGGCGCTCCGGGAATCGTCAGCTTCGATCGCGCACCCACGTCTGCCGTCAGCGAGCGCATGGGTCCGTCGACTGTGCCAGAGGTGTCGAGCGAGCCTGCTACGGACGGCGAGATCAACTGGAGCTTCGGCAGGGAGACGCGCCAATGCACTCGCAGGGACTGTACGCCAGGAGTAGAGGCGCCGGGCCCGGAGCGTTCTGCACTGCCCCACGCGGAGGCAGTCAGTCCCCGCCCTGAGAGCTCCAGCGTATCGACATCGACCATCGCTGTGGTCATCGACCCGGCAAGATGCAATGTCGTATCAGCGCCCAGCAGTTTCGCGGCGACACTGGAGCCGGCCAGATCACCATTGCCGCTCACGTCGAGAAGCGTGGAGCCGCGCGGCTCGGCCACTTTGCCCGAGAGGTGCATCGTTCCGCTGATGTCCTCGTGATAGAGGGACGCGAGAGAGCCGACGTCTGGGAGCGTCAGATCGAACGTGACACTCCGGTCGCCGGATGTCACGGCATGAGCGCTGAGCCTCACCAGGCGATGATCGAGGGTCAGTTGCAGCGGCCGGCCCGCCGAATCGAGGTGCAGCGTCGCGCCCAGCGCTAGCGGAGAGCCGGCAAGGAGCTGTGGCTGTGATCCGGCCAAAATGATCCCGGACGCCGTGGCGCGCAGCCTCAGGACCCGGCCGTCGGCGGCCAGGTTGGCGGTGAGCGAATCGAGCCGCGCGCCATCGGATAGCTCCAGACCCTCGAGATCCAACACGCCGGTGGCGCGGGGCGCGGCGACGGGCCCGACCCAGCGGCCGTTGAGCGCTATTCGGCGCCACGCGAGACCGGGCTTGGGCGTCATTGCGGGCGAGGCGAGGGAGTAGGTGAGGTTGGCCGCGCGTTGCACGAGGTCCACGGTTCCATTGGCGTTGGCGCTCAACTGCCCGGCATGCGCGTTCAGGCGCAGCTCCTCGGCGTGACGGGGGCCATCCAGACTGGCGGCGACCGACAGGGCGCCGAGGCCTGGAAGATTCAGCAGATGCTCGAGAGGACCGCCCGCCGGCTCTCGCAACTCGAGGCGCGCATTCATGCTGGCGCGGGAGAGCGCCAGTGCCACCTCGTAGTCGCCCATGCCGTTCGTGCGCCGTGCCACCAGATGCGCCTGCGCGTTCTGTAGCGACCGGTAATGCAGGTTCCCCTCCATGTTGAGGCGCGCGCTCATGCCGGCAGCTGCCGGCTCGAGCACGAGGGTGTCAACGGACATCCTATCGATGTTGATGGCCGGCGTGCCGGAGCTGCTGCTGCTCGAGCGGCTGGCCGCCGAGGGGCTGCTGACCGGCCGCCGGGCGACATCCGCGGCACCGATCTCGATGCGCTCGATGTGCATGTTCCAGGCGAGGAGCGCAAGCGGCGACCAATGCACCGCAACGCGCTGCGCGGTGAGCCATACGCCTTTTGGGTCGCTCAGCTGTAGGCTCGCAATGTCGATTTCTGCCGGGAACGTTCCTCCGAGCCCTGCGATGCGCACGCGTCCGGAGGTGAGCTTGGCCGTCTCGCTCTCGAGGAGCCGGCGCCCGCCCGCGGTGTTGCCGATGATGACCACCGCCGCGATCACGATCAGGATCAGCAGCAGCAGTCCGCCCACGCTCCAGGCCGCGATGCGGGCTCCTCTGGACATCAGAACGCCTGCCCGAGGCCGATATAGATCTCGAAATTGTCATCGTTCGGCCGCTTCTGGGCCGGTACGGCGACATCGAAACGAATTGGACCGATGGAGGTGTAGTAACGCACGCCGGCTCCGACGCCGACACGATAGACGCTCCCCGAAGAGCTCGAGACACCGCCGCTGTCGGCGAACACCACGAAACCAAAATTCGTGCCCAGCCGCTGGCGCAGCTCCAGATTCAGTGCCTGCATATTGGTGCCGCCGACGGGATTGCCATCGCCGAACTGCGGGCCTACCGATTGGTAGCGATAGCCGCGCACGGTGCCGCTGCCGCCTGCGTAAAAGCGCTGATCGGGCGGCAGGCTGAACTGCGTCGCACCCAAGGCGGCACCGCTCAGTATCCTCGCGGCTATCACGCTACGGCCGGGCGCGGCGCCGGGGAAGAGCTTGTGCAGGTCGTAGTAGGTCGCGATGCTCCCCTGCAGCACGATGAAGGTCTTGCCCGAGCTTCCGTAGGAGAAAGTCGGCGTCACGTTCATCGAGATCCTGTAACCGTGCGTCGGGTCGATCAGCGGTGAGGAGAGATTCGTCGAATCGTAATAGGTGCTGACCGGCAGCAGCGCCAGGTTGTATTTGTAGCGGACTCGCGTGCACTGGCTGCTGGGATTCATGCCCGGCACGAGAAGTGGACAGGTCAGGAGGCTCTCCTGATGGATGACCTCGTGCTCGTACGAGAGACCGGCCGTGAGGCTCCACACGGAGGATAGCTTCCGGGTCACCGAAGCCCCCAGCGTCTCCCCCGTCTGTGTGTAGGCTTGCAGCGCCTGCCGCAGGCCGCGGACCTGAAAGCCGAGTGTCTGGTCGCGGCGACGAAAATCGGGAATGAGATAACCCACCGTGGCATCGTAGCCCAACCCGGTGGTCGCCGAGCCGCCCAAGTTGATGGCCGTCGCCGAAGCGGTGAGCTGCTCTCCGTTGCCGAAGACATTGCGGTCGCTCCAGTTGACACCGAGACTGCCGCCGAGGTCGCTCGAATAGGCGGCGCTGACACCGACCGTGAACTTCTTCGCCTCCCGCACTACGAAGGTGATCGGAACACGCTGCTCGCTGCCGGCACTCCCCAGACTCACACTGACGGTCTGAAAGAGCCCTATCGAGAGCAGGTCCTGCCGCGCCTTCTCGATGGCCGCTGCGTCGTAGAGGTCTCCCGTATGCACCAGGAGCCGGCGCCGCAGGCGGGACTCGTGCACGCTCTTCAGGCCCTTGATGTCGATCGCCCCGATCCTGACTCGCGGTCCGGTCTTCACGCTGAAAGTCAGATTGAGGACGTGCTGCGCCGGCACTTCGTAGGCAACGGGTTTGGCTACCGCGGCGAACGCATAGCCTGCGTCCTGCAGCGCAGCCTGCAGATTGGAGCCCGCGGCAAGAACATCGCTGGCCACAGCCGGCGCACCTGAAGAGAGATGCATCTTTTGACGCATCCCCGGCGGGAGACTGCCCTTTATGTCGATGCGGCCGATGTGGAAGAGCGGCCCCAGTGTGGGCTCGACTTTGAGGTGCGCATCGCTGTCCTTCGGCAGGGCGGACAAGCTGTCCGCCAATCCCGCGCTGTCGAGTCCCATCCCGTTGATCGTGATGGTGACCGCACCGTCATAGTAGCCAAAGCTCTGAAGCACGGTCTGCAGACGGGTCACGTCACCACGGGCGCGCGCGATCAGGCCGAAGGGATCAACCGGTGCGGTCTTGCGCAGCGACTCGAGCTGCGATGTCAGCTTCATGGTCGAATCGATCGCCTTGTCGCCGGAGGAGACCCAATCTACCTTGTAGGGCTGAGGGTTGGCCGCATGCGCCGAATCCATGCAGAGCACGGCGCCCACCAACAGGATGAGCAGGCAACGCGCTCTGTGAGCGGAACCTGCAGCTTCAGGTACCCCGACGCAAATCCGCAACACTGGTTGAGCCACCCGCCTCGTCTGGAACGGCTCGAGCTCACCGGCCCGAAGCTGCCGTAGTGCAAGCCGGGCAACTGCGGGCCCGCCTCACCGGCTCAAACGGTCCGGATCGAGATTCTGTTCCGGGCGAGTTGTTGGAAAAACGAGAAGCATGCGCCTTGAGGGCGCTGCGAGGGCTCAGAATGCGCCGTACCGTCCAGAAGGGTCGGAGTGCTAGTGAGGCTCTTCAGAAGGAGCTTCTTCGTGCTGGGTACCACCGCCGGCCTGCTCGCGCTTGATGCGGCGGTAGATCTCCTCACGGTGCACCGCGATGCTTCTCGGAGCCTCGATCCCGAGGCGCACTTGATTGCCTTTGACGCCGAGCACGGTGATGCTGACGTCATCTCCGATCATCAACGCTTCGCCCACTCTTCGAGTCAAGATCAGCATGGCTGTGACCGCCTATGGGGCATTCGCTCGCAGCAACCGCCCAAGGAGTCTAGCACGCGAGCGTAAACGCGGAGCGCTCAGCCGCCGAGCCGCGCCCGCACGAGATCCGGAACGGAGGCCAGCGCGGCATCGAGCGCCGCCGGGTTGTTGCCGCCCGCCTGCGCGAAATCCGGCCTGCCACCGCCTTTGCCGCCAACCTTGGCAGCAATTGCAGCGGCGAGCTCCCCTGCCTTGATGCGCGCGGTCTGGTCCGCCGTGACACCGGCCACGAGCACGACCTTCTCCGGAGACTCGACTGAGGCGAGCACGACGACCGCCGACTTCAGGCGGTCCTTCAGGCGATCAACGGCATTGCGCAGCGCGCCGGCGTCGGCGCCCTCGACCTTGGTCGCGACGATCTTCACGCCCTGGATATCGACCGCGCCCGAAGCCAGGTCGGCGCCCTGGCCGGATGCGAGGCGGTCCTTGAGAGTGCGGACCTCCTTCTCCATCTGACGGATGCGCTCGAGCGCATCCTGCACCTTGTCCTTTACCTCCTCGCGCGAGCCACGTACGAGCTGGGCGAGGTCGCGCAGCAACGTGTCGTTCTGCTCCACGTATTCAATCGCAGCCTCGCCCGTGATCGCCTCGATGCGGCGCACACCCGAGGCAACACCACCCTCGCTGAGGATCTTGAACAGACCGATGTCTCCGGCCCGCTGCACGTGGGTGCCGCCGCAGAGCTCCATCGAGAAATCTCCGATGCGCAGCACGCGAACGTCCTTGTCGTATTTCTCACCGAACAGCGCCATCGCGCCGGCGGCGACTGCGCTCTCGTATCCCATGAGCTGCGTCTCCGCTGGCGCATTGAGACGGATCTGCGCATTCACTGATCGCTCGATGTCGGTCAGCTCCCCCGCTGTGACGGGTTGGAAATGCGAGAAGTCGAACCGCAGACGGTCGGGCGCGACCAACGAGCCCTTCTGTTGGACGTGTGTACCCAGCGTCTTGCGAAGCGCCGCATGCAGCAAGTGTGTTGCAGTGTGATTTAGCGCGACGGCGCGGCGACGCTCGCCGTCCACCTTGGCGCGGACGACATCACCGACGCGAATTGTCCCCTCGGAGACTCGACCTGTGTGTGAGTGGGCTGCGCCACGTTTGATGGTGTCATGCACGACAAAGGCTGATCCGACGCCGGTCAGAGTCCCGGTGTCGCCAACCTGACCGCCAGCCTCCGCATAGAAGGGCGTACGATCGAGCACTACCTCGCCGTCCTCGCCCGCACGCAGCTCGGCGACCGGCCTGCCGCCCTTGAGCAGTGTGACCACGCTGCCTTCCGACTCGAGTCCCTCATAGCCCTGAAAGGCCGTGCGCGCATCGACACTGGCGCCGCCGCGCAGGTCCACGCCGAACTTGCTCGCCTCCTGCGAGCGCCGCCGTTGCTCCTCCATCGCCGCATCGAACCCGGCCTGATCGATGGTGAGGCCGCGCTCGCGGGCAATGTCAGCAGTCAGATCCGCAGGAAAGCCGTAGGTGTCGTAGAGCTTGAAAACAGTCTCGCCCGGGATGACGGCGCTCCCCCCTTCCCGTGGACTGCGCGTCTGGATCTTCGCGATCGCACTCTCGAGGAGGTCCATGCCATTCGCCAGCGTCTCGGCGAAACGCTCCTCCTCCTGCTTCAGGACCCGCTCGGCGAGCTCACGGCCGCGGGTGAGCTCGGGGTAGGCCGCGCTCATCTCCCGCTCGAGGACCGGTACCAGCTTGTAGAAGAAGGGCTCCCCGATACCGAGCTTGTAGCCGTGACGGACAGCGCGGCGGATGATGCGCCGCAGAACGTATCCGCGTCCCTCGTTCGACGGCAATACGCCATCGACGATCAGGAACGTGCAGGCGCGGATGTGATCGGCAATGACCCGCAGGGAGCTCGACTGCAGATCCTTCGTCCCCGCCAGCTCCGCCGCCGCGCGGATGAGGCTCTTGAAGAGATCGATGTCGTAGTTCGAGTGCACGCCCTGCAGCACGGCGGCGATGCGCTCCAGACCCATTCCCGTATCGACGGAGGGCTTGGGCAGCCGGGTCATCGTGCCGTCGGCCGCTCGATCGAACTGCATGAATACCAGATTCCAGATCTCGACGAAGCGATCGCCGTCCTCGTCGGATGAGCCTGGGGGACCACCGGGAATCTGCGCCCCATGGTCGTAGAAGATTTCGCTGCACGGGCCGCAGGGCCCGGTGTCGCCCATCGCCCAAAAGTTCGACGCCTCGCCCATGCGCGCGAAACGCGACGCGGGGACACCGATCTCCTTCAGCCAGATATCCGCCGCCTCATCATCGTCGCGAAAGACGGTAACCCACAGGCGTGCCGGGTCGAGCTGCAGGGTCCCCGTGAGGAAATCCCAGGCGAAGCGGATCGCCTCGCGCTTGAAGTAATCGCCGAAAGAGAAATTGCCCAGCATCTCGAAGAACGTGTGGTGCCGGGCGGTATAGCCGACGTTCTCGAGGTCGTTGTGCTTGCCGCCCGCGCGCACGCAGCGCTGGCTGGAGGTGGCGCGCACATAGTCGCGCCGGTCCTTGCCGAGGAAGACGTCCTTGAACTGCACCATGCCGGCATTGGTGAAGAGCAGCGTCGGGTCGGTGCCAGGCACGAGCGGGCTCGAGGGCACGACCGCGTGGCCGCGCTCGCGGAAAAATTCCAGGAAGGCGCGGCGCGCATCCGCCGCGCTCATATAAGGAGGCTGCTTCAAGTTCTTCAGTCCGGTTCGAGATCGGCGCCAGTGGCCGCCCGGATATGATCCGCTGAAAACCCCCGGTACTGCAAAAAGCGCGCTTGGCGGGCTTGCTCAGCCGGGGAATCGGGGGGCGCAGCGCCGAATTTACGCTGCCGGACGGCACTGGCCAGTGCGCGCCAGTCAGGGCCGGACTGGACCGCCGCCTCGATCAGCTCCCGCGGCGCTCCGAGGGAGGCGAGGTCCGTGCCGATCCGTAGCGGCCCCTGGCCGCGTTCCGCTCGGGAGGCGACGTAACCCTCCGCATAGCGGACATCATTCAGCAGCCGCTCCTGCACCAAGTCAGCGATCACCGTCGCCGTGGCCTGCGGGTCACAGCCGCTCGACTGCAGCTGCGTGCTCAGCTCCCCGGTGAGCCAGTCCCGCCGCGCCAGCAGGGCGAGCGCGGCGGTACGGATCGCTTCCGGGTCGGCAGCCCCCTCAGGCCGAATTCGCCGCTTCGCCGCCACCGTTGCGCTGCTGCTTTACGGGCATGAGTTTCGCGCGGATCTGCTCCTCGATCTCGCGTGCCACTTCTCGGTTGCCCTGCAGATAGGTACGCGTATTGTCCTTGCCCTGCCCTATGCGATTACCCTTGTAGGCGTACCAGGAGCCCGACTTCTCGATGATGCCCTGCGCGGCGCCGAGCTCGATGATCTCGCCCTCGCGGGAGATCCCCTGTCCGTACATGATCTCGAACTCCGCCTCGCGGAAAGGCGGGGCCACCTTGTTCTTCACTACCTTGACGCGCGTCATGTTGCCGACGACCTCGTCGCCGTTTTTGATGGCACCGATACGGCGGATGTCGAGGCGGACGGAGGAGTAGAACTTCAGCGCGTTACCGCCCGTGGTCGTCTCCGGGTTGCCGAACATCACGCCGATCTTCATGCGGATCTGGTTGATGAAGATGACGATGGTGTTGGATCGCTTGATGTTGCCTGTGAGCTTGCGCAGCGCCTGCGACATCAGGCGCGCCTGCAGGCCGACCTGCATCTCACCCATTTCGCCCTCGATCTCCGCCTTTGGCGTGAGCGCCGCGACGGAGTCGACCACGACGATGTCCACGGCGTTCGAGCGGACCAGCATGTCGGTGATCTCGAGCGCCTGCTCGCCGGTATCCGGCTGCGAGACCAGCAGATCGCCGATGTTCACGCCGAGCTTCTCGGCGTAGCTCGGATCGAGCGCATGCTCGGCGTCGACGAAAGCCGCCGTGCCGCCGCTGCGCTGCACCTCCGCTATGACCTGCAGCGTGAGGGTGGTCTTGCCGGAGGACTCGGGCCCATAGATCTCGACGACGCGGCCGCGTGGCAAGCCCCCAATGCCAAGGGCAATGTCCAGACCGAGGGAGCCGGTCGACACGGATTCGATGTCGAAGCTTGCCGCGCCATCGCCGAGGCGCATCACCGAGCCTTTGCCGAACTGCTTCTCGATCTGGCCCAATGCGGCGGCAAGCGCCTTCTTGCGGTTCTCTTCCATCTTTCGACACCTGAGGAGGTTGCACGGCGAGAGGAATTCTCTATCGGAGAATTATCCCACAAAGAACCGGCGGCAGAAGCCCATCAATCAGGGTGTTTCGCTGTTATTTTCTGCGTTTGTGCCGCTGCACAGTGAATATGATTCGACAACGCTGTACAGCGCGCCCGCGGCAAGCGGGCGGCTCTCGATGAGTGCCAGCTCGGCGAATCGCCAGAGGACCGGATGCATCCTGCCTGCCGGACCTGCGCGCGAAACCTTGCGCACTACAGTCACATGCGGGCGGAAAGGCTTGAGATCAGGAGCAAATCCGCCCTCGCTCAGCAACGCCTGCAGCCTGCGGGCGAGAGCTGCCACGGGCGCGGGCGGCTCAGCCGGCACGGCGCAAAGGAGGTGCGCAGCCCGCCAGTACTCGAGGTGCTCGAAGGCCAGCTCGATGCGCGTCCCATCAGCCGGCGGCGGGGCGGCTGCACCACAGAGGGTCGCCGCCCGCCGCGCGATCGCGCCGAGCTGCGACATCTGCCGCTCCGGGACCGAGCCCAGAAAAGCCAGCGTGACGTGCAGGTTGACGGCCGGTACCGGCCGGCCGCCGCTCGCGCGCGCCGCGTTGCGGGTCGCCTCGGCCATGGCCCGGCGCATGGCCTCGTCCGGCCAGAGAGCGAAAAAGAGCCGCCGGGTGGGCTCTGGCGGCGCCGCTTTGGCCGGCGGTGTCTCAGCGGCCACGGTCGGCCCGCAGGAGCCGCAGGACGAGCCGTAACGCGTAGTCGACCGATTGGCGGCGCACCTGGTCCCTGTCGCCGGCGAAGTGCTGCAGCTCGCAAACCGCCGCCGGTCCCCGCGCCTGCGGGGCGGCAGCACCGAACCAGACGGTACCCACCGGTTTCCCGGCCGTGCCGCCATCGGGACCCGCGATACCGCTGACCGCTATCGCCACCTCGGCACCGGTGAGGCGGAGTGCGCCGTTGGCCATCTCGCGCACCGTCTCCTCACTGACTGCCCCGTGCTCCTGCAGAGTGAGCGCCGACACCCCGACATCACGCATCTTCGCGGTGTTTGAATAAGTAACGTATCCGGATTGAACCCACTGGGAGCTTCCGGGAACGTCCGTTAATGCCTTGGCGATCCAACCGCCGGTGCAGGACTCTGCCGTTACGACACGCCAGCCCGCCGCCTGCAGCTCCCGCCCGACCGTCTCGGCCAGCGCGTAAAGGTGGGAATCACTCATGGCGCTGCGCACAACCGACATGCAGCCAGTGTACAACGACAACGCTGATCCGGGCGGCGGACCCTCCAGGGAAGCAACCGATCGCTGGATTTATAGGCCCGGTCCAGGCTAAGCTGCTGGCCAAGTGCCGTTCTCTGACGCCCCGGGAAGAATAATGTCAGCGCGCAGACTCGGTTGGATCTCGGCCCTGCCGGTCATCTGCCTGGCGGTGGCCACGGTTCACGCGGCAGATAGCTGCAGACTTCTGATGACGCCGACGATACCCGTCAGGATACTCGACCTGCGGGCGGTCATCACTGCCAACATCAACGGCGCAGATGCCCAGTTCATCGTCGATACCGGCAGCTTCTACGATTTCATCTCGCCTGCCGGGGCGGCTCAATTCAAGCTGCCGGTCGGCAATGCGCCGTTTGGGATGTTCATTACAGGTTTCGGGGGCTCGGAAATTCCGCAGCTGGCAACGGCCAGCACCTTCGCGGTGGCCGGCTTCAGCGTCCATAACGCGACGTTCCTCGTCGATAAAAACGATCTGGGAGGCGGTAACGTCGGGCTGTTGGGCCAGAATCTGTTCCGGATCGCCGATATGGACTTCGATTTCGCAAACGGGTCGATGCACTTCGTCAGGCCACAACATTGCGGCGGCCAGGTGCTCGCCTACTGGGCAAGGACGCAACCGGTCACCGCGATTGATCTGCATTGGACCTCGAGCCAGCAACCGCACCTCCTCGGCGAGGTGTCGGTGAACGGACGCGAGGTCGAAGCGCTCTTCGATACGGGGACGCCACGTACCATCCTGTCGCTGCGCGCCGCAAAGCGGGCCGGCATTACGCCCGATAGTCCCGGAGTGGTCGCAGCGGGAGTCAGCTGGGGCACGGGCAAAAACCTGGTCAAAGTCTGGGTCGCGCCCATCGACAAGTTCGAGATCGGCGGCGAGACGATCCAGCACACGCACATTCTGATTGGCGAGTTCAACCTCAAGCAGCTGGGCGCCGACATGCTGGTCGGGATGGACTTCTTCCTCGCGCATCACATCTACGTCGCCTACAGCCAAAATAAGATGTATCTCACTTACAACGGCGGACGCGTGTTTGACCTGAACGAGGCGCGCTCCACGCAGACGGCGAGCGCATCGCGACCTGGCGCCGACAGCCAACAGATGGCCAAGCCGTCCCCGAGCGGCAATCCGCAGCAGGCCGCCTCGGCTCACCCCAACCCCTCGCCCCTACCGGACGAGGCCCCGGCGGCAGCGTCGCAACAAGTTACTGCGGCCAGCACGCCAACGGACGCTGCCGAGTACATGCGCCGCGGGATGGCCCATATTTCCCGCCATGAGTACCCCGAGGCAATCGCCGATCTCACCCATGCATGCGACCTCGGTGCTACCGACGCGGACTGCCGATACCAACGCGGCATGGCGTACTGGTACAGCCATCAGAGCATGTCCGCGCTCGCCGACTTCAACGCTGCCATCCAACTTCAGCCGAATTATTTTCCAGCCTATCTGGCCCGGGCGCAGCTCGAGCTGAAGCAACATCCTGCAGATGCGCAGACGGACCTCGATGAGGTGGATCACCTCGCTCTGGAGCAAGCCGACGTGCGCCTGGCACTGGCAGACCTCTACTACTTCGCCGGCGCGTACGCCGCAGCGGTTCACCAGTACGACCTCTGGACCGAATATCACGGGGATGACAACCGCTTGTCCTACGCACTGGGTAGTCGCTGCGCGACGGAAGCCCGAGCCAACGTTGACCTTGATCGCGCGCTCAAGGACTGCAACAGGTCACTGCGTGTCATGCCCGAGAACGCGCCAGACGGCAACCAAGCGATGATCATCTACAATCGCGGAATGGTGTACCTGCGTCAGGGCATGCTCGACAGCGCGCTTGCAGACTGGAATGAGGCATTGAAGCTGCGACCCAAGCTCGCCGGAGCGCGCTATGCGCGCGGGATCGTGGAGCTGAAAAAGGGCATGACCGATCAGGGGCAGGCCGACCTCGCGGCCGCGAAGGCTCAGCAGCCCGACATTGCCAAGCGTTTCGCGAGTTTCGGCTTAAAGCCCTGAGCACCGACGCGGTCTGACGGTTCCGGCGCCTCATCGTGGGGTGTAGGCTACGCTCATGCCCGCGTGTAGACTTGGTTGGCTCACTGCAATGCTGGCCGCTGCGCTCCTCATTAGGACTGCCGGCGCTGCCGACCTCTGCAAGCTCGTCATGTACCCGCGGATCCCCGTCAAGATGGACGACCTGCGGCCGGTCATTACGGCGAGCATCAACGGCGTCGACGCGCGGTTCATCGTCGACACCGGCAGCTTCTTCGACTTCCTCTCGCCTGCCGCCGCCGCGCAATTCGATCTGCCGCTGAGCCATGCGCCGCCCTTCTTCTACGTCAACGGCGTCGGCGGGCGGATCGTCCCCAGGATCGCCACGGTCAAGACATTCACGGTGGCGGGCATTACCGGCCATGACGCGCAATTTCTGGTCGGTAACAACGATTTCCTGGGCGGCCAGATCGGCATACTCGGTCAGAATATATTCCGCATCGCCGATGTCGACTACGATTTCGCAGACGGCGTGCTGCGTTTCGTGGAGCCGCAGCACTGCGGTAAAGAGTCGCTGGCCTATTGGACCCAAACCCAGCCTGTCGGGGTCGTGGATCTGCACTGGACCTCGAGCGAGCGTCCGTACCTGACCGGCAGGGCCACCGTGAACGGTCATGACATCCAGGTGCTCTTCGACACCGGCTCGCCGCGAACGATTCTCTCGCTCGATGCGGCCAGGCGTGCCGGTATCACTCCCGAAACCCCCGGAGTGGCAGGGGCAGGCGTCACCAGCGGACTGGGCAAGGACACCGTCAAAGTGTGGATCGCGCCTGTTGCCCGGTTCGAGATCGGCGGCGAAGCAATCGAGCGCACGCGTGTGCTGATGGGCGACATCGGCCTTCCCGATCTCGGCATCGACATGCTGCTCGGCTCGGATTTCTTCCTGGCACATCACATCTACGTCGCCTACAGTCAGAACAAGCTGTATTTCACCTACAACGGCGGTGTGGTGTTTGACTTGAACGCGAGACGTCCGGTGGGAACGGACGTGCCCAAAGCCACCGCAGACGGCTCGCCCGCCCTCTCCATGATGGCCTCCGATAGGACCATGGACGCTGCCGGATTCATGCGCCGCGGCATGGCGTATGCCTCCCGCCATGAGTATCCCGAGGCAATCGCCGATCTCACGCATGCATGTACCCTGGATCCAACCAGCGCCGATTGCCGATATCAGCGGGGCCTCGCCTATCTGCACAACTCGCAGCGTGAGCTCGCCCTCGCCGATTTCAGTGCAGCCATACAACTGCAACCGAATGATTTCGAGGCTCACCTGTCGCGAGCGCAACTGGAGCTGCCACACCGCCCGGCCGACGCGGAGACCGATCTCGACGCCGTGGATCGCTTTGCACCGCAGCAGGCGGACCTGCGTCTGATGGTGGCGCAACTGTATGACGCTGCGGGACAGCACGCAGGTGCCGTTCACCAGTACGACCTCTGGATCGATTATCACCCGCGCGATATTCGTCTGCCGTCAGCGCTGAGCGGTCGCTGCGGCTCGGAAGCAGCAGCCAATCTGGATCTCGATCGCGCACTCGAGGACTGCGGCTCGGCCCTGAATCTCATGCACACGCCGGCGCCCGCCAACCTCGCCGCGATGACGACCAGTAATCGTGGCTTGGTGTACCTGCGGCAGGGAAAACTGGACAGCGCTCTTGCCGACTTCGACGCCGCCCTGAGGCTCGACCCCGAACTTCCCGTCGCTCGCTACGGGCGCGGGCTGGTCGAGATCAGGAAGGGAATGCAGACCGAGGGAAAGGCCGACCTCGCCGCCGCGCAGTCGCAGCACGCGGAGCTTGCCAAGCGGCTCGCCGGGCTCGGGTTTGCGCCCTGAGGCGCCCCGTCGTGAGGAGAGCCGCCACCCTCCCGCGCCTTATTGGATAATGCCCCGCCTTCCGGCCGGAGCGCCCGGCCGCTTGCAATGACGCGCATGCCGGCAGTTGAGCCTTGAACGACCAAGCCAGTAACCACACCCCCGTGATGCAGCAGTACCTGCGCATCAAGAGCCGCCATCCCGACGTGCTGCTCTTCTACCGGATGGGTGATTTCTACGAGCTCTTCTTCGAAGACGCCCGCCGCGCCGCGGCGTTGCTCGATATCACCCTGACCAGCCGCGGCCAATCTGCCGGGCAGCCCATCCAGATGGCGGGTGTGCCCTTCCACAGTGTCGAGGGCTACCTCGCGAGACTCGTGCGCAAGGGCGAGAGCGTCGCGATCTGCGAGCAGATGGGCGATCCGGCGAAGTCCAAAGGTCCGGTCGAACGGGAGGTGGTCCGCATCATCACTCCCGGGACCGTGACCGACGATGCCCTGCTCGAAGAGCGCGAGGAGACATTGGTGGCCGCGGCAGCGCGCGACGGCGAGCGCTTCGGGCTCGCCTGGCTCGACCTGGCCGGGGGCCGCTTCACGGTGCTGGAATCGAGCGGCGGCAGCGCGCTGGCGGCAGAGCTCGAGCGACTGCGACCCGCCGAGCTGCTGATCGCCGAAGGCACGCCCGCGGAGGCTCTCGAGCGCCACGGCACGGCGCTGCGCTCCCGGCCACCGTGGAATTTCGAGCTGGCGAGCGCCTCGCGGCTGCTCACCGATCAGCTCGGCACCCTGGATCTCAAGGGCTTCGGCGCGGACGAGCTGCCGCTCGCC
>Ga0134126_10004816_pt1 | contig 16884 bp, 13 predicted proteins | sample KB31752_FD_96881 | JGI IMG/M metagenome (GOLD analysis project Ga0134126, IMG submission 96881) | Terrestrial soil microbial communities with excess Nitrogen fertilizer from Kellogg Biological Station, Michigan, USA - KB3-175-2 | ecosystem: Environmental > Terrestrial > Soil > Unclassified ...
GCCCGAGCTGGAGCGGCGCCGGATCTCCGACGACATCGCCACCGCGGTCTCCGACCTCGCCCACGGCCTCGCGCACTACCGCGCCGGGCGCACCCTGGAAGCGTTGTGGTGGTGGCAGTTCTCGTACCTGACCGACTGGGGACCCGCCGCCTCGGCCGCCGTGCGCGCGCTGCAGTCGATCGTGGCCCGCTCGCGTCTTCAGGAGTAAGGCGCGAGGCGGACAACGGCCGATCGCCGCCGCCGCCGGGCCGTTTCGCGAAATCCGGCGGCCCGGGCGGCCGCGCGCCGCAGATTTTGAGACGCCGTCTCGCGATGTGAAAAGCCCTAGGTGGTCGTGGCCTGCTCGCTAAACTGGGCGGCGACCATGCCAAGGCGCTGGTCACCTCCTTAAGTCCAGCCGATCCCAAGTCAGGAGCGCTAACGTGGGCCTGGTCGTGCAGAAGTACGGCGGTTCCTCCGTCGCCGACGCCGACTGCATCAAACGGGTCGCCAAGCGCATCGTCGACACCAAACGGGCCGGCAACGAAGTCGTCGTCGTGGTCTCCGCGATGGGCGACACCACCGACGAACTTATCGACCTCGCCCAGCAGGTCTCCCCGCTGCCCGAAGGCCGCGAGCTCGACATGCTGCTGACCGCGGGCGAGCGGATCTCCATGGCGCTGCTCGCCATGGCCATCGGCACCCTCGGTTACGAGGCGCGCTCGTTCACCGGCAGCCAAGCCGGCGTGATCACCGACCGGGTGCACAACAAGGCGCGGATCATCGACGTGACCCCCGGCCGTATCCGCACCGCGCTGGACGAGGGCGCGATCGCCATCGTGGCCGGCTTCCAGGGCGTCTCGCAGGACACAAAGGACATCACCACCCTCGGCCGCGGCGGCTCCGACACCACCGCGGTGGCGCTCGCCGCCGCCCTGGACGCAGAGGTGTGCGAGATCTACACGGACGTGGACGGCGTATACACCGCCGACCCGCGACTCGTGCCCACCGCGCGCAAGAGACACAACGTGCGGTACGAGGAGATGCTCGAACTGGCCGCCAGCGGCGCGAAGATTCTGCACCTGCGCTGCGTCGAGTACGCCCGCCGGTTCGATGTACCCATCCACGTGCGCTCCTCCTTCTCCGCCCTGGAGGGCACCTGGATCCGCAACAGCCTGGAAGGGGCCGAGATGGAGCAGGCGATCATCGCCGGCGTCGCGCACGACACCAGCGAGGCGAAGGTCACCGTGGTGGGGGTCCCGGACAAGCCGGGCGAGGCCGCCCGGATCTTCCGCGCGGTAGCCGACGCGGAGATCAACATCGACATGGTGGTGCAGAACGTCTCGGCCGCGGCGACCGGCCTCACCGACATCTCCTTCACGCTGCCCAAGAACGACGGCGCCAAGGCGGTCGCGGCGCTCTCCAAGGTCAAGCCGCTGATCGGGTTCGACTCGCTGGCCTATGACGATCAGATCGCCAAGGTCTCCCTGATCGGCGCCGGGATGAAGAGCCACCCGGGAGTCACGGCGGTGTTCTTCGAGGCGCTCTCCCAGGCCGGGGTCAACGCGGAGATGATCTCCACCAGCGAGATCCGCATCTCGGTGGTCTGCCGGGCGGACAACGTTAAGCCGGCCGTGCAGGCCATTCACACCGCCTTCGACCTCGACGCCGACGGCGAGGCCGTGGTCTATGGAGGGACCGGACGATGAACAGCGCGAACGGCTCCGCAGCCAACGGCTCGGGCCGCAATCCCTACGCCGCCAACCGGCCCACCCTCGCGGTGGTCGGCGCGACCGGCGCGGTCGGCACGGTGATGCTCGACCTGCTCTCCACCCGCGAGAACGTGTGGGGCGAGATCCGGCTGATCGCCTCAGCCCGCTCGGCCGGCAAGCGGCTGACCGTGCGCGGCGAGCAGGTCGAGGTCGTGGCGCTGAGCGAGGAGGCGTTCGACGGCGTCGACGTCGCCATGTTCGACGTGCCTGACGAGGTCTCGGCCGAGTGGGGCCCGATCGTGGCGGCCAAGGGCGTGGTCGTGGTCGACAACTCCGGCGCGTTCCGGATGGACCCCGAGGTTCCGCTGGTGGTGCCCGAGGTGAACCCCGGCCAGGTGCGCAACCGGCCGAAGGGCATCATCTCGAACCCGAACTGCACCACGCTCTCCATGATCGTCGCGGTGGGTGCGCTGCACGCCGAGTTCGGCCTGACCTCGCTGATCGTGGCCTCGTATCAGGCCGCTTCCGGCGCAGGACAGGCCGGCATCGACACGCTGCGCGAACAGCTGGCCAAGGTGGGCGGCTCCGCGACGCTCGGCTCGCAGCCCGGCGACCTGCGCCGCGCGGTCGGCGACCTCGGCCCGTTCCCCGCCCCGCTGGCGCTGAACGTGGTGCCGTGGGCCGGTTCGCTTAAGGATGGCGGTTGGTCCTCGGAGGAGCTGAAGGTCCGCAACGAGTCGCGCAAGATCCTCGGACTGCCGAACCTGAAGGTCTCCGCGACCTGCGTGCGCGTCCCGGTGATCACCACACACTCGTTGGCTGTGCACGCCTCGTTCGAGCGTGACATCACCGTGGAGCAGGCCCGCGAGGCACTGCGCGACGCGCCGGGGATAGTGCTGTGCGACGATCCGGCGAACGGCGAGTTCCCGACGCCCAACGACGTGGTCGGCACCGACCCGACCTGGGTCGGCCGGATCCGCTCCAGCCTGGACGACCCGCGCGAGATCGAGCTTTTCGTGTGCGGCGACAACCTGCGCAAGGGCGCCGCGCTGAACACCGCGCAGATCGCGGAGCTGGTCGCCAAGGAGTTCAGCCGCGGCTGAACTGGCGCTGGCCTGTCGGTCGACGTCACCCGCGCGGGGGTTTTTCCGGCGGAAGCTCCCCGCGCGGCCCGTTCGGATGGGATCCTGCCCTTCGTGAAAACCCCCGGTACTCCGTCCACAGATCCACTCGGATGGGGTACAACGCTGGAGGGGGTTCGAATGTCTAACTGCTGTGACTGCCACCATGATCGACCCGAGTCTGGACATATCGGGCCGGCGCGCGAACGCCGGCCCGTGGTCAGCTCTGGTCGGCATGCCGGAAGCCACATTCACGCCGGACGTGCCCGTGTCGACCGATCCACCCGTGCCGCCGCCCGCCGCCGTTGGGGGCGCGGTGGCGACTGACGTCGATGTGACGGCCGACCTACTGACGAACACGTACCAGACCCACTACGCGTCACTGCTGCGGCTGGCCGCCCTGCTTCTCGACGATCTCGGTTCCTGCGAGGACGTCGTCCAAGAGGCGTTCATCAGGGTGCACGCGGCCCGCGGCCGGGTCAGGGAGCCGGAGAAGCTGCTGGCCTACCTGCGGCAGACCGTGGTGAACCTGTCGCGCTCGACGCTGCGCCGCCGCCTGATCGGCCTGCGGCTGCTGCCCAAGCCGATGCCGGACGCGGCGAGCGCGGAAGAGGGCGCCTACGACGTCCTTGAGCGCGACGCGCTGATCCAGGCGCTACGCGGACTGCAACGCCGGCAGCGTGAGGTGCTGGTGTTGCGCTACTACGCGGACATGACGGAGGCTCAGGTCGCCGCGGCGCTCGGCGTGTCTATCGGTTCAGTGAAGGCTTACGGCTCGCGCGGCATCGAGGCGCTGCGCGCCCGCATGGAGGAGCATCGATGAGCAAGGACGGCGTTGTCCCGCCGCAAGGTGGGCAATCACGCCGCCCGGCCGGGGGGCCTGCGAACCATTCGGGGGCCGAAAGACCCCAGGGCCCGGCGGCGCGGCGGTACGGAGCGCAGGGCCACGCGACTTCGGAGCACACTTCCGAGCTGCTTGGCCCGGACGAGCAAGGCATGACCGGTCGCGGCACAGAGCGCGACGGTGTGGGGGAGCACACCGAGCCAGACGACCACGGCGTGGCCTGGCACGGTCCAGCCGCGACCATGGGCGATTCCCCCGACCTGGCCGCGCTTTCTGACGAGAGCGCGGCGCAGCGGGCGGCGTTGAGCGAAGGTCTGCTCTCGGCAGCCGAGCTCGATCTGGCGCAGGCGCTGCGGACCCGCATGGCCGTCGTCGGCGCGGCCGGCCCGCCGCCGGGCAGCCTCGCCCGGATCCGGCGCAAGGCGCACACCCGCCAGCGCAACCGGATGGTGCTCGCGGGCAGCGCGGGCGTACTCATGCTCGCCATGGCGGTGACCATGGCCACCGGCGACCGGTTCGACATCGTGCCCACGCTCTCCGGGGCGGTCGGCCTCGGCGGCGGCTCCGGCGCGAGCGGCCAGAACGGCGCGGGCGGCTCCTCGAACGCGGCGACCGCGGCCAACGGCGGTCACGCGGTCTGGCCGACCGGCACCGGCGGCAAAACCGGACTGGCGATCGGGCCGGTCGGGCCGGTCGTGGCCACGCCGTCCGCCGCCGCGGCCGCGAAGGTCCCGCTGTGCACGGCCGACCTGCTCAAGACGACGACCACGCTCGGCCCGATGGTGCGCGGGGTCGAGTACGCGCACGTGGACGCGATCGCGCAGAGCCCGTGCGTTGTCGTCGGGCCGCCGGTGCTCACGGTCGCCAACGAGGCGGGCACGGCCCGTTCCTCCGTGGAGATCCTCAAGGAAGATCCGACGCAGGCCGCGCTGTTGCCTGCCGTGCCGACCTGGGGCACCGCGATGGTGCTCAAGACCGGGCAGGCGTACCAGTTCCAGTTCGCCTGGGCCTCGGTGGCTTGCCCGCAGGAGGCGGTGACGCCGTCGCCGAGCCCGTCCGCGAGCCTGAATTCGATGTATTTCCTGGGTTACGCGGTCACCGGTACGACGCCGACAGGCGTGGTGTCACTCACCGCGAACTGTGGCGCGAAGGTGTACGTGACGGACATCTACGCTCCGGGAGCCTTCCCCCTGCCGAAGGCCCCCGTCCCGCCGCCCGCCACGTCCTCCTCCCCGGTCGCGCCGCCGCCGTCCAGCCCGGCGCCGCCAAGCGTCTCCGCCACGACCCCGCCGGCCGATACGACAAGCGCCGCGCCGTCTTCTTCCTCCGCCGACCCGAACCCCGGAAGCGGGGGAGGCGGCGGCGGATCGAGCGGCGGCACAGGCAGCGGCAACGCGACTTCGTCGACCGGCTAGGTCGGGTGTCGGAACCACTCCCTAGGGCCTCGCGCCGCTCCGGCCGGACTGGCCGCGGTCAGTCCAACGGCCAGGGCCGCGCGGTGGCGCCCAGCCGGTTCCAGGTGTTGATCACGGCGATGGCCCAGATCAGCTCGGCGAGTTCCACCTCGCTGAACTGCGCCGCGGCGCGGTTGAACACCTCGTCGGTCACCGAGCCGTCGGTCAGCCGGGTCGCCGCCTCGGTCAGTTCCAGCGCGGCTCGCTCGCGGGCGGTGAAGAACGGCGTCTCCCGCCACACCGGCAGCGCGTACAGCCGCTGCTCGGTCTCGCCGCCTTTGCGTGCGTCGCGGCTGTGCATGTCCACGCAGTAGGCGCAGCCGTTGAGCTGCGAGGCGCGGGCGCGGACCAATTCCAGTAGCGGCGCTTCCAGCGAGATCTTCCGGGCCGCCGCGTCGAGCGCGTACATGGCCTTGTTGATGTGCGGGACGAGTTCGTCCACAGCCAGCCGGACCGGTGGTACAACGCGCTCGGCAACCGTCGCGCGCTGACTTCCATCCTGCGCCGTGTTGTGGGTCGAAGTGCTCTGAGCAGTGGTTTCTGTGGTCATGGGTCTACTTTATGGCCGCAGTGGACCGGTGCTAAGGTCCAATGCTGTGTCCGATTTCTGGTCCACTTTCGGGGTAGACCTTCATGTCGATCTCGATCCGGCGTCCGGTCGGCGCACCGGCCTGGAGCGTGCGCTGCGCGACGCCGTCCGCTCCGGCCGCCTCGCGCCGGGTGCGCGCCTACCGTCCACGCGAGCACTTGCCGCTGAGCTCAACCTCGCCCGCGGCACCGTCACCGCCGCCTACGACCAGCTCGTCGCGGAAGGCTACTTCGTCGCGCGTCAGGGCTCGGGGACCGAGGTCGCCGACCTCATGCAGCGTCCGCAGGAGGCGCCCGACGACGCCGTCGCCCGACCCGTTCCGGCCCACGATCTGCGCCCCGGCAGCCCGGACGTGTCGACCTTCCCCACGGCAGCCTGGCTGCGCTCGGTGCGGCGCGCGCTTAATGCAGCGCCCGACGACGTATACGGATACGGCGACGCCCGAGGACGCCTCGAACTGCGTACCGCACTCGCCGATTACCTCGGTCGAGCCCGCGGTGTGCTCGCGGATCCGGCGCAGATCGTCATCACATCGGGCTACGTCCAGGCACTCTCGCTGCTCGCGAGCATGCTGTACCGCAGCGGCGTGAGCACCATCGCGATGGAGGATCCTTACGGCCCGGCCATGTACTGGGAGGTGATCCGCCGAGCCGGGCCGCACATCGCCGCGCTGCCGGTGGATGAGCGTGGCGCGCGTACCGAACTGCTCGCCCAGCGCGCGTTGCCAGATGTCGGCGCGGTCATCGTCACACCCGCGCACCAGTACCCGACCGGCGCGACCCTCCATCCCACGCGACGCAGAACATTGATCGAGTGGGCCCGCGCGAGCGGCAGCCTGATCATCGAGGACGACTACGACGGCGAATTCCGCTTTGACCGCCAACCGGTCGGCGCGCTCCAAGGCACCGCCCCGGATCACGTCGCGTACGTCGGGACAGCCTCGAAAACCCTCGCGCCAGGCCTGCGGCTCTCCTGGGTCGTCCTTCCGCGTAGGCTCGTCGAGCCGTTCGCCGATGCCAAGCTGCATGCCGACCACGGATCCGAAGCGCTAGGCCAGCTCGCCTTCGCCGACTTGATCACCAGCCACGCATACGACCGCCATGTCCGCGGCGTGCGGCTGCGTTATCGGCATCGCAGGGATCTGCTGGTCCAGCGCCTCGATTCGCGCCCGGCGAATCCAGCCCACGGCTTCGCGCTGCACGGCATCGCGGCCGGCATGCACGCCTTGATCAGCCTGCCGGGCTCGGGCCCTGACGAAGACGAGATGCTGGCCCGAGCCGCGTCACGCAGCATCGCCGTCGGTAACCTCGGCGCCTATTGGCACGGTGACCAGCATGGCGACGGTCCACGCATGCAGGGCTTAATCGTCGGCTACGGCACGCCGACCGAGCGCAGGTACCCGGCCGCCCTTGACGCTCTTGCCCACGTGTTGGGCATAGTCTCGCAACGTGGGCGGTGAGCTGGACCTTGGAGAGGTCGAAGAGCGCGTGAGCGCAGTCCTCGGCCATAAGCAGGCGGCGCAGATCGTGACCCGCTTCTTCTCCGAACTCCAGCACCGCACGGCGCGCCGGCTCGCGGACGGCACCGTGTTCCTGATCACCGGCGACATTCCGGCGATGTGGCTGCGTGACTCGGCCGCGCAGGTCATGCCACTCGTTCGGATCGGCGCAGGTCCGCACGCCGAGCAGTTCGCCATCGGAGTGTTGCGCCGGCAGTTGGACTACATCCTTCTCGACCCCTACGCCAACGCCTTCAATCCCGAGCCGAACGGAGCCGGGCACCGCAAGGACGCCGCAGAGGTCGAACGCAGCGCCTGGGTGTGGGAGCGCAAATACGAGGTCGACTCGCTGTGCTACCCGCTCCTGCTGGCGTACCGCATCTGGCGCCGCTACGGTCGCGCGGACATCTTCGACACGCGGTTCTGGCGCGCATTCGGCCGCATTCTCGATACCTGGGAGACCGAGCAGGACCACGAAACTCGGTCGGCGTACCGCTTCCGCCGCAGGCACGGGTTGCATTACAGAACCCTGAAACGTCGCGGTCTCGGTCCCGACGTGGCCGTCACGGGCATGACGTGGAGTGGATTTCGCCCGAGTGACGACCCGACGCGCTACGGCTACAACGTGCCCGGAAACCAGTTCGCCTCGGCGGTTCTCGGCCGCATCAGCGAACTCGCCGAAGCGTCTGACCCGCCCCCGCCCGCGGACCTGATCGCCCGCGCGAAGCGATTGCGATCCGGGATCGAAGCCGCAATTCACGACCATGCCCTGATTGACGATCCGATTACCGGACCGCGCTGGGCTTACGAGGTCGACGGTCGCGGCGGTGTCCTAGAAATGGACGACGCGAACATCCCGAGCCTGCTCGGGCTCCCGCTGATTGGCTACTGCCGAGCCGACGAGCCCGTTTACCTGGCGACGCGCGCCTTCGTTCTCAGTGAGCGAAACCCGTACTTCTACCGCGGCTCGGCGGCGTCCGGCGTCGGCAGTCCGCACACGCCGCGGCGTCGCATCTGGCCGATCGCCATCGCCGCCGCGGCCCTCACCAGCTCCAATGCCGCCGATCAGCGCGCCGCGATCGACACGCTGCTCGCCACGCACGCCGGTACGACGCGCATCCACGAGTCCTTTCACGTCGACCGGCCGACGTCCTGGACTCGCGCCTGGTTCTCCTGGGCCGAGGCGATGTTCTGCGAACTCGTCCTCGAGTACTGCGGATTTCGGCATGCGGACGCGGACGCGAAACCGGACTGAGCCGCCGATGCGCCGATGCGCACTACTGACGCAGGTGCTTCGATGTCAGGGCAGGCGTGTGGACCTCACCTTGTGGAAGTCAGGCTGATCACAGCTGTTTGAGGAAGTTCACGCTGCGTTCCCAGGCCAGCGAGGCGGCTGGCGCGTCGCAGTCCGACAACGACGAATCGGTGAAGAAGTGGCCGGCGCCCCCATCGAGATGCCCGCCAGGATCGCGTCAGCGGCCGGTTCGCCGACCGCCATTCGGGCCCGGCTGGTGATCGTCTGCTCACGGTGTGCCGCGCCTACGTCAGCAGCGGCGCCGCTCAGATGTCGCTCCGGCGAAACGGTGGCACGCAACGGCCGAATCCGGGCGAGTCGCTTCGGGCTCGTGGTCTACTTCAGCGGTGATTCTGTCGGTGCAAGTGTTCATCGACCGGGAAGACGGCGAGCGCGACTTGTTCGACCCGCCGACCGATGCCGACGGCCAGGCCGGCTATGACTCGTGGCGTGACACGGTCTGGGGCTCGCGGCGCGCACAGGCGCTCGGTGCCGAAATCCTCCCTCGGCTCGCGGACGGCGATCTTTACGTCGAGCCCGCCGAAGTCGCAGAGTTCTTGCAAGAGTGCGCGCTGCTGCGTGACAACCTCGACAAACTCGTTCCCGGCATGGACGCCCTTGATCCGCACGCGGCGGGCTACCTGGTGAATGCCACCGTCGAGGTCAGGTTCGAGTCAGGCGGCGCGGCCGCGGCTTTCCGGCAGACGGTCGCGGACCGGTTGGCCAATATCGAGGCGGCCGCGAGGTACGCACTGGTCATCGGCGGCGGTATCGCGATTTCCACGTCGAACGCGCCGCTGGTTGAGGACTCGGAGCAGGCAGCTGCCGATGCGGGGGGATCAGAATCCGAATCGCCGGAACCCGACCCCATCGCAGGCCCGCTCAATCGGGGCTGGCAGTGCGGCGGGCGCCCCGCCTCGGAATAGGAGACGGGGCGACCGCCGCGCAGACTCACCTGCGCTCCCTACGGCACTGCGCGACTTACGACACCGCGCCAGTTGGACCGGCGCAGTTACGGACCTGTGGTCAGATAGGTGACCGTGTTGCCGGAGTGCACCGAGCCGCCGGAGTTGTTGATGACGTGGCTGATCGTTCCGGTGCCGCCGAGCGAGACGGTCACCATGTCGTGGAACGACGAGCCGCTGCCCGGCACCTCGATGGCTCGGTCGGCGACCACGCCCGAGTTGGTGCTGAAGAAGCAGTACACGCCCAGTCCCCACGCCTGGTGCGAGGTAACCGAATTCGAGACCTTATACGACGGGTAGCCGTTCTCGCCGCCGGGCGTCCAACTGCTGTTGTTCGGCACGTCGTAAGGCATTTCCGACTGGTAGAAGTACGTCCGGCCGCCGTTGCCGTTCCACAAGGTCTGGTACTGCTGATAATGCTCGACCGCGAGGCCGTACATGGTCACGTTCGCGCCGTTGACCACCAAGCCGTTCGCGGCCGGGTTCGTGCCCCATCCGTACGTGTTGTCGTTGCCGTGGTCCGCGCGCCAGATCCAGTTGTCGTCGCCGATGGTGTTGGCGCTGTTGACCACGAGCGACTGGGTCGCCCGGCCGGCCACGTCCCCGCCGACCCGGAAGAACACATCCTGCAGCTCGATCGGGTCACTCGCGTGGCTGGCCGAGGAACCGGCCGGGCCGATCTGCACGAGCGACTGGCTGTTGGTGGTGCCGGCGCTGATGAGCAGGCCGGCGATGTCGATGCCGTTCACGTCCGCCGTCGTGATCGCGCTGACGCCGTTGTCCGGCATCAGCGTGGCCAGGCCGAGACCGAGCACTACCGTGTCAGGGCGGGTGATGTTGAGCGGCGCGGACAGGTGGTACACGCCTGGGGTGAACAGCAGATTCAGGCCCGAGGCGAGTGCGTTGTTGATCGTCGTGGCGGTGTCGCCGGACTTGACGACGTAGAACTGCGAGATCGACAGCGAGGTGCCCGCCGTCGAGCCGCTGGTCCAGTCCGGACCCACTGCGTTGGTGCGAAGCCCGGGCACCATCACGTTGTAGAGCCCTGACGAGTCGACGTACAGGTATGGCTTCTCACGCATCGTCGGGGAGGAGGCGACGTTCGTGTATGTCGGGAAGGACTGCCCCGGCGCGCCGTTGTCACCGACGAACACCATGTTCCAGTTCGAGCCCGCCCAGCTGCCCATCGACGTGTCCTGCGTCAGGTATTGCTGCTGCGTGCCCGAGTTGATCTGCCCGGAGATGCGGGAGTCGCCGATGTAGCCGCCGGAGGACCAGTTGCTGCTGTTGTTGCCCGAGGTGTAGTCATCGAGCGTCATGTTGCCGTGCACGTCGACCCGGCGGAACGGGTCGGCCTGCGAGACGGCCCACTCCAGCGTGCCGGAACTCGGCGTGTCGGACAGGTTTTCCACATCGCGCCAGAAGTTCTGCGTCGCGTTGCCGCCGGACCAGGCCGCGTCGACGTGCACGCCGCCGCCGGTCAGCGAGACGTTGTCCGGCGAGGCGCCGAGGCCCGCGACCTGCGTGTAGAAGCCGACCGGGACGTCGACGTTGTAGCTGCCCGGCATGAACAACATCGCGTAGCGGTTCGTGCCGAACTGATTGCTCTGCTGCGCGGCGTAGATCGAGTTGACGGTCGACTGGATCGACGACGAGGACATCGACGGGGTGAAGATCTTCACGTTCGGGCCCAGATCCGGGTTGCCCGGGTTCGGGCTTCCGGTCGGGCTTGCCGTCGGGCTCGGCGAACCGGTCGAGCCGCCGACCACGTTCAGCGCGAAGGACTGCGCGCCTGTGCCGTTGCAGGTGTATTGCTGCAATTGAACGCCGTCGGCCGTCGACGCGGCCGGCGTGTCAAGGCACAGGCCGCTGTAGTGGTTCACGAAGTGATAGTCGCCGCTGCCTTCCTGCACCGGCTGCCATTCCTGGCTGCTCCAGCCGCCGTCCGACCACAGGTGAATCAGCGCGCCGTTCGACGTCGAGGGGCCGGCCACGTCGATCGCCGGCTGGGCGCCGTTGGAGTTGACGATCACGTAATAGCCCGAGTCCGCGGCCGTCCGCAGCTGCCACTGCTGCGCACCCGTGCCGTTGCACGTGTACTGCTGAACCGCCGTGCCGTTCGCGGTGGCCGCCGCCGCGGCGTCGACACACTTGCCGCTGTTGGCATTCACGACGTTGTACCAGGCGCTGGTCGATACGGCCGCGCTCGCGCTGAGCATGCTGACCATGGTGATTCCGGCGGCGACGATTGTCGCCGCCGCGCCTATAGCGACGACGCGGCGCACGTCGCGCGGTCGTCGGATGAGGTGTTTCAAAGCATCCTCCTCAGAGGAGTGGGCAGTCGCGTTCTTGAAGAAACACTGTCTGAAACAAGTGCCTTGCGACGCTGGCCGCAATCCTCAGCGCTGCGTGCCGACAGGCGGCTTTTGCAGGGCGGATAGCTGTGAAACGTGGCCTGCAACAGGCGTTGCGGGAAGGAAAGCAGGATGCTTTACCAGTGTCAAGCCGACTGCCCACGCGGACAGCGTTCCCGCACGTCACCGCATCGCCTATGCTCTGACTGTGGCAATCGCGGGTGTTGCAGATGATTGACCCCGGCGCAGACCCCGGTGCGGGCCGCGCCAGCGTCCGGGCACTCGCTGCACACCTCGGGCTTTCGCCCGCCACGGTCTCGCGCGCGCTCAATGGGCATGCGTACGTATCCGAGACGACCCGTCGCAGGGTGCAGGACGCCGTCGAGCAGCTGAGCGGCGGCCGAGCTCCGCGGCCGCGTCCGCGCCCCCGTGCTCAGGGCATGGTCTTCGTGCGCTGCCCTTACGAGCTGACCGACTACTTCGGGCCGATCGTGTCCTCGATCGCTGAGACACTGCGCCTGCACGGCCGCGAAATGCTGCTGGACGCAGGCGGCGCCGGCTACCACGACACGGTGCTGCGCCGCCTGCCCTCACGGCGAGACGTCGCCGCAGCCGTGCTGATCCTGCCGCCCGAAAGCGTGACCGAGCTAGAGGCATTGCGCGCGTCGAATACGCCGTTCATCGTGATCGATCCGCGGGTGCGTGTACCGAAGGACATGCTGGCGGTCTCCGCTGCCAACTTCGCCGGCGCACGCGACGCGACCGAGCACCTCACCGCGCTCGGCCACCGGCGCATCGGCGTCATCTCGGTCGCCCCCGCCCTCGCTGCGGGAGAGGCTCGCATGGCCGGCCATGCCTCCGCGCTCGCACAGGTCGGCGAGCTCGTCGATCCTGGGCTGATCCGGTCGGGCGAACCGGTGACGGCGACCGGGGAAAAGCTCGGCGGTGAACTGCTCGATCTTCCGCGGCGGCCCACCGCGATCATCTGCTTTAACGACAAGGTCGCCGTGGGCGTGCTGCAAGCTGCGGCGGATCGAAATCTGAGCGTGCCCGGTGACGTGTCGGTCATCGGCTTCGACGACATCGACGTCAGTCGCTCCACGACACCGAAGCTCACCACGGTCCGCCAGCCGTTGCAGGAAATGGGGCGGATGGCAGTCACGGCGCTGATGCGCGTGCTTGACGGTCATCAGGCCGAGGCTCTGCACATCGAGCTGGCCACCGAGCTCGTCGTCCGCTCAAGCACGGGTCCCACGCCGACTCGCTAGCCGAGCCGCGCGACGTGACGCCGTGGCGCGGCGGCACCGGAGTGCTCGCCGCGCCACCTGCGCTGTTCTCTTCGATCCCGGATAGCTGGCTAACTCGTACTACACGACACGCTCGGCCAGGTCCATTGGCCGTTCGGCGAGATCGTCACACCGAAGTTGTTGCCGCTGCCGTTGGGTTTGGCGACCATCACGTACTGGCTCGGCCAGGTGGCGCTGACATTCCAGGTGTTGTAGACCACCGCGGGCGCCACGAGGTTCATCGTCACAGTCCAGGTGTTGGAGCCGGAGACCGAGACGTTGAGGTTGTACCAGTTGCTTCCCTGCGAGCCGGCCGAGAGAGTCGCGGTGCAGCCACCGCTGCCGCCACCTCCTCCACCCCCGCCTCCGCCACCGCCGCCACCGGAGCTACCTTGGCTCACCGTGATGTTGGAGGTGCCGCTGCCACCGCCCCAGGCCTCGGTCGCGAGGATCTGGTAGTTCAGCGAGCCCAGGTTCATGCCGTGGCTGGCCCAGGCGTTGAAGAAGTTCTGCGTGGTGATGGTGCCGCTGCTGGTCGGCGAGGTACGGATCGCCAGGTACTGCTCGAAGGTGCAGTTGTTGCCCTGGATGCAGGGCTGGTTGACCTGCTGGTGCTCGTAGATGTTGTACGTGCCGCCGTCGCTGGTCATCTGTCCCATGTACGTGCCGGCCGTGTTCGGAGAGCCGCTGTAGTTCTCCTCCACGTAGTACTCGACCAACGGATTGGTCGACCACCCATACAGCGAGACCAGTGTGGTTCCGCCGGAGGCGCTAAGGCTTCCGTTGAAACTGACGGTGTTGTTGCTGCCGGGGTTCCAGCCGACGCCGGCGACGAAGTCACCGACGCCGCTCCACCTGGCCGAGTAACTGTTGCCTGAGTTCAGCGTGATGCAGGCTGAACCCTGGCCGTTGGTCCACATCTGGTAGTAATAGCCGCCGTTGTTGCCGGTCTGGCTGTTGCAGATCGTGGTGGCGGCACTAGCGGCCCCGGGCGTCAAGGCCGTGGCCGTAGCCGCGGCGATGACGGAACCCAGGCCGACGAACAGCTTGGCTAGGCGGCCGCGTCGGCCGCGGTGTGGGTATGCAGGGTGCATATGTAAGCGTGCTCCTTCCTCATTGAAGGCTCGCGAGCGCAGCACAGTACGACCCGGCGCGGCGGTAGGCGGTCGGCGGTGGCTACCGAGCGTCGGCGTCATGCAACGCGTGAATGGAGCGGTCGCCGCGAAGGGACGACCGCACGCCGGGCTATGTGGGTGGCCCGGATCGGCGATTTTCGGGGGCTGCCGATGGCGAGAGTATCGGTCGGCGTTCCGCCGTCAGTCAATAACTTTCGGACACATTTCGGAAATCCCATCGGTAGTAGGTTCGAAATATTTCGATAACTATTGCCCCTGGAGTTGATGTAGCGTCCAGCCTCGGCCGTGCGGATCGAGCGGCCTCGTGGCGTCGGCGAAAATCTCCGCCGCGCGGCGGTATGACAACCGCCCACGTCCGGTGTGTGGACAGCGGTCGACGACCGGAGTGTCCGCTGGAGCGCGCCGGTCGGTCAGGAAGACCGGTCCAGCCGCTCGTCCGGTCAGCAGCAGCGTCATGAGCTGAGCGGTAGCACCCCACCACCGCACGTCCTTGGCCCGGCTGCGGCCTCGATCAACATCGCTGACGTTCAGGGCGAGGATCCGCTCGATCGTGGCTCCGCTCTCGTGCAACACGTGCCACAGCGCCTGGTCGCGAAGTGGCGCGCGTAATGCGAAAACCCGGCGTACATCGTCGATTTCCAAGCGGCGCTCCGCGGCGGGCGTCTCAATTCTCTGCCGCGCGACCCCCTGCGTCGGATCCGTGGCGATCCAGCCCTGCGCCAGCCACCAGGTAATGGCGCTGCGCAGGATCGAAAGCTCGCGATTGATCGTGCGCGCGCTTCGCGAATCGGTGCTTTGCCACCCGGCGTCGCGCGCAGCGAAATAGTTGCGAACCCGTTCGCCGGCTTCATCGAGTACTGCCAAGGGAACGATCGGCGGCCGGGCTCCGCGTCGCGCGGTGCCCTCTGGAGCGGGGCGATCGACCAACGTCCATGCCCAGGTGTTCAGCGCGATGCGGTAGACCCGCCGCGACGCATCGCTCAGCCCGGCGGCGTCCAAGTACTTATCGACCGCCACGGCGTACTCGACGGGCTGCAACGCATTCACCTTCCCGCAGTAAACGTTCACCTTAACTTCCCACTACATTTTGCCAATCTCCCAGTCCAGCCGCCACTCACACCTTATTTACTGCGCTAATCCTCGCCATCTCAAACTTTATGCAAAATGACTCAACTCAACGCAGTAAAACCTTGTTCAGACCGAGTCGGGACCGCAGCCTCGCCTTATGCACCGTCACCGTTTCGCCGCTGTTCTCGCGCAGCGAGACCTGCGCTGGTTCGCCGCGGGCTACGCCGCGTCGAAACTTGGCTCGGCCATGGCGCCGATCGCCACCGCCTTCGCCGCGCTGTCGGTGGGCGGAGCGCAGGCGCTCGGCTGGTTGATGGCGGCGCGCATTCTGCCGGTCGTCGTCTTCCTTCTGCTCGGCGGCGTTCTGGCCGACCGGCTCGGCAGCCGGCGCGTAATGATCGCAGCCGACGTCCTGCGCTGCGCTGGACAGGCCGCCTTCGGGGCGCTGCTGCTCGCCGGCCATCCCGCGCTCGTGACTTTGCTGATCATTGCTACGGCCGTCGGGATCGGCGAGGGCGCGTTCACCCCCTCCCTGCCGGCCCTCATCCCGCAGATCGCCGGACGTGAACGGTTGACGGAGGCCAACGCCCTACTCAGCGTGCTGGCATCGTCCGCGCAGATCACAGGACCCGTACTCGGTGGCCTACTCGCCGGGGTTACGAACCCGGCCGCGGTGCTACTCGCCGACGCCGCAAGCTACGCCGTCAGCGTCGTCGTGCTGCTGAAACTCAGTGGCCTGCGACCAACCGGCACCGCGCACGGCTCGCTGCTGCGTGATCTTCGCGATGGCTGGACCCAGTTCGCCTCCCGCTCCTGGCTGTGGGTGCCGATCCTGCAATTCTGCCTATTCAACGCACTGGTCTGGGCCCCGTACCTGGTCCTCGGTCCGCTTGTCGCGCAGACCCGGCTCGGCGGCCCGAGCGCTTGGGGCTTCGTCATGGCGGCTAACGGCATCGGCGCCGTGTGCGGTGGGATGTTCGTCGCCAACCGCAGGCCGCGCCGGCCACTGCTCGTCGCCACCGCGATGACGTTCGGCTACGCCGCACCGGTCGCGGCGCTGGCCAGCCCGCTTCCCCTCGCCTGCGTATGCGTCGGCGCCTTCATCGCAGGCCTCGGCGGCTCGATCGACCAAGCCCTCGTCGCGGCCACCATCCAGCGGCTCATCCCGGTCGAAATACTCGGCCGCGTCAGCGCCTGGGAAACGCTCGGCGCCTTCGCCCTCGGCCCACTCGCCCTCGCCGCAGCGGGCCCCATCGGCTCCGCGGTCGGCGTGACGCACGTGCTCGCATTCAGCGCCGTCTGGCAGCTCGTATCGGTTGCGCTAACGCTCCTAGTCCCGTCGATTCGCGGCATCCGCTCCGAAGGCGATCATGCAGGTCAAGCGGTAAATCAAGGTTCCGCGATGGTCGGTCGAGGTTCGTGAAAGTTCGCGATGGTCTGCGGGCAGTGAGCGGGCATCGATCAAAAAGGAGCGTAGATGGGCTGGACCAAGGAACGGGTCAACGACGATGGCAAGATCCGCTACCAAGCATGGTGGCGAGACCACCGCGGTCACGAGCGATCAGCAGGCACCTACAGCACCGA
>Ga0134126_10004817_pt1 | contig 16883 bp, 14 predicted proteins | sample KB31752_FD_96881 | JGI IMG/M metagenome (GOLD analysis project Ga0134126, IMG submission 96881) | Terrestrial soil microbial communities with excess Nitrogen fertilizer from Kellogg Biological Station, Michigan, USA - KB3-175-2 | ecosystem: Environmental > Terrestrial > Soil > Unclassified ...
CATTCCAGTCGCGAATGTGTTTTACGTGGATGGAAGAGTGGCTGCGGCGATTTCTCCTGAGGTGCTTGCCGCGGTGGACAAATCGGCAACGGTCGTTGCAGCTGCGGATGTTGCGCCCGTCGCGGGGAAAGCAGAGATGGTGAATGGCGTATTGCAAAATTCTGTGGCCCTGCCAGAGGCAAGCGGAAAATTATTTCGGCAAATACTCGATCACGCGGCGGAACGTACCGCGGTGGTGAGCCTGGGGAATCCATACTTGATTACGGATTTCCCGAAGATACAAAATTACATTTGCGCGTTTTCGAATACGACAATTTCGCAGGAGAGCTCGGTGAAGGCGCTATTTGGAGAAATCCCCATTCACGGGCATTTGCCGGTAAATATTCCCGGCGTCGCGGAGCGTGGCGCGGGAATTGAAAAGATTGTTGCGGGAGGAGCGATTTCACAATGAAATCTAATTCGTCGATTTTTCGATGGACCGTGATGGTCCTACCCCTGATGGCATTGATGTTTTCCGCGTGCAGCGTGGACGTTAAAAAAACTGCGGATGGCAAAGGCAAAAACGTGCAGATTGATACGCCGGTCGCACGCCTGCATGTGAGTGAAGGCGCGGATGCGAGTGAAACTGGACTGCCGGTTTATCCGGGTGCAAGGGTGTCCGATGAAGACAACGATCAAAATCACCAGAACGCGAATGTGAACATTGCCACCGGGTTCTTTGGCTTGAAGGTTGTCGCGGTGAAATATGAAAGCGACGATTCTATGGAAAAGGTTAAGGACTACTATCGGCAGAAGTTGGAGAAATACGGCAACTTTCTGGAATGCAGGGCCAATACTGTAGCAATTAATCCGGGTTTTGGCGACGATTCAAAGTCAGATGCTCTGGTTTGCGAGCAAAATTCAGGCAACAATTTGGAGTTGAAGGCCGGGAGCAAGAACAACCAGCATGTCGTGTCCATCGAGCCGAAGGGTACGGGCTGCAAGTTCACGCTGGTGTACGTGCAGGTGCACGGCAAGGACACGACGATCTGAATGAGAGGGCGGTCGCAGCTTAGACGCCATGGCGCTTCTCCAAACTGACGGGTTCAAGTGGGCAATCCTAAAATCGCTCGACCTGCTTATTGTGAGGCTACGTCGCGGAGAACTGTATATGCTGCCAACGGGAGTGGTGTTCCCCGCGGCCTCCCAAAAAGTGGCTGCCCGTCGTAAGGTCCCTCCGTCTTCGCTTCGCTCAACGTCGGGATGACATGTTTTTGGGAATACAGATTGATCCCAACTGCATTACCATTTGGCCCAAACCGCATTATTACTTGGCCCAAACTGCATCACCATCTACATAGGCGGCTGCTTGCCTCACGGTCTGCCGTCCTGTAACTTTAGAAGTAGTGGAGCGTCCCTGTTATCAATGCGGCCTTGTCGTTGAGGATATTGTCCCGTTCTGTCCCCAGTGCCGTGCCCCGCAGATTCGGGTTGTTTCGACGATTCCCGCGCCGCAGACAGCGCCAGATGGGATCCTTCAACGCGTAAGGTTGCCGGGCGCGAAGTCCGCTGGGAATGCCAAGGTTGACTGGGGAAACGCGCTTCCTTCCGCGATTTTGGCGGTGCTGGTTGCCTCGCTCCTTACTGTCGGTTTCATCGGCAGCCTGGCCCTGGGCTTGCTTTTAGCTGGGGTGCTCGCGGTGGCTTTTTATCGCCAGCGAAACAGGGCGGCGAGAATCACCCGTTGGATAGGGGCCCGGCTGGGCGCGACAAGCGGTGCGCTGGCAGTGGGAATTATTGCCGCTTTTCGTGCCAAGCTTGACCTTCATCAGGTGGTGCAACAAGCCATGCAGGCGGCGCTGGAGCGCAATTCAGACCCGGTGGCAAGGAAAACCCTGCAGGATTTTGCTTCACAACATCCGCACGCGTTGATGGCTACCATGGCAATTTCCATGGTTGTAGTATTTCTGGTGCTTGCGACAATCGGGGGCGTGCTGGGGGCAATGTTGATGAACAAGTGGCGTCCTGAAGTGCACATTGCCACCGCTCATGAAAAAAAGCTGGAACACACAGAAAAAACCGAAAGATCAGACCACGATTAAATGACTCCACGAACTTCCTCCCGGCAAGCAAATTTGAAGCAGAAGGCCCAGTTGATGTCGGCCTCAGAAATTGAACGCACGCTGGTGCGCCTGGCGCATGAAATCATCGAAAAAAATGACGGCGTGGATGGACTGGCGTTGGTCGGTATCCGGCAGCGCGGCGTTCCACTGGCGCAACGGCTTGCGCAGATCATTGCGAGGATTGAAAAAGTAGAAGTGCCGGTGGGGACGCTGGACGTCACGCAGTTTCGCGACGATCTGCCGGAGACAACTGTAAAGCCCGCCGTACAGAAGGCGGAGTTAGAAATCCCGATTAACGGCAAAACCGTCATTCTGGTGGACGACGTTTTGTACACCGGGCGCACAGCCCGCGCTGCGATGGACGCTCTGTTCCGCCACGGCCGTCCCATCCGTGTTCAGCTTTGCATTTTTGTGGATCGCGGACACCGCGAACTTCCGATCGAAGCTACGTTTGTGGGAAGGAAAGTGCAGACCACGCCCCAGGAATTCATCAAGGTACAATTGGGCGAAGTGGACCAGACGGACAAGGTTCTGCTCGTGGAAAAACCGGCGTAGGCTGCGGCGGTTTTACGCTACCCCAGATATAATCGCAAACGATCATGAAAGCAGCTCGCGGGTCCCTGCTGGGAATCGAACATCTGAAAGCGGAAGAAATTTCGGGATTGCTTGCCCTTGCCCGGAAAATGAATCCGCGAAAGGCTCGTCCGCTGTTGCGCGGCAAGCGCGTGCTGCTGCTTTTTTATGAAGCTTCAACGCGCACGCGCAGTTCATTTGAAGTTGCGGCGCAATCGCTCGGCGCGGCCACAACGCTGGTGCTCTCCAGCGGTTCCAGCATCGAAAAGGGAGAGTCGCTCCTCGACACGGCTTACACCTTACGCGCCGTCGGTGCGGACCTGATTGTAGTGCGGCATCCGAATGCAGGTGCTCCGGCGTTAATGGCCGCGCATCTGGATATCCCCGTCATCAACGCCGGGGATGGAATGCACGAGCATCCCTCGCAGGCGTTGCTGGACGCGTATACGATTCTTCGCCATAAAAAGTCGCTCAAAAATTTGCAAGTGGCCATCATCGGAGACATTTACCACAGCCGGGTGGCGCGCTCCGCGATTCATCTGTTAAGCAAGTTTGGGGCGAAAATCGCGCTTTGTGGGCCTCCGGAGTTTCTTCCCGAGGTGGCCGCTACACTGGCTCCCGGCCTGCGAATTACGCGAACTGCCGAAGACGCAATCCACGGCGTGGACGTCGTGATGGTATTGCGAGTGCAAAAGGAGCGACTGGCGGGAGAGAAGATCAGCCTGGAAAATTACATGGCGCGTTACCAGATGACATTGACCCGGCTGCGTCTGGCAAAAAAAGACGCTGTGCTGATGCATCCGGGGCCCATTATTCGCGGCCTTGAGCTTACGTGGGAGGTCGCTGACTGCCCGCAATCCATGATTGTGGAAGAAGTGAGCAATGGGGTCCCCGTCCGCATGGCAATCCTGGCCAAAGCGTTGGGCAAAGCGAGTTAAGCATGTATTTTGTGCTTCAATAACTCTGTGCTTCTGCGCAACGCATTCCCTTCCGCCGTGCAGCAACTTACCGATGCCCATGTGGGCTCGCCGCGCCTGAACGCGGAAATCCTGCTGATGTTCGTGCTGAACTGCGACCGCGCTTATTTGTACGCACATCCGGAGCGCGAGCTAACACCGGAAGAAGGAAATCGTTATCAGGAAGTCGTGGCGCGCCGCGCCTCCGGCATTCCTTCGCAATACATCACGGGGCACCAGGAATTTTGGGGGCTGGATTTTGTCGTCACTCCGGCGGTGCTGATTCCGCGTCCGGAGACTGAACATCTTATTGAAGCCGTACTTCCCCGGGCGAAGGCGTTGACGCGCCCGCGGATTGTGGACGTGGGTACGGGCTCGGGGTGCATTGCGATCACGCTGGCCAAAGAACTGGCGGAAGCTGAGATTTATGCCACCGACAATTCTGCCGCCGCGCTGGAGATCGCGCGGGAAAATGCCGCGCGGCATGAGCAGCAGGCACGGATCAAATTTCAGGAAACGGACTTACTCCAGTGCCTGCCTATCAACTATTTCAATTTCGTAGTTTCTAATCCACCTTATGTTGGTGAATCTGAAGAGGACACGGTGCAGATGGAAGTGCGCAAGCACGAACCGCGCACCGCGGTCTTCGCCGGGCCTAGCGGGACGGAAGTAATCGAGCGATTAATCCCAGAGGCCCGCGCCGCATTGATGCCCGGCGGCTGGCTCATGATGGAGGTCAGCGGAACCGTTGCGGACAGGGTAGAACAATTACTGCGTGACTGGGCTGAGGTCACGGCCCTCCCCGATCTCCAGGGGATTCCGCGAGTCATCATAGCCAAGAAGATGTGAGTTTCGCTTTGTGAAAACAGAAGCCAATCTTTCCATCCACTTGTCATTTTCCATCCCATCCCATCCGTATTGAGGCTCTTTCGCGGCGGGAATCCTACGCAACCGGATTGATTTCGGCCCGAAAGACAACTCATTGGATTGTAGGTACATCCCACAGGCCGCCGTAAAGGATTACACCTACATGATTCCAAAAAGAACGTTGATTGAGACTATTTTTGCGCCATTTCGCGTTTCTTGCGCCAATTTCTGCAGATTGCTAGCGGTAGGCCTTGCCGTTCTATGCGCAGTCTTGATGACCGCTTGCGGAGGGGGCGCGGTGGGCAGCAGCGGTAACGGCGGAGGAGGCGGTGGAGACCCTACGCAACCGCCTCCGCAGCCGAACGTCAGCCTGAACCAGGCGGTGAATCACATTGTTGTGATGGTGCAGGAAAATCGGTCATTCGATCAGTATTTTGGCAAGCTTCCCGACTACTGGGCGGCGAATGGATATGCAAGCGAGCAATTTGACGGTTTGCCCACGACGGCTTCCAATCCAGGAGAGAATGGCGCGCCTCCGGTCACCGCTTACCACTTGCGTACAGTTTGTGTGCAGAACCAGAGTCCGGGATGGAATGAAAGCCACGTGGACCGAGATATGGAAAATCCTCCTGGGCCGGACGCGCCCATGGACGGGTTCGTGCACTCGGCGGCAAAATTCGCGCAAGCCCCTCCCGCAGGCGAGCCGGTTCCTTTTTATGATCAGGCCGGGAATCGCGTAATGGGTTATTACGACGGCAGTGATTTGAACTATTACTACTTCATGGCTTCGAACTTTGCCACTTCAGACCGCTGGTTTTCGCCGGTGCTGAGCCGAACGCAATTGAATCGTTTGTACCTGCTGGCGGCGACCTCGGCGGGACATGCGAATCCGCCGAAGACATCGCTTTCGAATAATACGATTTTTGGACTGCTGGAAACCGCGGGCGTGTCATGGAAGATTTATTTGACCGACCCTAACACCGATTTCCTGGGAAACTTTCAGCCTTTCGAAAGCCAGCACCAAAAAAATCTGGCGCCCATCTCGCAGTATTTTACGGATTTGAAGAATGGGACGCTGCCTTCGGTAGCGTTGATTGAACCGGGCTACCAATCAGGGACGGACGAACATCCTGACTACAACGTGCAAACAGGGGCGGCCCAGGTAGCCAAGAACATTAACGCGTTGATGCAGAGTCCTTCATGGAAGGATTCCATTTTCATTCTCACATGGGATGAGGGAGGCGGCGAGTACGATCACGTGGCTCCGGCTACGGCGGTGGACCCGGATGGAATACCTCCGCAGGACCTAATGGCAGGCGATGTGTGCACGAAAGTGACCGGCCCCACTTGCGGGTTTGAAAATACTGGTTTCCGCATTCCCCTGCTGGTGATTTCGCCTTTCGCAAAGAAGCACTATGTTTCGCATACGACGGCGGATTTTACCGCAATCCTGAAATTAATTGAAACGCGATTTGGCTTGTCCAGCCTTACGAACCGCGACGCGGCGCAGATGGACATGACTGAATTTTTCGATTTCAACAATCCTCCGTGGATGACACCGCCAACCCCGCCCGACCAAAAGACGGATGGACTGTGCGATTTTTCCGCAGTGCCTTAACCTGAAGAACTCGGGATGACCGCGCCTCGGCTTGCGGTTAAAGAGACGATTTAAGGTCGAGGGGAAGCGTTGGAGGCGCGGGAGAAATTCGTAGGAAGTTGGGACGCGTCCCACCCGCCGCCCAGCGCTTTGACTAAGAGAACCGCCGCCACCACCCGCCGCCGCAGAATGTCCACAGCGGCGCGCTGGTCACTCAAGGCGAGGTTCTGCGCGGTGATGACTTCCAGATAATTGCTTACGCCACCTTTGTAACGATTCGTGGAAAGATCGAGAGAGTGTTGCGAGGCTGCCACCGCCGCCTCTTCGGTTTTTGCTTCGTTCTGCAAAATGCGCAATGCGGAGAGATTGTCTTCCACTTCCTGAAATGCATTCAGCACGGTCTGGCGATAATTGGCGACACTCTGGTCATAGGCAGCCTGAGCTTGTTCGTTGAGCGCGTGTCGCCGCCCGCCTTCAAACACCGTGGCGGCAGCAGAGGCACCCACGCTCGCTAATATGCTGGGGCCGGAAAACCAGTTGGCCAGCGTCGTTCCTTCAAACCCTCCGCTGCCGGTCAAGCTCAACAACGGATAATACGCGGTCCGGGCCACGCCGATTTGCGCGTTTGCGGCGGCCATGCGGCGCTCAGCGGCGGCGATGTCGGGCCGGCGTTCCAGTAACTGCGAGGGGATTCCGGGCGGAATGACTGGCGGCGGATCAAGCGTGGGAGAAACCGCCAAAGAAAAGTTTGGCGCCGGTTCGCCAATCAGCGTGGCGATGGCGTGTTCGTTCTGCGCTCGTTGCACGTGCAGATCAATCGCCTGGGCGCGGGTGCTTTCAAGCTCGGTCTGCGCCTGGGCCACATCCACGGCTGAGGCAATTCCGCCTTGGTAGCGGTTTTGTGTCAACTGAAGAGCTTTGGCGAAAGCATCCACGGTGGAATCGAGCAGACGGCTCTCGGCATCAAGGCTGCGCAGTTCGAAATAGTCGAGCGCCAATTCGGCATGAAGACTCAGACTGACAGATTCCAGATCGGCAGCGGTGGCCTGCGCATTCTCGCGGCTCGCTTCGACCGTTCGCCTCACTCGTCCCCAGACATCCGGCTCATAGGAGGCGTCTAAGGGCAGAATCAGGTCGGTATAGTCCGGCGTGCTGCTCTTCAGGGGGCGGTTTTTAGACTGACGGATGCGGGTGGCGGAAGGATCAATAGCAACCGTGGGGTAATAATCGGCCCGCGAGGAACGCACTTCCGCGCGCGCCTGCAGAAACTGAGCCTGCGCAGCCTTCAGGTTCTGGTTCGAGACGTTGATTTTTTCTTCCAGGTCGTTGAGTTGCGGATCGTGGAAAATCTCCCACCATTTGCCGCGCGCCATTTGATCGCCCGGCTGCGCTGTTTTCCAATCCGGCGGGACCTCTTTGTATTCAGGAGGCGTGGGAACCGGGGCGCGGGAATAGCGCGGGCCCGAGACGCATCCACCCAGAATTGCGATGGAGAAGGCAAGCGCAAGAGCTGCGAATATTTGCGCTAGGGTTCGGTTCCGTAAATTCCCTGGTTGGACAAAACTCATTACAGACCCGACCCTGCGTTCGAGGAGGAACCCTTCGGGGCAATGCGCACCTTCTCGCCGGAAACCAGGGAGTCAGGAGGGTTCACGATGATATTTTCGTCGCCTTTAAGCCCGGAGATGATTTCGACTTGAACACCGTAGTCGCGGCCGATGGTGATGGGCAAAAGGGTGGCCTGACCGTTTTTTACGGACGCAATCCGCAATCCTTCCGAGCGGAAAAGCAGCGTGTTCACGGGCAGCAGGAAAGCGGAACCGGAAGAGGGCAGCTTGAGATGAACTTCGGCATAAGAACCGGAAAGCAGTTGCCCTGTGGGATTATTTACGTCAATTTCCGTGAGCAGGGTGCGGCTGTTCTGGTCAATGGCGTTCGCGGTGCGAACCAGAGTGCCTTCAAAAGGATGATCGGGAAATTCATTCAGCACCAGTTCAGCCTTCAGACCGGGCTTGGCAGCGCGCGAATAGATTTCGGGAACGTTCACATAGACGCGCAATTTGTCGGGCGAGACGATATGGAAGAGTTCAGTGCGCGTACCGCCGCTGGATCCGGAATCAATGAGTGCGCCGACGTCGGTGTTGCGGGCGGTGATGACTCCGGTGAAGGGCGCGTAAATTTTCTGGAATGATTGCAGGTCCTGCAATCTCTTAACGTTGTACTGCGCGGACTCCACGGTAGCTTTTTTTGCGGCGTAATCTCCCGCGGCATTATCGGCTTCCTGCTTGGAAACCGAATCACTTTTCAGGAGGCCGGCATAGCGCTCCGCGGTAATTTGCGAAAGGTGCAGGTTTGCTTCCGCGGTCGCCAGATCGGCGCGCGCCTGCTGTAACTGCTGGTTTACTTCGGGCGTGTCAATTTCCGCGAGCAATTGGCCGGCCTTCACGTGGCCGCCGATGTCGACATACCATTTCTTCAGATATCCGTTGGTGCGGGCATAAATGGGTGCGTCATTAAAAGCCTGCACATTGGCGGGCAAAACCACTTCCTGCGCTGGGCTTGTGTGTTGAGGCTGGACTATAGAAACGGTGGGCACGGCCATTGCATCGGTTTCTTGCCGCAATTCAGCGCGAGCTTTCACGCGCGGGAGGATGCCGCCAAATACCACGGCAAGTACAATCGCCACGGCCACGAGCATGATGACCCAATGGTGCTTTCCGCGTGGCTGGGGCGTTCCCGTGTTCGGGGACTCCGGTGTTGCGGTCAATTGCTGCAAAGTAATTTCCTCATAACAAACTCCCTGATCCTAAGAAGATGAACGCAATAGCCGCGCGGATTCACGTTCCCTGGCCTGACGGCGTCCGTGCAGCAGGCTGAAAAATACAGGCACGAAAAATAATGTGGCTACAGTCGCAAACAGCAGGCCGCCGATAACGGCGCGGCCTAAAGGCGCGTTCTGTTCGCCGCCTTCGCCTAATCCGATGGCCATGGGCACCATGCCGATAATCATGGCGAGGGCGGTCATGAGCACCGGGCGGAAGCGGGTGAAACCGGCTTGCAGCGCGGCCGTGACGGCATCCTTGCCTTCCGTCATCTGTTCTTTCGCAAAGCTGACGACGAGAATGCTGTTGGCTGTAGCCACTCCCATGCACATGATCGAACCGGTCAGCGAAGGAACGCTGATGGTTGTGTGCGTGATAAAGAGGATCCAAACGATTCCAGCCAGCGCGGCAGGCAGGGCGGAAATGATGATGAACGGATCCAGCCATGACTGGAAGTTGATCACGATGAGCAAATAGACCAGGAGAATGGCAAAGGCCAAGCCGCTAAACAGTCCGATAAAAGATCGCTGCATCGTCTGGATTTGCCCGCGGACGATCAATTGCGAACCGCGTGGCACATCTTTTTGGCTGTCCTGCACAACTTTGTCAATCTGCTTGGCGACTCCGCCTAAATCCGTACTCTGCACCGAGCCAAAAATGTCAATCACCGGCTGGATATCGTAGTGTGAGACGACCTCCATGCCGGAGCCCAGCTTGAAAGTAGCAAAGCTGCCAAGAATCTGCCGCTGCGCGGGAGTCGGGCCGGAGAGCGGAATATTCTCCAAATCCTGAAGAGAGTCGAGGCGATATTCCGGCGTCTGCGTGGCGATGGAATAGCTCACGCCATTCTTGGGGTTAAGCCAAAATTCCGGCGTAGTCTGAAAGCTGCCCGAAAGGGAGATCAATACATCGCTGGCAATGTCGCGCTGGCTGAAGCCGACCATTTGCGCGCGGGTGCGGTCCACATTGATGTGCAGCATCGGCTGGTTGAAGGGCTGCTGAATGTGCATATCGGTCGCGCCGGGGATGAACTTGAGGCGCTCCAAAAGCGCGTTGGCAAGCTTGCGGTTTGCCTGCACATTGTAGCCGCGGACCTGGACGTCAATGGGAGAAGGCAAACCGAAATTCAATATCTCGCTGACAATGTCGGCGGGCAGAAACGAAAATTCGACGCCGGGAAATTCCTTCGTAAGGCTAAGCCTTAGTTTATGAACATAGTCGTCGGTCGGGCGATGGCCGGACTTTAGATTTACAAGGATGTCGGCGTCGGCGGGGCCGATGGGGGCGGAGCTGCTGTATGAGAGATTAATGCCGCTGTAGGGGATGCCGATGTTGTCAATCACGCTTTCCATTTCGCTGGCGGGGATTTGCTGGCGAATGGAATTCTCAATCAGGTCGCAGATTCGGGCAGTTTCCTCAATACGGGTGCCGGTGCGGGCGCGCACATGCAGTTTGAACTGGCCACTGTCCACAGTGGGGAAAAAGTCTTCGCCGACCCAGGGAACAAGAATGAAAGAAATCGCGCAGGCGGCGGCGAAGCCCACCAGAAACAGCTTGCGGTGGTGCAGCACACGCTTCAGCCAGTAATGGTACCGGTCACGGAAACGTTCAAAAGAAATCTCAAAGCGCGCCTGCCAGCGCACAAGCGGATTGGGACTTTGTGCTTCGAAGTGTCCGGACTCAGCTTCATGACCGCGAATTAGATACTTCGCCATTGTCGGGACCAGCGTCCGCGAGAGCAGGTAGGAGGCGAGCATGGCGAAGGTCACTGCCTCCGCCAGCGGAACAAAGAGAAATTTGGCCACGCCGCTCAGGAAGAACATGGGCACAAACACAATGCAGATGGAAAGCGTGGAGACAAATGCCGGAATGGCGATCTGCTGAGCGCCGTCAAGAATGGCGTGTTCTACTTCCTTGCCTTGCGCGAGATTACGATTGATGTTTTCTATTTCGACGGTGGCATCGTCCACAAGTATGCCGACCGCTAGCGCGAGACCTCCCAGGGTCATGATGTTGATGGTCTGACCCAGTGCGCTCAATACAACAATAGACGTGAGAATCGAAAGAGGAATGGAGATCGCAATAATCAGCGTGCTGCGCCAGCTCCCCAGGAAGATGAGAATCATGAGCGCGGTCAGCACCGCGGCAATGGTGGCTTCCCTCAATACACCATTGATGGAGGCCCGCACAAACAGCGATTGATCGGCGAGGGGATGGACCTTCAGCGCTTCGGGGAGACCGGGTTCCAGTTGCGCCAGCATGGACTTTACGCCTTTGATTACATCCAGCGTTGAGGCATTGCCAGCTTTAAGAATAGTAATCAGCGACGCGCGCTGTCCGTTCACGCGCACAATATTGGTTTGCGGCGGAGACCCATCGCGGACGTGCGCCACGTCATGGATATACAAAGTTGTGTCGCCGACGCGTTTGAGTGGCAGATTGTTCAATTCTTGAATGGTGTCGGGACTTCCGTTGATGTCCACGTCATAGTCGAGCGCTCCGATCTTCGAATTTCCCCCGGGAAGAATGAGATTCTGCGCGCTGATGGCATTGACTACATCGAGAGGAGAAAGTCCTTTGGCCTGGAGTTCCGAGGTGTTCAAGTCCACTTGGACCTGGCGTTCCTTGCCGCCATAAGGATATGGAATCGCTACTCCGCGGACGGTGACTAACCGCGTGCGCAGAAAATTGAGCGCGTAGTCGTTCAATTCCTGCTCGGAGAGCCCGCTTCCTGACAATGCAAGCTGAAGAATCGGCACCGTGGAAGCGTTGTAGGTAATGACCAGCGGTGGCGTAGTGCCAGCCGGCAACTGCCGTACCTGGGTCTGCGATACCGCCGTGACCTGTGCGATCGCTTTGTTAATGTTGGCGTCAGGCTGGAAGAAGATTTTGACGACCGCCGTGCCGTTCAGGGATTGCGACTCGATATGCTCGATGTCGTCTACGGTGGTTGTGAGGCTGCGTTCCGTGAGCGTGACGATGTGGTCGGACATCTGTTGGGCGTTGAAACCCGTGTAACGCCAGATCACGCTGACCACCGGAATATCAATATTGGGGAAAATGTCGGTGGGAGTGTTCAAAATGACGAGCGGCCCCAGAATTAAAAGGAGCAGGGCCAGCACCACGAAGGTGTACGGGCGCCGAAGCGCGAGGCGAACAATCCACATGGAACGTTATCTTGATTGAATTACGTGTAAAGCAGACACACTAAGATTACCTAATTTTGGATGCTCCATGACATTGAAGGACTCCAAAAAGGGATTGTTTTACATATCTTTACAACAAACATTCGATTAGGAATCATTAAGCATTTGGATGATGGCTATCAGATAGGCATTGATGGATGACGTCGCCGCAGGACGGTAGCCGATGTGCGACCGTCCGGTTATTAGCGTAAAGCGGCCAACTTCCGGTATCGGCAATTCATCCTAGAGCAGATCGGGGCGGTGATTGACGGGAAGGGACAATTCCTTCCAAAGGTGACGCGGCAAAAAGCTCTCGCCGCCCAGCGATCAGGAGAGCGAATCTGCCTGAACTTGCGGAGTCGGAGCGGCTAGAAAAAAGATCCCGCAAGCGGCACTTTTTGCGGGCCATCCTTCCAATTCTCATTCTTGCGGTTCTTGTGGTTGCGGGGATTGCGATTGCGGTTGCCGTGCACTATGCGCAACCGTACATACACGCTAAAGCGATCGAATTGTTGCAGCAAAAATTCAACGGAAATGTGGAACTGCAGGACTTCCATGTTTCGCTGACTCCGGCGCTGAAGGTGACGGGATCCGGGCTGGTGGTGTATCACAAGGGTCGCAGGGACATTCCGCCGCTGATCGCGGCGCGCGAATTCTCGGCGGAGGCTGGGGTACTGGGTCTGTTGGGCTCGCCGTGGAACATCAATCGCATTCATTTTACCGGATTGGTCATTCACATCCCGCCCCACGACGACAACAGCCAGAGTCAAAATCCTGGTAGCGGCGCGGAGCGCAAACGGAAGCTGAAGGAAATCAAAATTCTGGTGCATGAACTCGATGCGGATGATACCGAACTGCACCTCATGCCGAAGGATCCTTCGAAGCCCGAACACATATTCCTGATTCATGAATTAGTAATGCATGCCGTGGGACTGCATCGCGCGGCGTCGTTTACGGCGCGCCTGAAGAACTACAAGCCGCCGGGAGAGATCGCCACCAGCGGTAATTTCGGGCCCTGGAACGCAGACGACCCAGGGCAGACTCCGCTTGCGGCTGGTTATACCTTCATGAATGCGGATTTAGGCGTATTCAAAGGAATTGGAGGAATTCTCAGTTCGGAGGGGAAGTTCGGAGGCGTGCTGGAACAGATGAGCGTGAAGGGTGAAACCGACACGCCTGATTTCAAAGTCACAATCGCGGGACATCCGGTGGATTTGAAGACCGAGTATGAAGCTACCGTGGATGGCACGAATGGCAACACGATGCTGCATCCGGTGCGCGCGACTGTAGGGAGTACGACGATTGTCGCCGACGGCGCCGTGCTTAAACGAGAGGGCGAAAAAGGCCGTGCCGTGGAGCTGGATGTGACCGTGGACAACGGCCGGATTGAAGACCTGATGCGATTGGCCGTGAAAGCCGATAAACCCCCGCTCACAGGGAATGTAACTCTGCATACCAAATTCGATTTGCCCGCCGGCGAGGGCGATGTTACCCAAAAACTCAAGCTACTGGGACGGTTCGGCGTGCAGCATGCCTTTTTTACCGATCCGCAGGTCCGGGACAAAGTAGAGAGCCTGAGCCGCAGAGGACAGGGCAAACCTGACGATGAGGATGCGGGCAGCAGCATTTCTAATTTGCGCGGGCAATTCGCGATGGGCGGCGGCATGATCACCTTTCGCAATTTAATGTTTGAAGTTCCGGGTGCGAACGTTCAGCTGAATGGCACCTATGCACTCGCGGATGAGAAACTGGACTTTTACGGTACCCTGCGCCTGAAGGCAAAGCTTTCGCAGATGACCACGGGAGTGAAATCATTTTTTCTGAAAGCTGTAGATCCGTTCTTCCGCAAAGGAGATGTTACCGAGCTGCCGATTAAAATTACCGGAACCCGACAGCATCCTTCGTTTGGCCTTGATCTCCACCACAAAGAAGAAAAGAAGAAATAGCCTGGTTGGGCTTAGGTCTTCCGGTGCATCGCCGGACACCGTTATAAAAGCGCGCGCGAGGTGTTCCAAAATATTGCGCGCTATCTGAATTCAGCCTTTCACGTCCAACGTAGGCAGAATCTCTTCCTCAATTCCGATTCTGTTGGAGCGCTATGAACACAACTTCCTCCCAGCTGTCCGGCGCGCCGCGACCAGTTCCCGCGATTCTTGTGGGAGGCTTTATCGCTGGTCTGCTGGATTTAACTTGCGCTTACATCTCATACGGCGTCCATATGCCGCGCGGGATTGCGCGTGGACTCGTTGGTAGCATCGCTTTTCAAGGCGGCGTGGGTTACTACATTTTGGGGATCGCTTTGCATTTTTTTATCGCCCTCTCGTCCGCTGCGGTTTATTACGGCGCGAGCTTAAGGTTGAAGTTTCTCAAGGAATATCCTTTTGTGTGCGGCTTGTTTTACGGCATTGCGGTCTTCCTGGTCATGAATCTGATTGTGCTGCCGCTCTCGGCAATCCATGCGAGGGGTTCATTCACCATGCACGGTCTGGATCAGGGCCTGCTGGTGCATATGTTTCTTATCGGATTGCCGATCGCCTACAGCGTGCGGATATTTTCCAGGAGTTAATGTTGCGAACAAAGAGTTAACCGGGGTGGAGATCTACTTCTTTTAACCGCTTTTGCAGGAAGCGGCGTTCGCTCTCATTGGTGACTAGCTCCAAAGCTCGCGCGTAACTCTTTGCCGCTTCTTCGCGGGAATCCATTCTTCGTAGCAGGTCGGCGCGGGTGGCGTGTAAAAGGTGATAAGTGTTGAGATCGCTGGCGGAAGAAGAAGTGAGCAAGTCAATAATTTCCAGCGCTGCCTTGGGACCGTTGACCATGGCGAGCGCGACAGCGCGGTTCAGGGAAACAATCGGAGAGGGCTGCACCCGCTCCAGCAGGTCGTAAAGACCGAGAATTTGTTTCCAGTCGGTGTCTTCCGCTCGAGCGGCCTGGCAATGGGTAGCGGCGATTGCGGCCTGTAAGGCATAAGGACGGGGCCCGGCGCGCAGAGCTTCTTCAACCAGCGGCAAAGCTTCGGTGATTTGTGCATGGTTCCAAAGGCTGCGGTCTTGCTCTTCCAACACTACGATGTCTCCCCCTGGGTCGAGGCGGGCGTCGCGGCGCGCATCGTGAAGCAGCATGAGGGCGAGAAGGGCAAGGACATCCGCCGGAGTGCGTGGAGTGGTCAAAGCGCGCACCAATCGCGCCAGGCGGATGGCCTCCGCGCATAGATCGGTGCGGACCAGCGGCGCGCCGCGCGTGGCTGCGTATCCTTCGTTGAAGACCAGATAAATGACGATGAGCACGGCATCCAGGCGCTCGGCGAGTTCATCGCTTCCGGGAACTTTATAGGGAATGCCGGCATCGCGAATTTTGCGTTTGGCGCGGACCAAGCGTTGGGCCATGGTCGGCACTGGAACAAGAAATGCGCGAGCTATTTCGTCCGTTTCAAGGCCGCACAACGTTCGCAGCGTGAGCGCGACTTGTGCGTCGGAGGCAAGCGCGGGATGGCAGCAGGTGAAAATCAGGCGGAGGCGGTCGTCCGCAATTTCATCGGGATTTTCCAGGGCATCGAAATTCGGGTTTACGGAGGGTTCGGCGGGAACTCCTTGCTCCTCCATTTTTTGAGCGAAGCTGGCCTGGCGGCGAATGCGGTCAATCGCTTTATGCCGGGCAGTCTGAATGATCCACGCGCGGGGCAACTCCGGCACACCGGATTCGCGCCATTGGTCCACGGCGACGGCAAAAGCTTCCTGCGCGGATTCTTCGGCAAGGTCAAAGTCGCCGATTAGGCCGATGAGGGTAGCCACGATCCGGCCCCAGTCGGAACGGTAGACTTCTTCGACTGCGGCCGCAGCATCCGCGCTGGCGTTGGTTGTGACCGGCAAAGACACGACCTATTGTAAATATTTTCCCAAATTCTTTTTGCGGGGGTGTCGATTTGCCCCGCCGCCATTCGACTAACTAATGAAGGAGCGGTCTATGAAATATATGTTGTTGATTTATTTGGACGAAAAGGCTGGCCCGAGCGAAGCCGAGAAGCAGGAATGTTATGTTGAGTCGGCGCAGTACGCCCATCAGCTCCATGCCAGCGGCAAATTCCTGGCCTCTGCGCCGCTGCATCCAACCACCACCGCAACCACTGTTCGTCACCAGGATGGCAGACCGTTGATTACAGATGGTCCGTTTGCCGAGACGCGCGAGCAGCTTGGCGGATATTTTCTGATCAACGCCAAAGATCTGGACGAAGCGATCTGCATTGCTTCAGAAATTCCTGCTGGGCGGTTTGGGACCGTGGAAATCCGGCCAGTTGTGGAAGTCAGCGGCCTGCCGGTCGCGCAGGCGAGTTAAGGAGACGTTATGTGCCCGGCTTGCATTCCCAGCGCGACCATGGCCCTTGTTGGATTGACGACCAGCGGCGGAATTACGGCAGCGATCCTGCCCGGCTTGTTTCGCAAGAAAGTAAACGACATCAACCTCGAAACTGAAGAAAAACCGGAAGGCGCGTACGAAAAGGACGCAATGCAGGAAGAACGGTAAACAGCTCTTCCGCGTCAGGAAAAATTGAATCATAAAGGAGAATTACGATGACTGCGACCACCATTGAAAATCCTAAAGTTATCTCCCGCGCGGAATGGCTTGCCGCGCGCAAGGAGTTACTCGCTGAAGAAAAAAAGCTCACCCGTATGCGTGACGCGCTGGCGCAGAAGCGGCTCGAACTGCCCTGGGTGAAAGTGGACAAGGAATATTCTTTCGACACCCCGCAGGGGAAAAAGACGCTCGCCGATCTTTTCCAGGAC
>Ga0134126_10004818_pt1 | contig 16883 bp, 6 predicted proteins | sample KB31752_FD_96881 | JGI IMG/M metagenome (GOLD analysis project Ga0134126, IMG submission 96881) | Terrestrial soil microbial communities with excess Nitrogen fertilizer from Kellogg Biological Station, Michigan, USA - KB3-175-2 | ecosystem: Environmental > Terrestrial > Soil > Unclassified ...
GATCGTCCATTCTGGAGCCGGCAAAGGGCGCGTTGCTCGGAATGTACTATGGTGCCGGTACTATCGCCCAGGCCACGGCTAAGCTCGGGCGAACACCCCCCGTTCACCTCACTTACTACGGATGGAACGCCGACTGGACCGGCACCGTTACCAAGGCGGACTTGGCCGCCGGACGCATCCCGCTCGTCAATTGGGAGCCCCACAACATCGACTTCAATAAAATCGTCGACGGAAGCCTCGATGCCACGATCAAGGCGCGGGCAAAGGGCTCGAAAGCACTCGGCAAAAAGTTCTTCCTCGACTTCTCAGCAGAGATGAACGGTGACGAAGCTTGGGATGGCAACAATGCGTCCCTATACATTGCCGCCTATCGACATATTCACGACATCTTCGTGGCTGAGGGCGCTACCAACGTGATCTGGGCGTGGTGTCCAAATGTCACCGACATTCACGGAGGCAACAAGAATACGATGGACTACTACCCAGGCGATGCCTACGTCGATTGGACCGGGGTGGATGGGTACAACTGGGGCACGAAAAACGGCGGCTGGCAGAGCTTCCAGCAGGTTTTCGAGAAAATCTATCCCCTCCTTGCTGCCAAGAAAAAGCCGATCATCATTGGGGAGATGTCCTCCGCTCAAGTGGGGGGAGACAAAGCCAAGTGGATCGATGAAATCGTTCCCACCCTCCGCACCAATTTCCCACTCGTCAAATGTCTCATCTGGTTCGACATCAACAAGGAAAGAGATTGGCGCATCAGCTCGTCTCCCGAATCGGAAGCGGCGTTCATCCGCATGGCAAAAAATCCTTATTTCAACCCGTAGGATTCCGAGACACGTGATTCCTAGACCAGCGTCAGGTCGACATTCAGATTTCGCAGTTCCTCGGCAATCTCTTCTCGGAGATTCATATCCGTTATGACGTGGTGAATCGCGGTCGACGGTATGATGCGCGATAAGCTTCTGCGGTCGAACTTTGTGGAATCACACACAACAACTACTTTGGTTGCAGCCCCGGCCATCGCCCGATTCACTCGGGATTCCAGCAAATTTGGTGTGGTCAGGCCGATCTTCAGATCGAACCCATCGACTCCGAGAAAGAGTATGTCCGCATGCATTTCCGCCACCATCTCTTCCGCTAATGGGCCGACGACAGAAAAAGAATTCTTGCGCACAATCCCCCCAATAAGGATCACATCCAGGTGTGTCCCCGTCAGCTCCGCGGCGATATTCACTCCGTTCGTGATGATGGTCAACTGAGAAAACTTCTTCAATGCCAGGGCCACCGCAGTGGTCGTCGTGCCGGAGTCGAGCATGACGCATTGGCCTTCCTGCACCAACTTCGCCGCCGCTTCCGCAATACGAACCTTCTCGATGAAATGACGCTTTTCCTTTTCCTGCAATGTTGGGTCAAATAGCGCTCCTGGCTGAGCCAGCAACGCGCCACCGTGGCTACGGTGCAGCAAACCTCTCGTCTGTAGGTGATCGAGATCTTTACGAATTGTGATCTGAGAAATACCCAGTGATCTTGAAAGATCTCGGACAAGGACACGGCCTTCGCGTTGCGCAGTCGCCAAAATATGTCGTCTGCGTTCCTCCGTTAACATAGGATCGCCATCTCGAATCGCCGTCGAGCCGTTCTGTAAACTCTTCGGCTTGCGGCCGCTTTTGTGCAACTCGCTCGTCATTGGTCCTGTCATAAGGCACGCTTGTCCGAAAAGATGTTTCGGCCTATTCGATTGGAGAAACTTCACGGCTTTCCATGAGCAGCAGACTTAAGTCGTGTCGATCTGTCGACTATTGCCGCATCGCGCGCAACGCGATGCGGGCTTGCCAGAACGATGGATTTAAGTCGAGGGCTTGCTGGAAGTATTTGTGTGCCTGGTCGCTATGGTTGCTGTATTGCTCTGCGGTACCGGCCGCGAAATAATCTTCGGCATTGGGCTTTGGTTGCGCTGCGGATTGGATTGCGGCCTGCATCAGCCGTTGCGCTTGTTCATCCTGCCCTAACTTCTGATACGCAAGCGCTGAGTAGATAGCGGAAACATTTGCTTCTCCCTTACCCTGGTCGGCGGACTTTTGCCACGCGGCTTTGGCTTCGGCGGTCTTGCCCTGAGCTGCGAGCGCGTTGCCAATCCAATACATCTGCTCGGCGGTGTCGGGGTTTCCAGGCGCGCCTGTGCCTAGATTTTCCGGATACTCCAGCGCCTTGCGGAACGAAGCTTCGGCGGCTTCGGCATGATGATTCTGAAGCTCCCGCTTGCCTTCCGCAATCTTGGTGTAGACGAACATGTTGTACATCACCACGCCACCTTCCCACGGTTTGTAAGTGTGGTTGGCGAACAGAGTCATCGCGTCATCGTATTTTCCCTGCTCCAGGAACAAGAGCGCGCGGCGGGCGCGAACTGTGTCTTGATTGAGCACCGCGGGCGGCGCGTTCTGGAACAGCGCGACGCGGGCAAAGGTGTTGCCCTGCTCGGTATAAATCTCATCCAGATCGGGATAGAGGCGGTAGTCGTCGGGAGTCATCTGGATGGCTTGCAAATAATAGCTGGCCGCACTCGATGGATCGTGCTTCACACGGGATTGATAGACGCCCAGGTTACGCAGCAGAACAGCATTTTTAAATCCTTCGCCGAGTGCCTTTTCCCATAGCGCCGCCGCTTCGTCATATTGATCTTTTGCGAATAGAAAATTAGCAAGCGAGTACTGCGCTTGTGCGTCCGCAGGATTGCGTTCCAAGGCTTCGCGCAGCACCGCCACGTCTTCCAGACGATTCGGGAAAGTATCGGTGACGGTCGAGGACGCTGCCTTTTTCGCGTACGCCTCAGCCTGCTGGCCGTGGCCTAGCTGGCGGGCGTTCGATGCCAGATAGTAGTCGATCATGGGCGCAATGCCGGCGGCGGATGGATTTTCTTCCGCAAGGTGAAGGACAGCGTCCGAGGACTTCCACGCTCCAATACTGTGATACCAGGATGCGACGGCAAGATAGTTTTGCGGATCAGCGCCGATGATGCTTGTCCAACTCGGCTTCGATGAGGGAGCTGCACCTTGAGAGGATGCATTCGAGTCGAGCCATTGTTCCGCCAGCGCGTAGGGAAGCACGGGCATCTTCTTTACCGCTTCGGCGGAGTCTTGCTGCGCATCGTGCTGATTGCCGCTCAAGCGTTCGGCCACGGCAAGATCGGCCAGCGCGAAAGCATCGTCGCGGTTATAGCCCACTGCAGACTTCAGCAGATCGACGGCCTGCGCCGGCTTCCCCTGGCGCAGTGCAATCTCGCCCAACTCTACATAGGAGGCGGCCAGAGTTGGCCCCGGCGCAGTCGCGGCGCCATAATGGATTGCGTTCCACAGCGCATCGTTCGCGAGCGAGTAGCGCCCGTCGGCTCGATCAATCACGCCCTGGGTGTAGGCGATGTATGGATCTTCCGTGTCGCGATCGGCCGCGCGCGCGATCATGGATTTGGCTTTGTTGAAGTCGGCTGCGCTATAGCTGTACCAAGCCTCTTTCATCAGCGCGGGCACATATCCGGAGTCCTGTGCCAACACTTGATCGAAGAGCTTGAGTGCTCCCAGGTGATTTTCTGTTTTCTCCAGGAAAACTCCCTGCAAATAGAGCTGCTCGATAGGCGTCTGCGCATTGATCGGGATCGGCTGGGCAATCGGCTTTCCGGCCTTCGGAATGAAGTTAGGATTGCCGTCGATCGGCTCTGCCGCCGACCATTGCAGCAGCTTCTTTCCTTGCGAGGATAGAATCTCGACATTCAGATTCTTCTTTGCGTCGGCCATATTCTCTATCGGGATGGTGTACGTAGCTGTTTGCAGCGGAGTGAAATTCACGTGATGAAACTGACGCAGCACGTTCGAGCCTTGCTTCACAACGATGGTCGCATCGGCCACATCTGCCACCGGGCTGACCAGCAGTTTAATCTGCGACTGAGAAGAACTATCTGACGGATAGACCGCGTTGATTGCGAGTTGGCTGGTTGCTTCGACGAACCCGCCATCCAGTCCTCGCACCGGATACCAGTATTCCGTCCAGTTCTCCACGCGGCGCGGATTCATAAACTCGCGATAGCCCTGGGTGTAGAAACGTCCGCTTTGGATTTCGTTATACGAGCCGTCGTTGTCGCTCAGAATGTGGTCCCAGATCTTGCCGACGGGCGCGGTTCCCCACGTCCATATTTTCTTTCCTGGATCCTGGCGAAAATCCGCCACATGCACCACGCCGTAGTTGGACGCATGGTAATAAATGCCGAAGAAATTCCGCTGCACGTCGCGTCCAAAGGCAGCCATGGCGCCGACATCGTTTTTGTACCAGCTTTGATCTACGCCATTCCAGACGGGCCAGCTTTGCGCAATCGCAAACGGATCGTCGTAAATGGTTTCGCGCATCGGGTAAATATATTGCAGGTCGTCGGTGGCCTTGACGGCGGTATTGGTCCAGAACAGATACAGATGATTGCGCGGAGTGGAATTGAACAGCGTCACTCCTTCTTCCACCCGGGCCGTGTTCGGACGCAGCGTGATGGAAATTTCCCAATGCATGTTGGAGACCCAGTCCACCGCGCCCACAACACAAGTCGCGCTGCCGTCCGGGTTGTGGCGCAGCACGGAATTCACCGACGACACCGTGTCGGTGGTATGGGCAAAGGGGAAACTGAATTCCATGCCGCCGGAGATCCACGCGCCTCGCGGACCGACCAGGCCATATTTGATGACATTGTCGCGATAGAGAACTTCCCGATGATCGATCTTGTCGTACACGGAATAGACATGGCCGCCGAGCTGGGGAAGGATGGTAATTTTTAGATATTTGTTCTCGAGATAGATTGCGCGATAGGTCATCGGCACGCGATCGCCGGTGAGATCGTCGAGCATGGTGTACGGATAGACGGGAGATCTGCTGACCAACGGGAATGCCGGATTCGGATCGGCCGGACCCAGCTTATACGTCGGGATCGTAATCGTGCCTTCCCATCCCTGCACCGCATTGCTCGACTCCGGCACGGCAGTTTTTGCCTGGCTGTACGCCAGACCGCAGGACAGCCAGCAAGCAAGCCCCAAGCAAGGCAGAAATTTCCAGCGTCTCATTTTCATCTTCTCAATTCTCCCGATTCCTAATTCAATTCGTTCGTAACGCGGGGTGATCAGCGCCCGGGCTGCAGTCTTGGAGTAGCAATGTCCTGTGGCCCAGGTTTCGCATTTGCATTCCCATGCCAGACACTTCCTCCAAATGTCGTGATGTAGATTTTCTCCGAATCAGACGGATCAGGGATCACACGATGCATCCATTTGAAGTTCGGCCCCTCGATACGTGTCCAATGTTCACCGCGGTCGCCCGATTTCCAGGCGGAGGACTCAAAGCCGGCAGCATACAAAACATCGGGATTGCGGGGATCGATCGTTACGTCATAGACATGCTGGTCGCGGTTCAACACCTGCCGCCAAATTCTGCCGCCGTCGTTTGAAGTATAAATACCGCCGCCAATCCCATGGATTCCCGTGGCACGCGCCCAAGCGGCAAGATAGAGACGATGGGGATTCCGCGGATCGATCGCAATTCCATTGGGACCGTTCACTCCGCGCGGCAGGTTCACTGGCGTCCAGGACTCTGCTCCATCAGTCGACTTATAAAGTGCGCCGTCTCCATCGTTGCCGATGCTGCCATCTTCCGATCGCCGCGCCAATACGAGATAAAGGTCTCCGTTGGAAGCGCGAGCCAGTCGCCACGCAAACGGGTCGTGCTGCGTAATACCAGTATTCTTCAAGCTCCACGTTGCGCCGCCGTCGCTGCTCTTGTAGACGCCGCGTCCAAAACCTGTCACGTACAGCACCCTTGCGTTGGGAGAACTGTTAGGGTCCAGCACGATGTCTGTAGCAGCAGTTTCCTCCATCCCAGCATTGAATTTTTTCCACGTTCGACCACCATCATCGCTACGGCACACGCCGCCTTTGTACGTTTCGACGGAAGTATGACGCCACATCTTGGGCCGCGGCAGATCGTGCGTGCCGCTATCGACACTCCACATCCGCCCGCGCACCTTCGGGTCGAACACCACCCAGTACGTCGTGTTTGACCACCTCGCTGGAATTCCATGAGAGCTGCGCACCCAGGATTTGCCGGCGTCTTCACTGCGAAAGAGACCAATATCCGTATAGGTGACGAACTGCCGCTTGCTATCGAACGGATCAAAGTGAATGCCGTAGTCGGTGGTTACATTGAGTCCTGTCGTCGTCCATCCGGCATCTGGCACTTGCCGCGAATATTTCGCATACCAATTCTTTCCGCCATCTGTGCTCGCCAAGGTGCGTCCAAAATCCGTCGCGTACACTACATTCGGATCCTGGTCCGCAACGCCAAGCATCAGTGGATTCTCACCCCAACCTGTGCCCAAAGTCGGCGTGATCCATGCGTCGTGCACGTTGGGCGCGGCGACGACACTTTCTTTCCAGGCCAACCCCCACGTGCGCCCGCCATCAGCGGTCTTTGCGACTCCGTGCCAGGTCTTTCCATCGAGATTCAGATGACTGTAGGAAATGTAGGCCGTCTCGGGATGCTGCAGACTTGTCGCAACAGCACGCACCTTGGCGCCGCTGCCCGGCAAATTGATGGCATGCCACGAAGCGCCGTCATCCGCGGAAACGAAACTGCCCTTTTCCGAAGTAATGTAGAGGACAGAATTGCCATGGCCGTCGAAGCCATCTGTCGAGTCCGTTATGGTTGCGGTGGCTGGCGCATCCGCTTTGCGAACGCCGGCAGCACTCTTTGTGACGACAAAGTGTGCTCCGACAAGGATCAGAGTTCTCCCTGTACGCGGAGAATACGGATCAACCCAAAGATGCTGTGGGATTTCGGGCAACGCCGCTTCCTTCTGCCAGCTTTCACCGTAGTCGTGGGAGACGAAAAGAGCGGGCGCATCGCCCTGTCCCGCGGCCGCGTATAAAGTGCGAGAATCCGCTGGGTCGATCGCCAATGCCGCAATCGTGCCAAGCGGATCGGGCTGGGCGAGGATCTTTTCTTCCGCGTGATCTGAAGACATTTCGACGCCCTTGACCGCAGACGGTCTTGGGTAGACCAACTTCCAGCTCTGTCCGTCATCGGTGCTTCGCCATAACCCAATCCCTTCCGCGTACATGGTGTGCGGAACCAACGGATCGAAGACGAAGAAGCGCGTCACGCCGCGCAGATTAAACATCCTCCACGAATGACCGCCATCGTGGGTGATGTAGGAACCTGTCATGTCGCAGGAAATCAAAACAGTGTTGGGATCATGTGGGCTGATCGTTGGATTGAACATCGCCCCGCCGCCGCCAGGGCCGATGATGTGAAAACCTCCAGGCCGCTGCGAAGCACCCGCAAGTCCGCAGCAAAGCGCTACAGTCACGATTGTGCGAAATACTGCCCGATGCATTTTCTATTCCTGTCGAACTCTTCTTCCAAGCTATTGCAATGTGGGTTCGCTTCCCGATCGGGAGGGTTGGAGGTCCCTATTCTGAAAGTGGCAGAAAACGTCCGGACAGATTCAGCGTGGTATCTGTCCGGATCACAAAAGTAATTGGTCCCGTTAGAAGGAAATTTGACCTTTCAGTCGAATGACTCTGTTCCCGCTGATGCCTTCCTCTTCGAACGTTTGATAGTTCTGGCCGAAGTTACCAAACCGACTCCCCTGGTTGGGGGTCCAGTCGGTGTTGAGCGGCAGCAACGCTGGCTGTTTTCCAGGCGGGGGCGGTGTCTGGTCTACGTCTTGGTTGAACGACCCCAAAGCCGCATACGAAGGCCCGTTCTCCGAGCCTGAATATGCGTAATTCTCATCGGGCGAGCGCATCGGATGGTTGAAGACGTTATCAATATCCGCGCCGATCTCAACCGTATAGCGGCTCACATTGAAATTCTTATGAATACCCAGGTTCACTCCGTACGAGCCCGGACCCCAAAGAGAATTGCGCTTGGACAACTGCGGTTGCGTGAACCATCCGGCGCCAATATCTGTCGGCAACGCAAATGCAGCCGGGTTCCACTGGTAGCCGCTCGGTACATTCTTCCTTGGATCACTTATGATCAGCGGACGTATGCTCGTGCTGTTGAAGTTGCCAATTGCATCCATGGAGCCGGTCCCTACATTGCCGGGCACAACCGGATCGCAGTCGGTGCAATCAAGGTAAGGCGTGAACGGCACGCCCGATTTTGCAAACATATTGGAAGTGAGCTGCCACCCGCCGATGAACACATTCTCCAAGCTGGTGGCATTACTGGCGAAGCGTTGTCCACGACCCACGGGCAAATCGTAGATGGCGAAGGCAACCACTCGATTCCGGGATACCCAGCTTGCCGGCCCGTAATCGCTGTTCGGATTGATTCCGTCGTATGCCTCTCCCGCGAGACTGCTGTTTCCCATGTCGATGCCCGATGAGTCCTCGTGATCGTAGGTATATGCGATGCTAAAGGTGAACTGGGACGCCTGATGTTGGAACTGGGTTTGAAACGCATTTGTATTAGAGTGGCCGACGTTCCCGTAGCCGAGGATGTAATCGCCCAATAAGGGAAATGGCATTCGCGCCAGGTCGGCGTTGGAATACAAGCATTGCAAACCGTCAGCCTGGTTTCCGCTGGGATCGCATGGGGTTTGGCCATCGCCGACGCCGACAATCCCGGTCGGGTCCCCAGACGTGCCGAATGGTGCATCGCTCGGGGTGAGCATGCCGAGATCGATGCCCATAATCAGGCCTGACATATGGGCCCCCAGATACGACACCCTGATCGATGACTGCTTGGGGAACTGGCGCTCATAGCTGACGTTCCACTGCTGCATCCGTGGATTCCTCAGGTTGACTGGAATATAGTTGGCGCTCGGTTCGTTGTTCTGCCCAATCTGGACTCCACCCACATTCGGGCTGACGCCAGTCGTTTCCCCGCCCGTGGGCCACGGAGAGAGTGGACTTTGGGCAGTCGACGTGTGGGTGATTCCCTGGTTGAACGAGTTGGTCCCGATCGCATCCCGATCAGCCTGGGCAGCGGAGGTCGGATAGAACATTCCCCAGCCGCCGCGCACGACACTGCGGTCGTTCAGGTTGTACGCGAAGCCGACGCGCGGACCCCAGTCATTCTTGTCCAGCCGAACCAGACCACGGCCCGTTCCCAATCCTGCCTGGGAAGCGGTTACAACGCCATACGCCTTGAGCCCGGGTGAGAGGTACGGAAGCGCTTTGTTGGAAGGGATGACAAACCGGCCATGATTTCCGGAGTTTGGATTGGTATAGTTCGGGTCGAAGTTGACCAGCAGATCGTTCTCCTCGACAAACGGGGTAACAATGTCATAGCGCAGGCCGAGGTCCAGGGTAAGCTTCGAATTTACCTTGAAATCATCCTGAACATAAACACCGTTTTCCCAGTTGTAAACATTCAGCGGAGGACGCGGATTGTAGACTGACGTGGCGCTGAATGGCGCCTCGCCGAGAACGAAATTTGCGATGCCTTGAGCCCCTTTGCCTTTATAGGTAAGTGTCCCCAACGGATTGCTCCGGGTCGAAGCGAAGCCATCCACCGCCTGGTTGCGGATGAAGTCGCCGCCCATCGTCAAGGTGTGCCGTCCAAGGGTCCAGGTGAGCGTATCGCCGAAGGTGATCAAATTCTGATTCAGGGGTCGATTTGCGCTGCGGCCCCCGTTGCCGAATCTCGAATATCCCGAGCCGAAGTTGATTAGCGTATTGCCATAGACGGGGAGTTGATCTTTCCCAACAACGCTGGCATAAGCATCGATATCAGCCGCAGAGAATCCGGCGGTCTGCAAGAAACTCTGCAGCGTGGTGTTGGCATGTGTGTACAGATGTTGAAGGTTGAAGCCCCCGCGCGCCTCATTCACCATGTGGGGAGAGAAGACGTGCGTATAGGAGAGCGAAACCATGTTGTTGAGACGAGTGGTCTGAAGCAAGCCAAGGCCGGTGAAGGGAGCGGCAACAGGATTTGAACTAATATTCTGGGACGAAGCGTGGTAGACGCCATAGAATCGGTTCGAATTGTTGACCACGTGATCGATCCGCAAGTCTCCCATCCTCTGGCCGCTTCTCGACGGAACCGTAGTCTGGTAGCCACTGACTGTACCAGTGCTGGCGTTGATTGGCGCACTGGTGCCGATTTTAGGAAAATACGCATCGATAAGTTTGGTGGTGACGGGGTTAATGAGTCGTTGCGGAATCGTAATGAACTGCTGTCCAAGCCCGCCTACTGTGTCGTTCGCGATCTCTGACGGAGTAAGAACTATATTCGATGGAACTTGCGGTTTTGATGCATCCGTCATCAGTGAAAAGTCGCCAGCCAGCAGCGAGGGATGAGCCACGTTGCCGGACTCGGTCGTCGGAGATGTATTCCACTGCTCCTCATAGGCCAGAAACATCCAGGTCTGTTTCACCTTCGGCACTGGACCGCCAAAGGAGAAGGCCATGTCGGTATTGTTGGTTTTGGGTCGTACAAATACAGGCGCAAAAGCCGTGGGCGAGAATGTCTCCTGGTCCAGCTTGTCGGACAGAGCCCAGGCCGACAGTGCCGAATTCACGTTGTCGTAATAGGCCGTACCATGGTATCTATCGGTGCCGCTTTGGGTGCTGACGCGGATGTTGGCGACGCCGGCGTACTGAGCGCTGTACCCGCTGGAGAGGACCTGCAATGAACCCACGGACAGCAGCGAGGGCTGGCTTTGGGTTTGAGCTCCGAAGATGCCGCCATTGCTACGCTGACCATCCACCGAGAAGCTGGCGCCATAGCTCTGGGCGCCCATGAACTTGAAGTCGCCGGGCTCATCGCTGGCCTGAATATTTGGATTGATATACAAGAACTGATAAATGTCGCGGCTATCGCGAGGAATTTGGTTGACATCCGTCGTGTTGAGAGTCTGGCTGATGGTCGGATTCTGGGTATCGATCAAATTCGCTGCTGAGGTCACTCGAACCGTGGTATTTGCCGTCAACACACGCAAAACCGGGCGCAAGTTCATCGTCATCGTGCCCTGCAGAACGATCTTGTCGACTACCGCACTGGCGAAGCCTGGTGCCGTCACGGTCACCTTATAATGACCGGGCTGAATAGCGGCGGCGCTAAAGGATCCGTTGCTGCCAGTGGTGAATGACAACGATAGATTCGTATCCGTATTCAGAACCTCGACCTTGGCATTGTTGACGACAGCACCACTCGAATCCGTTACGATGCCTTGAATTGTGCCGAGATCGGTGCCTTGTGCGAAGAGAGTTGGTGCACCAGTTCCGAAACTGATGAAAATTGCTGCCGCGAATAAGAGGATATTTCTTAATTTAATCTGACAATTCCCTAAATTCATACAAGTGGCCTCTCGTCTTGATTTATCAAATAAGAAAACGGAAGGCAAGGAAATTTTTCGGTAAGAAAAGAAACTTTTCCCCGGGATTCACAGGCACATCTTGTATCTCCACCGGGACGGACACCGATGGTGGCCGTCTGCGCATAAACGGGGAATCCCCGGGCAACGGCAAGAAGAGTCGAGACATGTCAATAACTTTTTATCCGCAGCAATCCTAATCTCGAATTTATGCCCATGCACGGAGATGGCCCCTCATCGCTTGTGAATTATTTGCAGATATCGGTGAAATATTTCTTGTTAAACCAGCAATTTTGACAACGTCCAAGTTAGGGTCGAATATACAACTGACGAGAGTATGTTGTGCGTCCACTGCGGCTTCACAGAGTGGACGACGCATCGCAGCACAATTGGTTTGCCGTTCATCCCGGTTCCTTGCTTCGGCGCTTGTTTCAGGGGGAATGATGAAAATAAAACGTCGAGAATTTGTGACTGGCCTGCTTGCAACCTCGCTTGCCGCGCCTGCGTGGATTCGCGCCGAGTCGCCAGGGCGGAAACCCAGATTGTTGATTGCAGAGGACGACCCGTTCACTGGCCTGACGCTGCTCAGAACAAGATACGCCGCGGGATTGAAGCCTTCCGATGACATGCTGGGTTGGGCGCTCAACTGGCAACTGACCGGGAAGGATAGCTTTGCTCAGCGCGCTCTGGCAGCGCTGCGAGCCACGCAATTCCCGATCAAAGGAAGGCCTTCAGTAACCTGGCTGAATTATGCAAGTCTGTCGCTCGCATTCGATTGGCTTTTTGGGCATCCCGATTTCGATTCCGCTTTAAAAGACAGCATCGCGAATCAGTTGGTCGCAGGAGCTGTGAAGGTTCTGGCGCGGCCGGAGCTCTCCCGACCCAGGCAAATCTCCTACGCGAATTATCCCGTGCGATATCTAACCCTGGCCGCTTTTTCCCTTGCGGCGGTCAAAGGATATGCGAATTTCGATCAGCGCTGCGAGCCGTTACGTGAACAGGTTCAGGAAGGGCTTCTGAACATTTTCCAGCAGACCGGATTTGTAACTCCGAAGGGCAGTTATCACGAATCCATGGACTACATGCGGATCACCTGGGCTTCGCTGCTGCTGATGGTCGAGCTTCAGAGAACAACCACAGGGGTAGATCCGGCCCACAGGTATTCATTGTTCCGCAATATCGGCGATACGTACCTCTACAAGCTGATGCCAGATGGAACTCCTTCGCGGGAGGGAGACAATGAATATCCGGTGTTGGACACTCGAGACACCGCCGTAATCGGTTATGCGGTCAACCGCTTCAAGGACCCTTACAGCGCATGGCTCTTGAGAAACAGCGGCTTTTTCGTTAAAGATTGGCCGCTCCCCGTTTTGCAATTTCTGTGGGACGATCCGGAGGTCATTCCGCAAAACCCAGCACTTTCGAGCGACAACGATCTGCCGCGTCAACGCTATTTTCCAGGAGTCGGTCATCTGGTCATGCGCGACGGCTGGAAACCCGACTCCACATGGATTGAGTTCGATTGCGGTCCCTATTTCGCCAAGCATCAGCATCTGGATCAAAACCAGCTCACCATTTATCACAATGGATATCTGGCGATCGACAGCGGAGCTGACTATACGGAATCGGAAAGTCCGCACTACCTGAACTACTACCGTCGCACCGTCGCACACAATTCGATGCTTGTATACGATCCGTCGGAGAAATTCTTTTGGTCGTCAGATGTTCTAGCCGCTGCGAACGACGGCGGACAGCGCATGAACTCTTCGCGCTACTGGAATACGATCCGAAGCATCGAGGATTGGAATAACACACGCGACCTGTGGAACCTAGGCTGCATGCGTGCCATCGACCACGTGCCGCAGCAATATCATTACGCACTAGGTGATGCAACCAATGCTTATATCGATCGACAGCTAAGCCGGTTTACTCGCGAAGTCGTCTATATTCCAGAAGGCAACTTGTTGTTTGTGTTTGATCGCGTCAAGAGTACAGATCCGAATCTGCACAAAGCGTGGCTCTTGCATGGCGTGAACCGCCCAGGTGTTGACGGCGATCTCGGTAGCGACGCGCAAGGCGTGAGCAATTTTCCGGACGCAAAAACATTTGTCTTCAACGAGGGATCGGGAGAGCTGCGCGTGCATTCCCTTCTGCCCAGCAAGCGGACCATCACCCGTCGCGGCGGTCCGGGCAATGAGTTCTACACGCCCGGCAACGACGATGGCGGAGCCTGGGGCAGTGGGCAGAATTGGCCTCTCGACCCAGCCAACGGTGGTCCGCTGCCCACAGACCCTAAGCTGCGCCATATGTGGAAGACATTTTGGGGTGAGGATTACTCTGCCATTGAGCGTTCAAACCGGGTGAACGTAGTCCCAGGGGCATGGCGTGTTGAAGTCTCGCCCACCGAGCCGCGTAATGAGGACCTTTTCCTTCACGTCTTCGAGATCGGGGATCGCGGGACCACGGGCGGTAAACGTGTGGAGCTGGTGCATGGAGAGAACTTCGCCGGGGCGGCATTCGAACATGGCCCGATCGTCCTGTTCAGCGTCGCCGACCCGAGACTGGACGAGGGCGAGGTTTCCCTGCCGGATCTGTCATGCAATTTTCTGCTGATGACCAGTCTCATGCCGAATGCGGTGTATGAATTGAATTTCACTGGCCTGAACGTCTCAACCTCGGCGTCAGCGGTCCCGCCGGGTGCGCCCGCAAAGTTGCTTCGATTGAGTGCGAATGAACATGGAATTCTTCGCGTGGACGTGCGGCAACTTGGCAACCTTAGTCTTCACATCAAGCGGATATAAAGAACCAATGCATCTCCAAACATTTGTGAAATTGGGCGCTTGGCGATAACACTGCGGATGACCACGGAGGGGAGCTACGATCAACCGACCTGACGGAAGTGTGAGCGTATGACCACAAGACGAGATTTTCTTGCGGCGAACCTGATTGGTGCAGCAGCCTTGGCCGCCGATCCAACCCGGATGTTTTCTGAATCGGCTGATGTTGCTTCGGTTCCTGCCGCGCTGCATCCGGCCCGTTCCGACCGCAACTTCTGGGTCGATTGGCCAGCTTACCTTACCGCTGAAATGAATCAAGCTCGAAGCAGGCGGCTCGCAGCGCTGGCATCGATCCATTCAACTGCACAATTGCAAGAACGAATCATCATGGTCCGTTCGAAGCTGTGGGACTTGATTGGAGGAATGCCGGAGAAGACGCCACTCAATCCACAAGTGACCGGCACCATGGATCGCGGCGCATATCGAATTGAGAACATCGTATTCGAGAGTTTTCCCAAGGTGTACGTGACCGCCAATCTCTATATACCTGCTGGAGGGAAAGCTCCGTATCCAGCCATTCTGGCGCCGGTTGGCCATTCTGATAATGGCAAGGCATACCACTATTATCAGCACCTGTATCAAAACCTGGCGCGGCAAGGCTATGTCGTGCTGAGCTACGATCCATTCGGCCAAGGAGAGCGACTCCAGTACATCGATCCCAAGACGGGCAAGTCTCTCTATGGGCCGACCGGGGAGCATTCGCAGGCAGGCAGGCCGATGGTGCTGATGGGCGAAAGCTTTGCTCTGTACTGCGCGTGGGACGGCATTCGAGGTGTCGACTACCTCATCAGCCGTCCGGAGGTGGACGCCACTCGACTTGGTTGTACGGGCCAATCGGGCGGCGGCACAATGACGATGTATCTGGCTGCTTTGGAGCCGCGTCTCCGTGCGGCTGCCGTGAGCGACGGAAATACAGAAAATGTTGCTGGCCCGTTTTTCGATCCTCCAGGAGCTACAGATGACGCGGAACAAAATATCGTGGGCTCGCTTCCTCTCGGAATCGATCGGGGCGATTTGCTGCTGGCATTTGCTCCCAAGCCGCTCTTAATTTGTTACACCACACATGACGAGGGTGTGACGTATTCCCCAGTGTATGAAGAGGCGACACAGGAAATTTATCGGGAGTCGCAACGGGTTTACGGGCTGATGGGGGCAGAAGATCATGTCGAACTGTTCGCTTCCCATCTTCCTCACGGTCTGAATTTCTTCAACAGAATCGCAATCTACGCCTGGTTCAACCGTTGGCTCCAGAACACGACCTCGCAATCCGGGGAGGCGGAGTTGGATCTGTTTCCAGAAGGGCAGCTCAACGCTACCACCACGGGTCAAGTATCGACATCGATCGGCGGCCGCTCCGTCGTTCAGCTAAATACCGATCGTGCGCGATTCTTGATGGAGAAAAGTCCGTTCCACAACGCTTCCATAGCTTCAGCGAGCATTCGCGCTCAGGTGAAGAAGGAGCTTACGGGGTTGCTCGCGCTGCCGCAGCAGCGGTCGCCACTGCAATCGAAAACTCGTTCGAAGAATCCGCGCAGGAACGTTGTTATCGAAGAGATTCAGTTCGAATCGGAGCCGGGGATGCGGGTTTCTGGCTGGTTTTTGAGAGCCTCCTCCAAAACCGGGCGTCGTTCCACTGTTCTGTACCTCACGGACGACGGAGGTGATGACGTCGTCGCGGAACCGGGATCGATGGATCGCATACTAGCCGCGGGGTATGCTGTGTGTGCCATCACCTTGCGAGGTACGGGTTTAACCACGCCGCGTTTTCCTCATGGGGGGCCGGAATACTACGACGCAAGCGTTCACCTGGACAATCGATTTTCGTGGACCTGCCTTGTGATGGGCCGTCCCGTCATTGGGCAGAGAGTTTGGGACACACTCCGCGCGATCGATTATCTCGTCAGCCGACCCGACGTCGATGCATCGCAGATAAGAATTGTAGGAGTTGGCAGTTCCGGCTTGCCTGCCTTGATGGCGGCCGCGCTCGATCATCGTGTATGTTCGGTCCTCGTAGATCGAACGCTGGCCAGCTACACGTCGATTGTTGAATCTGAAACTTATTCGATCGATCTTGCCTACTTTGTGCCCGGCATCCTGCGTATGTTCGACCTTCCGCAGATTGCCGCCGCGTTGAGCCCTCGACCATGCTGGATTCTGAATGGCGTCGATGCAAATGGGCAGATACTGTCAGAAGCATCCGTGGGAAATGTATACAATCCCCACTCCGGTGGTGAAACCCCGGCGAACACGGATGTGCGCATTTTGGTGAAGCCTGTGCCCGACCCTCAGGAAAGCTATCTGGAATGGTTGAAAAACGATCAAAGGGGATAAACGTGATGTAAGAGCACCGGCCCAAGCAATCTCACATCGCGCTGGGATTATAAGCCGCGGCAGATCCCTCGAAAGCGCACGGAGACGATGTTCCTAGCGACGCCATCGGCTTGGATCGCCACATATATATTGCATCAAGGAGTTTCCCCATGAAGGACGTAACCCGTCGAGAATTTCTGCATACCATGGCAGGAGCAGCAGTGGGCGGCACAATTGGCGGCCACGATATTTTCGTTCACGGCGAGACCGTAGCCAATCCAGCTACCACCTCTAGCCGCGGAGGCCACGAAGCAGACCAGCCACTCCAGTCTCTGATCTTCCCCAAGCCACAGGAAATTTCCAGTTCTGGCAGCAACTTCCTGATCGAC
>Ga0134126_10004819_pt1 | contig 16882 bp, 7 predicted proteins | sample KB31752_FD_96881 | JGI IMG/M metagenome (GOLD analysis project Ga0134126, IMG submission 96881) | Terrestrial soil microbial communities with excess Nitrogen fertilizer from Kellogg Biological Station, Michigan, USA - KB3-175-2 | ecosystem: Environmental > Terrestrial > Soil > Unclassified ...
GATATTTAGAATAAGATTTTTCGTCTTCTCTTTCAAACTTATTAACCAGGCATATTTTTCTCAGGGAAATAAACAAAGGGTAAGTAAAATATGCCTGGTTAATAAGTTTGAAAGAGAAGACGAAAAATCTTATTCTAAATATCTGAAAATCAACTACGATTTTTGGAAAAACCACTCAAATATTATAAAAAGAGACGTAGAGGTTGAAAAAATCATAAATGAAGAGTTGGTGCCGGTTTTCTCCCATGGAATTTATACTAATAGCGATGAGAATGATGAGCTTCCGGTAGTTATAGTATGCGTTGATGAAAAAGGAAATTATAAAATTGAAGACGGAGAACCCGTAGCCTATAGTGGAGAAGAGAAATCTTCCAAACTAAAAAAGAAGGTGCTGGCAAGCCTTCCTCAGCAAATACCAAAAATTTATTTCAAAAAACGCGATGAAGGGTCTTATTTCTATCAAATATTGAACAAAGAGCTTGAACCGGCGACTGCGAAGACTATTGTTTCCCTGTATAAGCTTGATAACCACGACCAATACTGTTTGAAAGATGAAATAGACCTTGATATCGTCAAAGCCTATCGTGGTTTTATTGAAAAAACCAAATTTTTTGACCACTTGTCCAAATTTCCAAGGTCATTGAGGAGCGCAACATCAGATGCTGAAAAATACATAGAAGACTACCTTGGTATTAAGCGTAAAGTGAATCTATCAAGAGTTACAAAGCAAACCAAGACGCGACAAAAGGAAGCGAAAAGAGCTGCAAAAAAACCGGCAACCAAAAAAAAGATAACAAGAAGAGTAACGAGAAAATAATTAGTAAAGTTAATCCTCAAACAAAAACAAATGTCATATCCTTCAATAACGCAATTTGAAAACGGAATTAGTGATAACACGTTACTCATCGATAAACAAATTGTTGATCATCCGGCCTTTTCGGCGTTGTTAAATGCGCTGCAGCAGGAATATTTATCTTTCGTCTCTCCCAAAGTTTTAAATGAGGAAGGGACAAACAATATCACAATTGAAGGTGAAAGCTTCTTTTTCGCCGATGTGCTGAGCAAGGCCGATTTCTACCTCTATGAAACGCACGAAAGTGATGCTCAGTATGAGTTTGAATGGCATGGAACCCTGGCGGCAACATCGTTCAGCACGTTGTATAAAAATGGGATCATAGTGCCTGACCCGCTGAATTGGGTCACAGAAATTATGAATGGCGTGTTTAACGAGGTTGATATGCTGTATACTTCGCATGACGAGGCCTTTGCCATAGAGGTTAATTCATCCGATATTAAATTTGAAATACCGGAAGTGGGCTTTAGCCTGGACAAACTTGGGTTTTATTACGAACGAAGCCTCGGGCAAAATATAAAAACCACATATCGTTTATACTCCACCATACAAATAGGTTCCTCAGCAATACCAACTCAAATCGAATTGCCGGCGGGCAATGATATCGATCCTGTTTGCTGGGTATTAAAGACAACCGACATTATTATCCTGAACGACGGTCTTAAAGATATCATCGGTTTTCTGTCAGGCCAGCAAGATCTGAATGCTGCATTAGGAAATGATCTATTGACACTTTTGCCTGCAGCGGTTAATGCCATACCGCAATTTGCCCTCACCAACTTTGTTATTCACTTTAACCCGCAGACCAAGTTTCTGCAATTGCTTGATTTTTCTATCCAATCGGTTAAGAGTTTTGAACTGGTACCTGGTTTTTCGCTGAAGGACATAGGCGTTAGTGCGTTTATAACATTTTTGGATAACAAGGTATCCTGTACACTCGGCCTGTTTGGCAGATTATTGTTCTCTGAGCTGATTGAAGCAGGATTAAGCATCCAATTGCCGCTCAATTTAACAGACGACTGGAGAATAGCGATGGACGGCAGTATTGACCTGGAAAAATTGAGTGACCTGGAAACGCTTCCGTTCATTAAATTAAAAGACCTTAATATCCCGCCGGAGTGGTTAACCGTAAATAGTATCCACATGGATAATTTGAACCTGGTTTTCAATCCTGCGGAAGGAAAGATTAAAACCGTAGCATTTTCTTTGCAGGTAAACGCCGAAAGCAATTTGATCCCGGGCCTGACGGTGAAAGATCCCTACTTAGAATTTAACCTTACATTGAATTAACATGTCCGAAAACATCGCTGTACAAGGTACCATTGGAACAAGTTTCGATTTCTGTGGATTAAAGAATCTGTGGCTCGAATCCACTTACGGGCAAAAAGGCTGGACATTTTCCGGCGGAACCCGCGAAAACCAGGAACTCAGCCTGAAAGAAGTATGGCAAACGCTTGTCCCGGCTGTTCCCCTGCCGATTGACATGGACCTGCGCCTCCGCGATGTCAATCTTGAGATATTTATCGGCAACGCAACTGGTAGCGCAACCCGCGATTATACCCTTAGCTTAGATGCCGCAGTTACTATAGATTTCAACCCCTCGGAAGATTTTCAAAGCCAGTTGAACGTTAATAAAATATCCTTTAAATACCAGAAAAAACAATCAGATGAGCGTGAAACAACGGTAAACCTGAACCTGAAGGGAAATGCAAATGTAAACGACGAAATTATTGTCACAGATTGTTCGTTCGACTTTGAATATAAATACAACGCTGAAAATCAGGAGGCCCATTGGGTGATCGCCGGTGAGCTTTACATCCTCGCGTTCCAGCGCCTGATGGCGTTTAAAGCTGATGCCAGCTCGCTGAAAGATACCCAGCAAATTGGTTTTACATTCAGCAGCACCGAGCCTATTCTTCATACCGGGTATTTTAGCCGGGTAAAAGGGGCCACCGCTGCAGAAATTATGAAGGCCCTTAATGGCGGCATTGCACCTGTAAATGAGCAAATACTTACTTCGGCCTTGCCTGCTGATGTGCTGAATACCCTGGGCGATAAATTTACGCCCGAACAGAAAGAAGCCATTGCACGCGTAGTTGAAAGTGCAAAAAGAAGCAACGATCCGCTGATCTCCATTCCCGACCTGCTGAATGACAATAAACCACTTTGCATCATTTCGCCGCGCCTGTTTTCACTGAAACTGGTACGCGAAAACAAACAGTTTAAAAGCATTGATTTCGCCATCGGCGCCGATTTAACTATTTACAATACCCTGCTGGACCAGGGGGAAATATTCAGCCTTAAAAACGGCGTAGTTTCTTCAGGTTACGACCGCGAAAAGAAAAGATTTTACTTGTCCTTTTACGCAGAACAGGCTATCGTAAAACCATTCAGCGCCATCAGCGTGCTGCCCGGCATTTTGGATGCACTGATGGCGGCCTTCGGAGAAACGTCCGATTATCATCCAAAAACTTCGGCCTTTGTCAACATGCTCGAAATACAGCCAAAAAGCTTCTCATTTATTAAACAGGAAAATGATTGGAAGCTTGCGGGGGGTGTCCGTTTGGTATTAAATGACGGTTTGCGTACGGTTGACAACGACCTTTATGATTTTATTGAAAAGTTGTTCCCCAAAACCGGCGATGCGCGTTATATTGAAGGCAGCATAAGTTACGATTCAAAAGACGGGTTGTTTTTTGTGCTTGAAAATAACAGCGGCCTCGAAATTCCCAACTTCCTTAAAATGGCTGCGGATGCCATTGATCCGCAGTTTAAGGCCGACTTCAGGCAAAAGACCGCAGTTGATCTCGACCAGGCGCTCGATCTGGGCACATCTTTTATCATCCTTGACCGTGTGAGGGTAAAAATAGCGAGGCAGGCTGAAATGGATATGCGCGTCGGCATCGGCCTTCCTTCCAAATTAAACGACCGGCTGTTTAACCCCTCATCAAAAATACACGGGCTGGTAAACACATATGACCGGGAAAAATTTGAAAGGGCCACGCAAAGTCAGGCCATGGGCCTGGTTGATTATGACCGGCCGCTGCCCGATGATAACCTTATCCGCGCTACGCTCAAATTCAGCACGGAGGGCATCAGCGGGCAGCTGGACCAATTCAACGTTTTCAATTTTGAAAAGATTGCGGAAGAATTTAAAGGTTTTATTACTGAACAAAGCGAGCACCTGACGGTAGACCTGAATGCGTTAACTAACGGAGGCAAGCAATATGGTAAACTGAGATTTGAAAAATTCAGGTTCAAGCTCGATTTTAAAACCTGTGCATTTAGTATCGGCGGCGGCGTTGAACTATTGTCTGACACCCTCCGAATCCCGGTAAGGCCGCTGGCGAAAAAACTGATCGCTGTTTTGCCCACCGATAAATTTGATATAAATACATTAAATGCGCTGGCCGACAGGTTAATAGATCATATAGCTATTCATAGCATAAATTTTTACGACCCGTCTTCGGGTAGTCTGCAACTGGATGATCTGCTCGCTTTTCTAAAACAGTTCTTACTCGCCGAACACCAGGATATCGAAATCATTCCGCCAGCCTTGCTCGACTTTTTACGCGAGCATTCGCATGAGATCACGAAACATCTGCCTGATCTGTTATTACAGTATTTCAGCATAAAAGTACCAACCGGCATAAAATTCCAGGTAGATGTTACCGCGGATCAATCGGTAAGCTTTGCCGTCGAAATACCCGAACCAACGGAAGCGCAAAAGGCGGCAGGATATGCCGACTGCCTGCAGTTGCTCGTTCCTGATTTCAGCATGCCGCCAATGTTTTTGCAGGGGATCAGGCTCAGGAAGATCGGCCTGGGTTCGGGATTGTTTAACCAGGCAATACGGCTTGACCTGTCCGCGGAGCTTACGGCTTTCCGGTATGCCGACCTGGCAGCAGGCGCCGGCTTGTCGGTTTTGCGGAATTCGATGCCCGGTGACACGCGGGTGCAGCATATGGTGCCTGACGTAAAATCGTTTGGGTTCAATTATAAGATCGATAACCTTTTAATGCTCATCTTCCCGCAAACTTATGTCCCAATCCCCGTGCCGGTATTTTATGATAATTTTTCGGCTTACGGAGCAGGGCTCGAGGGCAGCAAAGAAGAAATTGCCATCAGGTTCCCCCGCCCTAAAATCAATATTAAAGAAGCGTTTGGTATTTTAGGCGAGCTGGTTAAATTTTTTAAGGATAGGGAGTTTGCACTGCCAATCGCCTCATACGGCGAGGTACGCAAAACGGAAGATATACACCAGGACAGCATAGTCCCGGTATTTTATGCCGGCCCGGTTTATATTGAATTGCCGGGAATCCTTGGTTACCAGAAATTTCCTGATGGTTCCCGCAAGCATATCATGCTCGGATTTAAGGACCTGAAAGTTTTTAATCCGAAGGACCTGGCGGCGCTGGCGGCAAATACGGCAAAGTTCGCAATCCGGTCTGTCGCCGAGAAACAGCGCCACCGCATCAGGATCGACTATAACCGTTCTGAATATCCTGTAAACTACCTCGTAAAGTTTTTGCCCGAGACGCAGCGCATAGGTACAAGTGAACTGGTGCTGTTTGATATTTTCGAAGTAAATTTTGCCTGGGCGCTCAGCACACGGGGAGAGTTTAAAGAAAAGGTGTTCCCGCTTTTATTGCAGGAGCAGTTGAAATCAGGCAGGCCGGGATTTAACGATAACTGGACAGCCAACGGGTTGCTGGATATGATCCCCGCGTCGGACAGCTGGAACAGCGAGCAGGATGGAGTGGTGGTCGTTCTGAAAGGAAGTATAAACATCTCCGACCAGTTTACTATTGATGCCGTAACTGCATCGGCCATAACTTCCTCCGACGGCATTTCTACCGGGATCAATATGCGCAGCCGGCTTGCCAAAATATTTGATATGGAATTATCCGGCGGCGTAAAGGTTGATGCCATGTCGCCCGACAATAAATTCGGATTAGTTGGCAAAGCCTCTCTTGTTATTTTGGGGCGCATCCCGGTTATGAAGGGCGGTTTTTCAATGGGCGTAGGTTCGCAGTCTCATTTCAGGTTCAATGGCTTGCTCGACCTTTTTCCCGACGAACTCTTCGGCGGCGGCCGTTCGCCTATCCAATTTTATACCGGGACGCAACGAGGCGTAAAGTCAGATATTACCGGCATCATTGACCGGAACGGCATTAATGTCGGCCATTTTAACGCAGACGGCACTATCTCCGCAGCCGGTTTGCACATCGAGATCGGAAATTTTTATCTCGGTGGCACCACACGCATTGTAACCACTGCCGACAGGCAGGAGTGGGAGATGAAGCTTACGTGTTACAATACGGAGCTATCGCTTAATGCCGGGTTTTACGCTATTGAAAATGGCACGGAAATGCAGTTTGCATGGAGCGCAAGCGCACCGATCGGCATTGAAAACTTGCTTTGGATATCAGGTACGGAGCCGGGCACGGGCGCATCAGGCAAACTCGTGCTCACTTACCGCAGGCAAAGCCTGGCGCCTGAATTTACGGAATGTTACCTGGACGGTACTGTTTCGCTGTTCGGTTTAAGCAGCGCAACGCGCCTGCACATTAAACAGGATGGGTTTTTGATTGACACAGGTACCAATCTCGGCATTCTTGAAACCAGGCTGAAGGTAAGCGGCGGCAATTTTAACGATGTTTCGGGTTTCGCGCTTTCAGGGGACATCAACCTTGTAAACGGGCTCAGTAAAGTTCATATAGAAGCGGCATATTATAAGGCACCCGACAGGTCAATGTTTAAAGGCTCGGGCTATTTGGAGTTTTGGGGCGAGAGGCGGATGGACCTTCAGCTCGAAGCAGGAGTTGAGGCCGGCGCGCCTTTCTTCAGCGCCGAGGGCGTATTTGATATGAGCCTTGCGGGCGGTGCGGTAAAGTTATACACCGGTACCCGCGACGGGATGTCGAACATTAAAGGCAGCATAAATAAAGACCGGCTTGAACTAACAGGCAGCTTATTTTTCCAGGTGGGCGAATTGCAAGCCGGCGGCAGCTTTGAAATGAGGCTCGACGCAGGCGGCGAGTTCAGGACATTTTCTAACCTTTCGTTCCGGGTGGGTGTGCTGGCAGGTGGAAATATCGATGCGAAGATAGTTAAAAGCGGGCACCTGCTTTTTATCACCGGCAGCGCATCAGCCAGCATTATCCTTATACCCGGAATACTGGAGCTTTCGGCAAGCAGCAACTTGCATTTTTGGATGAACCAGGTGACCAACCAGCTGGGGCAGTTCCAGCTTACCGGCAGTGCCGGGCTGCTCGGGACCAATGCCTGGTACGATCTGCAGCTATCGCAAAATAGCTTTGTATTTACCTGCAATGTATATCTGCCGCTCGTCGATCTTTCAGTCGCCGCGCGCAGCGAAAATTTGGGCAGTGCGGAATACCTTCGCGTTTCGGGCAAAATAGACATAGGCAAATTAAATGCGGAGATCGACAAGTTTTATGAAGCTATCGGTATACGTGGAAAGGTGAACGAGAAGGCCAATGCGGCCCTCAACGGTATGTACACGCTGCAGGGAACGCAGCAGGATATGCGTTACCGGCAGGAACGCATTGATTTTATCCGTTGGATGGATTCTGTATGGAATGGTAACGGGATCGACCCGGACGGCTTCCAGTATTGCGTTCCACCGGTTGGCCACGTGGAGTACTGGTCGGATTCGCGCTGGAATTGGGATTGGGGGCGGCCCCGGTATTCGAAGCAGGACCTTGACAACGTGAGGCGGTATTACCAATATAAACGGGAGCTTGGCATGCCGGCCGACGAACCTCCGCGGCATGATATAGGCCGTTTTGTAAACGGCGTTTTACAGGCTATAAACAATACCGCATACCAGGTGGGCCTTGCAGCTTCCAACACCTTCAGGCAGGTTATAAACGACATTCACAACCTGATAAGCAACGACATATTAAGGAATCTGAACATCGACACCACCGACATTAACCAGCTCAACCAAACATTTAACGATGGTATTAACGTGCTGAATAACGAAGCTGCAAAATGGCGCGACTTTAACAACAGGCTGCTAAACTACAAACCACTGGAAATAAATGAAATCACCTATACCGACCAGCCTGTAGATATGCTGCGATCAAAAACATTTACCGCCAGGGTTACATTTACGGTTTTAGGCGAACCGCGTACGGTTGACCAGGTATTTGACCTTAATGACCCGATAGGCTGCCTGGTGCGGAACGCCAAACAGTTTTTGCCCGCCGAACTGGGAGCATTAGTATGATCAACCGTTTACCGGCGGGCCGTGATTACCAGCTAAAGAAGATCTACCCGGTAGGTCAAAAAAAGGCGGAACCTTGCAATAACGCTTTTTATAGGCGTATGCAATCCCTACCTGATAACCGTCACATACCCCGAAACGCGCGGACTGCCATCTTTTAAGTCTATCATATAATAGTAGGTTCCGGCTGGCAGGTCTTTGCCGTTATTCCGGCCGTCCCATGGCTTGGTATAGCCATCGCTTTTAAATACCAGCTGCCCCCACCGGGTATAAATGAAAACCGTACACTGCGGGTAAATCTGCAGCACATCAATGTTCCAGGTATCGTTAATGCCATCGCCGTTAGGGGTAAACGCATTTGGTATTTTGGTCAGCGAGCAGTTTATTTCTTTAATTGCAACCGTATCGGCGCCGGTGCAGCCATTTTCGTCGGTAACTTTTACCCAGTAAACGCCGCCGGTCTTCACCGTATAAAAGGGCGTTGTGCTCCCATCCTGCCATAAGTAGCTTTTAAACAGACCCGGCCGCAAGATAATTGAGTCGCTGAAACACAATATTTTATCCGGCCCAAGGTCAAAATCGGGTGCAACGGTGAGCGTGGTAGTAACTAAACTATCGCAGCCATTGGCGGCAGTTAAGGTGTCGGTATATATCCCGCTTTTATTGTGGCCGTGGTAGGTATCGCCGCGGCAGATGGCGGTACTTAGCGTTGTGTATGCCTTTTTTTTAATCGTTAGATTTAAGGTGCGGATGCTGTCGCAGCCGTTGGCCGCCGTTAAAATATCAGTATAAGTGCCGGTTTTTGTATAGCCCAAATAGTTGTCGCCCTCGCAAATTGCAGCGGTCAGGGTCGAATAGGCTTTTGGCTTTATACTCAGGTCGAGCAGGGTTATTAAGCTATCGCAGCCGCCTTTATTGCGTACCGTATCCCTGAATGTACCTGCAGCGCTAACCGCTCTTCCCGACGGCAGCATATACTTACTGCCGGGACAAATGGCCGCCGAAATATTTGAGGCCGTGGGCAGGTCGTAAATAACATTCAGCGTATTTGAATGAGACCGGCAGGTTGCGTTTTGCATATTTCCGTCCTGGGCTACATTTAAACGGTAGTAATAACTGCCGATTGCCGGCAAGTTTACTGTAAGGTTTAATCCGGTCGCCCCCGGTAAATCGGCCCAGTTGGCGCCATCGGCGGATGTTTGCCATTGATAGGCATTTTTAATATAACAGGTGGCGACCTTTGCCGAAATATTTGTTTTGCTGCACAAAACATGTGCAACATCGCCGTTTACGCCGTTGGTTGCCAAATCTATTTCCGGTCCCGAAGGGCTAAAGGTTATGTCATCAAGGCCGAGGTCGTTCCCCCCGCCGCCGGGCGCATTATTATGCATCCTTAATACAACGGTTGAAACCCCGACCGGCGTAGTAAAGAAAAACCCGTACCGGCCCCACTTAGCCGGATTAAAGAACGTTATGTCGCCGGTGGAGTAGCTCTTTAAAACGGTGCCATCGGTTTTTTCAATGGTAAAAGTGATATTTGGGTTAATACCACCGCTCGCCGCGAACATATTTAATATCCATGCAGCAAATTCGTAAGTTGTACCGTCACAAAGGCCGTTGACGGTTTGAACAAAAAAATCACTGGGCTGGTATGAGGCATTGATAAGCATAAAATAGCCGTTTTTATCGCCGGTATGGTCAGTAACCGTATTCCATGCGTTATAGCAACCAGAAGTATAGTTAACTATTGCGTACTGGCCGTCGTTCGGGCATTCGCTGACTAAATATTGCATATTGGTAATCCCCGGCGCCAATGGCGGGCCATTTAAACTGGCGCCTGAGCCAAATGTCTCGTTTACGATCGGGGTGCCTAAACTGCCCGTGCATTGCGCGCGGGCCAATAAAGAAAGAAGGATAAAACATAAGAAAAAACAGGCTTTTTTAACCATCGGGATATTCTCAAAAATTTACCGGGCAGCAGGTATTAGCAGGGTTTTCCCGGTTTTATAAACCGACAGCAATATATTATTATTGTGTAACACCACCAATATAAAAATGGGTGCGAGTCAAATTGTCGCTTCGGTATCAGGCGTTCCTACGGAACGCAATACCCTTTTTATTTTTTCTACCCACCAGACGTCCCGCTGGGACGAATCGTTAGTTCATTTTTACATCCCATCAGGATGTTTGGTTGGTAGCATATACAGAAAAAGCCTGACGTTCGGTAGGAACGTTTCGTGCATGGTCGGCGACAATTTGATTTGCACCCGATAAAATCTTCCGGGTGAATGGAGGTCTTAACAGCCCGTCACCTAATAATGGTAACGTAGCCCGAAAGCGGCGGTGTACCGTTTTTCAATTCGATAACGTAGTAATAGGTGCCGACAGGCAAGTCCTTACCATTTTCGCGGCCATCCCAGGGTTTTGGATATCCTATGCTTTTAAACACCAGCTGCCCCCAGCGCGAATAGATGAAAACGGTACACTGGGGAAAACCACGCAAACCGTTGATGTCCCAGGTATCATTAATACCATCGCCGTTGGGTGTAAATGTATTTGGAAATCTTGAAGGTATGCAGATCGTTTCTTTAACTGCTATCGTGTCGGCACCTGTGCATCCGTTTTCATCCGCAACCTTCACCCAATAAATACCGCCGGTTTTAACTTTATAGTAAGGCAGCGTGCTGCCATCCTGCCATAAGTAATTCCTAAACTGGCCCGGGCGCAATGTCAGCGAGTCGCCAAGGCAGAGTTGTTTATCCGGCCCAAGGTCAACATTTGGATTAACAGTTAAATTTACAGTAACCAAACTGTCGCAGCCATTGGCCGTAGTTAAGGTATCCGTGTATATTCCGCTCCTGGTGTGGCCCCGGTAGCCATCCCCCCGGCATACCGACACCGTTACGGACGTATCTGCCTGGGTCTTCACGGTCAGGTTCAACGTGCGGATACTGTCGCAGCCGTTGGCGGCACGCAAGGTATCAACGTAGATGCCGGTTTTGGTATGGCCGCCATAGCTGCTGCCAAGGCAAATAACGCTGTTTATGGTACTGGCAGTGGATTTAACCACCACGTTAACAGGTTTAACCATGCTGCAGCTCTCGTAACTGCCTTTTATATAATAAGTGCCGCTCTTTTTAATATTATTAGGATTTGCAAGCGGTATTGTCGCCAGGCTATCTTTCCAGTACGTGTAGCTCAGGCTCGACGGGCTTCCCGCGGTGATCTGCGGCAAGGTGATATCAACGCCCTCGGACAAACACACCGGGGGCGGATTGGTGATTTTTACATCGATAGGCACGAATTGGGTACAGACGGGAATGCCTGATGAACCACAATAATCGAGCATGAAATTTCCATTTAAAGGGCAGGAATATGTATAAAACGGATCGCCGTCTTCAACGGTAGCCCCTTTCTCAAGCAAGGTACTAAATACGAGGTTCAAATCGCCATATGATTGCGACTTAAGTATTTGATCTTTTGTATTATTATATATTTCGAAACCAATGGCGGCAGGCCCTCCAAAGTTAACCACCTTAAACTCAACCAGGTGTTTCCCTTTAGGGAGCGAAATTTTATAGATGCCCCAATATAAAAAACCAATATTTTTTATGATAACTTTCCCATCTATTTCGAGCATCCCGCTGTTATCCGCTGAAAAGCCCATGTAATAAGTTTTCGATGAAGGAATATCGATGCAAACGCTGAAGCCGATAGTTGGCGTATCGTGCTCGCCCCAAACACCGCAGCGGTTAAGCGGGCCGCTTGGCAATAAGCCGTGATAGTTTCTCCAAAATAAATTTAAAGTGTCGATAGATGTATAATTTCCTCTTCCGGTACTATCATAAGTATCATAAACGCGTGCACGCAAGGTAGAATAATATTCGGTGTCAATTCTGCTAACCAGCACTTCCTGCGAACCGGATGCAGGCGGCGTAGCAACAACAGAATTGGTAACAACGCATTGTTGCGCGGCAACACGATTGCATGCCAGCAACAGCAAAATGCTAACCAGGCGCCGTGTTATGAGAACAAAGTTTTTTATTATAAGCAAGAGATGTCGGCTAGTCATGAATAGTGTTTCAGCGTCGGTGGTAATAAAGGCTTTACGTTAAAGATAGGCAGATAACTTTAATTAAGAAATTTTGGGGAAAATTGAGCTAATATTTTAGTCAACTCCGGTTGGCTGCCCACTTTTATTTTGCCTACGGACTTTAACACAAACCGATGGCTTTTCACCTGATAATCGTTACATATCCTGTAATTTTCGGTGTTTTATTTCCCAAGCCAATTATATAATAATACGTACCAACAGGTAGTTTCTTGCCATTATTTGTCCCATCCCATGATTTACCATAGCCTGCACTTCTGAATACGAGTTCTCCCCACCGGTTATAAATAAGGACTTTACAATCCGGATAAAATTGTAACGCATAAATATCCCAGGTATCATTAATGCCATCTCCGTTAGGTGTGAACGTATTTGGTATTTTAATCAGCGAACAATAAACTTTTTTAATAGTAATCGTATCTGAGGCAGTACATCCGTTTTCGTCAGTTACCCTGACCCAATAGGTACCGCCTGCGATAACCTTGTAAGTTGGCATTGTGCTGCCATCCTGCCATAAATATTGGCTGAATATACCGGGGTTTAATGTCAGGGAATCGCCAATACATACAATATTGTTTTTACCCAAATCCGGGACAGGTTTATTGTTAACCACAAGATTTATGGTGCGGATGCTGTCGCAGCCGTTTGCCGCAGCCAAAGTGTCAACATATGTACCGCTTTTATTGCGACCAAAGTAACTTTCACCCCGACAAATAGATGCGTTTATAGTCGAGTAACCTTTTGGCTTAACTTTAAGATTCAATGTGCGGATGCTATCGCAGCCATTTAATACCACCAGGGTATCGACATAAGTGCCGGTTTTGTTATAACCCAAGTACACGCCTCCTTCGCAGATCGTCGCGTTAATAACCGAATGGGCTAACGGTCTAACTGTAAGATTTAAGGTGCGAATACTGTCGCAACCGTTTGATGCTGTTAAGGTATCTGTGTAAACACCGCTTTTACCATGGCCCAAATATATGCCCCCCTGACAGATCGTAGCATCGACGATTGAATGTGCTATAGGTTTAACCGTTAAGTTTAAGGTTCGGACACTATCGCAACCTCTTGAAGTCGCCAAGGTATCCACATAAGTGCCACTTTTATTGTGACCTAAATAAATGTTCCCAAAACAAACAGAAGCATTAATTGTCGATCGCGCTAACGAAATAACCTCAAGATGCAATGTTCGAACGCTATCGCATCCGTTAGTAGCAGTCAAAGTATCAATATATACCCCACTTTTTGAACGACCTAAATAAGTTTGACCTTGACAAATCGTTGCAGCCAACGAAGAAAAAGCAGTAGGTTTTATTGAAAGACTTAGCACAATTATTAAACTATCACAACCATTTTTATTAAGCAATGTATCTTTAAAAACACCAGCCGTTTTAACCGTTTTGCCGTCCGGAAAAACATATGAAGTTCCCTGGCATATCATAGCATTAACATTTTCTAAAGGTGGAGAGCTATACTGATGGTATAGCATAGTTACAATATTTGAATTAACCCGACAGTTTAAATTACCGATATTACCTGCGCCGGCTACACTAAGCCGGTAATAATACGTTCCCGATACTTGCAAGTTCGGCGAGTAGGTATTATTAGTTGCACCAACTATATCAGACCAAATTTTCCCATTAGCCGAAGTCTGCCATTGATAAGCGTTTTGAACATAACAGGTCCCAATTGTTGAAAAAAGACTTATATTTTCATTGCATAAATTGCGTAATGTATCGCCTTGAACGCCATTTATTCCTATTGTTGTTTTTGGACCTGCCGGAGTAAAAGCTATGTCATCAAGCCCCAGGTCATTCCCACCTCCCCCCGGAGCATTATTATGCATCCTTATGACAACGGTTGAAACGCCGACGGGGGTAGTAAAATAAAATGCATAGCGTCGCCACAAGGGATTGTTTGTTGCCGGCACATCGCCCGTGCTATAGGTACTTAATATTGTACCATCGGTCCTTTCTATTGTAAAAGTAATATTGGGAAGAATAATCCCAGGAGGGTCTCTGTTGATAATCCATGAAGAAAATTCGTATGTTGTACCTGCACAAAGACTATTGATAGTTTGAACAAAAAAATCGCTGGGCTCGTAAGAAGCATTGATAACCATGAAATATCCGTTTTTGTTCCCCGTATGATCTTTAATTGTATCTGAAAGATAACATGTCGTGTATTGCGCGATCGAATATTGACCATCTTCCGGGCATATGTCTTTAATATATTGCATATTAGTAATACCTGACGCTAAGGGGGGCCCAATCGCACTATTCCCTGCGCCAAAAGTTTCATTTACAATTGGGGTACCCGAACTATTTGTACATTGACAGCAAACAATTGAAACGTCTAAAACAAAAAAAAAGAAACACGTGACTTTCTTAAACATCAAACTGTTCTGATTTTATTGGATAAGGCTTTAAGTAGGTTTTCACCGCCGTAAAAACGACGACAATATACAACTATTATAAAAACAATCGTGATAATCTATTGAAAAACAAAGTATTTAGATTTTGAATCAAGACCATTTGGCTTTGACAAGCATACGATATAGTTTCCAACCTGAGATACGAGGTTACGGCAAATCACATCTCCCACACTTCAATCCCATACGCCCGCAACTTCACCTTAATAATGTCACCGTCCAAAACCGGCTTTTCGCTTCCAAACAAAACCTTAACGGGAGTATTTTTACCTTCAGTGCTGATGGTTGTTTCGACAGGTTTGTCCGAAAGGTTTACAGCTACAATAACTTTCCTGCCGGCATCATACCTCATAAAAGAAAACACGTTTTCACTATCGTTTTTCAGTGTTTTATAGGCGCCTTTTGATATTACCGGGTTAGCCTTGCGGATACCGATCATTTTGCGATAAAAGTTCCAGGTGGAGTTGGGGTCGTTGCGTTCTTCTTCGAGTGATATGCCATCATTAGACACATCATTGTTAAACCGGTCTTTCCAGGGGCCTTTTGCTTTATACCAGTAAGCCATACCCTTGCCCTGGTCGCTTTTATACCATTCAAAAGCCGAGCGGTTCGGTATATCGTTAGCATCGGTTGCGCCAAGGGACGCATTTGTGCCGCTCATGCCCAGTTCCTGCCCATAATAAATGGAGGGTACACCACCGAGCAGCAAGTTTAATGCTGCGCCGATCTTTAACTTGCCTGCATTACCTTTTACACCATAGCTAAACCGGGGCGTATCATGATTTTCAATAAATACTACTTGTTGCTTGCCAGTGGGCGTAGCTAAAAAGGTTGAATCTGCTGCCGCGATGATCTGGTCTTTTTTAAACGACCGTATCGCAAAGGCCAGCCTGAATGCAAACACCCTGTCGACACCGCCCTTTGTCAAATAATCCAATCCTAATGAACCCCAGTTTGCCTGTTCGGCAACGATCTTCAATTTGGGGTTAACCTTTCTCAGCCTGTCCAGCAGCGGGTTCCAAAAATTAACAAATAAATTGGTCAACTGCGCCTTGTTATCAAGATTATCCATGGCATGGTCGAGGCGAAAGCCGTCAACGCCATCGTCAAATTTGCCGTCGTGGTTCGGGTCGACCCAAATTTTAAATAATTGGTAATTGTATTCCAACACTTTAGGGCTTTCCAGGTTAACTGTAGTTATTTTGGTGTACACGCTGTCGTACCCCGCGAAACCATACAGGTTAAATATAATGCTTGATGGTTTGGTGTGCGCTTTGTCCTCATACAAAATATAATCGCTGTACTTCGAATTGGGGTTATTGATCCCATCCTTCCACCAAACATGATGTTCGGTTACGTACTGGGTTTCCATATCCATGTAAAACTTCATCCCCCGGCGGTGCAATTCCTTTACCAGGCTTATGTAATCGCGGAAGGTGCCATATTTCGGATCGATCTTTTTAAAGTCGTCTGCAAAATAATTATGGTAGTAAGGCGATGTATATAAAGGAGTAAGCAGTATGGCAGTAACCCCCAGTTGCTGCAGATAGTCAAGCTTTTGGCGTATGCCATTAAGGTCGCCTTGCAGGTCGCCATTGCTGTCGTAAAAGCTCCGTTGAAAAATATGGTAGATGATCTCCTCTTTACCAGCGCTTTGCGCCATGGGGTGAATGGCCTTGCTGACGGTGTAGTTTGCACGCACCCCGCAGCAATACAGGAATAGTAACGAAGTAAAGGCTAGTCTGGCTGTTATTTTCATTTTTCAAACGTTGTTCAACTGTCAAATGTAAGCCATCAGCAGCGAAAGAAACAATGATTAAGTTATTATAAAACTGGCGTATCTTACCAATAAACATTGCTTTTTTGGTCGGTTTTCAATCCAAAACCCACGTCATTGATTAATATTCACCAGTATAATGCCAATTCTTTCATTCTTTAAGAAAGATGGAATATGTTCTTTTGCATACTTTTTTTGACCTTACCACCAGGTACACAAAAAATCACAGTTGATGGCAAATAACATATTTGATGCTATTGTTATTGGTTCCGGTATCAGCGGCGGCTGGGCTGCGAAGGAATTGACCCAAAAGGGCCTGAAAACCATTATGCTTGAACGGGGCCGCAACATTGAACATATCAAAGGTTACGTAAACGCTACCAAAGCGCCCTGGGATTTTCCGCACCGTGGCGGACGCACACAGCAAATGAGCCGTGACTATCCGGTGCTCGGCC
>Ga0134126_10004820_pt1 | contig 16879 bp, 11 predicted proteins | sample KB31752_FD_96881 | JGI IMG/M metagenome (GOLD analysis project Ga0134126, IMG submission 96881) | Terrestrial soil microbial communities with excess Nitrogen fertilizer from Kellogg Biological Station, Michigan, USA - KB3-175-2 | ecosystem: Environmental > Terrestrial > Soil > Unclassified ...
AGTGCTTGACTCCGGCGCGATGCCGCTCGACATGCTGCAGACGCGCATCGACGCCTGGATCGCCGCTCAGCATTGATCGCGGTCGCTTTTGGTGGCCCGAGATCGGAACAGATCTCCCTCATGCAACTCGATCGCAGGCCTGCCAGCACGGAATTGGCCGCACATCGCGGGCGGCAGTTATTCTGGTCTTGCACCAGCTCATTCTTAATGGAGACATGGAACGATGACGGAATCGGCCGTTGATACCGTAACAGTGCCCGCGCAGATGCCTGGCGTATCGGTGGCCGTGCTCGGCGCCGGAAAGATGGGCGGCATCCTGCTGCAGGCTTTCTTGAAACAGAACCTGTTCGCACCCGAGCAGATTCACGCCACCGTCGCTCACGCCGAGCGCGCAGTGGCGTTGAGCACGCAATGGGGTGTGGACGTCAGCACCGACAACGTGGAAGCCGTGCGCAACGCCGACCTGATCCTGGTGGGCGTCAAGCCGTTCCAGGTTCCTGATCTGATCGAGCAGATTCGTCCCGTGCTCACGCCTGCCAAGGCCATCGTTTCCTTCGCGGCGAGCGTGAAGACGCGCACCATTGAAGACGCAGCGGGTATGGAGATCGCCGTCATTCGCGCCATGCCAAACACGCCGTCGGCCCTGGGCGCCGGAGCCGCGGGCCTTTGCCGCGGGCGCTTCGTCAAGCCCAAGCAGATGGAATTGGCCGAGCGGATCTTCGAAACTGTGGGCCGCACGGTCGTCGTCGACGAGAAGCACATGGATGCCGTCACAGGGCTATCGGCATCAGGCCCGGCGTACATCTACATCATCATTGAGGCGCTGGCCGAGGCCGGCGTGAAGGTGGGCCTGCCCCGCGACACAGCCACGCAACTCGCCGCGCAAACCACGTTTGGCGCAGCGAAGATGGTGCTGGAAACCGGCTACCATCCCGCACTGCTAAAGGATGCGGTGACGACGCCCGCGGGCTGTACGATTGACGGCATTCTCGAGTTGGAAGAGGGCGGCCTGCGCGTTACGTTGATCAAAGCTGTAATGAGGGCTACGCAGCGGGCGAAGGAGTTGGCGGCGGGATAATTGCTGCTGAAGACGCGCGATTTGAACTCACCCGCTCACGTTCCGCCGGCACGCCCCGCATGGCTGCCCTCCTACATCCCTGAGCTGCAGGGCCTGCGCGGCATCGCAATTCTGGCGGTGGTCTTGTATCACTCTCACCCGCGGCTCGCGGGCACGTTGCTCTACGCGCCTGCGCTCTGGGGATGGGCGGGCGTCAATCTCTTCTTCGTCCTGTCCGGTTTTCTGATCACAGCCATCCTGCTGGAGTCGCGCGACAAGCCCCGCTATTTCCGCAGCTTCTATGGCCGGCGCGCACTGCGCATCTGGCCGATGTACATTCTCGTCCTCGCGGTCTGCTATCTCAAGGCGGACTGGTTCATCGGCATGCCCGTTTCCAAGGCCATCCGCGAGGCGCCGTGGTGGGCCTACGTACTGTTCGTGCAGAACCTTTTCCACCTGAATCTGCCGCCCGGACTCGGACCCTCCTGGTCGCTGGCCATTGAGGAGCAGTACTACTTCCTGTGGGCTCCGGTGGTGCGATTTTTGCGCCGGCCGTGGCTGCTGGCGTGCGTGCTGGGCGGTGCGCTCATCGCGTCGCCGGTCCTCCGCGCGACCAACTTTTCCTGGATCACCAAAACAGACACCGTCACGCACCTGGACGGCATCGCCATGGGAAGCCTGCTCGCACTCGGTCTCTATACGATTGCCCTGCCACGGCGCGCATGGTTGGCGATCGGCATCGTCGCGCTTATCGTTGGCTTCACACTTGCCGGCACCGTCGCCGGCGGAACGGCCTTGCTGGATTCCGCGCTGACATGCGGCTTCGGCGGCACCATTCTGGCGTCGATCGCCTCAACCGGCGCTCGCAATCCGGTGAATGCCATCCTGCGCCGCGGGCCGCTGCCCTACTACGGTCGCATCAGTTACGGCATGTATATGACGCACATCATGGTGTTTATCTACTTTGGCTGGTTCGATCAGCGCATGGACGCCTACGGCAGATGGGGCAATCTCCCGGTCATCGCACTCCGCCTGGCCGCGGCCACGCTGGTCGCTACCGCACTTTGGTACGGCTTCGAATCGCGCATCCTCAAGCTGAAAAAGTACTTCTAACCCGCGATTCTCCGGCCGGGCCCCAGGCCCCCGCGCATCCGTGACCTCAGTCACTCCCTTTTCGCCGCGCCGCTGCTAGCCTCGAATTGAGGCAAGTCCGAAGGAGAGGGTGCCATGAGCGAAGCTGTCGCAAACGCTATCAATGCCACCGAGGTCGGCACGACGGGGCCTCTTACCGCGGAAGAACTTCATCGCATCGACGCCTACTGGCGCGCGGCGAACTACCTTTCCGTGGGGCAAATCTACTTGAAAGACAATCCCCTGCTGGAGCGGCCCCTTACGCTCGAAGATGTGAAGCCGCGTCTGCTGGGCCACTGGGGCACGACGCCGGGGCTGAACTTCATTTACGCGCACCTGAACCGATTGATCCGCAGGCGCGACCTGAACATGATGTACATCATCGGTCCGGGTCACGGCGGCCCCGGGATTGTCGCGAATACCTATCTTGAAGGCTCGTACTCCGAAATCTATCCCCACATCGAGCAGAACCGCGACGGCATCAAGCGGCTGTTCCGGCAATTCAGTTGGCCCTACGGCATTCCCAGCCATGTGGCGCCTGAGACGCCCGGATCGATTCACGAAGGCGGCGAACTCGGCTATGCCCTCGTACACGCGTTCGGCGCTGCCTTCGATAATCCCGACCTGATCGTTACGTGCGTGGTTGGGGACGGCGAAGCTGAGACCGGCCCCCTGGCCACAAGCTGGCACTCGAACAAATTCCTGAATCCCGCGACCGATGGAGCAGTCCTGCCCATCCTGCACCTCAACGGATACAAAATCGCCAATCCCACGATTCTCGCGCGCATTCCGCATGAAGAGCTGGAAGACCTGATGCGCGGGTACGGGTACGAGCCTTTCACGCTTGAAGGGGACGACCCCGCACGGATGCACCAGATGGCAGCGCGCGTGTTTGATGCCATGTTCGATCGGATCTCGGCCATCCAGAAAGCTGCCCGTAAAGAAGGCGAGACGCAACGCCCCCGCTGGCCCATGCTGATACTGAAAACGCCAAAGGGGTGGACCGGCCCGAAATTCGTCGATGGCAAGCCGGTAGAAAACACATGGCGCGCGCACCAGGTCCCTTTTTCTGAACTCCGAGAGAAGCCCGATCACCTGCGGCTGCTGGAAGACTGGATGCGCAGCTACAAGCCGGAAGAATTGTTCGACGCACATGGCGCATTTCGTTCGGACCTGGCCGAGCTTGCGCCAAAAGGCCGGCGGCGAATGGGCATGAATCCGCATGCCAATGGCGGGCTGCTGCTCAAGCCTCTACGGGTGCCCAACTTCCGCGACTTCGCCGTGAAAATCGAGAAGCGCGGCGCAGAGGACGTCGAGTCCACACGCGTGCTCGGCCGATTGCTTCATGGCGTCATGGAAGCCAATCGCGAGCATCGCAATTTCCGCGTTGTGGGACCGGATGAGACGGCGAGCAATCGCATTGGCGACGTCATTACCGGAACGGGCAAGACGTGGCTCTCCGAAGTGCTGCCGGTGGATGAAAACCTGTCGCCCACCGGCCGCGTCATGGAAGTGCTGAGCGAGCACATGTGCCAGGGCTGGCTCGAGGGCTACCTGCTCACCGGCCGGCACGGATTCTTCTCCTGCTACGAAGCCTTCATTCACATTGTGGACTCGATGGTGAACCAGCACGCGAAATGGCTGAAGGTCACGCGCAACATCCCGTGGCGCAAACCCATTGCGTCGCTGAACTACCTGCTCAGTTCCCTGGTCTGGCGGCAGGATCACAACGGTTTCAGCCACCAGGATCCCGGCTTCATCGACCACCTGCTGAACAAGAAGGCTGACGTGGTGCGCATTTATTTGCCGCCCGACGCCAATACGCTTCTCTCCGTGGCCGATCACTGTCTGCGCAGCCGCAACTACATCAACCTGATTGTGGCCGGCAAGCAGCCGGCGCCGCAGTGGCTCACCATCGACGAAGCGATCAGCCACTGCACCACGGGCGTGAGCGCATGGCCATGGGCATCAAACGACGAGGGCGATCCCGAGGTCGTAATGGCTTGCTGCGGAGACGTGCCGACCATGGAAGCTCTCGCCGCTGTCATGCTGCTTCGCGAGCGCATTCCCGATATTCGTGTACGGGTCGTGAACGTGATTGACCTCATGGCGCTGCAACCACAATCCGAGCATCCGCATGGCTTGAGCGACGAGGACTTCGACGCCATCTTCACCGTCGACAAGCCCGTCATTTTCGCATTCCACGGCTACCCGTGGCTCATTCACCGCCTCACTTATCGCCGCCACAACCACGACAACCTTCACGTGCGCGGCTACAAGGAAGAGGGCACGACCACCACGCCGTTCGACATGTGCGTGCTCAACAACATCGATCGCTTCCAGCTCACGCTGGATGCCGTTACCCGCGTGCCCCGCCTGGTTTCGCAGGTTGAAGCCACGCAGCAGTGGTACTCCGAGCAGATTCAGCGCCACAAGCTCTACGTCGCGGAACACGGCGACGATCTGCCCGAAATCCGCAACTGGCGCTGGCAACAGTAGGGGCTGTTACATGAAAGGCAAACTCCGTCCCATGTCGTCATTTCCGATTTTGGTTTTGAACAGCGGTTCGTCCTCCATCAAATTCTGCCTCTATGAAGCGGGCGCAGGCCGGCGCACGAAGCTCTACGAGGGAGCGGTGGACGGCATCGGCACCGACCTCGGCAAGTTCTGGATCAAAAACGGCGACGGAAAAAAGATCATCGACCAAACGCCCGCGCTGCCCAACCGGTCGGTCGCGTTCGCCTTAGTTGTCGACGCGCTGCATTCCAAGAAATTTCCTGATCCCGCTGCCATTGGCCACCGCACCGTCTGCGGCGGCCCGCGAATTAACGAAAGCCAGCGCATAACGCCAGAACTGATCGATGAGATCGACAGCTACAGCGCGCTCGCTCCGCTGCATACGCCCATCGCCGTCTACATCATGCGCGAGGCGCTCAAACTGTTTCCCGGCGTGCCGAACTTCGCCATCCTCGACACCTACTTTCACCGCACCATGTCTGAGCTGGTGAAGACCATGCCAATCCCCGCGGAGTTCGTCGCCATGGGCGTGCGCCGCTACGGGTACCATGGCATTTCCTACGAATCCATAATTCATCAACTACAGCCCAACATTCCCGAGCGGCTTGTGGTCGCGCACCTTGGCAACGGCGCCTCGATAACAGCCATTCGCAACGGCAAATGCGTGGACACGTCGATGGGCCTCACTCCCACCGGCGGAATCATCAGCGGCACCCGCACCGGCGATATCGACCCCGGTGTGGTTTTGTTTATGCTCAACAAAATTATCGAAAGCGGCGTGAACGCAAAAGAAGCAGCCGAAAAGCTCGAAACTCTGCTGAGCAAGAAATCCGGACTGCTGGGCGTGAGCGAGCTCTCCAATGACATGCGCGACCTGCGCGAGGCGATCCAGTCAGGCAATTCAAAAGCGCGCCTGGCGGTCGACAAGTTCGTGTGGACGATTCAGAAATGGATTGGCAGTTTCTTTGCCGAGTTGGGCGGCCTCGACATGCTGGTCTTCACCGGCGGAATCGGCGAGAACGACATCGCATCCCGCTCGGAAATCTGTCGCGGCCTGGGGGCACTAGGCATCGAGATCGATCCAGTGCGCAACAACGTGCGCGGCGAAGCGACCATCTCCGCAGCAAGCTCACCTGTGACTGTACGTGTGATTCCGCCCGCGGAAGACCTCATCATCGTGAATCACGTTATGCGCCTGCTCTCCGCGCAATCGTGTCCGGAGCCGGATTTAGAAGCCGAAATCGCGTAATGCCGCTTGCGCCGCGTGATAGCCGCACATGCCGTGTACGCCACCACCTGGCGGAGTGGACGCGGAGCACAAATACAATCCGGGTGTTCCGGTTCTATATGTACGGATCGACGGCCGCATCAGCACCTGCATCAAGTTGAAAGCGCCGGCGTTAATATCGCCGCCATTCAGGTTCGCATCCATCGCTTCCAGATCGGCTGGTGAGAAAACGCGTCGTGCCAGTACGCAATCGCGAAATCCTGGTGCAAACCGCTCGATCTGCGCTTCAATGGCGTCGGTCCCGTCTGTGGTCGATCCGTTTGGCACATGACAGTATGCCCAGGCAGTGTGCCGCCCGGCAGGCGCGCGAGTCGCATCGTACAGCGAAGGCTGGGTCAGCAGCACATACGGCTTTTCGGCGCATCGTCCCTTCCAAACCTCGGACTCTGAAAACGCAATTTCCGCATAGCTGCCCCCCAGGTGTACGGTCATGGCGCGTCGGCAATCCTCGGCTTTCCAGGGAATCGGCTGCGACAACGCGTAATCGACCTTGAACGCGCCCGGCCCATACTGAAATCCTTCGAGTACGCGCCGGTATCCCGGCGTGAGCCGCGGCCCGGCAATTTGCAGCAATCGGCGCGCGGTCACATCGCATATCGTAATCGCGTCGCGGGTATCGATCTCGTCAAGCGAGCCAATCCTCCGCCCAGTGTGCACCACGCCGCCTAGTTGCTCCAGCCGTCGAATAAGTGCGTTCGGAATCGCTTGCGCGCCGCCCTTCGCCACCGGCCATCCAACTGCAGGCGCAGTGGCCCCGAAGATCAGTCCTACAGCCGCGCTCATCCACTGATCGAAGGAGAGCAGCGAGTGGCCCACGATGCCGGCCAGAAGCGCCCTGGCGCGTTCCGTGTTGAAGGTGCGCGCCAGTCTCGCCGCCGGTTGCACCACATGCAAGCCGAACCGCGCCATCAGCAACGGATGCTTCGGCACGTGAAGCGGCGGACGCAGTGCATCGTCGGCAAAGTCCCACCAACGCTCCGCGAATGGCCGAATCAGCTCGACCCACCGCGCGCCGTCCGCGCCTAGTTCACGCTCCTGCGCCGCCAGCGAATTCTCCAGAAAGACTGCCGTGCCGTCATCGAGCGGATGCGCTACGCACGCATCCCCGTACACCCATTCGAGCCCGAGCTCCTGCAATGGCAGCGTGCGAAAGAACGGCGATCCCGCACCCATGGGATAGACTGACGACCCAAAGTCATTCAGAAACCCCGGCGCAGTCAACTCCATGGTGCGTGCCGCTCCGCCGGGCTTCGTCTCGGCTTCGAATACCTCAACGTGCAGGCCGGCCTGCGCGAGCACTACCGCGGCCGCAAGCCCGTTGGGCCCTGCGCCGATCACGTTCGCTCGACTCGCCTTCAAAGCTGTCACTCGTGCTCCGGTAATTCGTCAGGCGGCGCCGCGATTTCAAACTGGCCATCCGGCATGCGCTCGATAGCCGGAGCATACAGCCCCAGCAGCTTGCGACGCCACCAGTTCCCGGTGCGGCGCTTTTCATCCAGGCTGGTAAACCAATACTGCCACAGCACCGCACGCACGTACCGTGGCGCCGTTCCACCGAACGGGTCGCTTCGGAATAATCCGATGACATCGCGGTCATTCAGCAACAGCTTTTCTTCCGTGATGGGCACCATGTCGTTATGCTGCCAGTCACCGAGCGATGCAAACCAAAGGTTCCAGTCGAAGCGCGGCTGATACGGCGCGTAGATTCCTGGGGCCTCATTCAGAAGCTGCGGCTTGTGGGTGAAGGGGTACGGCTGCCAGTTCTGCCCGTCATTCGAGCCCTGAAATTCAATCTCATATCGTCCACGCGTCATCACGGCAAACAGCCCATACTGATTCGCAATGCGAAATGGCTCGAGCAGCTCGGCCGGTTTGAGCGGCAGAATCGGCGAACCGGCCATGTCCACAAGCTCGGCTGTCGTGGCGTAACCAATCCACAGCAACAGGAAACCCGAAAGTATGACCCCTGCCATATGCAACGCGCTACCTGCCGTAGGCTCGCGCGCTGCGAGGTCCCGAGCCTCTGGCAGGATTGCCGGGTATCGCCATCGCGCGGGAACAAAACGCGTCAGGTACACATCATCGACAAGCAGGAATCCCAATGCCAGAACGATGTAGTTGAGGAAGGCGTAATTGCCTGTAAGAATCACTCCGATCTCCCACGGAGTGACGATGAAGAAGCAGATGAGCCTCACGCGCCGCGGAAAGAACAGCATAAAGACGAGCACCAACTCCATCACCAGCGTCGCAATTACAGAGGCGGCCTGGAACCAGTGCGGCAGGTGCTGCACGTAGTATCCGATCCACGTGGGCAAAGGACTGTTCTGGTAGTACTGGTCCATCGCGGTCAGGTCGCGCCACTGGCGGTCGCCGCTCAGTTCCTTTACCAGCCCCGACTCAAAGTAAATCCGGAACCACTCCCACCGCAGCAGCCAGAGACTGATGCGCGAAGGCGGATCGTCGCTGCCGAGCCCCGGCCACAGGCCACCGGGCGCGAAGAACAGCGAGATGAAGCCGGCTTCCAGCAACATTCCATCGGACTGGTAGCTGGAAAAATCTCCCGCCGCGCTGACGAACGACAGAAAACATATCCAGCAGACGAAGAGACTCAATCGCGGCCACAAATTAAGCAACGCGAGGATCGAGGCTGCAATGCCGACCCACATCACGGCCATCAGCGCCGGCGAACTCGATGCGATCCAGAACAAAGACGGCGCGTGCCAGTAGCGAGTTGCGCCGTAATACTGCGCCACAGCTTGCATGAAGTGTGCGGCCGGCTCGATGCCCTGCGGCCCGATCAGGCCTTTGATTTGAAACAGCGGCGAGTAAAACGCGGAGAAGTAGATGAGGGCTAGCGCACGCAGAAAGATCCAGCGGCAAATGAGCGACTTGTCCGCACCCATTCGCGGATCGAACCACCGCCGCAGCCATATCGTCGTCTTCTCCATGGTCGTTTGAGGCAGAACTGGCGCACCCGCGTTGCCACTTGCCGCGTAGCCCTCGCGCCGAACCATCGCCGCCCCGTACCAATGCCAATATCGCACGCCGGCCCCAAAAGCAAAGGCCGGAGCATCGCGCCCCGGCCTCTGTGTAACCCAGTTCCCTGTACCCTGTTCCCTGCGACTACCCCTGGATGTCGAACTGTTCCGGATGCAGCGTGGCATCGCTCTTCACCAGGATGTTCTTTCCCGTGAGGTCCTCGAAGTCTATCAACCACCGTGCGTTGTTGGCCTTGAGTACCTTCACGGTTTCCGGATGCACGCGAACAAGAACATCCGCGTTCTCAAAATGCTTCCGCATCTTCCTGAGTTCGATATATATCTCGTTGGCCACTGTAGCCGGACTCTTCACCATGCCGGTTGCCTGGCATGTGAGACACGGAACGCTCAACGTCCGCTCCAGCGACTGCTTCACGCGCTTACGGGTGATCGCCACCAGGCCAAAATCATTGAACTGCAAAACCTTGGTCGGCGCGCGATCGTTCTTCAGGGCTTCTTCCAGAGCCGCCATCACACGGAAGCGATTCTTGCGCTCGTCCATGTCGATGAAATCGATGATGATGATGCCGCCCAGATCGCGCAGCCGGATCTGCCGAACGATCTCCGGAATCGCATCCAGGTTGGTCTTCACGATGGTGTCTTCAAGCCGCGCCGTCTTGCCTACGTACTTGCCGGTGTTGATGTCGATGGCCACCAGCGCTTCTGTCTGGTTGATCACGATCGATCCGCCCGATTTGAGCCACACCTTCGAGCGCAGCGCCTTGGAGATTTCGTCCTGAATGCCGAAATGCTCGAAGAGCGGAGTCTCCTTGGTGTAGAGCTTCACGCGGCGCACCATGTTCGGCGCGAACCGGTTAAGGAATCGCACAATGCGCTCGTAATCGTCCTGCGAGTCGACCCAGATGGCCGAGAAGTTCGCGCTCACCTGGTCGCGCAGAATTCGCTCGATCAGCGAAAGGTCGTGGTAGATCAGCGCTGGCGATTTCGATTTCTCGCTGCGATCCTTGATTTCCTGCCATAGATGAATCAGGAAACGCAGATCGGCGCGAAGCTCCTCTTCGCTGGCCCCTTCGGCGGCGGTGCGCACAATGAAGCCGCCGGACTGCTCGCCCCGTTCGCTGGTCAGGATCCGTTTCAGCCGCTGGCGCTCCTCATCCGAGGCAATCTTGCGGCTGACGCCCACATGCGTAACCGTTGGCATAAAGACCAGAAACCGGCCCGGCAGCGCAATGTGACTCGTGATCCGCGCGCCTTTCTTGGCGATTGGCTCCTTCGCGATCTGCACCAGGATTTCCTGCCCTGGCTTCAGCAGGTCGCTGATGATTGGCAGATCGGAGGTTTGCGCCGAGCGGCGCGAGGGACCGCGACGGTTTGGGGCCGCGCCTCGTGCGCCACGCTTCCCGCGGCCGCCGCGATCGCGCCGCTCACGAGTGGGGGCAGGCGCGCCATCCGCCGTAGCCTGCTCTTCCGCGGGCTCATCCTCTTCTTCGTCCTCGATTTCGACGTCACCGTCTTCGCCGTTCTTGTCGTCGAAGTTGAGCTGTATTTTGTGGTCGAGGTGCGCCTCCTGCAGCATTTCGCCCAGTTCGCCGGAACGAATCGCCGTGCGGTGCTTCTCCTCTTCCTCGTAATCGTCCAGGTCGCCTTCCTCATGGCGATGCGGGTGATGGCGGGGAGAATCAAACTCCTCGCCTTCGATCACCTCTTCTTCAACCAATCCAGCTCCAGGGCTGAAACTCGAGGCCGGCGCTGTCTGTATCGCGGCGTGCGAATTGGCCTGGGCAGTTGGCGTGGCATCTCCACCTCTAGAAGAAGGACCGTCTTCCGATTTCTTCTTACCGCCCAGGCCAAACAGACGGAACTCGCTCGGCGGACGCGGATCGACGTGGTGGGAAGCGGACCGATCGCCCTCGGGCTCGGTCTCACCAACGTTGGGCTGCGTACCGGTATCCTGGTCCGGCTTGTCCGGATCGCCTTTTTGCGGAACCGTCCAGTCAGCCACAACCTCAGTGGAGGGCTGTTCGATGGGTTCATGTCCGATCACGTCATCGCCCGCCGGCTTCCCATGGGGCTGGCCCGTGTGCTCTTCCTGCACGTAGCCTTCGTCATGCTCCGGCTGTGCAGCCATGCGGGTTTCCGTGAAGAAAGGATCGGAGAACGGATCGGAATCGAGGGCCACCGGACTAACTTCGACAGGTGCGCCCGGAAGAGGTTCCTGCGGCTGCTCTTCCTCAACCAGTTCCTCTTCTACTAGTTCGCCGGTCTGGAACGGCGCAACTGCCGGATTCAGATAGGTGGACTCGATGGCATCGTCCTCCGGCATCTCATCCGGTGCCTGCGAACCACCTTCCTGCGACGCGGAAGAATCGGAAAACACCCCCTGCGGTTCGGGATGCACTTCGGAACTGCCGGCATCAGGCTTCCGGTCGCGATGCCTGGCAAGCGACTCGCCGGGCAGCAATCCGCTTCCATCCCACGTCAGCGGCGTCTGCACCATGGTCGAAGGCTTCGATGTCGATGCCGGCCGGGAGGACGCCGAAGTCTGTGGCGAGGGCTTCGCCGCTGGTTCGCCGCCGTACTTCGATAGCGATTCCCCAGGCAGGACAAACGGAGTCGATTCCGCCTGTTGCGATGAGAGGCGGCCGTATTGTTCGCGCCGCTGCGCGGGTTCCCGTGCCGGAGCCGTCTGCGGCGGTGCGGCATGCAAATCGCCTTGAACGTCCATCGCCGGCTGGGCGTGCGGATCGAGAAACGTCTCCGCGGATGCCTCGGTTTCCACCGGGTCTGAAGTTGACTGGGCACCGCCGCGCCCACCGCGCCGGCGACGCCGCCCTCGCCAGCGACGGGCTCCTTCGCCGTCACCTTCCTCCGCCGACGGAGCCTCCGCCTGCGCCATAGCAGGGGCCGCTAATTCAACATGTTCGGGTTCGGAAACCGACTCCTGCGCCGGCCGGCGCTCGCGGCCGCGGTCCTGATTTCGGTCCTGATTGCGATCCTGGTTGCGGTCCTGGCGATCTCGCCCGCCGCGTTCACGATCGCCTCCGTGCCGCACCTCGCGCGGCGGCGTGTTGCCGCCGGCTACCGCGGCCTTCTCAACTTCATCGCTCTCTTCCGGATCTTCGAGCTCGAGGAAGTCCGTGACATAAAGGAACGCGTCGCGCTCCAGTCCCAGATCCACAAATGCCGACTGCATGCCGGGTAAAACGCGCGTCACTCTGCCGTTGTAAATGGACCCTGCAAGCGTGTACTCGTTTTCGCGTTCGTAGTAGATTTCAGCTAGCTGGTCGTCTTCCAGAATCGCAAGCCGCGTCTCATGCGGCGTGGAGGAAATACAAATCTCTTTGGCCATCGTACCTTTCCGCCCGATGCTCGCCTTGGCGAGCAGCCGGGGCATACGGCAAGGTCAGAAGAGATGGCGCGAATCCGGAGAGGACAGGCATGGGCGGAAGGCTTGACCGGGGACATCCTGGCGTACCGCGAACCGCGGCTTGGGAAGGCCGGCGGGGCGGCGCGGCGCCAGGGAGTTCAGCGTTGAAACCGGGCTGAACAGATTGTCTTGAAGGCTGTTCCTTATGCAGAAATTTTGTGGCCAACCAAGCCCATATCCACAAAACCATGGACATGAACGGGGCCGTTCTCCCTGGAGCGGAAGCACGGAGTCGTATCGCATCCCAAGCCGGAAATCTGGTTCCCGCGGCTGGTGCGCATTCCATGCAAATTGCCCGCTGCCAAGGTGCCCCGAACAGCCGGCGATGACTCTCGATCGCCAACGCGGTCCGGGTTTCCCGTTTCTGCGTGCTCATGAACCAATTCCTGCCGGGCTCGCGGTTCTCTTGAAAACCTGGCCGGCTAAATGATTGAGATCTTGATTCGAGCGGCTGCCCTTGTGGCGCACCGCCGGATTGAACAAACTCTTTGATCCACCTTAGTTTACGAACCGGCGCATGCGCACATTCATCGCCACGCCCAGCGCCAGAAAAGTAAACAAGACCGAGGATCCGCCGTAACTCATGAGAGGCAATGGGATTCCGGTAACAGGCATAAAGCCTATGACCATCCCCACGTTGACCAGAATCTGAAAATTCAACACTGCCACGATGCCCATAATAATCAGCGATCCGGCAAGGTCCGCGGCCGTTTGAGCGTTCTGGATCAAACGCATCAATACCAGGAAGTATAACAGCAGGACGAAGATCGCGCCCACGAAGCCATGTTCCTCGCTGAAGGCGGCAAAGATGAAGTCGGCGTGCGGAATGGGAATGAACGCGCCCTGGGTTTGCGTTCCCTTCTCCGCACCCTTGCCCCAGATTCCGCCGGCGCCGACCGCGATCTTGGCCTGCAGAACCTGGTATCCCGCGCCCCGCGGGTCATTGTCAGGATTGATGAATCCCGTAAGGCGAGCCTTCTGGTACGGCTTCAGCAGCTTGCCGCTGTTCCAGCCACCCACCAGCAGCACCGCCGCGGCGGCTACCAGGATGGCAGCCTGCTTAAAATTGATGCCCCCCAGAAACAGCCCGAGGATCAGCACCGGCACATAGGTCAGGGAAGTTCCAAGATCCGGCTGTTTCAGGATCAGCAGGAGGGGAACCCCAACCATCGCGAAGGCCTTGAAAATCTCGCGCCAACTCAGGTATCGGCCGCCCAGATTCGCGAAGTAGCGCGCCACCATCAGGATCATCACCAGTTTCATCCACTCGGATGGCTGGAAGAGAATGGGGCCCAGTTTGATCCAGCGCCGCGCGCCAAGCGCCTTGTGCCCGATGCCCGGAACCAGCACAGCCGCCAGCGCGAACAAGAAGAATCCATAGAACCACGGCACCAGGTCAATCAGCTTGTGGTAGTCGATCTTGGCGAAGATGAACATCGCACACAGCCCGCCCACCACCCACGCCACCTGCTTCTTGTCGAAGCCGACATACTTGGTATGGAGCGTGGCGGAGTGAATCTCCAGCACGGAAATCAAGCAGATGGTAAGGACAACCAGCAGCAGGCCCCAGTCGAAATCGCGAAAGCTGAGCATCCGGCGCATCTAGCGGAGGCCCTCTTTCCAGCGAAGTGGCGACCCCGGGAATGGTGAGCCCTGGCTCAGCACGCCCAGGCTCATCGGCTTCATGGCCAACTGCTTCGCCGCACGGGCCGGATCCACGAAGAAGTGACCGACATGCAGGGTCTCTGCCTGATGATTCGGATCGTTCTTGTCAGGCGTGGACCACACCGCTCCCACTTCGACTGGCTTGGTCGCTTCGCTCGCCTTCTGCAGCAGGTTGTGATCCTGGCGCCGCTTCTTGTTCACATAGGTGGTCACGATCGCCTGCGCAATATGCGCCGAGTTGGAACCCCAATCGCCGTGCTCCTGCAGAACCACGACAGCCAGTTCGGGATTTCGCCGCGGCACCATGCCGACGAACCAGGAGTTCGGCGTGCGCGCGCCCCCCTTTACATGCGTGTCACCGCCCCCCACCACCTGCGCCGTGCCCGTTTTGCCGGCAAAGTCCACTCCTTCGATATGGCTGGCCGCCGCCGTTCCTGTCGTCGTGGCCGCCGCCATGCCGTCCGTAATGGTCACCCAGGTGTCGGGGTTTAGGGGAACATACTTGTTGCCCGATCCCGGAAAGCTGTCCATCAGTGCCTGCCGGAAATTTGCCGGAAGCTGCGCCGGGTCCACCGTGTGCGGACGTACGAAGTGCCCATCCGAAGCGATGCCGGAGAGCGCTCGCACCAACTGGATCGGTGTGACCTGTGTCTCGCCCTGCCCGATCCCGACTGAGATGGTGTTCCCGGGATAGTACTTCTGATGAAAGTTCTTCCACTCCCACTGGGTCGACGGCATCACGCCGCTCATCTCGTTCGGCAGGTCGATGCCCGTCTTCTGCGAGAGGCCGAATTCCGTCGCGTACTTCGCGATCGTGTCGATGCCCAGCTTCTGAGCCAGGGCATAGAAGAATGTGTCGCACGAAAGCGGAATCGCCTGCTGAATGGCAAGCACGCCATGGTGCTTGTCGCAGTGGAAGAAGCGCCCATAGAACGATCCCCCGCCCACGCAGTTGATCCGCATGTCCTGCGCTACGCCCTCCTGCAGGCCCGCCGCCGACATGATGATCTTGAACGTCGATCCCGGCGCCAGTTGATCCTGGATCGCTTTGTTCATCAGCGGGTGCCGGGGATCGGTGATCAGTTTGTTCCACTCGTCACGGTGAATGCGCACGGCAAACGCATTCGGATCGAAGTTGGGGTGCGATACCAGCGCGAGGATCTCCCCATTGCGCGGGTCCATTGCGATCACCGCTCCATTGGCATCGCCCAGCCCCACCTCGGCCACGCGTTGCAGATCAAGATCGATGGTCAGCTTCAGGTCCTGGCCCGGCGTTGCGTGCTGCGTCCCCAGAATGCCGACCTCGCGACCGTGGCTATCGACGATCACGTCTTTCGAACCATCTTCACCGCGCAGCAACTCGTCGTAGGTCTCCTCGACACCCGCTTTGCCCACCACGTCGCCCGGCTGGTATGCGGCGTAGCGCGCCTGGTTCAGGTCCTCCTCGCTTACCTCGCCCACATATCCGATCAGGTGCGAAGCAAAGCCGTCCCGCGGGTACAAACGTCGCTCTTCGTCGATCGTCTCCAACTCCGGCAGCTCGTTCCGGTGGGCCTCGATAAATGCCTGCTCGTCCGCGGTGATGTCCTGCTTGATGGGAATGGGCTGATATCCGGCCGTGCCGCGGAAGTGTTTCAGCGTCTGCCGCAACTGATCCAGATCGAGATGGAGACCCTGCGCGATGATCGGCAGGTCCGCATCCACGTTCTTGTTCTGCTCGCGCACGAGGAAGCACGAAACCGAAGGATAGTTATCGACGATCAGGCGGTTCTCGCGGTCGAACAGCTTGCCGCGAGGCGCCAGGATGGGCACCTTCCGGATGCGGTTCTGCTCCGCCAACTCGCGGAAATTGGAGGCGCCCAGTACCTGCAGCCTCCACAACCCGGCGCCCAGCGCCAGCATGATCAGGAGGATGGTGTACTGCACCGCCGCCGACTTGAGGGAGGACAGCTTTTCGCCGCGACTACGGTCCGAATACATGGGCTTCTCTATTTAAGATACAGCGAATTCAACTGCCATAAGCGGCCGGATAGCCCATTGGTTGTATACGCCGGATCAGGGGAATCACCCAGTTGGACACGCGACTCGAATTCCCCCATCAGTCCCTGACCTGAAACCGGTCCAGCAGCGGGAACAGAATTAGCGCGATCACAGAGTTCCCGATCGCCTGGAGAACCGGCGTCAGCCAGTTCCACTCCAGATTCATTCCCAGCAGCACGCGATAGATAAACAAATACACCGCGTTGCACAGCAGCGTCAGGGCAAAGTTAAGCATGACGCGCACCATGTAGTTCTGCACGTCGATCCGGATGCCCACCGACGCGGCCAGGTACCCGGCCAAAGTCTTGGCAATGCCGTTGATGCCGAGCGGACGTCCCGTGAGCGCATCCTCGAAGATGCCCACGAATCCGCCGATCAGCATCCCCTGTATGGGGCTGCGCCGACCCAGCGCAAAGTAAATGGTGATCACCAGGGGAAAGTCGAACCAGATGTGGTTCTGCCCGAATGCGCGCGGCAGCATGGCCTGCAACACCAGCGCAACCACGATCACCAGCAGGTAAAGCGGGGCCGGATACTTGTGAATCTCCAGATCGCGGCGGGAGTTCGCCATCATTACCGGCATCTTCAGCGCTCCCTCTGCGGATTGGCGGGTGACTGGGGACTGGCAGCCTTCGGGCTCGCGGATTTTGACGCCGGCCGAGTTTCGCCCGGATTCAACGGGGCTTCCGCTTTAGGCGCTGCTGATTTGTGCGGCTTCGATCCGGAAGATTCTCCTGTCCCTGCCCCCTCGGGGC
>Ga0134126_10004821_pt1 | contig 16878 bp, 13 predicted proteins | sample KB31752_FD_96881 | JGI IMG/M metagenome (GOLD analysis project Ga0134126, IMG submission 96881) | Terrestrial soil microbial communities with excess Nitrogen fertilizer from Kellogg Biological Station, Michigan, USA - KB3-175-2 | ecosystem: Environmental > Terrestrial > Soil > Unclassified ...
ATCGATCTTCAGAACTTTGACCTGAAGTTGCTGCCCCACTGTCAGCACATCTTCAGGCGAATTCACGCGACTCCACGAAATATCGCTGACATGTAGCAAGCCATCGATGCCGCCGATATCGATGAATGCTCCATATGCCGCAAGGCTCCGAACTTCACCGCTGACGACATCGCCTTCTTTTAAGGCGGAGTATCGATCCTGTCGAACTGAAAGTGTCTGCTCTTCAAGGATGGCGCGGCGGTCCACAACGACATCCTCATCCGTAATGTCGAGCTTGGTAATGCGGCAGGTTATTTCCTGGCCGACCAATTTTTCCATTTCGGCGGCATCGCGCACGCCGCTTCGCGACGCTGGCATAAAAGCGCGCACTCCCACATCAACGTTGAGGCCACCCTTGACCACGCCCGTTACGACACCAACGACGGCAGATTTTTGCGCGAAGGCTTCTTCCAGTGAGGACCAGTCTGTAGGCAATGTCACGCGTAGCCGAGACAGCTCGTAATAGCCTTCGAGATTGCGGCCCTTCACCGAGACAGGAAATTTATCTCCTGGCGTGACGCCTTCCGCGTTGTTCTCGAATGCGGCCCGCGGCAAAATTCCCTCGGCTTTGAACCCGATATCCAGATAAACAGATTCAGCATCGATGGAAACGACAATGCCTTCCAACTGTTTGGTGCCCCCCTCAACTGTGTGGGAATGGCTATGCTCAAATTGCGCGAGCAATTCACCGAAGGATTCCGTCGTGGGTTCCGCTCCGGCTTCGACTGGGGAGGATGAATTTGGAACGATATCGTTTGACATAATGGCTTACGTACCATTTTGGCACGAGCCACCCTTCGACGAAATATCGCACCCTCAAAGATTCACTGCCACGCCGAATACACGGGCAACAGTTCAGTTTGGTCAGCACTTCTCGTGAAGTGATACAGTTCTTTGCTATGGAAAACCATACGGTTCGCCCGGCACTGAAATCCTGTGCTTCATTTTGGCTGTTTGTCATAATTCTGTTGACCACACCACAACTGCTGCTTGCGCAGGCTGGCACGCCTCCGGCAGTTCCAGACTGGGCGCAGCCAGGCTCCGCGACCCACGAACAAGTTCCGCCGCCGGCAGATTTCCATCGACCGAGCAGAAATTTGGATACACCAATCGGTATATTTCAAGGCCAATCCGACATAGGGTCCGCAGTCGTGCCGGGCAGTTCAAGTTACAACGCGGAGACAAAGCAGTACACAATTACTTCAGCGGGCTATAACATCTGGTACTCTCGCGACGAGTTCCGTTATCTCTGGAAGAAAATGTCGGGCGACGTATCGCTCGCTGCCGACGTCACCTTCCCGAACCCGAAGGGTTATAGCGATCGCAAGGCCGTGTTGGTGATTCGGCAGAGCCTTAAAGACGACTCTAAGGAAGCGATGACCGGCGAACACGGCACAGGGATGATCCATCTGGCCCAGCGCCCCTCTCCCGATGCGCAGATGACTGATATGCAGTTTCGCTTTGGAGGCACGATGGAAGGAATAATGGCAAAGCGCATCGGAATTGAAAAGCGCCGGGACGCGATCGCGATTTTTGTTAGCTTGAAAGGCGAGCCCTTGCACCAGTTCGGCCCACCGATCCATCTGCACTTTGATGGACCGTTTTATGTCGGCATCGGATTCTGCTCGCATCTGCCAGCCACCCTGGACACAGCAGTACTTTCCGACGTTGTTCTTGAAAACTCCGCCGGCAAGGTACACTAGAAAGCGAAACGCAAAGTCGATCTAACGGCGGTCGGATGCATAACTAAGAGACCCTAGATCGCATGCGCGAAGCAGGAGCCTGCCAGGGAGACTGAACAAACCATCGTCTACGGGTTCGCCCTCAGATGCGGGGCAACTGCCCGCGAGAGGCGAGAGTTGCTCGATTGATCTGGACGCGTGTACGGTCCCGAATCCAGCCCCATTTGTTGAAATACTGGATGGCAGAACGGATATGCCAGAGCAGCAGCTTTCGATTTCGATACGAACCCATCTGATGGACATGCTCGACGGTGACGCGAGGCCAATATAACAACCTCGAGACACCCAGCATTCGCCGACATAGGTCGACGTCCTCCATATAGAGAAAAAATCTCTCATCGAAACCGCCGACCGCCTTCAACACAGAGCGCCGTGCAAACATAAAGCAGCCGGATAGCGACGGCACGTACGCGGGCGCGTCGCAATCGAGAAAGCGCAGTTCGTACAATGAAGTTCGCTTGTGAGCAATGCCTTTCCAGCGTCCAGGAAGAAACCGCCGTAACGCCAGGTCGATCGGTGCTGGAAGCAATTTGCAGAGAAATTGATTACTGCCGTCCGGGTAGATGACCTTGGGCATCACAAGCCCCACCTCCGGATGGGAATCCATCACATCGGCCAATCTGCTAAGGGCGTCCAAAGCAAACCTGATGTCTGGATTAAGAATTAAATGATAAGGAGCATCGACACCAGCCAGTTGCTTCAGTGCCAAGTTATGACCTCTGCCGAACCCGAGGTTGTTTCCGGGACGCACATAGACGCCGCCCATTCCCTGAACAGCATCCCGGATTTCATTGGAAATTCCGTTGTCGACGACCACCCAGCGAAGAATAGACCGTTCCGCACTCAGCCTAATGAACAGAGGCTCAATTTCTAAAAGCTCCGTATCGAACACGATCACGCTTACTGTCAGATTGGCCATTCATTGAGCTCCGATCCCCTCGGATCAGGTTAAAGAATTGAAACGCGCAGGTGAGTTTACGAAATAACCGATTGATAGGGCCCCATATACTTCATTCCCGATGCAACAAATAGCGCGCCGAGAGCTATTAGCAATATTAGGTAGGCGACTCGGAAGTTACCTTTTAGATGGGAAAGAGGAATTACAAGAACAGCAACCTGAAATAGTCCGAGCACTTCAGACATTCTCAGCGCAAGTGCATCGTTGGAAGATAACACCGCTTGATAGAACAGCCCAATCGCGGATGAAAATACAAGTAGACGGTCTCTGCTTGAAAGTTTATTCCATACGATGAGCGCATAGAAAAGCGCGGTAGTGCATACTACAAAATAGACCGACAACAAACGAACGCTTTTGACATCGTAGTTGCCATTCAGATACACACCAACCCTACTGAAGTCCGCCAGCGCACTCAGTAGGCTCTGAAGCATATAGTAGCCGGCAACGCCAAGGGGAACCAAGGAGACGATCCATGCTCGCGAGTCAAACCTAACCCCGACCACAACTAAAAGTAAAATTGGAAGGGCAATTATAACCGATAAATGAAATGTTAGCGCACACACGAATAAGGCAACCGCCGCCCATGTTTTCTCTTTGTATGCCAACACTATACTAACAGACATCAGAGGAATTGCAGCCGCTGCCCGAATTTGGGTCATTTCATAAGGGAAAAAGAAACGACAAAATATGATGTAGAAAAGTATTGGAAACCATCGATTGGGGAACACCTCCCAGATAAAAACTATTGTCAGGAGTAGCGCAATTCCTGAGAAAACGAAAAGTATGAGAGTGAAGGGTGCGCCGATGCTCGCCGTGATATACGAAATAAGAACATACGCGGGGTCCTTTACCCAACTCAATAAGGTTAGGTCTCCAGATGCAACTTGGCGATACCAGTCAAGATAGTTCTGATAATCGCGATCCACTCCAGCCGTGCGCAAAGATGCAAAGAGAACTAAGACGGCAAGCATAAATGGGAAATACGTTTTTTGCAGCAGATGACGCCAGACGGCGCGATTCTCAAACGTTAATCCCACGCTGGCAAGTACCAGGAGGTATATAAGATAATACCAGTACATCTAATTTAGCCGTCCCAGCTTACCCCGGATGCCATCCAAGAAAGCATGCAGGAGAAGATTTAGGCTCCTCATCCTGTGGTCGGAATACAAAGAATATAACAAGATGTAGTGAGGTACCCTCGGTATTGTCGCGACTCTCCATTCCCACCCCATCGTTTCGACACGAAGGAGGTAGGTTGCATTGCGCACAATGTAGCAGTTTCTCACGTCGTTGTGAATGTGGACTTCTCTGCCAAGAACTTCTATCGCAACGTCCCCGACACTATGTTTCAAAAGTACCGTCGGGACAATATAGCTTGCATATCCTTTTGCTATACCCCGTAAGCCCCATTCTATGTCCACCCAATCGATAAATAGCTCGTCCATCATTCCGCCAATGTCCCGTAACACCAAAGTCCGAATGAGAGAGCCGGAAGCGATTAGGTAGTCTGTTTCGACCGGAGTTGTGGCATTAGGATTGACGGGCTCACGCTTTATTTTTAGATAATGATGGCGAATGCTTCGCGAGATGGTTCCTGTTTTCTCATCGATAAATAATGGGCCGACGGCGGCAACTTTCTTCCCCTTTTTTAGCAATTTCTGCTCGGCATGCAACAGTTCAGTTACCATATCGCCCGGCAAAGCACTGTCCTGATCTAACAGAAGCACATGCGAACAACCACTTTTCACACTTTGGCGGATCCCGATATTCTGTGCTGTCGCGATGCCCTTGTTTTCCCCAAGTGGGACATATGATATTTTGGCCTGATATTGATTAAAGAATGAAGAGAAGTCCCCAGTCGATCCTGGAGTATTGTCGATTACAAAAATCTTCTGCACCTGGCCCACTACACTCCGGAGCAGACGATCCAGCAATGGCATATCCGGTTTATATAAAACGATGACAGCAGCAACCATAGCAATTGATATGCATCCAAACGATGGCAATCCTCGTCCGCGATTGCTTTTCAATGATACTTGCAAATATCTACCTATTCGGCAATCGTTATTAGAAATCATGCATTTAGGATGTTCTTGAATGTTTGCGCCAGCGAGTGTTCAAAATATTCTGGCGGTATTCGAAACTCCGGTTTTGCGAAAAAGAGGGTTTGATTGTCCAAGCCGGGATTGACGCTCCCAGTACCTATGTCGATCAACGTCGCCTGCAGCAGCAACGAACAGATATTCCACACTGCGCTATTCCTATGAGTTACCACAAAAAGCGGCTTCCCGGTGGGGATGTATTCAAACAATTTACTGGGCAGCGCTGCATGAGAAGCTGACAGCAGAAGCAATCCATCCGCCTTCGGTAAAAGTGCCAGAACTTCGAAACGAGGCAAGCTGCCGGGGCATTCAATGCGCCAGCCAATTGCAGCAAAACGAGACTTGAATGGCTCGATCATGAGGATCTCATCAATTGATAGCGGACCTATCAGTTGCACTACCCCGCAGGACGGCATCCGCGCTAGATTGTGGAATAACGGTTCGAGCAGCAGGTCCGGCAATTGAGTCGATCGGGATTGCATGAAGCGTCCTGCATGGACCAAGACCAGCTCTTCATGGGGTTTCTTTGGCGGCTTTGGGTTGGGAGTCGTAGTATATTGCGGGTATCCATTGGTCAAAACATGGGCCTTGGGTGCAAAGGCTGGACAGCGATCGCACAAGAGTTTCTTCCATATCTCGGAAGTCACAAGGATGCCTTTCGCGTGGCGAAGGATACGCGCCTCCATTCGACCCTCTCTCCAGCGACGCAGTGTGGAAGTGCGTAACACGGGCTTCAATGGTTCGTCCAGCCAGCCATCCCGCATATCCACAATGTGCGGGACACCCGTACGCCGCGAGAGCAGCCATGCACCCAAGTGGGCGGACTCGGGCGGACTGGACGACAAGATGAATGCCGCGCCCTGCGTCGCTTGTACAACCGGGGGACGCATAGCCGCCACACGCGCCCAGACGACATCCGGATCAGGGTTCAACAACCATCCGGCCACTGCACCGCGCAATTTACGCAATGTTTTGTATTTTCGGGGTGGGACATACGTGGCGGATCCGGGCGACGTGTCACGATGTAGGCCAAGTGGATCTTGCACGGTGATTTCCCGACCCCACGTCTGCTGGCAATCGCCGTCAGAGCTGCCGGCGCGAATGATGATCACAGAGTAGCCTTCGTCCGCCAGCCACCGAACAAAGCGATCGACCCGGTAGTTTCCTACATGACTCTCCTGACGCCAGAATGGCGCGAAGAGGACGATCTTTTTGGGGGTGCCTGTCATGATCTTCCAATCGAGCTATTTTATCCACACGCGCGGTAACGCATCAGCCATGGCGAGCAAACAAGGTGTCAATGCCTAAAGATCAGCTGCCGCATCGCGATCAGCCACGAACGGTTGACCACCCAACTCACGGCCAGATAAACGGGTGCCGCAACCAGCACCGCATCAACGAGCCGCCACAGCGGGGTAGTGAGGTGCGATACCGCCAGGTAGGCCGTAAATACGGCAATCAAGGCGGCGAACAGTGGGCTTAGCAGCGTCAGCAGATATTCACCTAGACGTGCTCCACAATTCGGCCGGATTAGAAAATACCACATTGGAATTACCAGTGCTGCCATCAAAACCGCTTGTCCTGCCGCAAGGCCGGTGATGCCAAAATGCGAGGCAAACCACAAAATGGGGAACACGACAAAAAAGAGGGCCAGATTCCATCGAAATGCCAGGTCCGCTTTGCCTACCGCGTATACCAGGCTGCCTACCGGGTTCCCGCAGGACCGAAACATGCCAAACACCGCGAGAAAAACCAGCAAGTGTGCGGAGTTGATCCACCGTTTGCCAAAAACAATCACCACCGCTTCACGAGAAAAAACCGCTAACGCCATATACACCGGAAAATTGACGGAGGCCGTCATCCGCATGGTCTTCAGGTATACGGATTTCAGGAAGCTCGTGTCATGCTGCGTTTTGGCCATGACCGGCAAGCCAACACGCGTGATGATCGGGTTGGTGACCGCCGCAAGATTCAGGCTCAGGTTGCGCGGCAAGCTGTAACTGCCCAGCGTTGCCGCTGGAAAGATCCTTCCGCCGATCAGGATATCGGCCTGCCGATTCAAGCTGTTGATGAAATCGCCGGCCATGATATACCCGCCGAACTTCAGAAAATGGGGAATCTCCCGCGCGCGAAACCGAAACTCTGGCCGCCAGCCCTGGGATGCAAGCAGCCACAATAATAAAGTCTGGACAAAGCCACTCACCAGCGCTCCCGCAACCAGCGCGTAAACAGTGGGGGAGTGCCACGCCCATACGACCGCGGTGGCACATCCTCCCAAAGCAGCCGATATCTCGACCTTGGCCAACACAGAAAACTGCAATGCTTTTTCCGCCATCACACGTACTTGCTGGCCGGCCGCGAGGAAAAGAAAGTTCACGCTAATGATCATCAGAATTGGCTGGAGCGCCGGCTGATGGAACAGAAACCCGCTGATCAGCGAGCTGGAGGCCATCAATGCCGCCGTTAATGCCATCCCAACTGTCACATTGAGCCAGTAAAGGCTGGATAATTGACTTTGGGAGATTTCCTGATAATGAATGATCGCCGTGCTGACGCCCAGGTCGGTGAACACCTGCATAAACGCCGTGACCGATACGACCATGGCCATCAAGCCAAAGTCCGCCTGCGCCAGCAAGCGCGCCAGAATCGCCATTTGCGCAAACTGCAGCGCCGACCGCCCCACCATGGCCAGCGTCGTCCATCGAATGGCGGTAAACGTCTCGGCTTTAAGACTCACGGTTTCTTCGCCGTCGCGAAGTAGCCTGATGTTTCCAATGCCCAATCGTGGTCGAGTTTGTCAAGGAATGGCGCACACTTTTGGCCGAGATACCACAACGGCAGCAATGCGGCCGTTAGCAGCCAGCGTAATGGCTTGGGACCGTGTATTAAGCGGCGAGTGAAGTAATTCCACTTGAGAATGGCGGTGGTGAAAAAGCCGGACTGAGACTCCACGACTATGTTCACAAAGCCCGCCTGTTCAAACAGGTATTTAAGGCCATATGGGGTGTAGCGAAAAAAATCGTATGGCGCCTCATGTACCCACCACTGCCATGGAACCTGGAGCACGATGCTTCCCCCTGGCTTCAGGATGCGGAATGCTTCGTTAAGCATCAACTGCGGTTCGCGCAGATGTTCCATGACGGAGAGCGAGACAACTGTATCGGCCACCTCGGATTCAATCGGCAAAGACTGATTCAAGTCGGCCACAATGTCCGCCTTGGTGTCGTGATAGCTACCGGCCCAGTCGACTGCTACATATCGACCGGCATAGTTCAGAAAGTAATTCTTATATGGAGATTCACCCGCTCCTAAGTCATAGGTAGTGCCCCTGTATAACTTAGAATATTTGTCCATCATGCGATCCATGCAGTCATAGACCAGCCAGTTGTGGGAATGCCGATTACAATGATTCCTGCTAATCAAAACGAACCCCCAAACAACTTTGGAACATATCTTTTCAAGACCGAATATTGATAGGATTCATCAAATATAGGATCATGGCGTCCGAGTAACATCAATGCTCTCGAAAGATCGCCGGTTTGCCGGTCTCCACCATCAATCGAAGTAAAGTCTATTTTCAACTGAAGGATCGACTCTATATTTTCAACAATATCTAAGATCCACAGCGGCTTGAGCGGACCAACTGCGATTACTTCGCGAGTAATATTTTTCCCAATGAACAACGATAGAATTCTGCCGACATCGGTAACGTCGACCACACTTCTGTAGGCATTTCTTTGAATCGTTATTTTCTTCCCTGTTTTAGCAGCATTAACAAAGTAATTAATTAGCGTGCTATTCGTCGTTTTTCCGACCACCTGAGGCAGCCTCAGAACAAGAAAATCATTAGCAGTTCTCTCGATCACCGATTCCATCTGACGCTTATGTTGCGCGTAGCGCGATGTGCTATCTTTGGCGATGTAGCTGCTGAAGTAGATAACCTTCTTATCGGAATTAATTTCAATGAATCTTTGCAGGTCGTTGTGCTCTCGAGTGTATTCTAGGCGATCAATTTCTCCGGAATTTGAAACACCAGCCGCGAATACTGCGCCAACCAGACCCTCAGTAAGTCGTATGGCGGACGCCATCATACCTCCTCCATGAACAATCAACCTGTTCTTATCCACAGTAAAATGTCCTATCCATACGGACTAACCAAGCAATGGCTCATTGAAGATTCTCTTCCAAGCAGAAAGTAATGCTTCTTCCGAAAACACTTGTTTACATAACTCAATATTTTCTTGTTTTTTATCTTGCGGCATTCTATACAAGCGTAATTGGCTCTTTGAATCATAGATATTCAGGCCAATGTCAATAAGGTAATTCCAGGGAGTAACATCGCTTCTAAGCCAAACCATCTTTCCAAGACTCAGCAGAGCAATCGTATTTCCCATTGCTTGCTGACGCCTGTGATTGAAGATCACAATATCGATGCGACGCAGGTACTCGTTATACTCCTCGAACGGCATAAACGTTGTCATTGGAGTGAATCTATCTCCCAGTTTGCTTAAGCCGTAGGCAATAATTTCGTCACTGTAAGACTTATTCCCATACGACAGCGGCGCATAGACAACAAAGTTATCTGCCCGCAACGCCGAAAGCTTATCAATGATCTCTTTGTGATTATTTGACGGATCGGCAGAATTTCCAATTTGAATTACCAATATATCTTTTTCCACATCGTCACACGGCAAAACGCGACGGCTAATGTGGCTCGTATACATTATATTTTGGATATAGCGCGCCTTAGTTCCATACCATTGTCGCGCAAGCAAATAATCACCGGGTACTGTTGTCGTGATCAATGGCAACCTCTTTATTACAAATTGGCGAAGTAACTCAAACCTTTTCCAATCTCGGCTCTTTTGGTCGGCTTCATGGAAATATAGGTCACCACCCCATATCACCCAACAACATTTTTTTATAAGCCAAGGTTGCAAGGCCAACGTGTAAAACAAGTGACTGTCGAACATGCCGTGAAGAATGATTTTTTCTGCTCGATGCATGGCTTTCGACAGAGCAGAAAAGTTCTTCAACAACCTACGGTAGATCACCGTGTCTGCCGAGACAGGTAGGGCACCCGGGTCAACGCTCCCGTAAATCACAAACTTGTGTCGACCATCCGGGAAGTGTTCGTGGATCAAATCTCTGAAGGGCAGGGAGAACTTCTTGTCCCAGTGAAAAAGATGGAGGATTGTGCCTTGGCTCACAGCAGCGCCTCCAGATGCTGAACAATTCGTTCCGCGGCATGACCGTCCCACAGGGCAGGACGCTTACCCGCCTTGCCCTGTCCGGCAAGAACGCGTTGAGCCGCTCGGAAAATAGTATCTGGGTCGGTGCCCACCAGAGTGTTGGTTCCTTCTTCCACGGTGATGGGACGCTCGGTGTTATTCCGTAAGGTCAGGCAGGGGATGCCGAGGGCAGTCGTTTCTTCTTGCAGGCCGCCGCTGTCGGTCAGCACCAGTGTGGCATCTTTCCACAGGTTCAGAAAATCCATGTACGACAGCGGCGTTGTCAGAACAATACCGGTCGCCGGGACTAAATTGAACTGCTGCAGATTGGCCCGGGTCCGCGGATGCACGGAAAAGATCAGCGGCAGTTGCTCAGCCAAAGAGTTGAGCGCCGTTACGATGCCGGTGAACGTTTCCCGTCCGTCGACATTGGAGGGACGGTGCAATGTAACCACTCCATACCGCGGCGTTTGTGACTTGAGCGCGGTTGATTGAAACGACGCGGTGTCAGCGGCGGCGAGGCGGTCGCACTGGTAGAGCAGGTTATCTACCATCACGTGACCGACATGGAATATGGTCTCTGCTGCCTTCCCTTCCTTTAGCAGATTTTCTACGCCGGCGGGTTCTGTGCAGAAAAACCAGTCGCTGATGCTGTCTGTCACCAGGCGGTTAATCTCCTCCGGCATGGTTCGATCGCCACTGCGCAAGCCAGCCTCGACATGGGCCACCGGGATGTGCAGTTTCTTGGCGACAATGGAGCAAGCCAGGGTGGAATTGACATCACCCACCACCAACACACAGGCCGGCGGTTGCTGGCGGCAAATGCATTCAAACGCTACCATGATTTTGGCGGTCTGTTCGGCATGACTGCCACCGCCGCATTCCAAGTGATGATCGGGCTGCGGGATGCCTAGCTCGTCAAAGAAGACGTCGCTCATTTCCCGGTCATAATGCTGCCCGGTGTGGACGATCTGGTATTGCAGGCTGTCGCTTCCCCGGTTCAACGCGCGAACGACAGGAGCGATTTTCATGAAGTTGGGCCGAGCACCCGCTACCAAAAAAATAAGCTTACGCACAGATCCATCCACTATCGTCGATGACGTCGAAATCGGAGTTGCCCCTTTGAGATAAACGGTTTCGATTCAGTTTGCGGCAATTTTATCGACCGGTAAGGACCACTTTACCGCATGCTGAACGTGATTGGTGAAGCAAGCGACAGCACAACCGCAGTGCATCCAACTTGGGATAGGCGATTGTGGAGCTCAACAGCGATGCGCGGAGCTCAATCCTGCAGGTCGGCGCTGTTGACCGCCCGGCTTCGAACCAGCCCCGACACCGGCGGCTTCTCTATGACTGCCTACGAAGCACTCCGACAGGCACGTCGCGGAACCGTTCGACGCGATGGACACCGTATCGTGTATCGTCAGATAATAGAGGCTGAAAAGCCTGAACACATGTGCCGCGTGTTGCTGTATCGACTTGCTCGCTATACCGAAAGTGCACCTTTTTTCAATCATGCGAATGGTTCAGAACAGTTCACCATTTACACTAGAGTCACCCCAGATGCTACGCAGAATCCTTTCGCTGATTGCAGCCCTATTGTGTACAGGTTCGATGGTGGCGAACGCCCAATTCCAGGGTGGTGGCTCAACTTCGCAGACGACTGACTGCTCCAACCCGCTAAACGCATTTTCACCACAGTGCACGGGCGCATCCACGAACCCGTACGGGACAGGGCAATCAAGCGGGACCGGACAAGGCGGCTACGGACAAAGCGACTTCGGACAAGGCGGCTATGGACAGGGCGACTACGGACAGGGCGACTACGGACAAGGCGGCTACGGACAAGGCGGCTACGGACAAGGCGGCTACGGGCAAGGCGGCTACGGAACCGGGTCGCAACAACCGGCTCTTAGGGGGAATGGCATCAATCAAAACATTCCTACGTACTTCGATCAGTTTTCGTATGGGAGCCAGTTCCGCGGTGGTTATCGCAATCCCTTTGCACGTGCAGTGGCGGAGCCGCCCACAGAATTTCAGCGGGTCGTGGCAGGCGCCGTCGGGGCGTCGCTGCCAATTTTTGGGGCCAGCCTATTTTCTGACCCCGGGGCCGAGTTCGCGCCCATTGATCGCAGCCCTGTCACCTCGGACTACGTGGTCGGTCCTGGCGATCAACTTATGGTTCGTGTTTGGGGTCAAGTCAACTTCAATATCCATGCGACGGTCGATCGCGTGGGAGATATATACATTCCTCAGGTGGGCAATATTGAGGTCGCTGGCCTGCATTTCGAGCAGCTCAATGGGTATCTGAAAAACCAGCTTGGACATGTGTTCCGCAATTTCGATCTCAGCGTGAACATGGGCGAGTTACGTTCCATCCAAATCTACGTGGTCGGCAATGCCCGGCAGCCGGGAAGCTATACCGTCAGTTCGCTGAGCACTCTAGTGAATGCCCTGTTTTTCACCGGTGGCCCATCCGAACATGGGTCGATGCGGCGGATTGAATTGAGGCGCAATGGGAAGGTTGTGACGACTTTTGATCTCTATGACCTGTTAATCAATGGCGACAAATCGCACGATGCGCCGCTGGTGCAGGGCGACGTCATCTATATCCCACCCGTAGGACCAGAGGTTGCAATCGCCGGCGGTGTACGTGTGCCGGCGATTTACGAGTTAAAGGGCACAGAAACGGTAGAGCAGGCGATCGCGTTTGCCGGCGGTCTGGCGAGCATGGCTTCGCGGCAAGATGCGCAGTTGGATCGCACTAATCGCCAAGGTGCCCGCCATACGGTTCAGCTCTCGCTCGATACGGCGGGAATAGAGACACCTCTGCGCGACGGGGATATTCTACGCATCAACATGATGGTGCAGCAGTTTGAGCGGACAGTGATTTTGCGAGGCAACGTTGCCAATCCCGGACGATATCGCTGGAAACCGGGGATGCGGATTTCGGACCTGATTCCGGACCAAGCTTCGTTGGAAACCCGCGGGTATTGGCAGCGAAGAATCGCGCTTGGACTGCCCGCTCCGGGATATGCTCCTTTGTTCTCGCCCTACGTCGCCAATCTTCCCAGCCTAACGTCGCAATCCATCGCGCAGAATGGCCAGGGACCGCAAAGCTACACGACTGGCACATCCGTCGCCAGCACGCAGAACGAGGAACCCAGCCAGCTTGACGCTTCCTCTGGCGCTGCGCCGTCCGCCGAGGCCTCTTCTCCTGGGAGTTCTGATAATTCTGCTGCAGTCGGGGGCGCAACCTCAAGTACTAAAGCTCCCGGCTCACAGACAGTCAGCCGATCAGGCAGCAGTAGCGAGCTTGGCAACGCAGGAAACACCTCGGTTCCGGAGTTGCGATATTATCCTCCCGGAGAACGTTTCTCTCAAGGTCAGTTTCCAATTCGAAATGAGATTTTGCGCGCTGCGCCGAGCATTGATTGGAGCTACGCGGTGATTGAGCGCACCAATCCGCACACGCTGGCAACATCATTGATTCCATTCACCCTGGGAAAAGCGGTTCTGGACCATGATCCATCACAGGATATGGAACTGAAACCAGGCGATGTGGTCACGATATTTTCTACCGCCGATATCAACGTGCCCCAGGTGCAGCAGGTGAAGTATGTTAGCCTGCAGGGCGAGATCGTACATAGCGGAATTTACAGCGTCGAGCCTGGGGAAACCTTGCGAGATGTCGTCGCGCGTGCCGGCGGTTTGACGCCCAACGCGTACCTCTATGGCTCTGAGTTTTTGCGGGAATCTACGCAGCGCCTGCAACAGGAAAGGCTGAACGAGTATGTCAATACGCTTGAGCACGATATTGAACTCGCCGCTTCCAATGCGGCTGGCTCTGTCGTGAATCCGACAGGCGCAGCGGCGTTGGGAACGAGCCTCCAAAGCCAGCGGGCTTTAATTGCGACTCTTCGCAAAATGCGCGCGACCGGGCGCATTGTCCTGGACCTGAGTCCCTATAGCCGCGGCCTTGATGCTTTACCGAATCTGACGTTACAAGATGGCGACCGGTTTGTTGTTCCCGCCGTGCCTGCCACTGTGAATGTCGTCGGAGCAGTGTACGACCAGAACTCATTCCTATACCGACCCGGGAAGCACGTCCGTGATTATCTGAATAATGCAGGCGGAGCTTCGAAAAATGCCGACAAGCGCCACGAGTTTGTGATCCGAGCGGACGGCTCCGTGATCAGCAAGCAAACGGCTGGAGGGACGCTGTTCGCGGGGGGATTTAGCAGTAAGTACGCCTACCCTGGGGACACGGTCGTGGTCCCGGACAACGTCAACAAAACCTCGCTGTTGCGCAACCTTACCGATTATTCGGCAGTGTTGGCGAATTTTGGCGTAGGAATCGCAGCGATCAATTTGCTGAAATGAAGTTTTAGCATAGCTATGCCATCTACAGATACGAATACGGAATACGTTTCCGGGGAGCGAACTGACATCATGGCGCTTTCGTCGGGAAACGCGCCCAACGACGACGATTCTGTAAACCTGCTCGATCTCGCACTGGTGTTTGCAGCGCGCAAATGGTTCATTGTCCTGTTCAGCTTTTCGGTCGCCGTGCTGATGGCAGTTATAGTGCTCATCATGCCGGTGACCTACACGGCGACAACAACGATGTTACTCCCGCAGAAAGAGGAGAGTTCTGCGATGGCAATGCTGGGACAACTAGGCGGCCTGGCATCGCTCGCTGGCGGTGGCGGCGCGGCCAGCATGTTGGGTCTTAAGAATCCAGACGATTTATACATCGGTCTCCTCAAAAGCCAAAGTGTGGTGGATGGAGTCGTCCAGCGTTTCGATCTGATGCATCGCTATAAAGCGAAAAAATTGAGCGATGCGCGCAAGATATTAGCATCCAACACTAAGATCGTCTCAGAGAAGAGTTCTCTGATCAGCATCTCTGTTGAGGATCATGACCCCAAGCGTGCTGCAGCTATGGCCAATGCATATGTGAGTGGATTGCATGATCTGATGTCCCATCTGGCAGTCACCTCGGCCGCACAGCGAAGAGTGTTTTTCGAGCAGCAAATGGAGGAAGTGAAAAGCAAGCTGACCGAGGCCGAAGTTGCGCTGGAACAAACGGAAATGAAGACGGGAATCATCCAGCCCCAGGGGCAGGCGGCAGCGGTCATTGCCACGATCATGCAACTGCAGGCCAAAATTTCCGCAAGCGAAGTCGAACTGGGGGCGCTTCGCACCTCGGCGACGGAGCAGAACCCAGAAGTCATCACCTTGCAATCTCAAATAGCGGCATTGCGGGCACAGCTTGCGGACTTTGAGAAAGGCCATCCCCAATCCGCTGCGATGGCCGGAAATGTCTTGACTCCTACCTCCCAAGTGCCGGCAGCTAGCCTGGAATATCTCCGCCGCATGCGAGATGTCCGCTACCAAGAAACACTGTTTCGGTTTATGGCCCAGCAATATGAGATGGCCAAGGTGGACGAAGCCAGAGAAGGCCAACTGATCCAAGTGGTCGACCCGGCCTTGGTTCCCGATCGGCGCTCCTGGCCTATGCGAACACTGCTCACCCTACTAGCGTTCATTCTAGGGGTCATTTTCTCCAGCTTCTGGGTGCTCCTGCAATCATCCTATAAAGAGGCGATGCAGGATTCCGAGACGGCCACAAAAGTGCGTCGATTGCGACGGCTGCTCAGGCTTCGCCAAAAGCGGATGTAGTCCTCTCCGATTTCGGTTGCTTATGTTCCGTCGCCTTTGCGCAAGAAGTTCTTTCCTGGAATACCGCTACTGTTTCATTTTAATAAATTGAGGAATAATAGAGTCTGTTGCTCGTAGAATGTCCTTGAATCATCGCAGATGCACGGTGTAAATTTAGCCAACAACCATTGCTTCGATCGAGCCGGGAACGTGCGTGATCGATGGTTACCTCGCTTCATCGTATGACCTTCGAGATATGCACAATTGATTACCGCTGCATTTATCGAACAGTATGCAGCCAGAAGTGAGATAGGCTTTATTTGGCGGAGGCATGTATGCCTCCATTGAATATTTCGACATCCTATACACCAGGTAGTCATAGACGTACAAGAACGTCTGTTCGATGATTGCGGAGATCACAGACTTTGAGTAGCGAACCCTATCTTCCGTCTACGCCGGAATTTCTCGCTGGAACACCTGCACGTGTTCAGCATGGAAGTATTCCATGGCTTGTTCCGAGCGGTTTGCCCGCGGAAAAAGTAGCATCCTTCCAAGAGCAGGCCCTTCACCTAACGCATAGTTCCTGGTGCGCCTCCATCTGGAAGCGGGCCTTCGATTTGCTGTGCATCGTCCCGGGGCTGATCCTCCTTTCTCCAGTGTTGGGAGTAATCGCAATCGCGGTTCGCTTGACCTCTCCAGGACCGGTGATCTTTCGTCAGCAGCGTGCCGGCCAGAATCGCAGGTTATTCACGATCTACAAATTTCGTACGATGGTGGAGAACTCAGAAGCGATCGGCCCCGGACATACGGCGAAAGGGGATCCCAGGGTCACATCCTTTGGGCGTTTTCTACGGCGGTTCAAGCTGGACGAACTTCCCCAACTGTATAACGTGTTGCGAGGGGATATGAGCCTCGTCGGTCCACGGCCAAAATTACCCAACCATGATCCTGTGCCAATGGCCTGCCGTCCAGGGGTCACTGGAGCAGCGACCTTGGCGTTTTGCTACGAATCGCGCATCTTATCTGAGGTACCGCCGGACCGAATCGAGCCCTTCTACCAGCAGTGTATCGTTCCACACAAAATGAGGCTGGATAGCGAATACATGCAGCGGGCAACGATTTTGTCCGATGTCAGCCTGTTG